>Ga0070694_100001211_pt1 | contig 14887 bp, 15 predicted proteins | sample KBSK1251metaG_FD_65470 | JGI IMG/M metagenome (GOLD analysis project Ga0070694, IMG submission 65470) | Corn, switchgrass and miscanthus rhizosphere microbial communities from Kellogg Biological Station, Michigan, USA - KBS K1-25-1 metaG | ecosystem: Host-associated > Plants > Roots >... | reverse complement strand
CTGTGCTACAACTTCATGCCCGTGTTCGACTGGATGCGCACCGACCTGGCGATGACGCTCCCGGACGGTTCGACCGCGCTCGCGTACGACGACCGCGCCTTGACGGCGGTCGATCTGTCGCGCGGTACGGGTGATCTCCCGGGCTGGGCCGCTGCCTACGACGCAGGCGAGCTGCAAGCGCTGCTGGCCGCGTACCGGGAGGTTGATGCCGAGAAATTGTGGGACCACCTCGCCTATTTCCTCGAGCACGTCGTCCCGGTCGCGGCGGAAGCGGGTGTGCGGTTGGCGATCCATCCTGACGATCCCCCGTGGTCGATCTTCGGCCTGCCGCGGATCATCTGCCGCGAGCGCGACCTCGTGCGGCTCGTGGGGCTCGTCGACAGCCCCGCGAACGGCGTGACCTTCTGCACGGGATCGCTCGGCGCGCTGCCCGACAACGACCTCCCCGCCATGGCGCAACGGCTGGGCGCGCTCGGTCGAATTCACTTTGCGCACTGCCGCAACGTGCGCGTTACCGGCGAGCGGCAATTCCACGAGACGCCGCATCCGTCGGCGCTCGGCGGCGTCGATCTGGGCGCGGTACTGCGCGCGCTGCAGACCACCGGCTTCACCGGCCCGATGCGCCCCGACCATGGCCGGATGATCTGGGGCGAACGCGGTCGCCCCGGCTATGGCCTGTACGACCGCGCCCTCGGTGCCACGTACCTGCAAGGGCTCTGGGAGGGCCTGACGCAGTGACCTCCGCGGTCCCTCCCCGCCCCTCCTATCGCTGGACGATCTGCGCCCTGCTGTTCGTCGTCACGACGATCAATTACGTGGACCGGCAGGTGCTCGGCATTCTCGCCCCGACCCTGCAACACGAATTGCACTGGTCGGAGTCGCAGTACGGGGACGTCGTGTCGTGGTTCAGCCTGGTGTACGCCTTCGGCTTTCTCATTGCCGGACGTTGGCTCGACCGCGTGGGGGTGCGGCGCGGGTTCGCGACAGCGGTGGTGGTGTGGAGCCTGGCCGCGATGGGCCACGCATTCGCGCGCACGACGGCGGCGTTTTCCGCGGCCCGCGCGTTCCTCGGATTGGGTGAGTCGGCCAACTTTCCGGGCGCGATCAAGACCGTCGCCGAATGGTTTCCCAAGGAAGAGCGCGCCCTCGCCACCGGGATCTTCAATGCGGGCACCAACACCGGCGCGATCGTCACACCGCTTCTCGTTCCCTGGATCGCGCTGACGTGGGGCTGGCGCTGGGCGTTCATCGTCACCGGCTCCATTGGCTTCCTCTGGTTGGTGCTGTGGCTCGCGCTGTACCGCAGTCCGCCGGCGAGCGTGTCGGCGCAGGAGTTAGATGAGCCCGCCGTCCGCGTCCCCTGGATCCGGCTCCTCGGCATTCGGCAGACGTGGGCGATCGTCGTCGGCAAACTGCTCGCCGATCCCATCTGGTGGTTCTATCTGTACTGGCTGCCCAAATTCCTCGACGCCAAATACGGCATCAAGCTGGCGCAGGTGGCATTGCCGCTGATTGTCGTATATCTGGTAGCCGACGTCGGATCCATCACAGGCGGCTGGCTGTCAGGCAGTCTGATCAAGCGGGGATGGACGGCGAACCGCGCGCGCAAGACCGCCATGCTCCTGATGGCGATCGTGATTGTGCCGACGGCGCTCGCGCCGCACGCGAGCACCATGTGGACCGCGATCCTGCTCGTGAGCGTTGCCGCGGCGGCGCATCAGGGTTGGTCGGCGAACGTCTATACGCTCGCGAGCGACATGTTCCCGCGCTCGGCGGTCGCATCGATCTCCGGCATCGGAGGCTTCGCCGGCGCGATGGGTGGCGTGCTGTTTCAGCGCGTCACGGGCCGCATCCTCGACGCCAATGGCAACGATTACACACCGATATTTGTCGTCTGCGGTCTCGCCTATGTGACCGCCTGGGGTATTATCCAGCTGCTCGCACCGAGACTCGAGCCTGCTCGACTGAAGGAGATCGTATGATCGCGCCGTTGTTGCTGCTCGTGTTGCAGACGACCCTGCCGACCACACCGAAACCCAATGAGCTGACCGCGGCGGAACACAGCGCCGGATGGCGACTCCTGTTCGACGGACGGACTCTCGCGGGCTGGCGCGGCCTCGGCTACGACACCGTCCCGACCGCGCACTGGGTGGTGGTGAACGGCGCGATCAAGAAGATCGCGTCGGGCGACGTGCCGCGCGTTGCCGACGGGCGGCCGCTCGTCGGCGGCGACCTCATGACAGTTGATTCGTTCGCCGATTTCGAGCTGAGCTTCGAGTGGAAGGTCACGCCCGGCGCAAACAGTGGCGTCAAATACAACGTGTCCGAAGCGATGTCGATGGCCCAGGGCGGCGCGGGCACGCAAGGCGGTCCCACGCATTCCGCACTCGGCTTCGAGTATCAGGTGCTCGACGACGATCGTCACGAGGACGGGAAACTGCCCAGTCACCGCGCCGGCGCGTTGTACGACCTGATCGCGCCCGGTCCCGCAAAGCGGCTGCATCCCGTGGGCGAGTGGAACCAGTCGCGCGTGATCTTCCGCGGCAATCACGGCGAGCACTGGTTAAACGGTCAGAAGGTTCTCGAATTCAACCTCGGCACCGCGCACATGGATGCGCTGCTCGCGGCGAGCAAGTACAAGACGATCTCCGGATTCGGCGAAAAGCGCCGCGGCCACATCGTCTTGCAGGACCACGGAGACGAAGTCTATTTCCGGAGCATCAAAGTGAGGCCACTATGAAACGGCGCCGCTTCGTGAAAACCGTGTCCAGCGCCGCGCTCGGACTCATCGCGCCGCGCGCGCCGCTCTTCACCAGAGGCTCGCCGAGCGAGAAGGTCGTCGTCGCGGTCATGGGCCTGAACGGCCGTGGGTCCGTGCTGGCGAACGTGTTCGCCAAGTCGCCCAACGCCGTGGTGGCCGCGGTATGTGATGTGGACTCGACGGTGTTGGCCAAAGCTGTCGCCGCTGTTGCCCAGGCCCAAACCCCTAGGCCCAAGCCCCTTAGTGATTTCCGCCGCGCGCTCGACGACAAATCCATCGACGCGCTCGTGATCGCGGCGCCCGACCACTGGCACGCGCCCGCCGCGATCCTCGCCATGTCGGCCGGCAAGCACGTCTACCTCGAGAAGCCGTGCGGCCACAACGCGCGTGAAGGCGAGCTGCTCGTCGACGCGCAGCGCAAGCACAACCGAGTCGTACAGATGGGCACCCAGCAGCGCTCGGCACCGCGCTCGATCGAGGTTTTGCAGGCAGTTCGCGAGGGACTCATCGGGAAGCCCTACCAAGCCCGCGCCTGGTACGCCAACACGCGTGGCACGATCGGGCGCGGTAAGCCCGCCCCGGTCCCCGGGAACCTCGATTACGACCTGTGGCAGGGCCCGGCGCCGCACACACCCTACCACGACAACGTGATCCACTACAACTGGCACTGGTTCCGCCGCTGGGGCACGGGCGAGATCTGCAACAACGGTACGCACGAGATCGACGTGAGCCGCTGGGCGCTGGGCGTCGACCGCTGCACTCGCGTAACCTCGACCGGCGGCCGCTATCACTTCGACGATGACTGGGAGTTCCCCGACACGCAGGAAGTCGTATTCGAGTTCCCCGGCGGCAAGACGATCATCTGGGAGGGGCAGAGCTGCAACGGTCTCACCACCTACGGCCGCTCGCGCGGCACCGCAATCCTCGGCACGACCGGAAGCGTGGTGATGGACCGCGACGGGTACGTCGTTTACGACCTCAAGAACACGGTCGTCAAGCAGTCTCTCGCGACGCAGGCGGGTGACGGTCTCAACATCAGCGCCGACGACGACATGACGCGCCTGCATATCGAGAACTTTTTGGATGCCGTTCGCACCGGCGCGCCACTGCGCCAGCCGATCGACGAGGGGGCGAAGAGCGTGTTGCTCTGCCACCTCGGCAACATCGCGCAGTGGACGGGTCGCGCGCTCCGGGTCGATCCCGCGACCGGCCGCATCCAGGGCGACGACGCGGCGATGGCTTACTGGCAGCGCGAGTACGCGCCGGGGTGGGCGCCTACTGTGTGAGGGGTTGGGGCCTGGGGCTTGGGGGCTAGGGACTCCATTCTCAATCCGGATCGTTATTTCGATTCCGACCCCGCCGTACGACGGGTTGCGCGTGCATTGTACGAGGAGACTCGCGGCCTACCGGTCGTCTCACCCCACGGCCACGTGGATGCGCGCGTCCTCGCCGAGAACGCGCCGTTCCCCGAGCCGGCGTCGCTCATCGTCCAGCCCGACCACTACATCCTACGTTTGTTGTACGCCAATGGGGTGCCGCTCGAAGACTTGCTGAACGGCGATCCTCGTCTCATCTGGCAACTATTCGCTAAGCGCTATCACCTATTTTGCGGCACGCCGAGCAGGGCGTGGCTCGACTATGAGCTGTACGAAGTATTCGGGATTCAGGATCAGCTGTCCGGTGAGACTGCTGCGCGCATTTACGACGAGATTGTCGAGAAGCTCGGCGCTGCAGAATTTCGGCCGCGGGCGCTGTTCGAGCGCTTCAACATCGAAGTGTTGGCGACGACCGACGCGGCGACGAGCAGCCTCGAGCACCATGAGGCGATCCGCAAATCCGGCTGGAAGGGCCGAGTGATCCCGACCTTCCGGCCGGACGCGCAGTTCAAGATTGCTTCGCCCGAGTTCGATGCGCTCGCAGCACGCGATTACACGAGCTTCGTGCGTGCCATCGCCGACCGCCGTGCGCGCTTCAAGCAGTTGGGCGCGACGGCGACCGACCACGCGGTGCTCGAGCCGCACACCGCCCTTCTGCCCGAGGACGAAGCCGAGCGCCTGTTTCAGCGAGGGCGGCAGGGTGAGGCGACGCCGGAGGACGAGCGCCGCTTCACCGCGCACTTGCTGATGGAAATGGCGCGTTTGTCGCTGGGCGACGGTCTCGTGATGCAGCTCCATGCCGGCGCGCTGCGCGACCACAACCGCGCGGTCTTTGAGCGCTTTGGTCCTGACAGGGGCGGTGATATCCCGGTGGCGACCGAGTTCACGCGTAACCTGCGGCCGTTACTCAATGCCTACGGCAACGATCCGCGCTTCACGCTCGTGCTCTTCACGCTCGATGAATCGACGTACAGTCGCGAGCTCGCGCCGCTCGCCGGGCACTATCCCGCGGTGCGCCTCGGCCCGCCGTGGTGGTTTCACGACTCGATGGAAGGGATGCGGCGTTTTCGCGAGCGGACGACCGAAACGGCGGGATTTTACAAGACGGCGGGGTTCAACGACGATACGCGCGCGTTCTGCTCGATTCCGGCGCGGCACGACCTGGCGCGGCGCATGGACGCCAACTACCTCGCCGGTCTCGTCGCGCGCCACGTGATCGCCAAGAGCGATGCGCGCGCGATGGCGCGCGCGCTCGCGTACGATCTCGCCAAACAGACCTATCGCTTATGAGAACTGGGGCGGGAGGACTCGAACCTCCAACTTCCCGGTTAACAGCCGGGCGGTCTGCCAGTTGACCTACACCCCAAAGTGCTAGACGCCCAGACGTCGTAGACGCCCGAGACGCCGAGGAAATGCAAACAAACACGCCAAGACCTCGGACGCAAGCTAGTTTCTCCTGACATGAGACAGGTCGTCATCACGCGACGCGGACCGCCCGAAGTGTTAGAGGTTCGCGAGGCACCAGACCCCGTCGTGAAGCCGGGAACCGTGCGAGTTCGCGTTCGCGCCGCCGGCATCAACTTCTCCGACCTGCTCACGCGCCAGGGACTCTACCCCGACGCGCCGAAGCTGCCGGCCACGGTCGGCTACGAAGTCGCCGGCGCCGTGGACGCAGTTGGTGAAGGCGTAACCGCGTTCAAACCCGGTGATCGCGTCATCGCGTCCACACATTTTGGCGGGCAGAGCGAGCTGGCCGTAGTCTCCACCGGAGCAGTCTTCCCGCTGCCGGCGCAATGGTCGTTCGAGCAGGGCGCCGCCTTTCCGGTCGTCTATCTCACCGCCCACCACATGCTCGTGCGCGTCGCTGGGGCGCGGCGCGGCGAGTCGGTCCTGGTGCACGCGGCCGCCGGTGGCGTCGGTCTCGCCGTCGCCGAGGTGGGCCGCATCCTCGGCTTGCGTGTGATCGGCCTGGCGTCTCCGGGCAAGCACGACGTGCTGCGCGAGTACGGCGTCGAGCCACTCGACAGTCGCGACCCGCGGTGGTACGAGGCCGCGCAGCGCGTCGCGCCCAACGGCATCGACATCGTCCTCGATTCCGTCGGCGCCGATTCCTGGCGACACGGCTACCGGCTCCTGGCACCCGCGGGAAAGCTTGTGTGCTACGGCGCGTCGGGGCTGGCGGAGGGCACGACGCGAAACTTCGTCAAGATCCTCTGGCGCCTGATGCGATTTCCGCGCTTCGGACCGCTAGGCCTGATGAACGACAATCGAGCGGTTGCCGGCGTGAACCTCGGGCACTTGTGGAGCGAGCAAGCGCTCCTGGCGCCGCAGATGGAAGCCCTGCTGCGCTACGCCCACGAGGGGAAAATCACCCCACGTGTCGACCGTGCGTTTTCGTTTGCGGAAGCCGCGGCGGCCCACCGGTACATCCACGAGCGCCGCAATATTGGGAAGGTCCTGCTGACGCCCTGATCCTCAGTACTTCAAGCCCGCTTTCTCCGCAAAGCTCTTCACCGCTTCCTGCTCCTCGGCGCTCAGTTTCTCCGGCAGCGTGACATGCGCCTCGACGTACATGTCACCGCGGCGCCCGTTCTTCTCGATACCGTGCCCCGGAATCCGGAATTTCTGCCCGTGCTGCGTCCCGGCAGGGATGCGCAGCACGACCCGTTTGTCATCGAGTGTCCTGACTTTGATGCGAGAGCCGAGGAGCGCTTGCGCCAGATTGATCGGGACGACACCGATCAGATCGAGTCCCTCGCGCCGGAAGAAACGATCCGTCGCGATGTGGACCTCCACGATGAGGTCGCCGCGACCCTTGGGCCCCTGATTCTTGAGCCTGAGCCGCGCGCCATCCTCAACGCCGGCCGGGATTTCGACATTGATGCGCTTCTCGACGCGCACCTCACCGGCGCCCTGGCAGGTTGGGCAGCGCTGCGATGGGACGGTGCCTTTGCCGCGACAGACCGGACACGGGCGGTTGACCGCAAAGCCGCCCTGCCCGAACGAGACCGTGCCCCGCCCCTTGCATTCGGGGCAGGTATCGACCTTGGCGCCTTTCGCGGCTCCCGATCCACCACACGTCGGGCAGACCTCGGGCATCGCGAGCGTGATCGGTACGGTGCCGCCGAGGGCGGCGGTGCGGAATGGAATGGTGACCTGGGTCTCGGTCTCTTCCGGCTCGGCCTCGCGACCAGCGCCGCGCCGTCCGAAGATCGACGAGAAGATGTCGCCGAGGCCGCCGAGATCGGAGATATCGAAATCGCCGCTGTCTGCGGCGGTGGTCCGGCCGCCGCGGCGCGCGCTCCCCCCGAAGCCCCCGCCCCCGCCCCCGCCGGCGAACGCCCCGTAGCGACGCAGCTGGTCATACTTCTTGCGCTTCTCGGCATCGCTCAGCACGTCGTGCGCTTCGTTGATCTCCTTGAAGCGCTCGGCCGCTTGCGGATTGTTGGGGTTGCGATCGGGGTGGTACTGCTTGGCCAGCCGCCGAAATGCTTTCTTGATTTCGTCCGTCGTGGCGGTTTCGGCGACTCCCAACACCTGATAGTAGTCGCGCTGTGCTGCCATTACTGTCCCTGCCAGGTCAGCACTACCACGCGTGCTGGCCGCAGCAACGTATCGCGCATCTTGTAGCCGGGCTGCACCACCTGGCCTACGGTGTGGTCCTGCTCGGGTTTCGCAGCGGGCTGCGTCGTGACCGCCTCGTGGACATTCGGATCGAACGGGACGCCGGCCTGATCGATCCGCGTGACGCCCGCGGCCTCCAGCTCCTTCCAAACCTTGCGCTCGACCAAGTCGATGCCTTCGTGCAGGGTCTTCGGATCGGTCTCGGCGGGATCGATGTGCGCGAACCGCGCCAGGTCATCGAGCGCATCGGCGAGACGGGACACGAGCTCCGCCTGCGCGCGCTGCCAAGCCTCCGCGCGCTCCTTGGTGGTGCGCTTGCGGAAGTTGTCGTACTCCGCGGCGAGCCGGAGATGACGATCCTTCCAAGCCTCGACCTCGGACTGGTCGGCGGCCGGGGGCGCGGGAGCAGGCGGCGCGTCGGGCGCGCCGGCACCCCGGTCCGCTGGCGCCGCATTCTGCACCGGCTCTCCAGTGTCGGGATCGAGTGCGGGAGCGCGGGGGGAAGCTGCTGGGCGTTTATGGGTCATTATCGGAACTTTCGGTCTGACAACAAGATACCCAGGGGCTCAGCGTATGGAAAGCGGTCAGGAGCGAAACTCCGAGATAAAGGCGGCCAGCTCGGTGCGCACTTCCGTGTCGGTGATCAGCTCGTGACCGAGATGCGGGTAGGCGAGCAGCGTTGCATGCGAGCCGAGCTGATCGGCAAGACCACGCACCAGAGCCGTGTCGATCACGTCGTCCGCTTCGCCCAGGAGCAAGAGCAGCGGCCGCTCGATGCGTTGGCTGTCCGCGATGACCGCGCGCTGCGCCCATTGGAGCTCGGCGCGTGCCCCCGCCGTGATGAACGCAGCGCCGCGCCCCGTCGGCAGCGTAGGCCAGAGATCCGCCAGCTTCGCCGCCAGACGCTTCCAGACGGGCGGACGGACGCGAGAGGCGAGCCAGGGACAGGCGACGACGGCGGCGGCCGGAGGCTCACCCGGCTGCGTCTCGAGATAACGCAGCACGATGAGCCCGCCGAATCCGTGACCCACAAGAACTTGGGGAACGTCGTGCCGGCGTTTGACGGCGCGACGAAACGTCTGCAGATCGCCGAGCAGCTGGCTGAAGCGCGAGAGATGGCCGCGATGGCCGCCGGAGCGTCCGTGCCCGCGCTGATCGAGAAAGTAGAATGCGTAGCCCGCGTCCTGAAGTCGTGCGCCGGTTTCAGCGAAGCGCTCGCCGAGACCGACCGGCTGCGGATGCCAATCGTGGAGATAGAGCACGGCGACGCTCGGATGCGTCGGCTCGTACGCGTCGTAGACGAGCGGCGTGCCGTCGGGCGCGTTGATCCGGTTCACCGGGGGGGGGCGCCGGCGAGCAGACGTCGCAAGAGGTCGAGCGCGGCCTGCGCGGCGCGGGCCCGGATCTCACCGCGATCGCCCGGGAACATGCGCTTCAGCGCGGTGGTCTCGAAACCGTAACGCGCCGCCAGCCAGACCGTGCCGACGGGCTTCTCGGCCGTGCCGCCGGTCGGACCGGCGATTCCCGTGATCGCGAGTGCCGCTTCCACCGCAAACTGCCGCTGGACGCCCTCGGCCATCGCGCGCACCACCGGTTCCGAAACCGCTCCGTGCGTTTCGAGCAGCTCGGGCGAGACGTCCAGCATGCCGCTCTTGACCACGTTGTCGTAGGCGACGACGCCTCCGATGAAAACCGTCGACGCGCCGGGGATCGCGGTGATCCGGCCGCTCACCAGGCCGCCCGTACAGGACTCGGCGACGACGAGGCGCGCGGCGCGCGCGTGCAGCCGCTCGAGGACGACCGCGGCGAGGTCCGTGCCGTCACTGCCGTAGTAGTGCTCCCCGGCGCGCTCGCGCAGCTGGGCGGTTGCGGCCGCGAGCCGGCGCTCCGCCTCGGCGGCGTCCAGCCCCCATGCGGTCACACGCAGATCCACACCGTCGGTCGAAGGCAGGTAGGCGAGCGTCAGGGGCGCGATCTCCTCCTCGATCGCACCGACACGCTCGGCCAGCGCGGACTCGGCGATTCCGGTCGTGCGGACGGTGCCCGAGCGAACCACCGCGCCCGCGGTTCGTTGTGCGAGCCGCGGCAGGACCTCTTCGGCCAGGAGCCCGCGCATTTCCGACGGCACGCCGGGCAGCATCACCACAACGCGGCCGCCTTCCTCGACCCACAGCCCTGGCGCCGTCCCACGCGGATTGGGAAGAACCGTAGCTCCTGCCGGCACTTCCGCCTGCGTGCGATTGAGCGCGGGCATGGTGCGTCCCAGACGCCGAAACCGCTCCTCCAGCGCGCGCAGCACGGCGGCGTCGAGCTCGAGCGCCTTGCCGAACAGGCCGGCGACTTCCCGTTTCGTGATGTCGTCGCGCGTAGGGCCGAGCCCGCCGGTCGTCAGGACGAATCCGGTGCGGTCGAGCGCTTCGGCGACCGCGGCGCGGATGGCCTCGGGACGATCGGAGACGGAGATATGCCGGACGACTTCCACGCCCGCGCCGGCGAGCGCACGGCCCAGCTCCGCGGCATTCGTATCGACGGTTTGGCCCAACAACAGCTCAGTGCCGATCGTGACGACTTCGAGCTTCACTTGCCGACTTTGAAGAGCGCCCGGTACCGGTAGAGGTAGACGAGGAGAGAATAGACGGTCAGCACGATCGCGCCCGCCAGCGTGATGGCCACGAACCAGCCATGGAACTGGTCCCAGAAATTCCGGAAGTCGCCGGCGAGGTGCATCTGCGCGATCGCGTCCTTCCAGGCGAACCAGGCGATGGTCGCGCCGATGAAGATGTTCTGCACCACGGCTTTTGCCTTGCCGGCGCCACCCGCGGGAATCACGACCCCGCGTCGCTTGGCGAAGAACCGGAATGCCGTGACCAGCACCTCGCGCCCCACCAGCAGCAGCGCGACCCAGAGCGGCAGGTTGCCCCACCAGGGGATCGCGTAATCGACCTTGTCGCGCGCGAGAATCGTGGGGTGGCGCGTCATCCAGAAGATCGGGATGAGCGTGGCGAACAGCAGCAGCTTGTCGGCGATCGGATCGAGCAGGATACCGAGCTCGCTGGTCGTCCCGTAGCGGCGCGCGAGATAGCCGTCCAGCAAATCGGAAAACGCCGCGATGAGGAAGACGACGAAGGCGATGACCTTCGGCCAGTAGCCCCCGATGAAGGGGAGCAGGGCGATGACGGGCGTGAGCGAGATACGCGCCAGTGTGATGATGTTCGGCAACGTCCACCGCATCGAACTGGCTTTTAGCTCAGCGTCTTGAGGACGAGCTTGCTGACCGCTTTCAGTGTGTCGAATACGCCGTCGCCGCGGACCGCCACGGCCTCATGGTAAGCTGCCTTGCCCATCCAATCGCCGCCGACCTTTTCGATCAGGTTCTCGCCCGGATGCGCGGGATCGGGCGTCTGTTTCTGGCGTGCGGGATCCTCGACCGGCCAGCCGGGATTCAGCGAAGCCTGGAGGTCCTTGATGGGCGCGGCATTGGGGAGATCGCGCTTGTTGTACTGAATCACGAACGGGATCTTCGTCAGATCGTACCCGTACTCCGACATGTTGTCGTACAAGTTCTGCATCGATTCGACGTTCGCTTCCATGCGCTCGATCTGGCTGTCGGCGACGAAGACGATCCCGTCCACGCCTTTGAGAATCAGCTTCCGGCTGGCGTTGTAATAGACCTGGCCGGGCACGGTGTAGAGGTGGAAGCGCGTCTTGAATCCGCGAATCGTGCCGAGATCGACGGGGAGAAAGTCGAAGAACAGCGTGCGCTCGGTTTCGGTCGCGAGCGAAATCATCTTGCCGCGGGTGTTGGGCGACACCTTCCCGTAGATGTGTTCCAGGTTGGTGGTCTTGCCGCCGAGCCCGGGGCCGTAGTAGACGAGCTTGCAGTTGATCTCGCGGGACGCGTAGTTGATCATCGACATGGGCGCGTCCCTCTAACCGAAGAGTTTGTCAATTTCGTCCTCTGCCCCTTCGAGCAGGCCCTTCTGGGCCTGCCCCGTCCCGACGCGATTGAACATCTCCTCGAACACCTTGTTCAGATTCTCGACCGCGCCTTTCGCCTTGAGCTTCACGAGACCCAGGGTCGCGCGCTGATCGAACAACACCACGAGAATGACGCGCTTCGCCACGTCCGCGAGGAACATCGACTCGCGCTCGCCTTGATGCACGAGCGACGCAAATTCGGCTTCGCCGATCATTTTCGCGAGCTGATCGTTGGCGCTGAAGTCGGCGGCGGTGAGTGAGGCGAACGCGGTGGGATCGAACTGCGGTGTTTCCCCGACGGTGGCGACGAGCTGGCCGTTGCGGTCGACGAGCAGCGCACAGCGGGCGTTCGAGTCACGCAGGAACGCCTGCAGGTGCGTCTGGATTTTCTTGAAATCGTTCTCGTTGAATGACCAGCTCGCGGCCCCGGCCAATGCGCCCCCTCCCTAGAGGTGTCTAGTCGGTCTCGGACATCTCGCGCCGTGCCGCCAGCGCCTGAGCGATCGTCACCGCATCGGCATACTCCAGGTCGCCCCCCACCGGCAACCCGCGCGCGATCCGCGTGATGCGGACGCCGCTGGGCTTCAACACCTGCTGCAGATACGTCGCCGTCGCTTCCCCCTCCATGGAGGGGTTGGTCGCTACAATGACCTCACGAACCTCTGAGCCATTGGCCAATCGCGCAAGCAGGCGGTCCACATGCAGCTCGTCGGGTCCCACACCATCCAGCGGTGAGATTCGACCGCCCAGTACGTGATAGCGCCCCCGATAGCGACCGGCGCGCTCGATCGCGCCGACGTCCCCCGACTCTTCGACCACGCACAGCAGCGCCGCGTCGCGCCGCGGGTCGCTACAGATCGGGCAGGGATCCTCGTCCGCCAGATTCCCGCACACGCCGCAGGCCATGACCTTGCCGCGGACGCGCCGGATGGCGTCCGCCAGGCGCTCCGCGATTTCCGCGGGTTGCTTCAGCAGATGGAACGTGAGCCGCTGCGCGGTCTTGCGCCCGATGCCGGGGAGCTTAGCGAGCTCCGCCACGAGCTCCTCGATGGCGGACACAGAGCGGGCCCTGGGGCCTACAGCGGCAGCTGGAATGGGAAGGGCAGACCCGACGCCAGCTTTCGCACCTCGGCTTGATACAGCTCTGCCGCGCGCTTCTGCGCCTCCGCCACCGCGGCAAGCACGAGATCTTCGAGCATCTCGACATCCCCTTGTTTCACCGCTTCGGGATCGATCTTGATGCCGCGAATGTGCCCCCGCCCGTCGACCGTGGCTTGGACCATGCCGCCCCCGGCCGACACCGTCAACGTCTGCTGCGCCAGCTGAGTCTGGATCTCGGTAAGCCGCCCCTGCATCTGCTGGGAGAGCTGGAGCAGGCTAGATAAATCCGCCATATGTCGAAAGTTACCCCATGCGACACTGTTAGCAAGCTTGCTACTCGAGCAGCTCCAAATCTAATGCGTCCACCGCCGCGCTCAGGGTCGGATCTTTGGCGCGCAGGCTCTTGAGGCGCTCCGCATTAGCCCCCTCGGCGGTCATCCGCGGCGGTGCGGCGCCGGTCTTGGCGGCGGCTTCCGCGGCGACCTTGATGCGCGGCGCTTCGCTGATGAAACGTCCGACGAGTTGCGCGATCGTTTCACGCTGGCGCTCGAGTCCCTCGGCGTGCACGGCGTGTCCGGGGCGCACCATGATGTCGCGACCCTCCACCGCGACGACCTCCGACTCCGCGAGCAAGCTGCCGAGCAGTGGGGTCTTGCCGCGCGCTTCGCCGACGACCTGGGGCCAGATCGAGCGGACGTTTTCGAGCGTCGGCTCGAGCTTCTTACCGGGGACGGGGGAAGCGGGAAGCGGGACGGGTACTGCGGGCGGCGCGGTAGCCTTCCCGCTTCCCCCGTCCCCCTTCCCCGCCTGCAGTGCGTCGATGACCTCGGACAGCTCGACGGTCCGATCCAGCATCGCCCATCTCAGCAACAAGACTTCGACGAGCAGCCGCTGATTCGCGCTCCGGCTCAGCCGCTCTTCGGACTCGCTGAGAATCGTCAGCAGCCGGACGATGTCGGCGGGCGGGAGCTGCGGCGCGTACTCGCGGACCACCGTCATCAGCCCTTCGGTCAGCCCTTCCGGCTGCCCGCCCACACCCACGAGCAGCAGCGCGCGGAGCGTCTCGGCGGCGCCGTTCACAAACTCGCCGAGGTCGGCGCCCGCTTCGAGGAGGCGATCGACGAGCGGGAAGATGGCCCCGGAGTCGCGCTCGACGATCGCGCGCAGCATCTCGCCATAGAGCTCGTCGGGGATGAGGCCCAGGACCTCGCGCACGCGCGCCGTCGTCACGGGTCCCTCGCCGAACGACAGCACCTGATCGAGCAACGACAGCGCGTCGCGCATGCCGCCGTTCGCGCTGCGCGCGATGAGGTGCAGCGCGTCGTCGTCGACCTTCAACTCTTCGGCTTTGGCCACCTGCTTCAGCCGGTCGACGATGGCGTGCGGGCCGATGCGGCGAAAATCGAAGCGCTGCAGCCGCGACAGAATCGGGGCCGCGGTGTTCGCGATCTTCTGCGGCTCGGTGGTCGCGAACACGAACACCACGCGCGGCGGCGGCTCCTCGAGAATCTTGAGCAGCGCGTTCCACGCCTCGCGGGTGAGCATGTGCGCTTCGTCGACGATGTAGACCTTGGAGCCCGATTCGGTGCTGGCCGCGTACATGGCCCGCTCGCGCAGATCGCGCGCGTCATCGACGCCGCGGTTGGAGGCGGCATCGAGCTCGACGACGTCGAGGTTGGCGGCGCCGGTCCAGATGCGCCGGCAGGCGTCGCACTCGCCGCAGGGCTCGCCCGCGCCGCCGGGTTTGCGGCGTTCGCAGTTCAACGCCATCGCGAGAATCCGCGCGGCCGTCGTTTTCCCCACGCCGCGCGGGCCGGCGAAGAGGTAGCCGTGCGCGACGCGCCCTTGCGCCACCGCGCCCCGCAGGGCGGCGGCGACGTGGTCCTGGGCGATCAGATCTGAGAACTGTTTGGGGCGGTATTTGCGAGCAAGCGCGATCATTGAGAACGAAATCTAACCTAGGTACCTTTCGCGTGCCCCAGGTCCGCAGGCTTTCCGCTCGTGAACCGCGTCAGGCCCCCGCAGGGAGCAGCGCTAAGCGATGTCG
>Ga0070694_100001210_pt1 | contig 14888 bp, 13 predicted proteins | sample KBSK1251metaG_FD_65470 | JGI IMG/M metagenome (GOLD analysis project Ga0070694, IMG submission 65470) | Corn, switchgrass and miscanthus rhizosphere microbial communities from Kellogg Biological Station, Michigan, USA - KBS K1-25-1 metaG | ecosystem: Host-associated > Plants > Roots >... | reverse complement strand
TTGTCTTGGCGTGATCGCAACTCGCGGGCGGTCTGCCTCCACGCCCAAAACTCAATCTTGATGCGAGCAAAGATGCGACGGATCCCGGCCTGGCTCTGCCACTCAGGAGCGCGCTCGGCGAGAAGACGCCGAAGAACCTTGTCGTGCTCCTTGATGTGTCGCACTGGACTTTGTGGAACGATTTGCATGGGTGGTAGCACGGCCGAACAGTATAGATCAGGCCAAAGCGGGTTTGGCCTATCACGCATTTGGTTTTTGCCGTCCGTTTTCAATCCAGTTGAAGGTTAGTGTGTTGCGGAGGGAAGGCAAGTTTTGGGTTTGGCCTAGCACGGTACGCAGGGACGAATGCGGAGCGGCCGATTCCCGTCGGGTTTGGCCTATCACACGTTTGGCTTTTGGCGGCGTTTGCGAATCGCGCTCACTGTTAGCTATTTACAAAACCGAGCGGTGTTCTTAGTTTGGCCTAGTAATGTCAAGGAGACGTACTCAAGCCGACAGAAGGGCTTTTTCACGGAAGGAGCAGGGCACGATTTTTGTTCCCAATCCCAAGCTTAAACTGCTCGATCAATGCCGCGAAGCACTGCGCTTCTGGCACTATTCGTATCGAACGGAGCAAACTTACCTGCATTGGATCGAGCGGTACGTCCGCTTCTGCCGGAGTGAAGGGCATGGTTGCTGGCGGCATCCTCGTGATTGCGGCGAGGCAGATCGCCTCCCGACGCTTGAAAGCTTCTGTGTCCTAAAAAGTGCCGGGTGTCGGTTGTCGGGGAGGCGAGTGGCGCGAAGCGGCACCTTGGAGTGCGGGGTGAAGCGCCGCTTTGGGGCCGCGAGAAGTGGGGGGTGGTGTGGCGTGTTGGATCGCGCGGCGCGTGGAGAGTTCCGGGGCTCAATCCAAAATCCAAAATCCAAAATCCAAAATCGAATGGGCTGCCACGCAGTGTTTGAGCACGAGGTGTCTCTTGCGCTCTGCAAAGAATTCCTGGTCCCTAATTCCCGTGTCACATCTGGGCTGTGCCCCAGTGTCTTTGACGTGGAGTTGGCGGATTTGCACAGCCTTCGTTTCCGGGGCCATGGACATGGGAATTGCGGGTTAAGGGAGTGACTCCAGGGCGCGGCCGGGTGGAGGCAGCGGTTCTTTCCCTTTGCCTTTTTCCTTTTCGGCCAGGTGCCGGGTGAGGTTCTTTTTGCTGGGTGCCAGCGCTTCGTTGGTGACGAGGTTCAAAACGCGATGGGCTTCGTCGAACTCTCCACGTTTGATATGCCAGCGCGTGAGGTGAAGGTGCACGCTGCCTCGTTGCAGATCGTCTTCGGCGAGTTTGAGGGCAGTTTGCCAGGCGGCCATCGCTTCATCGGCCAGTTGACGTTCCGCCTTCGCGCGGGCAGCGGCATCGACATCCTTCGGAGTCGTAATTCCGTAATACGTTTGCGCCACTTCTGCGGCCAGCCGGAAATTATCCGGGTCCAGCGCGAGTGCCTTGCGATAGAGCTCCATGGCTTTTCGGAACACTTCCGGTTCGGTGATCTGGTAATGCTCCATGGCGTCCTTGCGGAAGAGAAACACCGTGGTGGCAAGGTTCTGGTAATAGAGCGATTCGTTCGAGTCGAGTTCGATGGATTTCGAGTAGTAATCGAAGGCCTTTTTGACGTCGCCGTAATGGCCGAAGTGATTGGCCAGATTGTTCCAAGCGGCAGGGTTTTTGGGGTCGGCCACGCGCGCTTTTTCCCACAGCTTCTCGGCGGCCTCTTCTTCACCGATGTCGTTGAGGAAGCTGCCGTAGGCCAGAAGCGCTTCGGCGTGGTCGGGGTGAGACTCGAGAAATGCTTCGTAGCCTTTTTTGACGGGCTCGAAGCGGTGCAGAATTTTTGCGCGGAAAGCCGCCTTTTCGACTTCGCTCTCTTTGCGCTCGGCTTTTTGTCGTTCGAGGATCCAGTCATCCACCTCGGCCTGGGCCGCATCATCTTCGGTCATCAGTTTCTGCACCGCCTGGCTCAGGGGATCCTGGCGATTGGTGATGGGGAGCGCCAAGCCGGTTTTCTTCTGCACCAGGTTGCTGACGGCCAACGGCGCATTGGTGGCCACCAGGGCACTGAGCAACCCGATGAGGAGTTCGTTCACAGCAGGGACGCTAGCATGAAGCGGGAAGGGCGAGCAATCCCGCCTTCGCTAGGGGTGTCAAGCTCCGCTCTCGGCCGTCCGTACCTGCTTGGGGTGCGCGTCTGGAGGCCCAATACTCAGTCACTGGGGGGGCGCATTTTGACCCTGCCCCCGTAGCGCAGGCTTGGAAGCCTGCGCTACGAGGGCAGTGCCAGGATGCGCCCTGATTGACGCGCCATTTGGCCATTGGCAAGGTTCTGGGGTGGGTGCTAGGCTGCGGCTCGCATGTCGCTAACCTGCGAGGTGACCCTCCTCCTTGGGATGCTGATGACAACACTGACCATGACCGACGCTGCGGAAGGCCGATTGTTGGAGTTGGGACCGGTGGCATCACGTCATTTGGGGGAGGCTCGCAAAGTGCGCGTTTACCTGCCTCCAAGCTATGACACGAGTTCGTCGGCGCGATATCCGGTGCTTTATCTGCACGATGGACAGAACGTCTTCAGCTCAGCTGGTCCGCATTGTTGTTTCGGGTGGGGCAGTTGGGAGCTGGACCGAACGGCGGACCGATTGATGGCGGAAGGCCGGATGCGGGAGATCATCATGGTCGGGGTGGATAATACCCGTTCGCGATATCGCGACTACCGTGGGAGAATTTATCCGGAGCAGGCGGCGGGCGGGCGGACCCGGGTGTCCTCGACGAACTCAGTGGTGGACAACACACGTTTTGATCATTACGCGGAGTTCTTGATCAAGGAACTCAAGCCGCGAATCGATCGTGAGTTTCGCACGCTGAAAACCCCGGCCAACACCGGCGTGATGGGTTCGTCGCTGGGCGGCATTTGCAGCTTGTCCCTGGCCTGGGAATATCCACGAGCCTTCGGCTTGGCCGCGAGTTTGTCGGGCTCATTTCAGGTCGAGCGCACGAATTTTCTTCGTCAAGTGCTCGGCGGCGCCAAGGCGGTGCGCAAGTCGATCAGAATTTATCTGGATAGTGGGACTATCGATTACACCGGGGACGATGATGGGCGCCGGAACACGGAAGCGGTGGCGGCGGAGTTGCGGCGTCTTGGATGGCAGGAGCCCAAGAATCTGCTTCATTACACCGACGCGAATCCGTTGACGGAACAGGAAATGGAACACGTTGGTTTGCCGCGCGACAAATGGGGAGAGGCACGTCACAGCCAGCACAATGAGTTTTATTGGCGGCTCAGGGCCTGGCGGGCGCTTGAGTTCTTGTTCCCGCCCCGCGCGTAAGAATGAAAAATGCGGGTTAGCTTTGCAGTTTATGACAACAATTGAGCTCCACCGCGATTGTCCGGCGGTCAAGATACCGGACGGACACACCGTGACACTCCAGAAAGGGACGCCCGTCGATATCACACAGAAGCTGGGCGGCACGTATACGGTTCTCACGCCGCTGGGATTGTTTCGCATCTCGGGCCGCGACGCCGACGCATTGGGAGAGGCGCTTCCAGTGGAGACAAGTCCTGATGGCCCAGGGTCGGGGCCGGCGGACAGTGCGGCGCCATTAACGGAGCAGAGCATTTGGGATACCTTGCGGACCTGTTTCGACCCGGAAATCCCTGTGAACATCGTCGACCTGGGCTTGGTGTATGAAATGAGCATGCAAGCATTACCCAGCGGAAATCAGCGTGTGGATGTCAAGATGACGCTGACAGCTCCCGGATGCGGTATGGGAGGGGTGATCGCCGGCGATGCGCAACAAAAGCTCCTCATGCTCGACGGAGTCGAAGAAGCCACCGTCGAGATCGTGTGGGACCCGCCCTGGCACCAGTCCCGGATCACGAACGAGGGGCGGCGGATCCTGGGGCTGGAATGAGTCCCCAACTCCCCAACTCCCCTCCGCCCGGCATACGCATTGCTTAGTCGTGAACGGCAGATGGATCCAGTGCGTGGCCGTGAATGCTGGCAGCACGTTTCCGCAGAAGGCGCCTCGAGAGAGATTGTCCTGAAACGAGGCAGACCACGCCGAACATGAAAAGATTCCGAGGCAGAGGTTAGCAGTTGAGCCAAGCGGGGCAGACCCTGCCGGCGCCCATTGCGGTGCCAGTCTGTTCCGACACTGGCGAAGTCATATGAAGCGAGTCATGAAGGCTCTCCGGTTGGCGAGCGGCGATGCGCCGGCTCCAGCGAAGGCGAACAAATCCGATGACGCTGGACAGTCGGGCGTGATCGTCCCGGTTCGAGCGTTCACCCAAAGTGTCGTCGAACGCCGGACCGACTATCCCGACAGCCCTTTCGTGTTCACGCTCGACGCCCCCTCGGGAGCGCCCCCGGCTGTCCCGGTCGTCCCAGTTGTCCCCACCGAGGAAGTGGTTCTGACGTTGAGTGAAGTCGGCGAGATTCTCTCCGCGACCGGGAATTGCACCAACGTCTTTCATTGTGCCGCGTCGATCCTGACGGGGCAGAATATTTGCATGCTGTTGCACGGGGGGCTCGACAACGAAATCGGGCGCGCCTTGTACGGGCATCGGCTGGGCAAGCCGCCGCCGGAGCGGACGCCGATTCGGCTGACGGCGCTGCGAAAGACCGGAACGCAGTTTTGCGCCGCTTTTGTCACCCTCGATTGGAAGGAGGAGACAGATGCGACTGCGGGTGCCGATGGGACGAAGTCGAGCCACTTGCGCTGGACGCTGGAAGTGCGGGAAGTCAAGACCGAGGTGCCGGCGGCGGCGCCGGTTTCGCCGGCGCCCGTGACGGCGGGCGAGGGGGGGGAAAAGCCCGCGCTGGAGTTAAGCGCTTCGGACGCGATCTGGCGTGAGAAATTGGAAGAGGCCAAGCTGCTGCAGAGCCGGGCCGAGGCGGCGCGGGACGAGGCGCGGGCGGAGGCCTTGCGGATGTCGGACGAGTTGACCGCCGCGCGCCAGGAAGCCGAGGAGATGCGGACTCAGGCACGGACGGAAAAGCTGGCGTCGGCGGAGCACAAGGTGCGGGCGGATCGATTGGGGGAGCTGTTGCAGCAGGCGACCGGGGAGACCGAGCTGATCAAGACCCAGATCGAACTGGCGCAGGAATGGGGCACGGACGAAGCCGAGTTGCGCGGGCGTTTGGAGAGCGCGAAGGAGGCCGTGGATCTGGCGGAAGCGGCCCTGAAGGAGGAAGTGGCGCGTCGCGAAAAGGCCGAGGAACGGCTGCAAACCTTGAGCCGGAATTTGAAGGCGGAGCAGGCGGAACGAAGCAAGCGGTTTGATCAGGAGTTGATCAGCCTGCGGCAGGAGCGGGATGAGTTAAATTCGCGTCTGAACCAGGAGCAGAATGCCACCGGCGATTCGCAGGGCCGCATCGAAGAATTAAGCAGCCGTCTGGCCCGCAATGCGGTCGATTTCCAGAACGCCATGGCCGAGCTGGAGAAGCAAACGGCTGAACGCGAACGTTCCGAAACCCAATGGAAGGAGCAGCTCGACACGGCCTGGATCGCCAAGAAGGAGATTGAAGGGCAGTTCGCCAGCGCGGTGGAACGGAACAAGCATTTCGAGGCCGAACTGGCCTCATTGCGCAAGGAGCGCGACGAGTTGATTTCCAAGCTCACCTCGGAGCAACAAGTGGTCGCCGAGTCGAGCCAGCGCGCGCACGAGCTGGAGAGCCGTCTCGGCCGCAACGCTAGCGAGTCGGAGCGCGCCCGGCTCGAACTCGAGAAGCACACCTCCGAACGGGGGGACGTCGAAGCCGAGTGGCGCCGCGAACTGGAAGAGGCCCGCGTCCGCAAGGAGGATCTGGAAAAAACGCTGAGCGAAGCCCACGTCCGCGCCCGGGCGTTGGAGGAGGAGCGGGCCAAGCTCCATCGCGACCGCGACCAATTGGCCCGCCAAGTTGAAGAATTCAAGGCGCGGCAGGCTGCGTCCGAGCGCGCCGCCAGCGAGGCCCAGTCCCGGTTTCAGCGCTTGGAAGAGGAGCGCGCAGCCTTGCAAAAGCGCGGCGACGAACTCAGCGCCCGTCTGGCCAGCGAGCAGAAGGCCGCGGTGGAATTCGGGCGGCGCGTGGAGGAATCGCGCACCCATCGCGGGCGTGAATCGGCGCAAGTGGAGCAGCGCCGAGCCGAGCTCGATCGCGAAATGGCCGAGCGCGACAGCACCCTCACCAAAACGCTCGAGCAACTCGAAGCCGTGCGCGTGGAAAAGAAAGATGTCGAATCCGCGTGGACCACCGCGGTCGATCGGAATGTGCAGCTCGAAGAGGAAGTGACCGTTTTGCGGCGCGAGCGCGATGAGCTCAATGCCAAGGCGAAAACCGAACAACAAGCCGCGCTCGAAGCGCGTCGGCGGGCCGAAGAGAGTGATTCCCGATGCACCCGCTTGACCGCCGAATTGGAACGCTCCAAAGGTGCCAAAGATAAGAAGCACTCCGAACGCGACCGTTACGAGTCAGAATGGACTGAGCAGCTCAATGCCGCCAAGGCGCTGACCCGTAAACTCGAGACCGCCTGGAACGGCGCCGTGGAGCGCAGCCGAACCCTCGAAGAGGAGCTCCGCTCGATTAGGCAGGAACACGATCGTGTCCAGTCCAACCTCGCCGCCGAACAGCAGGTCGCCGTCGCCCTTCGCGAACGAGTCCGCGCGCTGGAAAGCCGCTTGAAGGAAAAGTCACCGGAAGCCGCCACCAGCCCCTCGCGAAATCCTTCCGAGACTCCCGCCAACTCCGCGCTCGCCGCTCCGGGAGCCTCCGTTGCTCCAAGAACGACTAATCCATCCCCGGCTCCAAGGCTCCCCGGTAAGAACCTGAGCATGCCCGGAACGGACCATTATAATCTGAAACCTTAATGGGGGTCGGGTGCCGGGGTGCGGCGGTCTGCCGGCCGCCGTGACGGGTGCGGGTGGCGGGTGGCGGGTGGCGTTTTTGGGGAGTCGGGGAGTTGGGAGGCGTCCACAGGCCTTAATTCTTTTGCCCTTAATTTTTTGCCAAACTCCGATTTTGTCCCCGAAATCTTTCTCCCCGAAATCGAAAGAGATTTACGTGCATGCATCGCGGTGATAATTCTCCCGTTCAATGACTACAGCGAACCTGCAGGTTCGTCGGGCCAGCGTCGACGACCTGCCGCAACTCATCTCGTTATGGCAGCAGGAACAGCTGCCGTCATCGACGTTGGAGAAGCGCTTCAAGGACTTTCAGGTGGTTGAAGGGGCGAACAAGGTGCTGGGAGCGATTGGGCTGGAAGTGGCGGGGACGGAAGGCCGGCTGCACAGCGAGGTGTTTGCTCATCCGGAGCAGGCGGATGCGTTGCGAGGGATGCTTTGGGAGCGGATGCAAGTGGTGGGAAAGAATGTCGGGCTGGTCCGGATTTGGACGCAACTCAGCACGCCGTTTTGGAGCCGGACGAGGCTTGAGTATGCCCCGGACGGGGTGCTGTCCAAACTTCCTGGTGCCTTTGCCGGCGACCCGCGTCCGTGGCGGGTCCTGCAACTGAAGGACGAATTGTCCCCGGCCGTGGCGGCCGAGCGCGAGTTTGAGGTGTATCGTCAGATGGAGAAGCACCGGCAGGCTCAGATTCAGGAGCGAGCCAAGGTGCTCAAGATCATTGCGTCGGTGGTGGTGATGGTGGTTTGCGGGTTGTTGGTTTTTTGGGTGCTGGCGTTCTTCAAGGCGCGCGCGCGCCTGGTCCGATGAACGTTTTCGGCTCATGGCTTGGCCAAGGCGCCCTTCGACAGGCTCAGGACAGGGCCGGGTGCTGAGGGGCAATTCACTCATTTTTATTTTCCATTGAAATCCAAAAAGCTGATTCGAGCCGACATTCCGCCCAAGACCATTTATCGGCTCTCGATCTACCTGCGTTGTTTGCAGCGGCTTAAGGGAAGCAACGTGCGCACCGTCTCCAGCGATGAACTCGCCAAGGTGGCGGGGGTGAAACCGACGCAACTGCGCAAGGACCTGACTTATTTCGGGCAATTCGGCACGCGCGGCCTGGGCTATGACGTGGCGCAGTTGGCCGCGATGATCACGGACCGCCTCGGCACCAAGCGCCTCCAGCCGGTCGTGCTGGTGGGCGTTGGCAACCTCGGCCTGGCGCTGCTGTCCTATCGCGGCTTCGAGCAGGAAGGCTTCGAAATTGTCGGCGCCTTTGATGTGCAAGCCGACCGGCGCCGCAGCAAAGTCGGCCAGCCGCCCATCTGCCCCATGGAACGCCTGGAGGAAGTCATTCGCGAGCGCGGGGTGCGTCTGGCGGTGCTGACCGTCCCGGCGACCGCGGCGCAGGAGGTGGCCAATCGCCTGGTCGCCTGCGGCATCGCCGGCATACTCAACTTCGCCCCCATCGTCCTCCAGGTTCCGGAAGAGGTGATGGTGAAGAATGTAAACGTCGCCATCGAGCTGGAGAACCTCAGCTATCATATTCAAGTTTGATGAAAGCATTGCAGCTCGAGAAGCCGCAGCAGTTTCGTCCCATTGAGCTCGAGGAACCGCCCGCGCCCGGGCCGGAGGAGGCGTTGGTTCGAGTGCATCGCGTGGGCATTTGCGGCACCGACTATTCGGGTTACCTGGGCAAGATGCCGTTCTTCTCTTATCCACGGATTCCGGGTCACGAGCTGGGCGTGGAAGTGCTGGCAGTCGGGCCGGGCGTGACGCACGTGGTTGCCGGCCAGCGCTGTGCGGTGGAGCCCTACATGAATTGCCAGCGCTGTTATCCGTGCCGGCGCGGCCACGGCAATTGCTGCGAGCAACTGAAAGTCCTGGGCGTGATGATGGACGGTGGGCTTTGCGAGCGGTTCGTGCTGCCCGCCCGCAAGCTGCATCCTTCCCGCCAGCTTACCTTTGACCAGTTGGCCTTGGTGGAAACCCTGGCGATCGGCTGCCATGCCGTGCAACGCGGCAATCCGCAACCAGGCGACGCCATTCTGGTCATCGGAGCAGGGCCCATTGGTTTGTCGGTCATCGAGTTTGTCAAACTATCGGGCGCCACCTGCATTGTGCTCGATCTGAACGAACGCCGATTGGAATTCTGCCGCGCGCGCATGGGCGTTCCGCACACGCTGCTGGGCAAAGGCGATGGCGCCGAGTTGGAAGCATTGCGCCAGTTGACCGAAGGCGCGCTGGCGCATGTTGTCATCGATGCCACCGGCAGCCCGCAATCGATGGGGCAGGCGCTGCAATACGCCGGCTTCACCGGCCGCGTGGTCTATGTCGGCATCACTCAGCAGGAAGTCAGTTTTGCGCACGCCCCGGTCATGCACCGGCGCGAATTGACCCTGCTCGCCAGCCGGAATGCGTTGCCGCCAGATTTCGGACGCATCATTCAGCTGATCGAGAATGGCCAGATCGACACCCGTCCCTGGATCACGCATCACGCTGGTTTTAGCGAAGTCGCCGGCGCTTTCCCGGTCTGGCTCAAGCCCGAAACCGGCGTCATCAAAGCCATGGTGGAGGTGCCATGAGAGGGTCAGCGGCCTACGGACGCCATCGGACGGCGCCGCATGGATTCACGCTCATTGAGCTGCTCGTGGTGATCGCGATCATCGCGGTGCTGGCGGGAATTCTCCTGCCGGCTTTGAGCCAGGCCAAAGCCCGCGCCCAAACCGTCAGTTGCCTGAGCAACATCAAACAGCTTTCGCTGGCCTGGTTTCTCTATGCCGACGACAACGCCGATCGCCTGGTCAATAACCATGGCAAACCCGAAACGGTGCAGAAGCGCAATAACTGGGTGAACAATGTTCAGGACCAGTCCGGCGGCGATGAAAACTTCAATCCGACCTACGTGGTGGATGCTTTGCTGGGCTCTTACACCGCCCGTTCGGCCGACGTTTACCGCTGTCCGTCCGACAAAACCGGGCGCATCCGCAGCATGTCGATGAATTGTCTAGTGGGCGATCCGGGCACGTTGCTCGATGCGTTCAATCCGACCTACGAACAATTCTTCGTGGGGTCGACCATCCCCGATCCATCGAACCTCTTCGTCTTTCTCGAGGAACATCCGGCGACCATTAACGATGGCTTCTTCATGAACCGGCTGGATGACTACAACTGGGGCAACCGTCCGGCCTCCTATCACAACGGGTCGGGAAATTTTTCCTTTGCCGACGGGCACACGGAAACCCATCGATGGATCGATTTCAGCACGGTGGCGCCCCCGGTCTACAACCTGGCGAGCACGGCCGCGACGCCCGGACGCGACTTCGATTGGGTCAAAGCCCACACGAGCGTCAAAAAAGAGAACAAACCTTAGTCCCCCACGTAGATGTTCTTCAGTTCGGTGTAACCTTCGAGGGCGGCCAGGCCGAGGTCGCGGCCCAGGCCGCTTTGCTTGAAGCCGCCGAAGGGAGCTTCCACGTGCACGCTGGAGTGTGAGTTGATGCTCAAGACCCCGCTCTCCACGCGGCGCGACACGCGCAAGGCCCGCTTCAAATCATTCGTCCAAAGCGAACCGCTCAACCCGTAACGGCTGTCATTCACTTCCTTGAGCATGTCCGCTTCCTCCTCAAACGGGCGCAGGCACACCACCGGTCCGAAAACTTCCTCCTGCCAGACGGCATCCGATGGCTCCACGCCTAGCAGCACCGTTGGCTCCAGGTAAAACCCTTTGGGCCGTGGGCGATTTCCGCCACAGGCCACCGCGCGCCCCGCTTTGCGGGCGGAGGCGACATACTCTTCGGAGAGTTCACGCTGGCGCGCTGAGACGAGCGGGCCGATTTGAGTGGTGTCTTTGGCCGGGTCATCGACGACCAGCTTCCGCGTGGCGGCGACAAACCCTTCGACGAACTGCTCGAACACGCGCCGCTCGATAAACATGCGGCTGCGGGCGCAACAATCCTGGCCTGTATTCGCAAACACGCTCATGGGCGATGTGGCGGCGGCGCGTTCGACGTCGGCGTCCGCAAAAACGATGTTCGGCGACTTGCCGCCGAGCTCCAACGAGACGCGTTTGATGTCCCGGGCGGCCAGACCCATGAGCCGCGAGCCAATCTCGGTCGAACCGGTGAAGGAAACTTTGCGGATGAGCGGATGGGTGGCCAGCGCATCGCCGATGGCGCTGCCGGCGCCAGGAATGACCTGAAGCACACCGGCGGGCAGGCCGGCGGCATGCGCCAGCTGGCCCAGCAGGATGGCGGTGAGCGGCGATTGGCTGGCTGGCTTGAGCACCACGGCATTTCCAGCGGCCAGGGCGGGAGCCACTTTCCAGCAGGCGATGGGGAAGGGAAAGTTCCACGGCACGATGGCGGCCACCACACCCATGGGCTGGCGCAGCGTGAAATCAAATCCGCCGCGCCCCACCGGTATGGTCTGGCCGAAAAACGTGCCAATCGCGCCGGCGTAATACTCGAAGACACGCGCTCCCAGGGCGATTTCGTCCCGTGCATCGGCTATTGGTTTGCCGATGTTGCGGCATTCGAGCGTGGCCAGGGCTTCGAGGTTTTCCCGAATGGCGCGGGCGATTTGCAGGAGCACATCGGTGCGCGCCCGCGGCGCCAGGTCGCGCCAGGCTTGCTCGAACGCCCGTTGGGCACCCGTGACCGCCTCGCCCACGTCCGGCACGCTCGCGGCCGATACTTCGCAAAACACCTCCTCGTTGGCCGGATTGACTTGCGGCAGGGTTCTGCCATCGCTGCCATCTCGTTGTTCACCGTTCAAAAAAAGCTTCGTTGGAAATGCGGTCATGCGAAAAGGCTACCGAAAAAGCGCGCCGACCACAATCTGCGACCGGTTCCATTGTGGATTTTGGATTGGCGATTTGGCGATGGGCGATGGGCGATGGGCGGCAGGTTCATCAGCCATCCCTTGAGGTCCATCTTCCGGGTGCTTGCGGGGGTGGTGTGACTTGTCTGAGAACCTGTCCGTAGTGCGCCCGATATTCGAATCCGTAATCGCTCTCGTTGCGGAAACAGAACGGATCTTCAAAGTGCCTGAGGTGCCCGACGACGTAACCAGACCAGGAATGTTCTGTGCCGGGTTCCACGACGAAACAACATGGACTGCGATCGTATGAGCAAGAGCATTCTGAGTCCTCGCTCCAACACTTCACCGGCCCGGTGGGAACCCAAGTTTCCGTTCGATCTGGTCGTGGCGTACGAAGATACCCAAACGCGCAACCGGGCGCTCCATCTCTACGATCACCTGGCCCAGCAGCTTCTCGACGATTACGATTTTCAATGTTCCTGGTGGCGTTTCGACCTCCTCTCGGAACCGGCGCTTTATCAAAAATCGGCCGACGCTTCCGCGGACGCCAACATGGTGGTGCTCTCGTTGCACGCCCGTAAGGAACTGGGGCCCATCCAGAAAGCGTGGCTGGAATCGTGGCTGCCACGGCGGGACGGACGCAAGTCGGCGCTCGTGGTCATTATCGCCGGGAGCGACGAGGCCGTGCAGGAAGCCGAGCCGATGCTGGTTAGCCTGCGCCGCGCCGCGCGCTTGGCCCGGATGGACTTCTTTAATCACACCTTCGAGTTGGGCTTGCCTCCGCGCGAAATTTCCCTGGCGGCTTCGCCACTGTCATCAACGGAGACACCCGTGGCGCCCGTTTCGCCGTCTCACGCTGTCCTTCAGGTGGCGCCAGCGAATGTGCCGCCGTTGCTTTATCACCAGATCCCCACTCCCCGGTGGGGAATTAATGAGTGAGTCGTACCACCCGGCCTGTCCAACATCCATTCCCACCCATTGCTTCCAACCACTCGGACCAGGGAGGTTCGTATTGAGCATGGATGTTGGAAGGCCCGGTGGCGGTCTCTCGATTTTGGATTTGCGATTTTGGATTTTGGATTGAGGGAGGAAAATTGCGGGCAAAAACACGGGAGCTGCCCCCACTCCCCACCTCTCCAACTCCCCCACTCCCCCACTCCCGACGCTCGACACCCGACCTGCTGGGCGATAGGGTTGCTGCATGAGAACTGCGATCTCCGCCCGGACTTGGTTCTTGGTCTTTTTAATGGCATGCGGCTGCGGGCTCTTGTTTACGGCGAGGGGTTTGGCGGCCTCGGCCAGCCCTGCGACGGGCTCAGGGCGCGTCCAAGGCTGGGAATGGAAGAGCTCTGAGGCCAGCCGTGTGCTCGGCGGGTATTTGCAGCAAAAGCTGGCACTGACCAACCAGCAGCCGGCGTCCGTCAAAAAGCTGCCGCCAGGAGTGACGTCGCCGCTTTTCGGAGAGCTCCGGATGGGTCCGAAGGAAAAGCCGGGTCTTCGCGTTGTGATGCTGGATGAACCGGTGGGGAAGCCGGCGCGCATCTGGGTGGACGCCAACGGCAATGGCGATTTGACGGATGACCCGGACGTCACGTGGGATGAAAAGACCGCGCCCGCGCAGGGCGGGAAGAATACCTTCTATGCGGGTGAAGCGGATGTGACGATTCCATTCACCAGTGGGAGCCGCACCGGCCGGCTTGGCTTTATTCGGGTTCCGGCTCGCCAACTGCAATCGAAGACCGAGGAGTTGCTTTATTACCGGGATTACTTTTGGCATGGGCTGCTCAATCTTGCCGGCAAATCCTACCAGGCGGCGCTGGTCGACGAGTACGCCAGCGGCGATTTCCGCGGACGCGACAACGCTCCGTTCTCCGGCGTTCGGCTCCTCTTGGATTTGAACGGAGATCAACGCTTTGATCTGCGCCGTGAAAGCATCGATGTCCGCCGGCCTTTCAATATCAGCGGCGCCAATTGGGAAATTGGAAAGATGACCGATGACGGGCATTTTGAGTTTAAGGCCTCGAAGCAGTACGCGCCGGAAATGGTCATCCCACCGAACATCGGCCGGGGCGCAAAATTTCCTCCCTTCACGGCCAAGACCATTGAGGAGAGGTCAGTCACTTTTCCGGGCGACTACAAGGGCAAGGTGGTGCTGCTGGATTTTTGGGCGACCTGGTGTGGGCCTTGCCTGGCGGAGCTTCCCAACGTGGTCAGCAACTACACGACTTATCACCCGCAGGGCTTCGAGATTTTGGGTGTGAGCCTCGATCGGGAGGAAGCCATTGCCACTCTTCCCCAGTTCATGAGCCAGAAGAAAATGACGTGGCCCCAAATTTGTGACGGCAAGATGTGGCAGGCGGAATTGGCCCAGCGTTACGGAGTCGAGAGCATCCCGTTCATGGTGCTGGTGGATGGTGATTCTGGCGAAGTCCTCGGCGGCATGAACGATGTGCGCGGTCAAAATCTCGGCCCGGCCATCCAAGCCGGGCTGGCCCGCAAAAAAAAGTAGTAGCTCTGAGTTCTGTGTCCGCCGCACCTTTGTCTGTCTTAGTCGTCGTGGGGAGCGTCCAGCGCCTGGCGTCCACTCGCGCGGTTCTGGAACATGTAGCTACGCTGATGCGGCGCGACGGCTGCCAGGTCGATGTCCTCGACCTGCGTGATGAACCCCTCCCGATCTTCAATCCCGACACCTCGTACGCCCACCCTCCCTACGCGGAGCTCAAAGCACGCGTCGAACAAGCGGATGTCTATCTGCTCGGCACGCCCGACTATCACGGTTGCCCCAGCGGCGCGCTCAAGAATTTCCTCGACCACTTCTGGCAGGAATTCGCCGGGAAACTGTTCGGTACCATTGTCGCCTCATATGAAAAAGGGCTGACGGTGACCGAACAGCTTCGCACGATGGCGCGCCAGTGTTACGCCTGGTCTTTGCCTTACGCGGTTTCGTTTGCTGAGAAAGCCGATGTGAAAGACGGGCAGATTGTGAGCGAACCGTTTCAGCAGCGTTTGAGCATGCTGGCCCGTGATTTGCGCGTTTACGGCGAGCTTCTCGCGCGCCAACGCCGAAGCGATCTGTCAGAGGTCGACGCCGGATTTATGGCGCACTATCGGAAGTGAAGGGGAGTTGGGGGAGTGGGGGAGTTGGGGGAGTGGCGGAGTGGCGGAGTTAGGA
>Ga0070694_100001209_pt1 | contig 14894 bp, 9 predicted proteins | sample KBSK1251metaG_FD_65470 | JGI IMG/M metagenome (GOLD analysis project Ga0070694, IMG submission 65470) | Corn, switchgrass and miscanthus rhizosphere microbial communities from Kellogg Biological Station, Michigan, USA - KBS K1-25-1 metaG | ecosystem: Host-associated > Plants > Roots >... | reverse complement strand
GCGGCCCGACTACGAGGAGAACCACGTCACCTTCTCGCCGGCGCTGTCGCCGTCGGGCGAGCTGATCGCCGCGATGACGACCCGCTACGAGGACCTCGACGTCGTCATCATCTCGGCCAAGGACGGCAAGATCTTCCGCAACCTCACGAAGGGGTTCACCAACAAGTTCGAGTACCCGGTGTACGGCGCCTTCCAGGGGAAGAAGGACCTGACCTGGTCGCCCGAGGGGGACCGCGTGGCATTCTTCGCCCGACGCGAGGACGAGCGGGCCCTGATGATCTACGACGCGGTGCACGGCGACCTCGATAGGATGGTCAGCATCCCCCAGGTGGACGACGAGCTGTCTCCCGCCTGGAGCCCGGACGGCAGGAAGATCGCCTTCGAGGGGAACCAGGCGGGGCAGGTCGACCTGTTCACGTTCGATCTGGACAGCGGCGAGACGCGGAACCTGACGCAGGACGAGTTCTACGACGGCAACCCGGCCTGGAGCCCGGACGGGACCCAGATCCTGTACAACCGGCGCATCAACTCCTCCGAGAAGATCTTCCTCGTCGACGTCGCCGATCCCTCGCGCAAGGTCCAGCTGACCTTCGGCGACAGCAGCGACATCCAGCCGTCGTTCTCGAAGGACGGCAAGCGGGTCTGGTACTCCTCGGACGCCTACGGCGGCATCTTCAACCTGCACGTGCTCGCCCTCGACACCGGCGAGATCAGGCGGCAGACGGACATCCTGGGGGGCGTCTTCACGCCGCTCGAGCTCCCCGATGAGAACGGCAAGACCTCCCTGGCCTACACCTATTACGGCGGCGGACGGTTCCGCCTGTTCCGCACCTCCCCCGGCGAGCCGGAGGCGATCGAGCGTCCCGCGGATCAGGCGCGCGAGCCGGCCGAGCTCCAGCCGTTCCAGGCCCCCCTGCAGCTGACGCTCGACGACGACAAGAAAAGGAAGCACGAGAAGCTGCGCTTCCACGTCGAGAGCGCCCCCTCGGTCCTGATCGGCGTCGCGGACGACGGCACGGTCCTGAGCAACGCGCAGATCATCCTGTCCGACCTTCTGGGCGACCACCGGATGTTCTTCGATTTCCAGTCGGTCTCCACGTTCTCCAATTTCAATTTCGTCTACCTGAACCTCAAGCGCCGCTGGAACTGGAGCGTCTTCGCGACGGATTACCGCGACTTCTACGTGGTCCGTTCGGCGTTCAGCAACTCCAGCTTCAGGTCGCGCCAGTTCAGCAGCTTCACCGGGGCCGGCGCGCAGCTGAGCTACCCGTTCAACAAGTTCTACCGGGTCGGCACATCGGCCGGCTGGTTCCAGCGCGACATCAACCGGCCGCTCGGCTTCAACGTCTCGACCGGCCAGACGGAGTTCGCCGAGCTGGGCGAGACCTTCCCGCTGCTCACCTGGAGCCTCAGCGGCGACACGACCCGGTTCAAGGAGTTCGGCCCGTACCACGGGCAGCGCTTCGAGCTGCGCCAGGAATGGGCCCCGACCCTCAGCGCCTCCGGGGACACGGACCTCTTCCGGAGCGGAACGTTCGTCAACAGCATCCTGGACTACAGGATGTACCGGCGCGTCACGTCCCGCTCGCTCCTCGCCATGCGGATGGTGGGGCTCGTCAGCAACGGGAACGGCTTCAACATCAGCTCGATGGGAGGGTTGAACCAGCTGCGCGGCTACGAGTACCGCGAGTTCTTCGGGAGCCGCACCTCGTTCATGAACCTCGAGTTCCGCTTCCCTCTCGCCGACGCCCTCGTGTTTCCCATCGGCATCATCCGCGACATCCGCGGCTTCCTGTTCCTGGACGTCGGAACGGCCTGGTTCGGAGGGGGCGATTTCTTCCACCCGCGGCTCGGGTTCGAGCTGACGGGGTCCGTGAACGGCCAGCTCGACCCCGGCACGCTCGTCTCGGACAGCGGCGGCAACATTCTGCGCCGGCGCTTCAAGTTCTGGGATTCGCAGAACAGCAAGCTCGGGGACGGCCGCGCCTCATACGGCTTCGGCTGGGGCTTCTACCTCGGCCCGTTCGAGCTCACCTGGTCGTTCGCCCGGCAGCTTCCGAACACCGTCGAAGCCTGCGATTCCCCTGCACCGCTCTCCCCCTGCACCATCACCCGCATCGACGACCCGTTCCACGACGGGGACACGATCGGCCAGTTCTACATCGCCCGGGAGTTCTAGCGCTTCGGGCACTCGAGAACGTCGACCTCGACGAGACGCACGGGGGTCGATCCGACGTTCACGATCGAATGCTTCTCGGGCGGGCGCCAGACCACGTCGCCGTTTCTCAGCGACAGGGTCGACACCTTGCCGCTCGCGTCGCGAATCTCGATGGTTCCCCCCTCGACGACCACGACGGCTCTCGGCGAGGTGTGCTCGTGCTCGGCGACGGCGGCCCCTGCCGGATAGTAGTTCGACTCGGCGCGTATCCGGTCGTTCTGCAGCACCAGCCTCTTCGTCGCGTCCCCTTCCCCCGCGACCGCCGCGGGCGGCCGCGCGATCGCGGCCGCCACGAGGACCGTCAGGACGATCGCCAGGCCGGCAAGCGGAAGTCTTCGCCCGGCCCTCGCCGCGCCGGCGGAGGCTTCGCCGCGGAGTCTCGGTTGGGGCTGGCAGCTGCACTGGGGCATCGGCGTCTCCTTCATGAATGACGGTCGGAAGCTGTTCCTCATCTCAGAACGTCCCCGCCCGGCGGAGCGACAGGATGGCGGCCAGGACCCCCAGCGCGGCGCCGCCGGCCGCCAGCATCGTGGCCGCATCGGCCGGCAGGAACCGCCCGGCGATCAGGGACATGAACGGGTTCGACCGGAAGACGTCCGCCCGCTCGACGAGGCGGTGCGTGACGAAGAGGCCGGCCACCGCGATCGCGCCGCCGACGAGCCCCTGCACCGCGGCGGCGAGAAGGAACGGCCCGCGGATGAAGGCCGCCGTGGCGCCGACGAGCTTCATGATCTCGATCTCCTCGCGGCGCGCGAGCACGGTCAGCTGGACCACCGCCGCGACGGTCACGAGGGCGGCGAGCGCCAGGAGCACCCCGAGGCCGTAGCCTCCTCTCTGGACCAGCGCGACGATGCCGACCAGCCGCTCGGTCCAGCCGCGGTCGTAGCGCACCTCCTCGACGCCCGGGGCCTTCTCGTACGACTTGGCGATCCGGTCGAGCGAGTCGGGATCGCGGTAGGCGTCCCGGATCTCCAGCTCGAAGGAGGAGGGGAACGGGTTGGACCCGACCCGGTCCGGCAGGTCGCGCAGGGAAGGGAAATCGCGCTGGAAGCGCAGGCGGGCGTCCTCCTTCGACACGAAGCGCACCGAGGAGATCGCCGGATCGGTCGCGAACTCGGCGCGCAGGTCGCTCAGGGTGTCCCGGGTGACGTTCTCGAGCAGGTACACCTGGACCTGGGTCTCGCGGCCCAGCGCCTCGACGAAGCGGTTCAGGTTGAACGCCAGGAGCAGGAACAGCCCGAGCACGTAAAGGGAGATGCCGATCGATGCGGCGGACAGGAGGCTGAGCGCCGGGTTGCGCCACAGTCCTTCCCACGCTTCCCGGATGGCATGGCGGATCGCGAGCAGGGGTCGCCCCATCGCTCAGCCGCCCCCCGGCCGGCGGCGCATCACGCCACCGCCGCGGTGACGAGACGGCCGTGATCGAGGGCGATCACGCGCCGGCTCATGCGTCGGATCAATTCGCGGTCATGGGTGGCGATGATGACGGTGGTGCCGTGCGAGTTGATGTCCTTGAACAGGCCCATGATCTCCTTCGCCAGGTCGGGATCGAGATTCCCGGTCGGCTCGTCGGCCAGCAGGATGAGGGGCTTGTTCACCAGGGCGCGCGCGATGGCCATCCGCTGCTGCTCCCCGCCGGACACCTGCTCGGGATAGTTGTGCAGGCGGTGGTTCAGGCCCAGCATCTCGAGCACCTGGTAGGTCCGGCTGCGCTGCTCCTTGCGCGGCAGGCCGATCACCTGGGTCGCGAAGGCGACGTTCTCGAACACGGTCTTGCGCGGCAGCAGCTTGAAGTCCTGGAACACGACGCCCACCTGGCGGCGCAGGTGCGGGATGCGCCGCGCCGGCATGGTGGCGACGTCCTCGTTGTTCACGACGACCTGCCCGGAAGTGGGCACGTCCTCGCGGAAGATCATCTTCAGGAACGTGGTCTTGCCGGCCCCGCTGGCTCCCGTCAGGAAGACGAACTCCCCCTTCTCGATGTGCACGCTGACGTCCGTGAGCGCCAGGGTCCCCTGCGGAAACTTCCGTGAGACGTGAAAGAACTGGATCACGGCTTGTCCAGGCGCTCTTTGAGCAGGCGGCTCACCAGCGCCGGGTTCGCCTTGCCGCCGGTCGCCTGGATGACCTTGCCCACGAAGAAGCCGAGGAGCGCGGCCTTCCCGGCGCGGTACTGGCCGTGCTGGTTCGGGTTCTCCGCCACGACCTTCTCGATGGCGGCGCGGATCGGCCCCTCGTCGCTCACCTGCGCCCACCCCCGCTCGCGCACGACGTCGACCGGGTCGGCCCCGCCGCGCCAGATGATCTCGAAGACGTCCTTGGCGATCTTGCCGGAGATGGACCCGTCCCGGATCATCGCCACGAGCTTGCCGAGGCGATCCGGCGCGAGCGGGATGTCCTCGGCCCTGCCGACCTCGATCCTGTCCTCCTTGATCTTCCTCAGGACCTCGGTCTCGATCCAGTTGGCGGCGGCCTGCCCGTCCCCCGCCGCCGTCGCGGTCGCCTCGAAGTAGTCGGCGATCGGCCGGCTCGCGGCCAGGACCTCCGCGCTCTGCTCCTTGAGCCCGAAGCGCGTGACGAACCGCTGCCGGCGCGCCGCCGGCAGCTCGGGGAGCCGGCGGCGGACCTCGTCGATCCAGGCCCGATCGACCCGGAGCGGCAGGAGATCGGGCTCGGGGAAATAGCGGTAGTCGTGCGCCTCCTCCTTCGAGCGCATCGGGTAGGTCTTGTTCTCGGCCGGGTCGTACAGCCGGGTCTCCTGGACCACCCGTTCGCCGCGGTCCAGGAGATCCGTCTGCCGGAGGATCTCGTGCTCGAGGGCGTGCTGCACGAACTTGAACGAGTTGAGGTTCTTGAGCTCGGCCTTGACGCCGAACTCCTTCTGCCCGGCCGGACGCAGCGACACGTTGGCGTCGCAGCGCAGCGATCCCTCCTCCATGTTGCCGTCGCTCACGCCGATGTACACGAGGATGGTGCGCAGGGTCGAGTAGTAGGCGTGCGCCTCCTCGGGTGTTCTGAGGTCCGGCTCGCTGACGATCTCGATCAAAGGGACGCCCGAGCGGTTGTAGTCGACGTGCGACTTGGCTCCGGAGTCGGGGAAGCCCTCGTGCAGGAGCTTGCCGGCGTCCTCTTCCATGTGAATCCGGGTGATGCCGATGCGCCGGGTCTGCCCTCCCGCCTCGATGTCGAGGTGGCCGCGCACCGCGAGCGGCTTGTCGTACATGGAGATCTGGTAGCCCTTCGGCAGGTCGGGATAGAAATAGTTCTTGCGCGCGAAGATCGACACCGGGTCGATCTCGCACTGCAGGGCGAGCGCCGCGCGGATCGCGAACTCGACGGCGCGCCGGTTCAGGACCGGCAGCGTCCCCGGCATGCCGAGGCACACCGGGCAGACGTTGGTGTTCGGGGGGTTGCCGAAGCGGGTCGAACAGCCGCAGAAGATCTTCGACTCGGTGAGGAGCTGGCAGTGCACCTCGAGGCCGATGACCGGTTCGTACGTCATGCCGCTCCCTCGAGGATCCACTCCTTCGTTTCGTGGCGCCGTCGGCCGCGTCGCGCGCGGATTATAGCATCGCGCCTATGCTAGAGTACGCGCCGGCCGCGCCGCTGCGCGGAGCGTCGCGCGCTTCGACGCCGCCGATCGCGGACGCATCGGATCGAGGTGATTTCGTGCCGGAACTCAAGGTCGCGATTCTCGGCGCCGGCAACCTCGGAACGACCCTCGCCATCGTGCTGGCGGGGGGCGCCCCGGGGATCCGCGCGGGCCGGAGCCGCAGGGTCGTCCTCTGGACGATCGAGCCCGACGTCGCGAAGGAGATCCGCGACAAGCGACTGAACACGAAATACCTTCCGGGCGTCCCGCTCGCCAAGGCGATCGGCATCACGACGGACCTGGCCGAGGCGCTCGCCGGCGCGACGGTCATCCTGGTCACGGTCCCGTCCAAGGTCGTGCGCGACGTGGCGCGCCAGGTCGGGGCGGCGCTCGGCGCAGGCCCCTCCGGCGGCGCGGCGCCCGGGCCGGCCGGAGCGGGGACGCCGGGTCCGGCCTCGATCGTCAGCGCCTCGAAGGGGCTCGAGCCCGGAACGTACCGGCGGATGACCGAGGTCCTCGTCTCCGAGATGCCCGCCGCGTTCGCCGGGCGGGTGCTGGCGATGTCGGGACCGTCGATCGCGCACGAGCTCAGCCGCGGCACCCCGACGGCGGTCATGCTCGCCTGCCGCGACACGGGCCTGGCGCGCTCGGTGCGCCGCGACATCCAGACGCCCACGCTGCGCCTGCAGATCAGCCGCGACGTGGCGGGCGTCGAGCTCGGCGGCGTCCTGAAGAACGCCTATGCCCTGGCCTTCGGCCTGAGCGACGGGCTCGGGCTGGGCCTCAACACCAAGGCGGCCCTACTGGCGCGCGCCCTGCCGGAGCTGGCCCGTCTCGGCGTCGCGCTGGGCGGCAAGCGGGCCACCTTCTATGGGCTCGCGGGGCTCGGCGACCTGGTCGGCACGGGGCTGAGCGAGTTCAGCCGCAACCGGCGCATGGGCGAGGAGCTGGCCCGCAAGCAGGGGGCCGAGGAGGCGCTGGCCTCGATTCCCGGCGTGGTCGAGGGGATCGGCTCCGTCCGCCTCGCGCGCGAGCTGGCCGCGCGCCACAAGCTCCGCCTGCCGCTCCTCGAAGGGATCGCCGCCGCCGTCGACAAGGAGGGCGACCCCTTGAAGATGATCACCCGGCTGATCGGGTAATCGTCGGACGATATTCGCCCGCCCCGGCGGGTGATAGAATACCCACCCATCGGCGCGTTCAAGTAGTGTCCCCGCCTTGGGTCCGATGGAGCGCGTGGAGGAGCTGATGCCAACCCCTGTTGCGTCGCGTGTGCGTCATCGCGTGGTGGTCCCCGTGCTTCTTGGCGCCCTGACCCTCGGCATGGTCACTCTGCTGGCGCCCGGGGCTTTCCCGCAGGGAGGATCGGCCACGCCGCCTGCGGCGCCGCCTCCTGCGACCGAGACGGAGGTGATCACGACCGGCGCCTCGGGTCCGGCGGCAAGCGATGTTTTCGGCAGGCGCGAGGAGATCTTCAAGGCCTTCTATCAGACCGGCCTCGACACATCCAAGGCGTACGCCATCACCAATCTCGCCATCAAGAAAGACAACATGACGCTGCTCCTGAAGCAGGGGACCGTCTTCCTGATGCAGCCGATCGGCGGCGAGATCACCGGGGCGGCGTTCATCGGCGATGGCGAGGCGTCCATGACGCCCCCGAACCGGACACAGCGCTTCATGCTGAACAAGTACTACGGAGCCGAGTCGCTGAAGGAGCCGTTCACGGAGGCCATCTTTCGCTTCAGCGACAGGACGGACCGGATGCTGATCGGGGCCGGCAAGCCTGTCACCGCCGACGCGGGCGCCTCCGCGAGAGCGAGCCAGAACTTTTCCGATCGCAACGGCTGGCTGAATGGGACGCGCGGGCTTCACCTGGAGATGCAGTACCTGGAGGTCCGGATTTCGGGACTTCGGGATCAGGACTTTTTCGTCGCCGATTTCCATTCGAGCAAGCACGACTGGCTGACCTACACCTACAACCCGCAGGAGATTCAGGAGAACGAGCTGAGCTCCAGCGAAACGATGGGGGCGGCCAGCCGTCGTTACCAGGTGCAGTGGTGTCGGTGGCACAAGATGGGCGACTACGCCGCTTCCGGCCATTACGTGATGCTGCCCGAGCGCGACGGGCCCCGGGTGCTCAGGGTCCAGCATACGGATCTCGTGGTCGACCTTCCCTCGACGGCGGAGGTCAAGTGGGAGGCCCGCCTGAAGGTCCTGCCGGTGATGGACAACCTCCGCGCGCTTCGATTCGACCTGGCGAGCAATGCTGACTTCGCTAGCCGGTGGTATGAGAACCTGCGGCCGGTGAGCGTCCTGAGCGTCACCGACGAGTCGGGCCAGGCGCTGGAATTCACGCACAAGCGCGATCAACTCCTCGTGAGGATGCCCTCTCCGGTGCGGGCGGGGACGCCGATCGTCATCGTGGCCAAGGGGAAGGCCCAGGTCGTGTACCAGCTCACGGCCGAATCGTTCGGACTGCTGCAGACCGCCTGGTATCCGCAGTACGGCTTCATCAACGGCCGCTCGACTTTTCGCTGGACGGTCAAGGTCCCCAAGCCGTTCCTGATCTCCGGGTCGGGCAAGCTGCAGAGGACCTTCGAAGACAAGGAGAACGGCCAGAACTGCATCGAAACGTACTGCGAGTTTCCGACTCACCTGCCGTGGGTCATTTTCGGCCGGTTTCAGAAGACCGACAGCGTGTTCACGGGAGAGGAATCCAAGAAGAACACCCCCATGACGGTGCATTCCTTCCCGACCATGACGGTCACGATCACGGACAAGGAGACCCTGGATTTCCTGGGGGCGAAGAATCCCATCACGTTCAACCTGGTCGCCCCGGTGAAGAAGATTCAGGGATTCATCGATGAAGGGAAGCAGGTTCTGAAGCTCTACGAGAAGATTTACGGTCCCTATCCCTACGACGAGCTTCACATCGCCCAGATGGCCCCGCAGCTGAGCTTCGGGCAGGCGCCGCAGGGTTTCGTCCAATTGTGGGGCGTGGCGTTCATGTCGCAGTCCGAGGTGGCCGCGAGCGAAATGACGGGGAGGGGCCCGATCGATTTCGTCCATGGCTTCTTCGCCCACGAAATCGCGCACCAGTGGTGGGCGCACCAGATTGGCTGGGCTTCCGATGACGACGAGTGGTTGAGCGAATCGTTCGCGGAATACGCCTCCGGCATCTTCGTCAATGAATATCAGGGGCCGAAGCGGTTCCGGCAAGTGCTGGACGACTGGAAGAAGGAGACCCGGCTGGCCGACCAGGAGGCGCCGATCGCCGCGGCCAACATGCTGGCGGGCCCGAACTCCGGTGATTATCGCAGGCAGCTCCTCTACAACAAGGGCGCCTACGTCCTGCACATGCTGCGGGTGCAGCTCGACGACGAGATGTATTCCAAGGTCATGCGCGGGCTGCAGGAGACCTATCGCAACCAGAACATCTCGACCGAGATGCTGGTGCGCGAGGTCAACCGGATCACCGGGTCGGACTACACCTACTTCTTCGACCAGTGGTTCTGGGACGTCGGCATCCCCAGGTTCCGCTACTCCTGGCGGTCGGAGAAGCAGCCCGACGGAAAATTCCTGATCACAGTCCACGTCGGCCAGGAAGACAAGAACCACATCAAGCGCGTCCTGATGCCGATCCACATCCACTTCAAGGACAAGACGATTCCGCAGTACAAGCCCGTGACCCAGATGGACCAGGACATCAAGCTGCTCTCGCCGGCCGAGCCGAAGGACGTCACGCTCGACGACGACCACTCCCTGCTCGCCGACATCGTCAAGGCGAGCTGAGTCGCGGTGGCGTGGGGCGCTCTGGCCTCGTCCGTCGTCCGGACGGTCCTGGCCGCCGGCGGGGTGATCGTCGCGGTGGTCCTGGCCGCGAAGATTGCCGCCCTCGTCCTCGAGCCGCGGCTGACCTTCTATCCCGTCCGTGACTACCACCAGACGCCGGCCGCGGCCGGGCTGCCGGTCGAGGACGTCACTCTGAGCACACGCGACGGTGTGGGCATCCACGGCTGGTTCGTCCCGGGCCGGCCTGCCCCGGAATCCCGGCGGCCCATCACTCTGCTGTTTTTCCACGGCAACGCCGAGAACATCGGCGGCTGCCTGGACCTGGCGGCGCGGGCGCGGGCGGCCGGGTTCAACCTGCTCCTCGTGGACTACCGCGGATACGGAGAGAGCCGGGGCCGGCCGACGGAGCAGGGGATCTACCGGGACGGCGAGGCGGCCCTGGACCATCTGGGCTCACGGGCCGGAGTCGATCCCGATCGGATCGTGGTCTGGGGCAGATCGATAGGCGCCGCGGTGGCGGTCCGCCTGGCGGCGCGCGGTAGCGGAGCGACCGGCGCGGCACGCGACGGGAGCGCCGGGGATCCCGGCGGAGCGCACCGCGTGGCCGGTCTCATCCTCGAGTCGCCGTTCACGTCCGTGCCGGACCTGCTGCGGCAAGGGGGGCACGTCGCCCTGCTCGCCCTGTCGCGGTTCGGGACCTACCGCTTCGACTCGGCGGCGCGGATCGGGCGGGTGGAGGCTCCTGTCCTGATCGTGCACGGGACGGACGACGAGATCGCGCCGTTCGAGCTGGGCCGCAGGCTGTACGAGATGGCTCCCGGCCGGAAGGAGCTCGCGGCGATCCGCGGAGGCGGGCACAACGATCTCTGGGCCCTCCACGAGGAAGAGGTCTGGGACGCCGTGCGGCGCTTTCTGGAATCGCTGGAATGAGGAACCTGGTGCCGGCCGGCCCCCGATCGGGGCCGGCCTAGGCGGGAAACGGCTCGGCGACGGCGACGGTCGTCCGGGCGCCGCGCGCCTCGAGGTCCTTGAAGAACGGGGCGGCGTCGACGACCTGCTCGGGGGGCAGGACCCCGGCCTGCCGGATGCGGCCGCCGGCCAGCCAGCGGGCGACGATGGCGGGGGGCGAAGCCACCAGCACGGTCCCGCCCGAGACGCCCCACTCCTTGTGCGGCCAGCAGGTGGTCTCGACTTTCCCGACGACCGGCTTGCCGGCCCGCGTGCCGCGCACCTCGGTGACGATGTCCTTGAAGCCGAGGCTCCCCTTCCGCTCGGTCTGGGGGGCGCGCTTCAGGACCTCGACCAGGACGTCGCGCGGCTTCACGCGGGCGCCGCGCACCTCGACCGGCTCGGCGGACGCCAGGCCGATCTGAGCCAGGAACTGCAGCTGGCGCAGCGCCTTCTCCGAGTAGCCGAAGAAGGAGATCTTGAAGAAACAGTCCTTGATCCCTTTCGCGCCGTACGTCAACGGCAGCGTGGCGACTTCGGAGTGCAGGGACAGGTGCACCTTCGAGGCGCCGATCGGGTCCTGGAAGCGGTACAGCTCCTCCTCCCCCAGCGGAGCTGTCTCCTGGAACCGGCCGTCGCGGAAGACCATCGGGGGCTCCGTGATCTCGTCGAAGATGGTCTGGATGGAGTAGGCCCAGGCGAGCGAGTCCCCCATGTCGGGCGTCGCGCCGTTGAAGATCCGGATCGATTCGACTGTGTCGAGCGTGTCGGCGACGGTCCGGGCCTGCACGTTGGCGATGCCGGGACACGATCCCAGCCCGAGGACGGCGAGGACCCCGGCCTTCCTGAAGTCGTCGTGCAGCTCGAGCTGCTTGCGGGTGGTGTGGAACAGGCCCCCGAGGTCGAGGTAGTGGGTCTTCGCCTCGAGGCAGGCCTTCATGACCGGGATGTTGAAGTAGTACTGCACCGAGTTGATGACGGCGCCCGCCCCCCGGACCAGGCGGACCAGGCCGGCGTGATCGGTCACGTCGGCCTTCACCGCGGTGACGCCGGGCCGGCCGAGAGAGTCGGCCACCTTCCGGGCCCCGTCGAGGTCGAGATCGGCGATCACGATCTCCTGGACCTCGCGGTCCATGGCCAGGTCGCGGGCGATGATTCGCCCGATGATTCCGGCCCCGCCCAGTACCACGATGCGCACCGTCGCCTCCCCGCGAATGGCGCGCATGCTAGCGTTTTCGGCAAAGCCGCGTCAATGGCGGGCCCGCGGGTCAGGCGATCAGGTCCTCGCCGTACCCGCCCTGCTCGCAGGCGAGGTCGCTGACGCGCACCATGTTCGCGTCCTGGTTGTGCGTGACCTGATGCAGGCGCCGGCGGATGCGGCGCCAGGCGGCGTTGCCGAAGGTGCGCGTGAGCAGGATGTCGCGCTTCGCCTTCGCGGCCCCCTCCTCCTTGATGCGGGTGTTGGCGCGGGACAGGCAGGCGATCAGGGCGTACAGGTCTCCGGCCGCCTCGGAGAGACGCTCCTGGACGAACTCGCGCTCGACGATCTGCTTGCCGTGCTCGCGCAGGGCCGCCTCGGCGGTCGTGGACAGGGCCTCGGCGTAGTGCGCGGCGCGCACGGCGGTCTTCTTGAGCAGAGGGTCGATATCGGGGAACTGCTCGTCGGTGACCGCCTGGCGGATCTTCTTCAGGGCGAAGTCGGACAGCACACCGATCTGGGAGATCGGGTCGCGCAGGGCGCGCCCGACCTTCTTCAGCTCCTCGCCGAGGTTCTGCACGCCGGCGAGGGCGACGAAGACGCGCAGGATCTCGTTCGTCCCCTCGAAGATCATGTTGATGCGGCAGTCGCGCAGGTAGCGCTCGTACGGATACTCCTTGATGAAGCCGTTGCCGCCGGCGATCTGCACGGCATGGTTGACGACGCGCCAGGCGTTCTCGGAGGAGAAGATCTTGCACAGGGCCGACTCGATCGAGTAGTCGACGCCGCCGCGCTCGGCCAGGCCGGTGGTCAGGTAGACCATGCTCTCCGCGGCGTAGGTGTCGATCATCATCCGGGCGAGCTTCTCCCTGATCATCTCGAACTCGGCGATCGGCCGGCCGAACTGCCGGCGCCCCCGGGCGGTCTCGACGGCCCGGTCGATCAGCTCCTTGGAGGCGCCGACCGCGCCGGCCGCCAGGGACACGCGGCCGTCGTTCAGGATCTCCATGGCGTACTTGAAGCCGCGCCCCGCCTCGCCGAGGAGGTTGTCCTTCGGGACAGGAACGTTCTCGAGGTAGAGATCGGTCGTCGACGATCCCTTGAGGCCGAGCTTGTCCTCCTCCTTGCCGGTGGAGACGCCGGGGAGGTCGCGCGTGACGACGAAGGCGCTGATCTTGTCCGCACCGCCGATCTCGGTGCGGGCGAACACGGTGAACAGGCCGGCGTGGCCGCCGTTGGTGATGAAGCGCTTGCCGCCGTTGAGGATCCAGACCTGGCGCGCCTCGTCCCACACGGCGCGCGTCTTCAGCGACCCGGCGTCCGATCCGGCCTCCGGCTCGGTCAGGGCGTAGGCGGCCAGGAGGTCCCCCTTCGCGACGGCGGGCAGCCAGCGCCTCTTCTGCGCGTCGCTGCCGTACAGGACGACTCCCTTGCTGCCGATCCCGAGGTGCGCGCCGACGATCGTCGCGGTGGCCGCGCAGTGGCGGCAGATCTCCTCCATCAGGCGGCAGTACGAGGTGATCGACAGGCCGGCGCCGCCGTACGACTCCGGCACGGTCAGGCCGAAGATACCGAGCTCCCTGAGCTCCTTCACCTGGGCCTCGGGGAACTTTCCGGCCCGATCGATGGCGCCGCCGTCCAGCCGCTCGCGCGCCCACGATCGGAACGACTCGAGGACCAGGTCCAAGGTCTCGAGCCCCTCCTTGTCCGGCCGCGGGTACGGAAAGACCAGGTGCGCCGGCAGGGAACCGCAGAACACCGACTTCATGAAGCTCGGCGAGCCGGCCTCAGTTTTTCCCATGGAACCCCCGGCCCTCGCGGGCCATCTCGAGCAGCAGGCGTGCCGCCAGGAAGCGGGTGCCGTGGCGCCCCGCCAGCGCCTCCAGCCCCTGCACGACGGCGGTCAGGCCCAGGGCGTCGGCGTGACGCAGGAGCCCGCCGCGGAACGGCGGGAAACCGGTCCCGAGGACCATCGCCAGGTCGACGTCGGCGGGCCGGGCGACGATCCCGGCCTCGAGGCAGCGGGCCGCCTCGTTGATCATCGGCAGGACGAGGCGCGTCTCGGTCGGCCCAGGGTCCTCGTGGTGGCGCGGGCGGGCGGAGATCAGGGCGTAGACCGCCTCGTTCACCGCGCGCGGCGGTCCTTCGGGGCGCGTGCGCCTCGTGCGGGCGCCTCCCCCGGTCGGCCCGCCTCCGCCCGAGGGCCCGCCGCCGGCCGAGGCTCCGCCGCCCGCGGACCCCGCTCCACCCGCGGGAGCCCCGGAGTCGAATTCGTCCGCGCGGTCCGCATACATGTAGAAACCGCGGCCCGACTTGCGGCCCAGCCATCCCTTGTCCTTCAGGATCTGCAGCGCCGTCGATCGCGGGGCGCGGTCGCGGAACGCCTCCGACAGCACCCCCGCGACATGGCAGGCCACGTCGATGCCGATCTGGTCGAGCAGCGCCAGGGGCCCCATCGGCATGCCGAAGTCGAGGAGGGTGCGGTCGATCTCGTCGATCATCCCCCCCTCCTCGACCATGAGCAGGGCCTCGCCCAGGTAGGCCATCAGGATGCGGTTCACCAGGAACCCCGGCGCGTCGCCGACGACGATCGGGGTCTTGCCGATGCGTTTCGCCAGGGCGACGGCGGTCGCCACCGCCTCGGGGGAGGTGCGCGGGCCGCGGATCACCTCCACCAGCGGCATCTTGTGGACGGGATTGAAGAAGTGCAGCCCGACGACGTTCTCGGGGCGGCGGGCCGGCGCGGCGATGGCGTCGATCGGCAGGGAGGACGTGTTGGTCGCCATCACGAACCCGTCCGGCATGACGGTCTCGACCTCGCGCAGCACCAGGTGCTTGATGGCCATCGACTCCACGACCGCCTCGATCGCCAGGTCGCAGCGGCGCATCCCGGTGTACTCGAGCGTGGGCTGGATGAGCGCCATCTTCTGATCGCACTCGCGCGGCGTGAGGCGGCCCTTCTTCGCCTCCGCGCGGAACAGATCGTGCGCCGCGCTCATGCCGCGCGCCAGCGCCTGCGGATCGATGTCCTTCAGCCGCACCGGGATGCCGCTCCGGGCGAGGGTCTGGGCGATCCCTCCGCCCATGACGCCGGCCCCGATCACGGCGGCGGCCCGCACCTCCCGGGGACGCACGGCCGGATCGTCCAC
>Ga0070694_100001208_pt1 | contig 14897 bp, 12 predicted proteins | sample KBSK1251metaG_FD_65470 | JGI IMG/M metagenome (GOLD analysis project Ga0070694, IMG submission 65470) | Corn, switchgrass and miscanthus rhizosphere microbial communities from Kellogg Biological Station, Michigan, USA - KBS K1-25-1 metaG | ecosystem: Host-associated > Plants > Roots >... | reverse complement strand
AAGATCAAAGGCTGGCCCGCCTGTTCAGGCGGCAGAAACGCCAACGAGATTTTGGGGAAGCGCCCTTCTTCGGGCCGGAAGCTGGCCCAGAACGTAGCGTCGATGATCGCTTCGATGGTGTGCGCGTCGGGAGCAGGAGCCAGGTGCAATTCGCCGCGGCTGGTGGCCTGAGCGAAGTGACGTGCGAAATGTTCTTCGACAGTGGCGGCTACGGTTCGGGCTGCTCGATACGTCGGTTCGCGATGCATGCTGGCATCTTAACGGCAGAAGGCGCGAATTTGATAACCGGGCGGTACGCACGCCTCTGGCGTGCTACTCCAGAAACGATCAAGTCAACGCAGGTCCGCCAGAGGCGTGCGTACCACCCTATTCCATTAACTCGACCAGATGTTTACGATCGTCTCTGGCGGGGAAGGGATCAGGCCAAAACTCGATCATCTTCGCGATCTTTTCGTCGCGGATGCTGAAGAAACTAATGGCCCGGGCGTGTTGCACTCCATCGGTAACCGAAACATCGCTGACGGCCTCGGATTCGTTTCCGACAATCCTGTGGACGGCAAATTGCCAGTGGCCATGAGCCGGGTATTCTTCGTTCATGCTCGCGAAATTGCCGCGCCCGCGGATTCGCTCGTTCGACTGTGGCCACTCCAGCACGAAATCATCGCTTAAGACCGAGCCGACGGATCGAAAGTCGTTCGTTTTCATCAATCGCCAGAATTCTTCGACCAAAGAAACAGCGTTCGCAGGCATTTTCTCAACTCCAGTCGTTGGTGTTCGTGCTGTTGTGAAACGAAAGACTCGCAACTAATGCGCCCGTCGTTGATGCGAAGACTAGATATTAGTTCAGATGACCAGGAATGAGTGAGCGAAGTTTTGAGGCGTTAATAGGTCCGCACGCCAACCGGCGCCTGAATTAAACATTCAAGCAAGCGGAAGGCGTGCCGACCGATCCAGCACGCCGGAGGCGTGCGTACCATTAACCCATCTGAGCGCGTGCCTGCTCGGCGCGGGCGGCCCCGATGGCGGTCTTCACGTCCTTAACTTCTTCCGGTGGCGGCAGTACAGCCTTCATGCCGAGAGACTCAATCCAAAGCTCTCTGGTCCAACCTTTAGTGTGATAGAGATGTTCGTCCTCTTCGTCCTCGACCTCTTCGTGGGCGGCCTTGAGAGCCCTGGCGTTTTCCCCGGTCAGTTTCTTGGCCGCCTCGCCAATCAAATGCCAGTTCAAATGGTCCTTGGTCTCAGCCAGCGAAACCGCCTCGCAAGCCACCAGCTGGGCGGCGCCTGGTTCACCTGATTCCAGAGCCATCTCCATGGCTTTAATCAGTGACTTGCCGATATGGCGCACGACCTTTCGTCCTGGAGTCTCTACTGTGGGATCCAATCCCATCGTCTCCATTGTCTCCTCCACGATTCGCACGTGATTGCGAGTCTGCTCCAGATACTTTTCCCATTCTTCCTTCAAGTCTTCGTTTTCAGCGCAGCGCCCCGCGGTCGTATAGATCTGCACACCGCCTAATTCGGTTTCGAGCGCCTGGTACAAAAGTTCGTTCAGTTGTTTCTCTTTCATGATTCCCTCTTTGTTAAGATCAAAATGAGTATTCGTTCGCTAACAGAACACCTTATTTTGTTCTGCGTCGCGAAAGGTCTCAGGTTTCGAATTTTCCACGAGACATTTGCCAGAGGGGCAAACATCAGGCCACAGGGCTGACAGCCCTGCCTCTGCTTCCAACAACGCGTTATTCGTGCTAAGACTCTCCGACGTGAATTTGCTTACTGTTAAGAATCTGAGCGTTCGGATTGAAGATAAGCTGATCATCGATGATCTGAACTTCGATCTGAAATCGCGAGAGCGCCTGAGCATTCTGGGCCCAAATGGCGCAGGCAAGACCGTCCTCTTAAAAGCCTTGCTCGATCTGATTCCGTACACCGGCGAGATCGTCTGGGCGGCGGAAGTGCGGCTGGGCTATGTGCCGCAAAAAATTGACGCCGACATCCATCTGCCGCTGACCTTCACGGACCTGTTTCGCGCAAAGTGCCGGACCCTGAAAGTGCCGCCGGCTGATCTCAACGAAGTCTCGAACAGTATCGGCCTGACGAGGGAATTGTTAGAGACTCCGGTGGGCCATCTTTCCGGTGGTCAGTTCCAACGTGGTCTGATCGCCTTTGCGTTAATTGGAAAGCCGAATTTGTTGCTGCTCGATGAACCCACGGCAAGTGTTGATGAGCCCGGAGAAGAGCACATCTACGAGCTCATCCATCGATTACAGGATGAGCACAATCTGGCGAGCATAATGGTGTCGCACGATTTGAGCTTTGTATTTCGCTACGCGACAAATGTGCTTTGCCTCAATCGGCAGAGAGTTTGTTTCGGCGCTCCCCGCGAAGCGCTTTCTCCGGACGTGCTGGAAAAATTGTACGGCGAGCCGATGGGCTTCTATCACCACAATCACAAGGATAATCTGAAGTCAGAACCACCTGCGGTAACGGGTGGTTGATCTCTGCATGTAACGCAAACTGTTAGTTTGCGAATCATGCATCGCAATCAACGAGGCCGCAAACTAACAGTTTGCGTTACAAAACCAACGTAGGGCACTACCCAAATAGATCACCGGTTTCAAATCGCTAGTGACAACCTCCGAAACATACTCAGTAATTCTGGTCCTGCTCACGGCGCTGGCCGCCGGGCTCGTAGGTAGCTTCGCGCTCATGAAACGAATGAGCCTGGCCGGCGACGTCGTCTCGCACATCGCCCTGCCGGGGCTGGGCGTGGCGATGTTACTCAAGGTTAATCCGCTCGTGGGCGCAGCCATCGCGTTACTGCTTGGCACGGTCCTGATTTGGCAACTGCAAAACAGAGCCACGATGACGACCGACGTCGCCATCGGAGTGATCTTTACCGCTGCGCTGGCCATCGGAACCGTTTTGACTCCGAGCGAAGACTTGATCGAGGCCTTGTTCGGTGGGTTCGGAGGTCTGACCTTGCTCTGGTTCGTCATCGGGCTGTTAGCGGTGATAACCATCGTCGTCTTCGTGCTGGCATTTCGGTACAAACTGATTCTGTCGTTATTTTCACCAGAGCTCGCCGCCGCAACCGGGGTAAACGTTTCGCGGCTTAACCTATATTTCCTGCTGGTCTTCAGCCTCACGGTGTTGCTTGGTCTGCGATTCCTGGGAGCGCTCCTGGTGGGCGCGCTGATCATTATCCCGGCTGCGATCGGCCGGCAATTGACCCACACGTTGACTGCATTCCTGTTGACTTCTTCGATAGCCAGCGTCCTGTCAGTAATCCTTGGATTTTCAATCAGTCGCTTCTACCCCCATTTGATCATCGGGCACGTCACCCTAAATTTGACGCTGGGGCCGGCGATTATCGCGGTGGCGACAGTCCTGTTCCTGCTGAGTCTTTTGCGGAAGAAGATTTAGGCCGGCATGGAGTCAGAACCGGGAGCGGTAGCGACCGGGCCGCCGGCGATTGACTCATTGACTCATTAATTCATTGCATCATTGAAAAACAATAATGAATCAATGGCCCAGTGACTCAATGAATCGATAACTGAATCGACCCGGTCGCTACCACTCCCGGTACTGACCTCATCATCGCGTTAGTTTACATCCCAATACTCTTGTTTTTGCTGAGACGGATGTCGTATAGTCGAAGACAGGAAGTTCTCAACTTTCTCGCCCCAACTTCCTATCAAAAGTCGCCTAATAACTGTTCGCCCTGAGTCCTCTCGAATTTGAAACTCTGAATTGCGTGGCGCGGTCTGCCGGAATGGGCGCGCACGCGGATTGAGTACTCGTATTTTCAGTAATGGATAATTCGTCATCATCCGACCTGTTGGCCGAAGCAGGCTCGCGGCGGCTACGTGCCGGCGCGATTCTGCAGGGCCGGTACCGAATAACCAGAGAACTGGGAGCCGGCGGCATGGGCGCCGTCTACGAAGCGGTCGATCAACGGTTGGAAGCGACGGTGGCTCTCAAAGAGACTCTCTCGACTGACGACCGTCTGCGGCGACAGTTTGAGCAGGAAGCCCGTCTGTTGGCGCAGTTGCATCATCCCTGCCTGCCGCGCGTCAGCGACTACTTCAGCGAATCCGGTCGAACTTTTCTGGTGATGCAATTTATTTCCGGACCGGACCTGGCCCAGATCCTTGCGCAGCAGCCGGTAGCATTCCCACGCAACGAGGTCATCGCGTGGGCCGATCAGTTGCTGGATGCGCTCATCTATCTACACGAGCGCGATCGGCAGATCATCCATCGTGATATCAAGCCTCACAACTTAAAGTTAATGCCGAACGGCCGGGTGGCCCTGCTTGATTTCGGTCTGGCCAAAACGCACGGACCGGATCAATCAATGACGAATTCGTCAAACAGCATTTTTGGCTATACGCGTCGCTATTCTCCGCCAGAGCAGATTCGGGACTTAGGAACGACTCCGCAGAGCGACATTTATGCGTTGGGCGCTACCCTCTATCACTTGCTGACCGGGGTCAAGCCGCCGGATTCTTTGGAGCGGGCCGCCGCTGTGGCTAACTCCGAGAAGGATCCGCTCGCGTTGATGTCGGAAAAAGGCGTTGATTCGGAGCTTTCCGCAATCCTTACTAAAGCGATGGCCTTGCATGCCCGGGATCGCTTCAAAAGCGCCAAGGAGTTTCGTGAAGCGCTGGGACGGGTCGGCCGGAAAAACCCTGAAGCGATCAGAACGGCAAATGCTCTAACCGAAGTTCACGCCACCCTGCGCCCGGTCAGGAAGCAGAACAGCACAGTGGACCCGTTTGATAGTTATTCGATCTTGAAGCCGGACGACGGAGCGTTCAGCATTCCGCCCAAAACGCGTGGGCCGGTGATATTTGCGGTGGCCGCGGCCGTGGGGTTGATCTTGCTGGCGGTGGCGCTTCCCGGCCGCGTGGTGAACTCGTTCGGTCGAATGCTGGATTCCTCGGGAGGGAGTTCAACGATTCCGTTGACCGGCGCTGCGGTAATTCGCCAAAATAAACCGGAAACGCCCTCCATCAAACTTCAACAAAACAAGAACAGTTCGCTCAGTTCTGATCGTCAATTCCTTCGCAAAGAAGGATCGCCAAAACATCGCGCGCCGCAGTCCTCCGCAACCAAACCGGTCAACGTAAAGCCGCCACGGATTTCAATCTCGCCCGAATAGTGTGGCACGGGCGTCCCGCCCGTGGGAATCACACGCGCAAGATGCGCGTGCCACCTTATTGCAGCGGTCCGTAAAATTTCCAACTCGTCTTATAATCCCGCGTCAATTTCTGATTAGTCAGAACCGCGCGAATCATTTCAATCGGAATCCGGTTCTCGTGCAGCAGTGCATCGTTGAACTGGCGATTTGTCATCTTTTTCGAATCAACCAAATCACGATGCAGAGAGTATTGCTGCAAACCACCGATCAAATAAGCAATCTGATAGAGCGGCCCGTAGCTGCCGTCGAATGACCGGCGCACTTCAGCCGTCGCGTTGTCTCGTTCATGCCCGACGCGATTGACCAGGAGATCGATGCACTCCTGCGGTGTCATCTTTTCCAGATGGAAGCTGAGCGAGAAAATGATCCGGGCGCAGCGGTGCATGCGCCAGAAAAGCGCGCCGATCTTGTCCTCGGGCTTTTGCTGGAATTTCAGGTCCCACAAAAGCAGCTCCCAGTAAAGTGCGTTGCCTTCAGACCAGAACGGCGTACTGAATAACCCGCGATAGGGTTTGTACCGAGCCGCCATGAATCCCTGTAGATGATGGCCCGGTATGAGTTCGTGAAAGACCGTAGCCCGAGAGAAGGAAGGATTGTTGCCGCGCATGCTCATCATTTTCTGTTCATGCGACATCGTGTTCGTCGGGTAAGAAACCAGAATGGTCTCGCCGCCGAGAAAGAATGGGCTCACCAATTGCCGCTCGGGAGTCATCATTTCCATCCGCCAGGTATCACGCGCCAGTTGGGGCACCGTCACGAGATCGTTATCGTCAACGAATTTGATCGCTTCGATCGCCAGGTCCTTAATCATCTGCGGTTGCTTGCCAGGCTCGACGTACGTGTTCTTCACATGCTCGAGGGCTTTCTTCCAGTCGTCACCGTAGCCAAGTTCCCGCGAGGCCTTCTTCATTTCGTTCTCGCACCAGGCCAGCTCTTTTTGGGCGATGGCAATCAACTCTTCCGGCGTGTAGGGAATCATTTCTGATTGCAACTCGCTCATGAGCGCGTCGTGACCTATGGGATCCCCAATAATGTCGCTGGTGTCCCCCGGCCGTGCAGTCACCCCTGAGCCCGGCCGTTGGAAACCCTGAGTACCACCGCCACCGCCGCCCGGCGGCGCTCCGGTGCCACCGCCCCCACCCCCACCGCCGCGCTGCCCACCCTGCTGTCCGGTTTGACCGGAACTCGCCGGGCTACGCAAACCGACTACGCGCTCAGTGATGAATGTTGAGTAACCTGCCAGGGACTCATCGAGTTCCCGATACGGCTGTTCATTCCACCAGGTGAAGACCGGGTCGTAGCCGTTGTAGAAGGTGTACCAGTTGCGCAGGTTGCCGCGCAGTGCGTTGATGGCATTGACGCCGCGGAAGGCCACAGTCTTCTTGACCTTGATGGCTTCGGGATCAGAGCCTCGCAGACCTGCCTCAACCAGCCGGCGCGTGTCGTCAACCTGTTTTTTCAGTGCGGTTAAGGTGACGGCGACTTTCGCGGGATCGATTGGTTCCATACGTCGGCGGGTTTCTTCCAACTCGACAATCGTCCTGGCAAACGGCATCAACGGCGCAACCTCGGCAAGCTGTTTTTCTTCAATATCAAGTTGGCGCAGTTCGTGCTCGAGGTGCGTGCGAAACAGAATGTAGTCAACTTTGCCCGCCTGGCTCATTCCATCAAAGTTGAGTTTCTGAATTCCCTCCAGCGCATCGGAATAGAATTTTCGAAAGCGTTCGCGCCGGGCCGGGGAACTGGCCACGGGAAAGGAGCGCTGCAAGCTGCCGCGATCGACGACGTAGTATTCGAGGATCGGCCGCATTTCGCTGGGAGCGAGATCATCGACGGCGCTGGTATTGGCTGATGCTTTGCTGGCGGTGCTCGCGCCTCTGGTCTTTTGAGCTGAGCTTTTGAAGAGAAATCCGGCAAGGATAGCAACGGTGAAAACGGTTACCAAGGTGGACCAATAGCGGAATCGGATCATTTCGGGCTCCTCGTGCCTGGGGTTTTCGGAAAGCGACGGCCGATATACTAACTCAGAAGTCTGACCATAAGGGAGGGCAGTTTTTTGTTTGGAGTTCCGCGTTCACGCGGCGGTCCTTTTGGGCCGCCTAAAGGCGAAACTCCGAACCCTGCCTCAAGTCGGGCTTTCCGGTTTAATGCAGTTTCGAATAAATGTCCGGCAAACTTCAATTTGTCGCCGAAGCTTCGACAAGCTAAAGCTTATCGGACATGGCTTGCGCGCGATCCTGAACCTTTGTTATGATTCGCTTTCGTTTTAATACGAAAGACGAGCAAAACGCTTGTCTCGAATTTTTGATAGAAGCTCCGGAAGACCTTCGCATGAATCGAACAACAACACGATTCACTTTTTGATTGCCGTCCCGATTAGTCGGGATGGCCGCGAAGGCGCTCCTATCGAATCCGATCATTTGTAGTTAGTAAATCGTGAATCGCAAATCGTGATAGGGAGCGCCGGAACTTCCGGTGTTTCTACGGCTCTGCCGCTTGATGTGCGGAAAGCCTCTGGCTTTCCGACAGCATGTTTAGTTGATTTGAGGCTATGCCTCAGGCGCGAGGCGCAGCCTCGGGAATAGCCAAAGAATACACTACCGGAAAGGCAGAGCCTTTCCGCACATCAGGCGGCGAAGCCGCGAGCGATTGAAGTGGTGCAGCGGATGAGCGAGATCAACGTACAAATCAACGATGGGCCGGCGGCGCAAATTGCCGCGCCGGTAACCGTCGGCGAAGCTTTGAAAAAGCTCGATCGCGACGCGGCCAAACAGGCTTTGGCGGCGAAGGTCAACGGCCGTGAGGTTGATCTTGCGCACTCGCTGGATGCCGGAGCGAACGGCGATGCCATAAGAATTGAACCGGTGCTCCCCCAAACGCTCGCAGGCCTCGACGTTCTCCGTCACTCAACTGCGCACCTGCTGGCTGCCGCAGTCCTGGATTTGTTTCCGGGCACGAAACTCGGAATCGGGCCGGCGCTGCTTGACGATCCGCGATATGGATTTTTCTATGACGTGATCGCGCCGCGGGCTTTGACCGAAGCTGATCTTCCGTTGATCGAAAAGAGGATGCGCGACATTGCGAAGCGCAACATGCCCTACCGGCGCGACGAAATTTCGAAGGCCGAGGCGCTGCGTCTTTTCAAAGAGCGTGAAGAGCCTTTGAAATGTGAACTCATTGACGAAAAGGCCGGCGAGACGGTCAGCGTCTATTACATCGACGGGTCGCCTTTTATCGATTTCTGCCTGGGCCCACACGTGCCGAACACGAATCGTCTGAAAGCCTTCAAGCTCTTGTCGCTCGCTGGTGCTTACTGGAAGGGTGACGCTGAACGGCCGCAGATGCAACGGATCTACGGCACCGCCTTCTTCACTCAGGAAGAGCTCGATGCCTGGTTGAAGCAACGCGAAGAGGCTGAGAAGCGCGATCACCGACGGCTCGGCCGCGAGCTTGATCTCTTTTCGATTCAGGAAGACTACGGACAGGGACTGGTGTTGTGGCATCCGAAGGGCGGTGCTGTTCGCAGTCAAATGGAGAAGTACCTGCGCGAAGAGCTTGAGCGGCGTGGTTATGGATTGGTCTTTACTCCGCACATCGCCAAGCGCGAGTTGTGGCGCGTTAGTGGCCACGAAGAGAACTATGCCGACGTAATGTTTGCTCCGACAGAGTTGGAAGAGACCGAGTTTCGTCTGAAGCCGATGAATTGTCCCTTCCATATCGGGATATACAAATCGCATCAGCATTCGTATCGCGATCTGCCACTGCGCTATGCCGAGCTGGGAACCTGCTACCGGGCAGAACTATCTGGAACTCTGCATGGCTTGATGAGGGTGAGGGGCTTTACTCAGGACGACGCGCACATTTTCTGCACTCTGGAGCAGGTGCGTAGCGAGATCGTCAGTTGCGTTCAGTTTGCTTTCGCTTTGCTGGGCGCGTTCGGCTTTGACGAGTTCAAGATCGAACTGTCAGTCAGGGGTTCTGACTCAACCAAGAAATATCTCGGTTCAGATGAAGAATGGGAGAGCGCGGAGCGCGCTCTGGTTGAGGCGTTGCAGGAGCAAAATCTTCCTTATGAACGCATGGAAGATGAAGCTGCTTTCTATGGACCGAAGATTGATATCAAAGTTAAGGATTCGATCGGCCGTCTATGGCAATTAACGACAGTGCAGTTCGACTTCAACTTGCCGAAGCGCTTCCGGCTGGAGTACATCGGGGATGACAACAAGCCACATCAGCCAATTATGATTCACCGCGCCCTGTTCGGATCTATGGAACGGTTCTTTGGGGTGCTGATCGAGCATTACGCCGGGGCGTTTCCCATGTGGCTGGCGCCCGTCCAGGTCGCGGTGCTGCCGATTATCGATCGGGTCAATGAGTACGCTGAACAGGTCGCGGGCGAACTGCGCGCCGCCGGGCTGCGAGTGGAAGTGAATGTCCGCAGCGATAAGATTGGCGCGAAGATACGCGACGCTCAGATGCAAAAAATTCCGTTTATGCTGGTGCTCGGAGATCGCGAGATGGAGCAAGGCCAGGTCGCGGTTCGCGAGCGTTCCAAAGGCGACATCGGCGCGATGCCGCTGGATGAGTTTAAGCAGATGGCGCAGCGTCTGGTTCAGACGCGAGCGCTGACAAACAACTGAGTCCAATGTCCAACGTCCAATGTCCAACGTCGAAGAACGACTTTGGACTTTGGACTTGAGACTTTGGACTAAAACTGAGGAGGTGCTGCAATAGCTACAGGTTTTCGCGGGCGCGGTCGTCCCGATTTTCGGCGAGCGCCGGTAACTCGAATTAACGAACGGATCCGCGTGCCCCAGGTGCGCGTGGTTGGCGATGACGGGGAACAGTTTGGAGTGATGGATACGCGCGAGGCGATTCGCACCGCGCGTGACCGGGGAATGGATTTGGTCGAGGTGGCGCCCAATGCCGATCCGCCCGTTTGCAAGATCATTGACTTCGGAAAGTTTCAGTACGAACAGAAGAAGAAAGCAAACGAGGCGAAGAAGAAACAGGTTGTCATCACGGTCAAAGAAGTTAAGTTCCGCCCGGGCACTGATGATCACGACTACGGCTATCGCATGAAGCATGCCCGCGAGTGGCTGACCGAAGGCGATAAGGTGAAAGCGACGATCTGGTTTCGCGGGCGCGAAATGACGCACCGTGAATTAGGCGCACGTATCCTGGAGCGATTGGAAAAGGATCTGGCGGACATCAGCGAGGTCGAGATGCGGCCGAGGATGGAAGGCAACCAGATGTTCATCATCTTCGGGCCCAAGAGACATAAAGGCGGCGGGAAGCCGGAAGTTAAGAGTCCGCCGCCCGGCGAAAAGCCGGAAGTGAAAAGTCAGGCACCCGGCGGCGGTCAGCAGTAGCGATTCGCTGTCGGTCTTTTCGTCCCGAACTTTGCTCCCGGTTTGTTTCTGAATTAGCCGAGAGGTTTACCGTTTTGATTTTTTTGAGATCTCACATTTTGAGATCTGAGAATCCAGATTTAGATAAGGAGTAATCATGCCAAAATTAAAAACACACAAGGGAGCGGCCAAGCGATTTCGCGTGACCGCGACCGGCAAGATTAAGCGCGGACATTCTCATGCGCGCCACATCTTGACCAAAAAAACCAACAAGCGAAAGCGGTATTTGGATGTTGACGTCCTGGTCGCCGATGGCGATCTCGACCGGGTCAGACGAATGCTGCCGTATGGCAGAGATTAATTGAGTGGCACAGACTTTAGTCTGTGAACTCGTGTGGTTGATCACAGACTGAAGTCTGTGCCACAGAAAGGAAGCAATTATGCCAAGAGCAAAACGTGGAAATAAGCGCCTCGAAAGGCGCAAGAAGATTCTGAAATTAGCAAAAGGTTATCGCGGAACAAAGTCTAAACTTTATCGATCGGCGAAAGAGTCTGTAGAACGCGGACTGAACTTCGCTTATACCGGACGAAAACTGAAGAAGCGAGATTTTCGGTCGCTGTGGATTGTCCGAATCGGCGCGGCCGCGCGTCTGAACGGCCTGAACTATTCGCAGTTCATGCACGGTTTGAAACTCGCCGGCATCGAACTCGATCGCAAGATTCTCGCGGATTTTGCCGCCAAGCAGCCGGAAGCGTTTGCCGAACTCGCCACGCAGGCGAAGACCGCTTTGGAAAATAAGACGCCGGAGCGCGCGGCTGCATAATTCACCGGGAGGAAGAGTCATGAACCGTTTGTCGAATAGCCAGGTCTTGCTGAAGTTCTTGTGTTTGGCGATTCTGATCTTACCGTCATCGTTGACGGTAATGGCTCAAGTGACGAATCCGGGCGCCGACCAGTTCGTCGGTCATTACAAAGGCACTGTGAAACGGGCGTCGGGCCAGACGGATGTCACCATCGATATTAAGTCGGCCGAGGGAAAGTTCTCAGGCCGGGCGGTGACCGCCGAGGGTGAGTATCCGATTCTGTCCGGTGAAATCGCGGGCGGGAAGCTGACGCTCAAGTTTGGCGCCCCGGCAGAAGGTGCTTCGCTCACCTTGCAGAAGGGCGAGGACAAGCTGTTCGGTGATTGGCTGCGCGGTGCTGATAAGGGCACTGTCGAATTAAAGAAGGCGGCGGCTGAGGTTTTCACTGCGGAGATGCTTAACGGTGAGTGGGACGCCGTGGCCGACGCGCAGGGACAACCGTTTCCTTTTCTGCTGACGTTGAAGGTTGATGGCGAAAAAGTAACTGGCTCCAGCAGTTCGCAATTGGGGACCTCGCCCATTACGAGCGGAACCTGGAAGGACGGCAAACTCGCAATCGTGCTCGAAGGAGGCGCCGGACAGATTGCCATGGGAGCCACAATGATCGAAGGAAAGCTCTCAGGCGAGTTTGATTTTGCCGGACAGTTGTCGGGCAAGTGGGTGGCGATCAAAAAGAAATGACCGGACAGGTTAACGATCCCGTCAAAGAGATTGAGTCTGCCCGCGAAGCGTTCGAACAAGAGTTCGAGCGCTTTGCGCGCTTTACCAGTCAGGCCGATGGCGGCCTCTCGTCTTTGAAAGACGCCGAAAGCCAATTGCGCAGCCTGGCGGATCTGCGTGTTCGGCATGCCGGTAAGAAAAGCGCGATCGCCGCGGGCAAAAAATTGATTGGTCGCGTCCCGGCCGAACAGCGCGCATCTTTTGGTCAACTGGTCCAGACGACCGAAGCGCAAATCACCGAGTCGATCAGCGCGGCCGAACTGGCGCTGAAGACTTTCATCGAAACCGCGCGCACCGCTCGCGAGAGTATCGATGTAACCATTCCCGGCCGTCGTCCCCGCGCCGGACACCTGCATCCGATAACTTTGATGCGGCAGCGGATCGATGACATTTTTGTTTCGCTCGGCTATGCCGTTGAAGACGATCGCGAAATTGAAACTGATTTCTATAACTTCGACGCGCTGAATATCCCCGAAGGCCACCCGGCCCGCGATCCCCAGGATACGTTTTATACGACCCAGGGCCATGCCTTGCGCTCGCAAACTTCTACCGTGCAAATTCACGCGATGCAGAGGCGCGGTGCGCCGGTGCGCATGATTGCCCCCGGACGCGTCTTCAGGCGCGACACGCCTGATCCGACTCACAACCCGATGTTCTATCAGGTGGAAGGGCTGTGTGTGGATCGCGGGATCACGATGGCGCACCTGAAAGGAACGCTGGCGGAGTTTGTTCATCGACTGTTTGGTCCGGAGACCAGGACCCGTTTTCGGCCGTCCTACTTTCCGTTCACCGAGCCCAGCGCGGAGGTTGATTACAGTTGCTTCAATTGCGGCGGCGACGGTTGTCGCATCTGCAAATGGTCAGGCTGGATTGAACTGGGCGGCTCGGGGATGGTTCATCCAAACGTTCTGCGCGCCGCCAATGTCGATCCTGAGGAGTTCACCGGATTTGCCTTCGGTCTGGGAATCGATCGCACCTGCGCGCGCATTTACGAGCTCGATGATATTCGTTTGTTGTTTGAGAACGATGTGAGGTTTTTAGAGCAGTTTAGATAGAGCTGTCCGCTGTCAGTTGTTAGTCGTCAATTGTCAGTGAACAGGCTAGTTTGCCATGGCTCTGCCACTCCGATGCGCGGCAAGTCTCCGACTTGCCGGCAGCGAGGCTTGCTTTTTCTTAGGGTCTCCGACCCGCGGTCATAGACCTCCGGATCCTGGGAGAGCCGTTCGGCAAGTCGGAGACTTGCCGCGCATCGGAGTGGCAAAGCCAGGAAGAGCGACGACGATTGACGCTGACAACTGACTATGTTCATTTCCTACAACTGGCTGCGTGAACTTACCGGCACTACGCTGAGTCCTGATGAGATTCGGGAGCGGCTGACTAATGTTGGTCTGGCAGTCGATGCGGTTGAGGTGCGCGTCGACGACTCAGTGATCGACGTCGAGGTGCCGTCAAATCGCGGTGATTGTCTTTCGCATCTCGGGATTGCCCGCGAACTCGCGGTCATTGAGAAGTCCAAGGTCGAAAGTCCAAAGTCTAAAGTCGAGAAGGCAGAAGGAAAGACAAGTGAGTTAGCGTCGGTTGAGATTCTCGATCCTGATCTGTGTCCGCGTTACTCAGCCCGAATTGTTCGCGGGGTGAAGATTGCTCCGTCGCCTGAGTGGCTGGTGAAAAAGCTCGAGGCCATCGGCCAGCGACCAATCAACAATGTGGCCGACATCACGAACTACGTCTTGCATGAGTTTGGTCAGCCGTTGCATGCGTTTGATCTCGCCAAACTCGCTGAGAAATCCATTGTGGTTCGGCGCGCGACTGGCGGGGAAATGCTGAAGACGCTCGATGGTGTCGAGAGAAAGCTGGATTCGGAAATGCTGGTCATCGCTGATGCCCATCGCGCAGTTGCCGTCGGCGGTGTGATGGGCGGCGAAGATTCGGAAATCTCAAACTCGACCAGTGATGTTTTGATTGAGAGTGCCTACTTCAGCGCGTCCTCGGTCCGTCGCACGGCAAAACTACTAGGCCTGCACACAGAGGCGTCGCATCGTTTCGAGCGCGGTACGAATCCCGAAGGCGTTCTAAACGCACTCAATCGCTGCGTCTCTCTGATATGCGAGCTTGCCGGCGGCGTTGCGACCGAGGACGCGATTGATGTCTATCCGAACCCTGTCAGAACCCGTTCGGTGAATCTCCGGCCTCAGCGAATTGAAGCGATTACGAGTCTGCGGGTTGAAGAGAACGAAGTAAAACGGATCCTAACCGCGCTGGGATTCAATTTGCGGGTCGAACATGACGCCGCAATGACCTTTGACGTCCCCGCCTGGCGTCATGACATCTCAATCGAAGAAGATTTGGTCGAAGAAGTTGCACGGCACACCGGTTACGACAAGATTAAGACGGCCCTCCCGCCGGCGAGTTTTGCCGGTGAGTATCATTCAGGCGAAAAGCGTAAACGCGCCTTGAGGCTGGCGTTGAAGGCCCTTGGATTCAATGAAGCGATCAACTTCAGCTTCACTGAACTAACGAATGACTTTGAGTTAATTCCCGCATTTGCCAGTCAAAGCGACCAGGTTACTTTAACGAATCCGATTATCGAAGAGGCGTCGCGCATGCGGCAGACGCTTTTGCCGGGTCTGCTGAATGCGGTTCGGCATAACCTGAACCACGCGATACGCGACGTTTGTTTGTTTGAGACGGGCAGAGTTTTCACGGGCTCGTCCGACGATTCGCAACTTCCGGACGAACGCGAAGCGCTGGCACTGGTG
>Ga0070694_100001205_pt1 | contig 14923 bp, 7 predicted proteins | sample KBSK1251metaG_FD_65470 | JGI IMG/M metagenome (GOLD analysis project Ga0070694, IMG submission 65470) | Corn, switchgrass and miscanthus rhizosphere microbial communities from Kellogg Biological Station, Michigan, USA - KBS K1-25-1 metaG | ecosystem: Host-associated > Plants > Roots >... | reverse complement strand
GGGTGATAGGGAACGTCCCAGCTCAAGTGGAGGTCATTGGTCGTCGCGGCGACGCGCGGCAGCGCGTACGTGTTCCATCCACCCGACGTACCCTGGGCCGGAAACTCGATCCGTTTTTCACCCAGCGAGCGGCCGTTGAGGAATAACTCGACCGCGCTGCAATTCGTGTAGGCCAGCACCGGTATCGTTTGCCCTTCGCGACCCGGCCAGTTCCAATGAGGGAAGAGGTGCAACACCGGGCGATCGGTCCACAGGCTTTGGTACAGGAAGTAGGAATCCTTGGGGCGACCGGTGATGTCGAGCACGCCCGAGCCGAATCCCTTGAATGGCCACGTGCTCTCGCCCAGGTAGTCGACGCCGGTCCACATGAAGTCGCCGGCGAAGTAATCGCGCATGGTGATCCACTTCCACAACCGCTCCACCTGCAGCATGCCGGTGGTATAGTTGGGCCGCGGCACCGCCGAATCGTTTCCCAGCGAGTAGCGTTCGTCCCGGCTCTGAAAGATCGATCCGCTCTCGGTGCCGACCAACTTCCAGTCCGGATGGTCGTGCCGATCCTCTTCGGCAAAAATCTCGCGGCGTTCGTGCCAGCGGTCGACATAGTTGTAGCCGACCACATCTTCGGTAGAGAGAAATGCTCCCAGAGCCGGGTGCCCGTCGGCGTAGATCTGATCGTTGCCCGTGGTGACCGGTCGCGTGGGATCCTCGCGGTGGAAAACGTCCAGCAGCCGCCGCAGGACCTTCACCCCCGAGTCTGACGTTTGCTCGCCGATCTCATTGCCGGCGCTCCACAGCACGATCGACGGATGATTCCGGTCGCGCCGCACGAAGTCGGCCACGTCGCGCTCGCCCCACTCCGCGAAATAGCGATGATAGCCTTCGGTCACCTTGCCGAACGTCCACTCATCGAAGGCCTCGGCCATCACCAGGAAACCCAGCCGATCGCACAGATCGAGGAACTCCGGGGCGGGGGGATTGTGCGACGTGCGGATGGCGTTGACGCCCATCGCCTTCAGCGTTTGTAACCGGCTCTCCCAGATGCGAAGCGGCACGGCGGCACCAACCGCACCGCCGTCGTGATGAAGATTCACGCCGCGCAACTTGACCGGCCGGCCGTTCAGCAGGAAGCCACGATCCTTATCGAACGCGATGGTGCGAATGCCGAACGTCGTCCGCAGGGAGTCGGTAATGCGGGTTCCTTCCAGGACGAGCGACCGCAGCACATAGAGATTCGGCGCATCGACTGACCACAGCTTCGGCGCGCGCACCTCGGCACGCTGTTCGATCTCGAGTTGTTGGCCCGCGGGAAGCGCGAACGTGGAATCCTTGCGGGCGATCTCCCGGCCGGCTGGATCGAGGATGACCGAGCGCAAGACGCCCCGGCGCTGAGCACCGCGGTCGTTTTCGAGTCGTGTGCGGGCTACGACGCCGGCGCTCGCCGAGTCCGCCGTGGGCGTGGTGACCGACACTCCCCAGTGCCCCACGTGCAGCGAGTCGACAAGTGTGAGCCAGACGTGGCGGTAGATGCCGCTCCCCGAATACCACCGCGAATTGGGCTGCGCCGAGTTATCGATGCGCACGGCAATGATGTTGTTGCCCCCCCCCAGCTGGAGATGCTTCGTGATGTCGTAGGCGAAGCTGATGTATCCATAGGGTCGCCGTCCGACACTGACGCCGTTGACCCAAACGGTGCTGTTCATGTAGACGCCGTCGAACTCGAGCCATACTTCGCGACTGCGTGCAGCGGCCGGCAGCGAAAGCGTCCGGCGGTACCAGCCGATACCGGTGGGGAAGTAGCCGACGCGGCCGGCGCCGGGGGCGTCCTGACGGGGGACTCCTTCCACGCTCCAGTCGTGCGGCACATCGAGCTGGCGCCAGGCGTGATCATCGAACACCGGTTTCTCGGCGCCCCCCCCGCTCGGGTCGCCCATTGTGAACCGCCAGGCCGAGTCGAGGGAGAGGCGCTGTCGCTGGGCGGCACCTGGCGTCGCGAGGACGAGCAGCAGGAGCGCTGCGCTACTGGCGTGTCGCAGTATCGATCGCAAGTGCAGATCTCGCCGAGAGGGTCAGGTGAACGGCGTGGCCGGCGTCGACGACGATTGTCGCTCCGGTCAGCAGGTCGAGATAGGTGCCGGCCGCGATGCCCGTCGCGATTGTCGTATCGATGGGGGTCGTGCCGTCGTTGATCGCGACGAACCCCTTGTCGCCGCGGGAGAACGCGATCGCATCGCCGCCGTTGTCCCACCAATGATTGATATCGCTGCCCGCAACGATGTGCCGGAAGCTCACCATGTTCTTGATGTACGGATCGCGGTGCTCGCATACCCACTGGCCGGTGGTGGCGGTTTCCAGGCTCGAGGCGCACGCCACGGCGGTCGTCCAGCCGTTCGCATCCGACGGCGGGCCCATCGAGTTCTGCGACGGGCAGTCGAACACGTAACTCGAGAGGATCGACGGATATCCATAAGGCTGGGCGAGCATCCACACGTTCGCGAGGCGGTAGACATTGCCGTCCCGATAGCTGATGCCGCAGTCGTGCTGGGTGTCGTGATTCTGCAGAAACACGACCGCCTTGTCGGTGGGCATGATCCCCCACGCCTGCTCGGAAAACTGGTTGCCGGGACTGCCGTTGGGATTGAGCTGGGAGATGTGCTCGCCGTAGAGCTTGCGGAATTTGTTGCCGACCCCGACGAAGGTGAACTCAGTAATGTCGGCGGCGCCGCCCGAGCTGTAGCCCTCGCCGAAATAGTCATGTGGGGACAACGCCTCGCCTGCGCCGCCAATGACTTCGAGGAATACATACGGCAGCTGTCTGCCATCAGCCGTCAGCGTGGTGTTGACGCGGCTGAGAATGTCGTCGAGCTCCACCTGCTGGATGTGCTTCGCCGCGTCGATGCGGAATCCGGCGACGCCGGCGCGCGCCAAGGCGATCAAGTAATCTGCGATCTTCTGCTGCACCGATGGTTTTCCCGTGTCCAGATCGGGCAGCGAGAGCAGCTCGCAATCCTGCACGTTGGCGGCGCTCTGATAGTTGTTGACCGCGCACGGAGGATGGAAGTCCGTCTCCACGTACAGGCCGGGATAACTGTACTTCGTGTAGGCGGTGCCGTTACTCCCGATTCCAGGGCTCGGATAATTGGTCATGTGATTGATCACCGCATCGACGATGATGCCCACTCCAACCGCGTTGCACCGGGCCACCATGTCTCGGAACTCGACGTCGGTGCCCGAGCGGCTGTGTGCGAGGCTGTAGCTCACCGGCTGGTACCGCTCGCTCCAGTCGTGTGCCGGCACAATGCTGTGTTCCTGCGGTGGCGAGATCTGTACGGCCTTGAACCCCGCGGGTCCGAGCACGTTCTCGCACTCGGTCGCGACGTCCGTCCAGCGCCACTCGAACAGGTGTACGAAGACGTCGCCCGCGGCCATGTGTCCGGTCGGACGATAGGTCGCGGGCAGGGTGGGCCGCGGAGTCGGACCCGGCGTGAGATGTTTCTCGCTGCACGCCGGCAGGAAAAACATGAGCCCCGCCGTGAGAAGACGTCGCGACACGGCGGGGCTCATCACCAACAGCTGCTCCGGCCTTAGTAGCCCGGGTTCTGCGTCAGATTCGGATTCGCGATCAGCTCATTCGCCGGGAGCGGATAGAGATCGCGACCCGTCGGCAGTGCCTGCCCACCGACCACGCCACCTTTCCACGCCCAGAGATACGCGGCGCTCGAGAACACGCCAAACCGGACGAGATCCGTGCGGCGCGTCGCCTCGAACATGAGCTCGCGGGCACGCTCGGCGAGAATCGTGTCGACCGGTGGGAGTCCCCCGAAGTCGGCCGACGTGTTTCCGTACGCGCGCTCCCGGATCAGGTTGAGATAGGTGAGCGCGTTCGCGGCGTTGCCACCGCCACCACGAATGTTCGCCTCTGCGTAGATGAGGTACGCATCAGCCAGGCGGAAGATCGGGAAGTCGGTATCCACCATACCCCTCTGCTGCGCCGTATCGCCGTTGGCTTTCTTGTTGATGAACTTGGGTGCGGCGATGCCGTTGGAGTAATTGCCGATGTCGTCCACATTGACTTGCTGTCCGGCAGTGTAGAAGAACGACGACCGGCCATCACCGGCGGCGAACAGGTTGTACAGCTGCTGCTTCATGCGATAGCCGCCCCAGCAGTAGTCGATGCCGTAGTTGCCGGCGCTCATGCTGCCGCCGCAGCCCGCATGAATCAGGAACGTCATCCCACCCCAGGTCTGCGTGTTGCCGCCATCCTGCGCGCCGGTGAAGATCAGCTCGGGCGAGGTGTTGTTATCGGCGGAGAAGTTCAGCCTGAAATTGGTGGCCAGGCTGTAGGCCGGAGCAGAGCTGATGACTGCCGCCGCTTCGGTGACCGCGCCCGCGTAGTTGGCTGTGCCGGTATACACGCCGGCGTTCAAATACAGTTTCGCCAGCAACATGTGCGCAGCCGCCGGTGTCGCGCGACCGTAGGTCGCCGCCATTCCGGGGCCGCCCGCCGGAAGATCGTTCACGATCGCGTTGAGCTCGCTCACCACGTAGGCATAGATGTCCGCACGTTGTGCCTGCGCTGGCGGTACGGCGCCCAACGGATCGTCTTCCGTGACCATCGGGATGTTTCCGAACAGATCGATGCCGTGCCAGTAGCTCAGCGCGCGGAGGAAGCGAGCCTCGGCGCGATAGGTGTGCACGTTCGCGACCAGCGTGGGATCGTTGTGCCCCCGCTCCGCCAGCTTCGCGTCGGTGGTCTGACGCAGGAACTCGTTCACCAGCATGACCTGATAGAAAATCCGGTAGTACATCGCGTTGACCATGCTGTTGCTCGCGCCCCAGGTCCCCGTATTCAGGGACGGCAGACCGGGATCGTTCCAGCCGATGACGGCTTCGTCGGTCGGCATCTCCTGCAGATACCAGTAGAGCCGCAGGTACTCGCCGAAGCCCTCGTCGATCCCCAGGATGTCGGGGTTGCCGTCGGGCCCGCGCTGACCCGTGACGATCAAGCCGCCATAGATCTTCGCGAGGAATGCCCGATAGGCGCTCGGATCGTTGAACACGTTGGCGCTCGAGACCGTGCTCTTCGGTGCCACCGTCGGATCGGTACAGGCGACCGCGGCCACCGAGAGGAGCGCCGTGAGACTGAGAATCGTGGTTGTGCGTTTCATGGTTGGCGTCTCCCCTAGAACCGGGCGCTCAGGCCGGTGGTGAAGGTACGTGAGCGCGGATAGATGTTGTTGTCGATGCCGTTCAGCCCGGCGGTCGGATCCACCCCGTCATAGCCGGTGAGTGTAAAAGCGTTCTGGACGGCACCGTACAACCGGAAGGGTTGCCCCTTCAAATCGAACGAGTAGCCCAGCGAGACGTTGTCCATGCGCAGGAACGACGCATCCTCGACGTAGTAGTCTGAATAGTACTGCGGTACGACGAATCCCGTTGTCAGCACGGACGCATGCAGGTTGCTCGGCATGCCCGAGCCCGAGAGGTTCTGATACGCCCCGTTCGCGGATGCAACGTTGTTGTAGACCCAGTTGCCGAGATAGGCCCGGAGGGTGAAGCCGCCGTCGAACTTGCCGAGGCTGAAGTATGACGAGTGGCCCAGAATCCACTTGGGCGTCGGATCGTGGAACGGCCGGCGATCGGAGTCGTTGATGATGCCGTCGCCGTTCTGATCGACGTACATGTTGGTCGGCGTCGTGACGTCGTAAATCGGCTTGCCCTGCGCGTCGTAGCGCTGCTCGAACACGAAGAACGAGTTGATCGGTACGCCCGGCTGCAGCACTTCGACCAGGTTCCCGACACCACCCGAGATGTTGCCGGTGAGGATTCTCGACACGCTCTTGTTCGGATTGATGTCGGTCAGCTCGTTCTTGTTGTAGCTGGCGGTGAACCCAAGATCCCAGTTCAGCTTCCCGCTCGTTTTCGGCTGGAGCAGCTTGTAGTCCAGCGCGAACTCGATGCCGTGGTTCTTCATGCTGCCGATGTTGGTCGTGACGAAGTTGCCGAGGTTGGTGCCGGCAGCGATGGGGATATTGAAGAGCAGGTCGCTGGTGTTCTTTGTATACCAGTCCACCGAGCCGCTCAAGCGCTGCCCGTTGAACCCGTAGTCGAGACCGACGTCATACGCATTGGTCTTTTCCCAATGAATGTCGGGATCGACTGCGCTCGGCCGAATCGTCGTGATGAAGTTGCCGCCGAACTGCACCTTGCTCAGCGCGTCGCTAAAGGTGTAGGTCGGGTAATAGAGATAGTCCCCGATGGCCTGATTGCCGGTCTGCGCCCATGAGGCGCGCAGCTTCAGATCCGACAGACCCGCCATTCCCCGCAGGAACGACTCCTCCGACAGGCGCCAGCCGAGCGAGACCGCTGGGAACGTGCCCCACTGATGCGATGGGGCGAACCGCGACGAGCCGTCGCGCCGGACGCTGACCGAAGCCAGGTAGCGATCGCTGATGTTGTAGCCCGCCCGGCCAAAGAAGGAGATGAGCTTGAAGTCGGTGACGTTTTTCGTATTCGTCACGTTCGTAGCCGGCGGGATCCCGTTGTCGCCGAGCAGGTTGCTCGTGAGGCCCCGCTCGCGCAGCTCGGGATACTCGGCATGCGACTGCTGGTAGGAGTAGCCTCCCGTCAGGTCGAGTACACCGGGCCCGACGGAGCGCTGTGGGTTATAGCCTACATAGGTTTCGAGGACCGAGCTGCCCTGGCTGTTGTTTGCCAGATAGAGGCTGCCCTGACCCTGCCGCACCTGGGCTGCGAGGTTGTTCGGATAGAACGTGGTGCGATCGGCCTTGGTGAGGTCGTATCCCATGTTCAGATTCGCCGTGAGGCCCTCAACCCATGGCGGCCGATAGGCGGCCTGAATGTTGCCAACGCTGCGCCATGTCGTGCCCTCATCCGATGCGAGCGCGAGGCTCGCCACGGGATTGCTCGGCGACGCGTTGGTCGTGTGCCAGTCCCAGTATCCTGTGGAGCTGGTGGGATCGAGCACCGGCTGAGTCGGCGCCATACCCACCGCATTCCCGAGCACGTCGCCCGGAGTGAACCGATCGACCGACCGGGCGCCGCGCACGTTCGTGCTGAGACTCAGGCGATCGTTGAACAACGACTGCTCGTAATTCAAGCCGAGCGACAGCCGATCGATCGAGCTCGCGCGAATGATCCCGTTCTGCTTTTGATAGCCCAGCGACAGGCGATAGCCCATGTTCTCGCCGCCGTTGGACAACGCGAGGTCGTACTCCTGGCCGTATCCCGTGCGATCGACTTCATCGAACCAGTTGGTGTTCTGGCCGAGCAGGGAATCGACGCGGGCCGGCGCATGGGTCGCGACGGCGTCGGCAAACTGCGTCGCGTTCAGCATGTTCGGGACTTTCGTGACCGTCGATGCCGAAGCGTTCGTGTTCATTTCCAGAACGGGGCGCGAGTGACCCTTCCCCGACTTCGTCTTGATAATCACGACGCCGTTCGCCGCGTTGGACCCGTAAATGGCAGCGGACGACGCGTCGCGCAAGACGGTGATGCTCTCGATGTCTTTCGGGTTCAAAAAGTTCAGCGGATCGCGGCCGGCCGAGAGACCGCCGCCCGCTCCGGTGCCCATGGGGACGCCGTCGACGATGTAGAGCGGCTCGCTGCTTGCGGTGACCGACGTGGCGCCGCGGATTCTGACCGAGAGGCCACCGCCGGGATCGTTATTGTCGACGACCTGCACGCCGGGCACCTTGTTCTGGATCAGCATCTGCGGGCTGATGACCCGGCCCTGATTAAACTGGGAGTCCGTCACGGCCGTCACCGCGCCGGTGATGTTCCCCGCGCGCTGCTCGCCGTAGCCGGTGACGACGACTTCGGACAGTGTGACGGCGGTGGCCGTGAGCGCGAAATCAGCCACGAGTTCCTGACCTGCCGTCACAACGACGTCGCTCGTGGCCTGGCCATAACCGATTGTCTTCGCACGCACAGTTTGAGCACCGGCAGGCACGCCGGCGATCACGTAACGGCCATCCGCTTGCGTTAAAACACTTCGGCCTCCCGCGGCGACGCTGACGCCGGGAAGGCCTTGCTGGGTTGCATTGTCGGTGATGCGTCCACGAATCGTGCCCGTGGGTTGCTGCGCATACGTCGCGGGCGCGATCCCGCACATCAGCAGGATGGCCCCCAGGTAGGACATGAGACGTCTCATATGTGAGTCCTCGCGCGGTGGCGGAACGAAAAACTCGGGTGAACTCCAAAAGGCGGCCCGTATTCGAGGGTGTCAAGGATGAGAAACGCGGGATATTATTGAAGCATGCGTTACGAAAGCTTCAGAAAGCGCCTGCACGATGCGGTGGTGAACACCCCGGGGGATACGCCCGCCGAGCTTCGGCAGGCCGTGCTGGAGAGAGCGGGGGGAGTACGGGACGGTGTCCCCCCAGAGCTACAGCCCTATGTCGATACCGTCGCGCGCCATGCCTACAAGGTCACAGACAGCGATGTGCAGGCTCTGCAACGGTCTGGGCACTCCGACGATGCCCTGTTTGAGATCACCGTTGCCGCAGCGGTCGGCGCCGCGCTGCACCGCCTGGATCGTGGTCTGGCCGCCCTCCGCGGCGAAGAGCCCGACTGATGCGCCTCCCTCGCGTGGAGCATCGCCATCGGCTGAAGGAAAAGGCGATCCTGTTGCTGATCCGCCTGGTGAGCGGCCGCCGCGTGCCGGACGTCGTCAAGACGCTCATGTACCGCCCGGAGATCTGGGGCAAGCCGATGAGCGGCTGGACGCAGGCCGCGTTGCGCGGCGACTCGCAATGGAGCGTTGGCGAGCGCGAGCTGTTCGCGGCGTTCACCTCGAAGCTCAACAGTTGCGTCTTCTGAACGGAGTCCCACGCCGCGGTCGCGGCGCTGGCCTTGAAGGATGATCGGTTCGTACGTGCGGTGATCGCCGATTGGCGCACCGCGCCGCTCGACGCCAAGCTCCGCGCCACACTCGGCTTCCTCGAGAAGCTCACGCTGCGTCCCAACGAGGTGCGTCCGGCCGACATCGCGCCCATGCGCGCTGCCGGTCTGAGCGACGAAGCCATCGAAGACGCGATCACCGTGTGCGCGTTGTTCAACATCTACGATCGGATGGCGGACGCGTTGGGGTGGTGGCTTCCCGATGCCGATGGCTACGCAGCATCCGGACGAAACCTGATGAAGCGGGGCTATATCATCTAAGCTGCGGACGAATCATTTGCAGCTTGTCGTTGTTCCTCGCCACCACAATCAGCCGCTCTCCGTTCGCACGTTTCCACCACGCCATGCGTCGCGCCTGGCCCTCGATCGCGAGCCCGCTCTGCTCCATATCGATGGGCGCGAAGGTGCCGGTTCCGTCGCCGCGCAACAGGAGTCCATAGCTCGCATCGTATCGGCCCTGGAGCGGCGTCACTCCTGAAAAATTGCCGGCCACGATCAGGTCGGTCTTGCCGTCGCCGTCGAAGTCGCCCGCCAGCGATGCATAGATCGGCGCGAACTGGGCTTCGGTGGGAAGGGCGCGGAGCTCGAACGTGCCGTCTCCACGATTCAGCGCGACGGCGCTCGCGAATGTGTCCGCTTCGAAGACATGGGCCTGGCGCAGCTTCTTGCCCGGGACGATGTCTTCGATCCGGCTCGCCCCGAAGGACGCATAGGTAGGAAAGCGCTTGGCGAGCGCAGGGCTGATCTGGACGAACTCGTCGCGTCCCGCCAGCGGGTAGCTGACGCCGTGGCGATGGGATGTGAGCACCTGCACCGGCCTGCCGGTGTCGAACAGGTCGCCGACATACAGTCGCGCCGGCTCGTTGCGGGTGGCGCGGATCAACGAATTCAACCCGAGGTTGCCGAGGACGAGATCGGGGCGCCCGTCGCCGTTCACGTCCGTCGCCTGAATGCTGGTCCACCAGCCGTTCGTCCCCGCAAGGCCGGCTTGGCCGGTGCGATCGATCAGGCGGCCGTTTTCCTGGTGGAACACACGCACCGGCATCCACTCTCCGACGACGATGAGATCGAGCTTGCCGTCGCCGTCGTAATCGACCCACACAGCACGAGTGACCATGCCGACGGAGTCGAGGCCCGGCGCGAGCGCGGTTGTGACGTCGCGGAAGTGTCCGCGGCCGTCGTTCTGCAGCAAGAAGCTCTGCGGCACGACGCCGTACTGCCGCGCCACGACTCGACTGCCGACGAACAGGTCCACGTCGCCGTCGCCATCGAAGTCGCCCGGGATGACGCAGGAGCCGTTGTGATAAAAGACCGGCAGCGCGTCCCGTGCGCGCGCAAAGTTGCCGCGCCCGTCGTTGCGGTAGAGCCGGTCCAGCAGCGGCTCGCCTTCCCAGAACTCGTTGCCGCCGCTCACGACGTAGAGATCGAGATCGCCGTCGCCGTCGGCGTCGAACAGCGCGGCGTCGACGTCTTCATGCAAACTGTCGGCCTGGAACGCAGGTTCTCGAGTGGCGCGCAGCAAGCCATCGGCGCCTTGCGTGAAGAGCGCTCCCGCCTGCCATTTCGCGCCACCCACGTAGATGTCGTCGCGGCCGTCGCCGTTGACGTCACCGACCGCAAGGGCGGGCCCTTCGGTCGAGAGCAGGTGCGGTATCATCAGCTCGCGACCGAAGTCGAAGAAGGCGTTCTCGTGATGCTTGTACGCCGGCGCGAGCTGCGGGCTGGCATCCGTGAACGACGGCTTTGCCGTGGGACCCGCGTACGCGTAGCGGCCTGACGCGTCGGTTTGGGAGAGCGTGAGAAACTGATCTGCGGCGACGTTGGTGAGCACCTGGAAACGCCGGTCCGGCCACACCACGATGAGCGAATCCACGCGCGTCGCGGCGCCCAGACCGAAATGCGCACGCGGGTCGACGGCGGATTCGAAGCCGCGCGTCGGCATCACCTCGACCGTTTGGCGAGCGGTTGCGCCTGCGAGAATCACCTTGGCGCCTACGCCCCCGGTGTTTCCGGCCTCTCCCCGCAGGGTCAGCGTGAGGAAGTGCGAGGCACTGTCCAGCTCGCGCGCGCGATTCCGAAAGATCGATGCCGGTGCGTTGAGGTTGTTCACGACGAGATCGAGCGCGCCATCGTTGTCGAGATCCACGTAGGCCGCACCATTGGAAAACCCCGGACGGCTGAGCCCCCAGGGCCCAGCCAGATTCGTGAACGTCAGGTCGCCGTTGTTGTGAAACGCGTAGTTCGGAACCGGAACGTGCGGCATCTTCGTGACTTTTGGTGTGTCTACCGGCGTCAGCCCCTCCAGTGATTTGAGGTAGTCGAGGTCATTGGGGCGGCGGTAGATGCCGGCGGTGACGAAGAGATCCTTGCGGCCGTCGTTGTCGAAGTCGGCAAACAACGGCGCCCAGCTCCAGTCGGTGGCCGCGATCCCGGCGAGGAAGCCGATCTCGCTGAAGCGGACCTTACCGGCCACCCTGCCGCGATTGAGCTGCAGCGTGTTGCGGGCGTACTGGTAGTGATAGCCGAGTGCCAGCTTTGCGGCGAACAGCTCGTAGCTCTCGGTAGTCGCCGCGGTTTTGAAAATGCGCTCGCTGTCGGGCAACATGTCGAGCACGGCGATGTCGGGGCGGCCGTCGTTGTTGAAATCCGCCGCGTCCACGCCCATCGAGAAGCGACTGGTGTGTCCGGTGGCCTGGGCGATCGACTCCGTGAACGTCCCATCGCAGTTGTTGAGATAGAGAAAGTCGTTCTCGGGAAAGTCGTTGGCGATGTAGATGTCGGGACACCCGTCGAGATTGACGTCGCTGATCGCCACGCCCAGACCGAATCCCTCGACGCCGCCGTAAATGTGCGCGGCCTCGCTGACGTCCACGAAATGACCGTGCTCGTTCCGGTACAGCCGATCGCCGGCTCGCGGGTTGCGCACGGTCCGGCTCGTGCTCGGGCTGGCCCGGCGCTCGGCGTGCGTCGAGCTGTTGAGGAGATACATGTCGAGGTCACCATCGCCGTCGTAGTCGAAGAAGGCGGCCTGCGTCGAGTACCCGGAGAACGCGAGCCCGTACTCCTCGGTACGATCGGTGAACGTGCCGTCGCCGTTGTTGATGTACAGGACGTTGCGCCCGGCCATGCTCTCGTAGTTCACGCCGGAGACATAGATGTCGAGACGCCCGTCGCCGTTGACATCGGCCATCGTGACGCCGCTCTTCCAGCCGACGGAATCGGCGACGCCGGCGCGGTCGGTGATGTCTTCAAAGCGAAAGTTTCCCAAGTTGCGGTACAAGCGGTTGCGGCCCAGGTTCGAGGTGAAGTAGAGATCCACCTTTCCGTCGCCGTCGATGTCGCCCGCCGCAACGCCGCCGCCATTGTAGTAGTAGAGATATGTGACGATGTTGACGGCGGAATCCTGGGGCAGCGTGTTGGCGAATGAGATTCCGCTCGCCGCCGGCGCAACCGTTTCGAACAGTGGCGGCGGGGTTCGCGTGCCGCGGCAGGAAGCCAGCAGCAAAATCGTGAAGAGCAATCTGCGCAAGGGAGCGCCAGTATAGCGTGAAAACGTTCGCTCTGCTCGCGGCCGGCGCGGCCGCATTGGCGCTCGCGGGGTTAGCCTGCCGAGAAAAGCCGGTGGACGTGGGAGCGCTGATCACGGCGCGGACTGTCGGCCTCGAGCATCTGCAGCGCGGCCAGCTGGAGGAGGCGGAGCGCGACTTCCGCCAGGTGATCGCCCTCGCGCCGCGCGACGCGCTCGGCTACGCCAATCTGGGGCTCACCTATTTGCGAGCCAGCCGCTATGACGACGCCGAGGCGCAGCTGCAGCGGGCGCGGCGACTCGATCCGGCGAACTCGGAAGTCGCGCTGATCCTCGCCAAACTCTATTCCCTCACCGGCGCTCCCGACGAGGCGAAGCGCGTGCTCGCCTCGGTGAAACCCGACGCGCGCGTGCTGTATGCGCTCGCAGAGCTGGAACGGTCGCGCTCGGACAGCGCGTACGTCGCGCGGCTGCGCGACGTTCTGGAGCAGTCCTCCGCCAATCTCGCGGTGCGGCTCAAGTTGGCCGATGCATTCGTCCGGATGGCGCAGACCGATAGCGCTTTGCGGCAGCTGGAGGACGTGCGCCGCGTGCCGCCGGCGCCGCCGCGCGAGGCGCAGCCGTATCTCGACCGTACCATGCAGGCGTTGCGCGCCGGGAAAATGGCGGATGCGCGCGCGGCATTCACGCGGTTTCTCCAGCTCATCGAAGTGACGGCGCCGTACCAGGCGGCACTGGCGCAGGTCGATTGGGTGGAAGGGCCCCTGCCGGGCAGGCCGGTGCTCGCCTTCAATCCCGCGTCGTTGATCACGATGCGGGGCATCGCGCCGGCGTCGAACGTCCAAGTGCAATTCACCGACGTCACCGGTGAGAGCGGATTGCCCGACCTCCACGCTCCGGTAACTGCACTCGCCCTGGCGGACTACGACCGCGACGGCGAAGACAATCTCGTTGTCGCCGCGCCGACGGCGCGCGTCTACACGGTTCACGGGGGCTTTGTCGCGGACATCACCACGAAGGCCGCGCTGCCACTGCCTTCCGGCATTGTCGCCGCGACGTTCGCCGACTACGACAACGACGGGTGGCTCGATCTCTTCGCGATCGGGCCAAATGGTCGTGGTTATCTGCTGCGCAATCGGGACGGCAAGCGGTTCGACGACGTCACGGAGACCGCAGGACTCGGTGACGTAGATGGCGCGCGGCACGCGATCTTCGTGGATGTGGATCACGACGGCGACCTCGATCTCGTGCTGGTCGGCGCTGGATCGCTCGCCGTCTATCGCAACAACCTCGACGGCACGTTTACGCTCTTCCCGAATGCCGATGGAATCATGCGCGGCGGGAGCGACGCCGCGTTTGGTGATTTCAACGACGACGGCCGGATCGACATGGCGGTCGCAAGCGCGAATGGCGGCGACGCGCTGTTTTACGGCGATGGTGTCGACGGTTTCCAAGATTCGGGGATTCCGTTTCGCTCACGGTCCAATGCGGTCAGCGTCGGCGACTACAACAACGATGGGACGCTCGAGCCCTTCTGGACGGAAGCTCCCTTTGCCGCTTCGTTGGATTACGACAACGACGGCTGGCTCGATCGCGTGACGGCCGGCGCGAGAGGCATGATCCTATTGCACAACGACGGCAGGGGAGGGTTTGAGGACCGCAGCCGGCTCCTGCCGCCGGCCATCCAGCACGACTCGATTACCCAGCTGCTCGTTGCCGATCTCGATCGCGACGGCGATCAAGACATCCTGATCGGCACCAGGACCGGCATGCACCTGCTGCGCAACGACGGCGGCAACGCACACCTCGGCATGCGCGTGGAGCTCACGGCGCTGGGTATGGGCAGCGGCAAGAACAACACGTTCGGCATTGGAGCGCAGCTCGAGATGCGAGCCGGCGAGCTCTATCAGACGCGTGTCGTCACGGCTCCAGTGACCCACTTTGGCCTGGGAAGCCACTTCAAAGCGGACGTGCTGCGTGTGCAATGGCCGAACGGCGTGCCGCAAACGATCTACTTCCCCGGCACCGACCAGGATGTGCTCGAGGCACAGCAGCTCAAGGGCTCCTGCGCGTTCTTGTATGCCTGGAATGGAAGCAGGTTTGAATTCATTACTGACGTCATGTGGAGGAGCGCGTTGGGGATGCCGGTGGGAATCATGGGGGCTCGGGGCTCGGCGCTTGCGACTCGGGCGATGGCGTACGCACCGGCGAGTGCTTCGCGGGAATTCGTCCGCATCCCTGGCGAGGCGCTGAAGCCGAAGAACGGGCGCTACGTCATCCAGGTGACCGAGGAATTGTGGGAGACCGCATACCTCGACCAGCTGCGGCTGCTCGCGGTGGACCACCCGGACTCGGTAGCAGTGTTCGTCGATGAGCGTTTCCCCCCGGCGTCCGTTGGGCTGCGACTCTATGAAACCGTCCACCACCGGGCGCCAGTATCAGCTGTCGATGGCCGCGGCACGGATGTGCTCGACGAGT
>Ga0070694_100001203_pt1 | contig 14929 bp, 14 predicted proteins | sample KBSK1251metaG_FD_65470 | JGI IMG/M metagenome (GOLD analysis project Ga0070694, IMG submission 65470) | Corn, switchgrass and miscanthus rhizosphere microbial communities from Kellogg Biological Station, Michigan, USA - KBS K1-25-1 metaG | ecosystem: Host-associated > Plants > Roots >... | reverse complement strand
CGTCGCGATCACTCCGTCCGCCGAGGCGGTTCCCTCGTGCGTGAACGCAGGCAACGTCACCGGTCTCGGCGCGGACGGCTGCGATCTGGGACCCTTGAATTTCTCGAACTTCGTGGTGAGTCCGGTGGGCGTGACCGCGAACATCTTTCTCGGCGCCCTCTCGGAGGTGGTCGGGATCAACACCAATCTGACCTTCCAGGTCTCGCACGATCCCTCGCCGGCGAACATGGCCGACATCCTCCTCTACTACACCGCGAAGACTCTCGGGGGTCAGGCCAGCATCGGCGGGGTCGACCTCTACAACGCGGGCCGGAACGTGACGATCCGCGAGGAGGTGTGCGGGACCTCGTTCCTCAACGGGGTGTGCACGACCGGCTTGCTGGCCGACTACGTCGCGACCGGCGGCTCGTTCCAGAGCGCCACCTTCACCCCGCTCGCGTCGACGATCTACGTGCGCAAGGACATCCAGCTGCTCAAGGATTCCTTCATCAGCGAGTTCACCAACAGCCACGACGAGGCCCCGTCCGAGGCCCCGGAGCCGGCCACCATCCTGCTCCTGGGCAGCAGCCTGACCGCCCTCGGCATGGCCGCCCGCCGGCGCGCCGCCAAGTCCGCGGTCGCCTAGTCCGGGGTCAGGTCTTACCTTACATTCCGACATTTTCGTGCGCAGGTGAGTAGCGCCGGGCGCGGAAAATGTCGGAATGTAGGACCTGACCCCTACCGGGGGTAGCCGAGGGACTTCAGGGAGTCGCCGATCTCGCCGAGGATGGCGGGGTCGTCGATGGTGGCGGGCACCGCGTACTCGACGCCGTCCGCCATCTTCTTCATGGTCCCGCGGAGGATCTTGCCCGAGCGGGTCTTGGGCAGCCGCTTCACCACCGCCACCGTCTTGAACGCGGCGACCGGCCCGATGCGCTCGCGCACCAGCTCGACCAGCTCGCGGCAGAGATCGGCGTCGCCCCGCGCCACGCCCGCCTTGGTGACCACGAACCCCACCGGCACCTCGCCCTTGATCTCGTCGGTCACCCCCATGACCGCGCACTCCGCCACGTCCGGATGCGAGGAGAGCACCTCCTCCATCGCCCCGGTGGAGAGCCGGTGCCCGGCCACGTTGATGATGTCGTCGACGCGGCTCATGATGTAGATGTACTCGTCCTCGTCCTTGTAGCCCGCGTCCCCGGTCAGGTAGAAGCCGGGATGCCGCGTGAGGTACGACCGCTCGTAGCCGGCGTCGTTGTTCCAGAGCGTGGGCAGGCTGCCAGGCGGCAGCGGCAGCTTCACCGCGATCGAGCCGATCTGGCCCGCGGGCACCTCGCGGTTGTCGTCGCCGAGCACCCGGATGTCGTAGCCGGGCACGACCTTGGTCGGCGAGCCCGGCTTCACCGGCAGCATGCCGAGGCCCACGCAGTTCGCGGCCATCGGCCAGCCGGTCTCGGTCTGCCACCAGTGGTCCACCACCGGCACCGCGAGGCGCTCGCGCGCCCAGATGAGCGTGTCGGGATCGCACCGCTCGCCGGCCAGGAAGAGGGTCCGGAAGCGCGAGAGATCGTACCGGGCCATGTGCTCGCCCCGCGGGTCCTCCTTCTTGATCGCGCGGAACGCGGTGGGCGCGGTGAACAGCGCGTTCACCCCGTGCTGGGCGCACACCCGCCAGAACGCCCCCGGGTCCGGCGTGCCGACCGGCTTGCCCTCGTAGAGGATGGTCGTGCAGCCCTTGAGCAGCGGCGCGTAGACGATGTAGGAGTGGCCCACGACCCAGCCGATGTCGGAGGCCGCCCAGTACACCTCGCCCGCGCCCATGCCGTACACCGCCCCCATGCTCCACTTGAGCGCGACCGCGTGGCCCCCGTTGTCGCGCACCACGCCCTTGGGGATCCCGGTGGTGCCGGAGGTGTACAGGATGTAGAGGGGATCGGTCGCGGCCACCGTCACGCACTCCACCGGAGACGCGGCGGCGAGCGCCTCCTGCCAGTCCACGTCGCGGCCCGGCACCATGCGGGCCGTCTCCATCGGCCGCTGCAGGATCAGGCAGCGCGCCGGCTTGTGCGAGGCCATGTCGATGGCCTGGTCGAGCAGCGGCTTGTAGGGGATGACGCGGCTGCCCTCGATCCCGCAGGAGGCGGAGAGCATCAAGGTCGGCTTCGCGTCGTCGATGCGGGTGGCCAGCTCCTTGGGCGCGAAGCCGCCGAAGACCACCGAGTGGATGGCCCCGAGGCGCGCGCAGGCGAGCATCGCGATCACCGCCTCCGGCACCATCGGCATGTAGATGATGACGCGGTCGCCCTGCCGCACCCCGTGCCGCCGCAGCGCGCCCGCGAAGCGGGCCACCTGATCGCGCAGCTCCAAGTAGGTGAAGGACCGCACCGTCTGCGTCACCGGCGAGTCGTAGATCAGGGCGAGCTGCTTGCCGCGGCCGCGGTCGACGTGCACGTCGAGGGCGTTGTAGCAGGTGTTGAGGCGCCCGCCCTGAAACCAGCGGTAGTAGGGCGGCCGGCTCGAGTCGAGCACCCGGTCCCATCGCCGCTCCCAGTGGATGTCCTCGGCGGCCGCGGCCCAGAACCCCTCCGGGTCACGCCGCGCACGCTGGTAGACCTCGTCGTAGATCGTCGCCATCCTCACCGCCTCCTCGAGCCGCCTCGTGTCCCGACGCGACCGGACTGTACAACGGCGACCCGACACCTTGCCAGCGGAACCACCCGCGCCCTATCATCGTCTCGATCATGACCCGGCGCCGGCGGCTCGCCTTCCTCGCCCTGGTGCTCGTCCTCGGCGGCCCGCTTCCCTCCCCCGCCGGCGCCGCCCCGGAGGAGGTGCGCACGCTGCCCGCCCGCCCCGGGGTCACGGAGTCGTTCCTGCTGCTGCGACCCGAAGGCGCTCCGGTCGCCACCGTGATCATCTTCGCCGGCGGCGACGGCAACTTGGCCCTGAGCCCGGCCGGCCTGGGGCAGCTGCAGGGCAATTTCCTGGTCCGGACGCGGCAGCGCTGGGTGCGCGAGGGCTTCCTGGTGGCCATTCTCGACACGCCCTCCGATCACCCGCGTGGCCTGTGGAACTTCCGCACTACCAAGGAGCACGCGGCGGACGTGAAGCAGGCGATCGCGGCGGTGCGCGACATCGCGCCGGTGCCGGTGTGGGTGGTGGGCACGAGCATGGGCACGCTCTCCGCGGCCAACGCGGCGGCTCGCATCGCCGAGGGGGGGCCCGACGGCGTCGTGCTCACCTCCTCGGTCACCGTGTCGTCCAAGGCGAGCTACGAGACCGCGCTCCACGGCGGGCTGGAGGACATCCGGGTGCCGACCCTCGTGGTGCATCACAAGGACGACACCTGCCAGTCTTCCCCCTACTCGGGCGCGGTGGCCATCGTGAAGGCGCTCAAGAAGGCGCCGGTCAAGGAGCTGATGACCTTCGAGGGAGGGAGCCCGGCCATCTCGCCGCCCTGCGAGGCGAAGGCCCCGCACGGGTACCTCGGCCTCGAGGCCCGGGTGGTCTCCGCGATCGCGGCCTGGATCCGCGCCCACTGACCCCGGGGCGCCCGCGTCAGGCGGTCGTGGGCTGGGCGCGCGTGCGGCGGATGCGGGCCTGGACGTCGCGCACCCGGTCCTGCTCGAAGTCGATCTGCACCTCGTTGTGCTCGACGTCCCAGTGGCTCACGGTGGAGAACCAGCCGAACCGCCGCCCGTGGCGCGGGACGAGGCGCTGGCCGCGGTAGATCATCGAGCGAATCTCGCCGGTGGGCAGCCGCTGCTCCTCCTCGGGCTCGCTGCCGGCCAGCTTCAGCACCTCCTGATACGTCGTCTCCCCCGGCCGGATGCGCGCGATCGTCTCCGTCGACGGCACGCGGCCGGTGGCCTTCCCGGTGGCCTCGCCGCGCCCGAGGTGCACGCGCTCCCGCAGGGTCCGGGCGAGCCGGCGCAGCAGGTTGCCGATGATGGGGCCGGTGAGGTTGCCGAGGCCGAGCAGCAGGGCGGAGAGCAGGATCGGCCGCCACGGCAGGCGGCCGCGGAAGTACACGAACTGGATCTTGAGGACCTGCGGCACGATGCCGTCGGCGGCCAGCAGCGGGATCGAGAACGTCTCGGTGTTCTCCCGGGTCTCGCTCATCCGCCGGCTCGCGGTCGTCGGCACGATCTCGTCGATCTTGAGGTGGTTCGCCTGGCCGAAGTTCACGGCCAGCCGCGAGAAGTCGGGGGCGAGCGGGATGACCCGGTCACGGTTGCCGAAGTAGAAGGGGTAGAGCGACGAGTACCCGACGTCGCCGAAGCTCAAGGTGATGATGTTGCGCCGGCCCCAGAACATGTCCTCGAGCCAGCTCACCCGGCGATCGGTGATCGATCCCCTCGCGGCGAGCTCGAGCCGCGGAACCCAGTCGAGGCTTGCGAGCTCCGGCTTCCACGGGATGCGGATCAGCGACGCCGGCTTCGCGCCCCGGGCCAGCCCCTCCGGGCGGGCGAAGGTCACGAACGGCGCCACACCCAGGTCGCGCCGGCCCGCCGCACCCGCCCCGGTACCCATCTGGGCCCGGCTGCGCGCCGAGTACCCGACGTGCCCGTGCACGAGCACCTTGAACCCGGCGCCCTCCACCTGCCGCAGGAGCTCGGGATCGGCGCCGTCGGCGCCGTCGGTGCCGACGAGCTGGACCGGCCACAGCAGATAGATGTCCTGGGCGAACTCGGACGGCTCGCGCGCGGGCGGGGGCGCCACGCTGAAGGACACCTGGAGCATGAGCTGACCGTTGCGGTCGGCCACGTCCTTGGGCTCGATGTTCGCGGTGATGAGCAGCGGCGCGATCCAGAACTCGGGGTGCGGCTTGGATGCGATGAACACCTGAGCGGAGGCCGCGGTCGCGGTCGCGCCGAGGGCGAGCAGGGTCAGGGCGAGCGCGCGGGCCAGGCGCCGCGGTCGACTCACCGGGTCGGGTCCTCCCCCACCCGCACCAGCAGCTTGCCGAAGTTCTTGCCCTGGAGCAGCCCGATGAAGGCCTCCGGCGCCCGGTCCAGTCCGGCCACGACGTCCTCGCGATACTTGAGCCGGCCCTCGCGGACCCAGCCGCCGCAATCTTTCAGGAACTCGCCCATGCGCGCCAGGTGATCCGAGACGATGAAGCCCTTGATCAGCACGCGGTTGAACAGGAGCGGGCGCAGGTTGGGTCCCGGCGTCGAGTCGGTGGCGTTGTACTCGGAGATGAGCCCGCAGAGCGGGATGCGCGCGTTCTGGTTCAGGAGCGTCATCACCGCGCGGAGCACGTCGCCGCCCACGTTCTCGAAGTAGACGTCGATGCCGCCCGGGCACGCGGCGCGGAGCGCGGCGGCCAGGTCGCCGGTCTTGTAGTTCACGCACGCGTCGAAGCCGAGCTCGCGGACCACGTAGTCGCACTTGTCCGGGGAGCCCGCGATGCCGATCGCGCGGGCGCCCTTGATCTTCGCGATCTGCCCCACCGCGGAGCCCACCGCGCCGGAGGCGGCCGACACCACCACCGTCTCCCCCGCCCGGGGCTGACCGATGTCGAGCAGGCCCACGTAGGCGGTCATGCCCGGCATGCCCAGCACGCCGAGCGCGGTCGAGATCGGCGCCTGCTTCGGGTCGAGCTTGCGGAGCCCGGCCCCCTTGGCGACCGCGTGCGACTGCCAGCCGTCGTAGCCCAGCACGATGTCGCCCGGCGCGAGGCCCGCGGACCGCGACTCGAGCACCTGGCCGACGGTGGCGCCCACGATCACCTGCCCCAGCTCGACCGGCTGGGCGTAGGAGCGGGCGCCGCTGATGCGGCCGCGCATGTACGGGTCGAGCGAGAGATAGATGGTCCGGCACAGGACCTCGCCGTCCTTCGGCGACGGCGCCGGCGACTCGATCAGGTCGAAGTCGCCCGGCGTGGGCATCCCGACCGGGTGGCGGCGGAGCACGATCTGGCGGCTCGTGACGGCGGGCATGGCGGCCTCCTCCCGGTCGACGCGCGCCTCAGCGCGGATCGTCGCCCCAGCGGTATGCGCGGGTGATCTGGTCCAGGCGGGCCTTGAGCGCGGCGTCGAGCGGCTTCTCGGTCGCCGCGACGGCGTCGTCGAGCTGGTCGGGCCGGCTCGCGCCCACGATCGGCGCGGTGATGGCGGGCTCGGCGAGCACCCAGGCCAGCGCGAGGCTCGCGAGCGAGAGCCCGGCCTCGGCCGCGAGCGGGCGCAGCGCCTCGACGGTGTCGAACTCCCGCGCGTGCCAGTAGCGGTCCTGGTAGCGCTCGGCCGCGTTGCCCAGCATGAAGCGGGTGCCCGGCGTGGGGCCCGAGTCGCGGCGGTGCTTGCCGGAGAGCAGGCCCCCCGCGAGCGGGTTGTAGGGAATGACGCCGATGCCCTCCTCCCGGCAGAGCGGCAGCAGGTCGCGCTCGATCTGGCGGAAGAGCAGGTTGTAGCGTGGCTGCGCCGAGTCGAAGCGCGCGACCCCCAGCACCTCGCTGCGCCCGAGGGCCCGCGCCACCTGGTAGGCGGGAAAGTTCGAGCAGCCCACGTAGCGGGCCTTGCCGGCCCGGACCACATCGTCGAGGGCGCGCAGGCTCTCGTCGATCGGCGTCTCCGGGTCCGGATGGTGGAGCTGGTAGAGATCCACGTAGTCGGTGCGCAGCCGGCGCAGCGAGCCGTCGATGGCGTCCATGATGTGCTTGCGCGAGGCCCCGCGGTCCCAGCGCCGCTCGCTCATCGCCCCGCAGCACTTGGTGGCCACCACGAAGTCGTGGCGCCGGCCCTCGAGCCAGCGTCCCACGATCTCCTCGGTGCGCCCCACCGTCTCGAAGCCGCCGCCCACCGGATAGACGTCCGCGGTGTCGAGAAAGGTGATCCCGCCCGCCGCGGCGCGGTCGAGGATGGCGCGGGAGACGTCCTCGTCGCACTGCAGGCCGAAGGTCATGGTGCCGAGGCAGAGGCGGGAGACGGCGAGCCCGGTGCGGCCGAGATGGACGTGGCGCATGCGGTCAGAGAGTACCCAACGGTCGCGCCAGGGGCAAGCGAGCGCCGGAAGTGGTATAAGTCGGCCATGGAATACCGGGTGCTCGGGCGGACCGGGTTGCGGGTGTCGGCGCTGGGGTTCGGCTGTGGCGACGTGGGCGGGCTCATGGTGCGCGGCGCGCCTGCCGATCGCGAGCGCGGGGTCGCCCGCGCGCTCGAGCTCGGGATCAACTACCTCGACACCGCACCGGCCTACGGCTCGGGGGAGTCGGAGAAGAACCTGGGCCAGGTGCTGCGCGCGCTCAAGCCCCAGGTCATCGTGGGCACCAAGTGGCGGCTGGTCGCGGGCGACCTGGCCGACGTGGCGGGCGCGGTGGCGCGCTCGGTCGAGACGAGCCTCGGGCGGCTCGGGCTCGAGCGCGTGGACCTGCTGCATCTCCACAACCTGATCGGGCGCGTCGGTGAGGAGCGGCCCCTCGGGGTGGCGCGCGTGCTGGACGCGGTGGTGCCGGCGGTGCGACGGCTGCAGGAGCAGGGCAAGGTGCGCTTCTTCGGGGTCACCGCCTCCGGCGAGACCGGCGCGCTGCACCGCGCGCTCGCGAGCGGGGCGTTCGACACCGCGCAGGTGGTCTTCAATCTGCTGAACCCGACCGGGGCCTACGAGGTGCCGCCGGGCTTTCCGGCCCAGGACTACGATCGGCTGCTCGCGCTCGCCCAGGAGCAGCGCGTGGGCACCATCGGCATCCGGGTGCTCGCGGGCGGCGCGCTGAGCGGCCAGGTGGCGCGTCATCCGACCGCGATCCCCACCGTGGCCCCGATCGCCTCGGGGCCCGACTACGCCACCGACGCCACGCGGGCCCGCGCGCTCGAGCCGCTCGTGACCCAGGGCCACGCGGGGAGCGTGGTCGAGGCCGCGCTGCGCTTCGCGATCACGGGCCCGACGCTCTCCACCGTCCTGATCGGCTGCTCCGATCTCGCCCAGCTCGAGTACGCCGCCGCCGCGGTCAACCGCGGGCCCCTCTCCCCCGCCGCCCTCGCCTCCCTCCGCGAACTCTGGGGTCAGGTCTTACATTCCGACATTTCCTGACCGGTGGCCGGCGGCTACCCCGGGGAGAAAATGTCGGAATGTAAGACCTGACCCCATCAGCGGTTCGGGCCGCGGCCCATCGGGTAGGGCTGCCAGCGGATGAGCGAGGTCTTGGGGAGGACGCCGGGGTTGACCGCGGAGCGCGGCCACTTGCCCTGCAGCACGGTGGCGATCTCGCGGCCCAATCGCCGGCGGGTTTCCGGCGCCATTCGAGCAGTGGCCGAGGCGATGTGCGGGCTCACCAGCACGTTGTCCATGTGGAGCAGCGCATTGTTCGGGTCGACCGGCTCCACCTCGAACACGTCGAGCGCGGCGCCCGCGATCCAGCCCTGGCGCAGGGCCTCGCTCAGCGCCTTCTCGTCCACCGTCGGCCCGCGCCCGTTGTTGATGAAGATCGCGCTCTTCTTCATGGCCCGGAACTCGCGCTCGCCCATCATGTGGCGCGTCTCTCCGTTGAGCGGGGCGTGCATGGACAGGAAGTCCGCGCGCTGGCACAGCTCGATCAGGCTCGTCACCGGCTCGACCCCGACCGCGGTCATCTCGAGCTCGGCCAGGAACGGATCGTAGGCGATGACGCGCAGGCCGAAGGCGTGGCAGCGGCGCGCCACCGCCTTGGCCACGTTGCCGAACGAGATCAGGCCGATGGTCTGCCCGTAGAGCCGCGGGATGTTCGCGAAGTAGGGCCGCCCCTCCGTCCACTTGTTGTCGACGGTGAGCTGGTGCATCAGCCGCAGCCGGCGGTGCGCGGCGAGGAACATGGCCATGGTGTGGTCGGCCACCTCGTCGATGAACACATCGGGCACGTTGGTGACCACGATGCCGGCCTCGGTGGCCGCGTCCACGTCCACCGTGTCCGCGCCCACGCTGCCGAGCCCGATGACCTTGCAATTGCGCAGACCCTTGATGATGGCCGCGGTGATGCGCCGGTTGCGCGCGATGACCGCGTCGGCGTCCTTCGCGGCGGCGATGAACTCCTCCTCGGTCTTGGCCGGGACCTCCAAGATCTCGGCCCCGATGGGGTCGAGCGCCTCGCGCTCGATCGAGTAAGCCGAGTCGGCGAGGTCATAGGTGATCCCGCCCGACGGCTTCTGGACGACGACCTTGAACTTCGTGCTTGCGGCTGCCATGCCGACGACCTCCTGGATGCTCCGAGTGGGACTTCCGTCCGCGGCCCCCAAGCATACGCCCCGCGCGGACCCCAAGTCGAGGCCCTCCTGTGCTAGGGTTTCCCTTGCCATGCTCGTCGGGGCCTTCGCGGTCGCGCACACTCCCCAGCTCCTCATCCGCCCGGAGACCGAGGACCGCGCGCTGGTCCTCCGCGTGCACGAGGCGATGGGCCGGGTGAAGCGGCGGCTCGAGGAAATGCGGCCGGACGCGCTCGCGGTGATCGCGGGCGACCACGTGGAGGCCTTCTTCCTCGACGCGGTGCCGGCCCTCGCGGTCTACGTGGGGCGCGAGTGCGCGGGCACCTTCGGCCCCTACCGCTACCGGTTCGACATCCACGAGGGCCTCGCCCGCGACATCGTCGAGCAGGGCATCGAGCGCGGCTTCGATCTGCTCTACACCCAGGACGCCAAGCTCGACTACGCGTTCTACGTGCCGCTGCACTTCGTGATGCCGGAGCCCGCGCGGCCCATCGTCCCGCTGCACGTCAACGTGTACCTGCCGCCGCAGCCGACTCCGGCGCGCTGCCACGCCTGGGGTCAGGCCCTCGGCGAGATCCTGCGCGCCCGCCCGGAGCGCGTCGCGCTGATCGCCTCGGGCGGCATGTCGCACTTCCCGGGGACCGACCGCTACGCCTCCCCCGAGTTCGACTACGACCGCGGCCTGCTCGAGACGCTCGCCGCGGGCCGCGGGCGCGAGCTGGCCCGCCTCACCGGCGAGGAGCTCGACAAGCGGGGCAACATCGAGCTGCGCACCTGGATCACGCTGCTGGGCGCGGTGGGCGACGCGCGGGCCCGCGTCTACTGCTACGAGCCCTCGTGGCATCACGGCAACGCGGTCGTGGAATGGCCGCTTCCGGCCCAGGCGTGAGCGAGACCGTGCCGTGAGCGAGACCGCCCACTACCGCTTCCCGCCGTCGAGCGCCTACGCCCTGAACCGGTGTCTCTACGCCCTCAAGTCGGACCGGGCGTTCGCGGAGCGCTTCCTGGCCGACGCCCAGGCCGCGACCTCCGACATGGAGCTGCGCGACGACGAGCGGGCCGACCTGCGCCGCATGGATCGCGACGCGCTGGTGGCCCGCGGCGCCCACCCCTACCTGGTCTTCATGGCCGGGCTCCGCCTCAAGATGCTCGCCCAGCCCGGCGCCCTCGAGTACTTCTGATCCGGCCCTAGCCCGTGCCGGTGGTGACCTCGAGCCGGGTGGCGACGAGCTTGGCCCCGCGCTCCTGGTAGAAGGCCTTCACCCTCGCTCCCTCCTGCAGGTCGGCGAACCGCCCCTGGCGGCCGTCCACCTGGATGAAGGTGTCGTGGTTGACCTCGATCGTCTTCCCGAGGAGCCCCAGCAGGCCGACCGAGACGTCGACGGTCTCGGTCCGGCCGTCCACCCGGGTCAGCTTGCCCTCGATCATGCCGGCGCCCCGGTCGAGCCGGGCGATGCCGGGCCCCGACGGCTGCAGCGGATGCGCCGCCTGGGCCGCGGCCGGGGCCACCGCCCCGGCCTGCAGCGCGACGAGCCCGGCGACTCCCACGAAGGTGAGGTAGCGCGTCATGGCCGATCCTCCTCTGCTCCGGTCGGCTCTGCTCCGGTCGGCTCTGCTCCGGTCGGCTATTTTTTTCTCGGGGCATTTGGCCCCGCTCCCGCATATAGGAGGAGCAAGGGTGATACCAGGCAGGGGAAAGACCGCCCCGAGTGCCCGAATGCCCCGCGCGCCGGTGCCGAAAGTACCGGGGGGGTGTAAGGCTTACACGGATACGGTCGTAAGTTGTTCCGCCGAGGGAGGGAGAGGACGATGACACGACGCTTCAAGCGGCTGGCGCGGCGCTCTCGCGCGGTGGCGTTCGCGTGGGCGGTGCTGCGCAGCTACCGGGAGGGCCGCCGCCGCGGGCAGTCCCCGCTTCGCGCGCTGCGCTTCGGCCGGGCGGTGGCCCGGTGGCGGCGACGGAACGGAGCCGCGCATTCCTAGCGATCGCCGCGGGTGGCGGCTCGGCCTCTGGCTGACCGCGCTCGTGCTGGGCGCGGCCCCCGGACCGCTGCGGGCCCAGACGCCGCCGGCCTCCGCCCCGCCGGCGGCCACGGTCGGCGAGCTGCAGCAGACCCTCGCCGCGGCCACCGGCCGGTTCCAGGCGATGGACACCGCGGGCGTGCTCGCGTACGTCTCCGATCGCTACCGCAACGGCCCGATCACCAAGGCCAGCGTCCGCGACAACCTCCTGGCCATGTTCGCCCTGTACGACACCGTGCGCGCGCGCGTGCGCATCGACGAGGTGCGCATGGTCGACGGGGCAGCCTGGGTGTACTCCACCGGCGAGGTCTCCGGGCGGCTGCGCGGCCTGGGGGCGTGGACGACCGTGCTGTCCTGGGAGCGCGAGCCGGAGGTGGCGCGGCGCGAGGGCGCCGCCTGGCGCCTGGAGGGCCCGGGGCCCTGAGCGCGGCCCCCCGGCCCACCGCCGGCTAGAACAGCGGCGAGTAGTACTGGCGGAAGGCGCGGAAGCGCGGGACGGCCACGCCACAGAGCGGCGCGGGGTGGAAGCGCTCGTCGCGCCGATCGAAGCGGACGATCCCCGGCGCGGCCGGATCATTGGGGTCGTAGACGACGAAGTCCACCGTGTCCGGCCCGCTCGTCCGGTAGTCGAAGGCGAGCACCGAGTGGTTCAGCTCGATCCGCGGAAAGTCGGTCACGAAGAGCTGCACCGGCCGGCCCGCCCGCAGCTCGGCCCCCGTCTCCCGGGCCACCCGCTCCTGCTGCCCCGGCAGCGAGGGGAAGGTCATTCGCCAGTTGGTCGGGTGCACGAGCGTCCAGAACCGTCCCCGGAGCCCGGCCTTGACCGCCGCTTCCTCCGCGGCGGAGAAGGCGTGGAGCGAGGCGTAGCCGGGGATCACCACGCGACGGGTCACGGGGAGGGGGGCCCGCCAGGCGGCGCGACGGACCACCCGCCACACGCGCGCCGCGTACTCCGCGGGCTCGAGGCGCGGGCCATCGGGCTCGAAGCGGGCGAAGCGCCGGAACTGTCTCACCGCCCGGGCCATCAGGAAGCAGCGGTTGCAGTAGATGTCGGGCTTGCCGCGGTGATGGATGCGACTGTCGTTGCGGAACGCGAAGGTTTCCACGCCGAACCCGACGGCGGGGCCGGGCGAGGGCTGCGGGGCGAGCATCGCAGGCTCGATTCTACCGTGACTGACCGACACGGATACGGCTATGCTACGTGCCGCCGCCCGGAGGCGGCCACTGGGGGATCCGGAGTCTGACCGCCGTCCTGCTGCTCCACGCGCTCACCCTGTTCACGGGAGCCACCCTCCTCTTCGTGATGCAGCCGATGGTGGGCAAGATGATCCTGCCCCTGCTCGGCGGCACCCCCGCGGTCTGGAGCACTTGCATGGTGTTCTTCCAGGCCGCGCTGCTCGGCGGGTACGCGTACGCGCACGTCCTCACCAGCCGCCTGCGGCCCTCGCGCCAGGTCCTGGTGCACGTCGTCGCGCTCGCGCTGCCGTTCGCGGTCCTGCCGCTCGCGGTGAACCCGCGCCTGCTGCGGGGCGGCGAGGCGAACCCGATCCTGGACGTGCTCACCCTGCTCTCGCTCTCGGTGGGCCTGCCCTTCCTGGTGGTGAGCGCCACCGCCCCGCTGCTCCAGAAGTGGTTCACCCACACCGGGCACCCGGCCGCCCGCGATCCCTATTTTCTCTACGCGGCCAGCAACCTCGGCAGCATGCTCGCGCTGCTCGGGTATCCCACGCTGGTGGAGCCGCGCCTGCACCTGCAGGGATCGAGCTGGCTCACCCAGACCACGCTGTGGAGCCTGGGCTACGCGGGGCTCGCCGGGCTCACCGCGCTCTGCGCGCTCACCCTCTGGTGGAAGCCGGCGGTGGAGCCGGCCCCCGCGCCCGCGGACGCGGCGGCGCCGCCGGCCCCGCCCGAGGAGCGCCCCCGGTGGGCGCGGCGCCTCTACTGGATCGTGCTCGCGTTCGTCCCCTCGAGCCTGCTCCTCGGGGTCACCACCTACATCACCACCGACCTGGCCGCGGTGCCGCTCCTCTGGGTGCTGCCGCTCGCCATCTACCTGCTGACCTTCATCGTAGCCTTCGGGCGCTGGCCGCGGCTGCTCCATCGCCTGGTGGTGAGGCTGGCGCTCCCTTCGACCCTCGTCGTGATCTTCCTCATGGTCTCGGCCCTGCCGGAGCGCATCTGGGTCATCGTGCTCTGGCACTTCGGCCTGCTCTTCGTCCTCGCGCTCGCCTGCCACGGGGCGCTCGCGCTGGACCGCCCCGGCCCCCGGCACCTCACCGAGTTCTACCTGCTGATCTCGGTGGGCGGCGTGCTGGGCGGGCTCTTCAACGCCCTGGTGGCTCCGGTCGTGTTCTCCTCGCTGATCGAGTACCCGCTGATGATGGTGCTCGCCTGCGTGCTCCTGGCCGCCGCGGAGGGCGCCGCGGTCGGCCTGGGGGCCGGCGCGCGGCGCGCGCTGCTGGCGGCGGCCGCCGCCGCGCTCGCGCTCGTGCTCTACTCGGAGTCGGCCACCCTCCGCGTCGACTTCGCGTTCCTGGCGCGGGTGCTCGACGTGGGCGCGGATCGGGTGAGCGACTGGCTCGACCCCGCCGAGCGCCTCCTGAACAAGCTGCTGATCTACGGGCCGCCGCTGGCGGTGGCCTGGTTCCTGCGCCGGCGCCCGCTCCATCTGGGCCTGGCCCTGGCCTCGATCCTCCTGATCTCGGGCTTCGTGGACGCGCGCAACAGCGACCAGATCCGGCAGAGCCGGTCGTTCTTCGGGGTGCTCCGCATCTCGCGCGACCGCGACCCGAAGGGCTACACCGAGCTGCGCCACGGCACCACGCTGCACGGGCGCCAGAGCCTCGAGCGGTCCCGGCGCGCGGAACCTCTCTCGTACTACCAGCGCAAAGGCCCGGTCGGCCAGCTCTTCGCGGAGCTCGACCGCCGCGCCGGCAGCGTGCACATGGCGGTGGTCGGCCTCGGCACCGGCACCCTCGCCGCCTACGCCCGGCCGGGCGATCGCATCACCTTCTACGAGATCGACCGGCTCGTGCGCGACGTCGCCTTCGACCCCGCCTACTTCACCTACGTCACCGACGCGCGCGACCGCGCGGTGAGCCTGCGGCTCGAGCTGGGCGACGCGCGCATCCGCATGGAGGCGGTCCGGCGCGACCGTCCCGAGGAGCGCTACGACGTGATCCTGGTGGACGCCTTCAGCTCGGACGCGATCCCGGTCCACCTGCTCACCCGCGAGGCGCTCCGCCTCTACTTCGATCTGCTGGGGCCCCGCGGTATCCTCGCGCTGCACATCTCCAACCGCTACCTGCGCCTCGAGCCGGTGGTGGCCGCGCTGGCCGAGGACGGGCGCTACGCGCGGATGCTCCAGGACGGCGGCACCGACGACGTCCCCGGCGCCGTGGAGGCGAGCTGGGCGATCCTGGCCCGGCGGACGGAGGACTTCGGCGACCTGGCGTCGGACTCCCGCTGGACCGAGACCCCCCTCGACGTGGAGCCGGCGGTCTCCGCCTGGACCGACGACTTCCACAACCTCCTGTCGGTCTTCAAGTGGTGAGCCGCGGTCGCCGCGCGCGCAGGATCTCCCGCGCCGCGTTGTAGCCCGGCGTGCCCATCACGCCGCCGCCCGGATGGGCGGCGGCCCCGCAGAGGTAGAGGCCGCCGACCGGCGTGCGGTAGCCGGCGTGGCCGGGCACCGGGCGCAGCGAGAACATCTGGCCGGGGGTCATCGCGCCCTGGAAGATGTTGCCGCCGGT
>Ga0070694_100001200_pt1 | contig 14934 bp, 13 predicted proteins | sample KBSK1251metaG_FD_65470 | JGI IMG/M metagenome (GOLD analysis project Ga0070694, IMG submission 65470) | Corn, switchgrass and miscanthus rhizosphere microbial communities from Kellogg Biological Station, Michigan, USA - KBS K1-25-1 metaG | ecosystem: Host-associated > Plants > Roots >... | reverse complement strand
TTGTATGCAGACCCCGACCTCGAACCGCGACCGAGCTAGCAGATAGTGGTGCAGGTGCAGTGAATGCAACGATGCATCATACCTGCCAGCGCAGCGGTGCAAGAGTGCCCAGTAGCCTACATCAGCTGAAGCAGCCGGCGCGCGGGAGGTCGGTGGCAGAATCGCTGCGGCGTACGCGCGCCGCGGCTTGGCCGGAGCGTTAGACCGTTGTAGTGATATCAGCAAACGAGCCGGAATAAGAATGATTCACATGCTCAAGCGGTTGCGGCTTTCCATTTCTCCCCTGCTCACGCTGGCGCTGATAGCCGCGCCAGCCTTCGCGCAGCAGCCCCGAAGCGATTACCGCGATTTCGAGAAGGCAGTGTCGAGCGAGTTGAAAGAGACCAACACGCCCGGCGCGGCGGTCGCCATCGTGCGCGGCGACCATGTCATCTTCGCCAAAGGGTTCGGTATCTCCAACGTGGAGACAGGGGACCGCGTCACCCCCGACATGCTCTTCCGCGTCGGTTCGGTAACCAAGATGCTTACGGCGGCGGCTCTCGTCTCCCTCTCCGAAGAACGGAGGATCTCGCTCGATGCGCCAGTGGGCGACTTCACCCGAGGACTCGACACACGGCTGTCGCGACTCACCGCGCATCAACTGCTGAGCCACTCGGCCGGGATCATCGACTTCGCGCATACCTGCTGCGCCCAGAGTGAGTCGGCGCTTGCGGCGGAAATCCGCGACGCGAAGGATGCCGGCTACTTCTTTACGGAGCCGGGAAGGATCTTTTCGTACTCCAATCCGAGCTACCACATCGGCGGATATTTAATACAGGAGCTTACCGGCAAGCCCTATGCAGACGCGATGGACGAGCTACTCTTCAGGCCGCTGGGGATGACACACACCACCTACCGCCCCACCACGGCGATGACCTTCCACCTGGCGCAAGGGCACGATGCTGTGGGTACGGCCAGGCCCACTGTCGTCAGGCCCTTCGTCAATAACGTCGGCGACTGGCCCTCCGGCTATGTATACACAAACGTCACTGATCTGGCGCGCTTCGCCATCGCCTTCATGAGCGGCGGCCGTATCGGCGGGAAGCAGGTGCTTTCCTCCTCCCTCATCGCCACCCTTTCTACACCCTACGTTGATGTGCCGTTCACTTGGGATGTGCCGCCGGGCTTTTTCGAGAACGCACAATACGGCCACGGGTTTTTCATCCAGGAACATCGCGGCGTTCACCTGCTCCACCACGGCGGCACCATCAATGGCTTCGGCGCCTTCGTGGCGATCGTGCCCGAGCACCGGTTCGCCATCATGATCTTCGCCAACAGGACGGGCGCTATCTTGAGCAAGTCGCTGGAGAAGGCTTTGGAGTTGTCGCTTCCACTAAAGCCCAGACCGCAAGTGGCGCCCAAGAAGGCGAAGCCGATGACTTTGGCCGAGATGGAGAGTTATACGGGAACTTATGTGAATGGCGCTCTGAAAATCGAGCTAATCGTCAGGGACGGGAAACTATTGCGCAAGGAGTTCTACCCGACTACCGTCGAAGAGGGGCCAGGCCGCGACTTTGAAGCGCCGGTCACAAAGGTCGGTACGAATCGATTCGCATTCACTCTGCCAGGGGAAACTACCTCGGCGGAGTTCATCCTCGTACCGGGTCCCGGCGGCAGGCCAGAGTACCTGCACAGCTTCATGATTGCGGCCAGAAGGGCTAATGCCCGGCCATGACCTATGGCTCACAGACGGGCGATTCGCTCCTTCACGTGCGGTCCTCCCTGGCCCTAGGTGCGTCAGGGGCAACATGGTCGAGAAGTTGGCGGCACCAACACCGCCCAGCAACCGGTTGCAGGCGACGGTGGGCGGGTTGGGGGTCGATATGCCGGCGCGTCGGGCGTTCGCCCACCGCGGCCTAGCCAGGCGTTCTGCGGTCAAGGACGGAGAACCGGGCGTTGCTGAGGAGCGCGAGAGTGAGACGTTGCCCAGAGTGCGGTAAAGACAATCCCGACGCGAATCGCTTCTGCTTCTGTGGGCATAATCTCGAGGCGCCTTTACAGCCTCCCCCTCGAGGAGTAGGGGGTTGGCTGCTCTTCTTTTGCCTTCAGGCTGTCATCCTCGGGCCCCTATTGATGGGAGGCTCTTTGCTGCTCCTAGCCATGTCGCTTGCGGGCCAGAGCCTCCTACTAACCAATGCAGGGATCTACATCGTGTTGCGTGCAACAGCGGGGGCCGTGGTATCGGTGTTCGGAGCACTCGCTGGGCTGTACCTTTGGATGCTCCGGCCCGGAGCGCTGCGCCTCACGCGCATCTATCTTGTCTTGCTCGCCCTGCTTCCTCTCGGCCAGCTAGCAGCATCGATCCTCTTGCCGGTGCCAGCAGGCGTTCAGCTGCCTGCTCCGTCGGTGCAGGTTCCGACTGCCTTGCTTGGTGTCGCAGGGGCCATGTTCTGGTGGTTATACTTCTCCAATTCGCGGCGTGTACGAGCAACGTACATGACCTCCAAATAGGTAGCATCACATGGGGGACGAGCCGCAGAACAACCGGCTGAAACTGGCGGCGGAACCTCCCTCGATAAAGCAGACACTCCCACCTAACCGCGGGCGGTGTCGGATGGGCGCGTGGAAGGCCGGTGGCGGGTTGAGTGGCTGCGCGCGCGCCTCACAGCTTTGCAGGGGCGGCGCGGGAACAGGGGAGCGGCTATGACCCGGATACGAGAGTTGGCAACATTCATGGGTGCAGTCGCCGTGGCCGCTGTCGCGACACTCGCGTGCTCGACGGAGTCGACCATACTCCATGTCACGAACGAATCGGCCGTAACCTTGGAAAGTGTCGTGCTCTCTGGTTCCGGATTTCGGGTGACGGCGCCAGATATTCCCGCTGGCGGGTCAATTGATGTTCTTGTCTCTTCGCGTGGGGAATCAGGTCTGGCTGTTTCGTTCATCGCGGCGGGGCGCGAAGTATCGATGCCGGAGCAAGGGTACTTCGAGGGTGGTGGAAGCTATGCGGGCGACGTCATCATCAAGCCGGATCTCTCCGTGTCTGTGCAGTTCCGACTCGCAGCACAAGCACCCGGGAGGATCAGGAACGTGCGACGCGTGGGCCAATCACCAGCTAATCTCCTGGTTCAGGTCGGACCTCTGAAGTGTGATTCGCCGGTCTCCTAGAAGGCCACCCGAACGAGGACGCCTTCCCGCGCCGGCATCACGTGCCAGGTCGTCCGCCCCGGGTCGCGCGGCGCCGCAGGGTGGCGCGCGGCGATCCCCTTGCCAATCGCCAGACCGAGCCCCGCCCCTGCGACGACGTCCGACGCCCAGTGCCGGTCCTGCTCGATCGTGGACAGCCCGACGAGCGCCGCCAGCGGATAGCCGACCCACGCGGCCTTGGGCCCGTGCCGATCCGCGATGACCGCGGCGATGGCGAACGATCGCGCCGTATGCCCGGAGGGGAAGATGCTGTCCCCGGCGAAGAACCTCCCCTCCCCCGTCCCGCCCCCGGTCCTCTCCCGGCCGAAGGCGGCCTTGGTCGCGCTGGTCGTGATCGCCGCCCAGAGGTACGACTCGAAGGCGGTGGCCGCGGTCGAGACGGCGCGCTCGTTCCTGCGGCCGCGGGCGGCGAGGTAGAACGTCCCCAGCGCCGCCACTTCAACCTGATGCCGGCCGAGCGGCTCGAACTTCGTGGAGACGCGGCGGCTCGTCCTTCCCCGGGCCTCGAGGACTTCGTCGCGGATCTCCTGGTCGCGGTTCATGGTCAGGGCGGTCGCGGCGGCGATGCCGGCCGTGAGCCAGGCCCCCTTCGCGGAGGTGCGGGCCGGAAAGGTGAAGAGGTACCGGCCGTCGGAGGCGAACGTGCGAAGGGCCTCGCGGACGGTCCGGCGCGGCGCGGGGGCGCTCTCGGCGGCCGCCGTTGCATCGGTCGCCCCAGCTCCGGCGGCCGCCGCGATCCGCGGCGCCTGGGCGACGAGGATCCCGGCCAGGCCCAGGGCGACAGGCCAGCGCACAGGGCGACCCTACGATCCAGGACGCGCGGGGGCGGCCCCGCGAGTGACATCGAGCTCCGCCGCGGTCAGCGTCACGCCCGCGAACACGTGCGCGTCGGTCCAGGCGAAGCGGCCGCGCATCGATCGGATCGGCGGATCGGCGGCGCCGCCGGCCGTCCCGCGCGCCCTGAGGACGCGTGCCGTGAACGTGCCGGCCTGCGGGTCGGGATCGATCTCCACGTCGTGGAAATCGAGATGCATCCGCGCCACGGGATAGAAGCACTTGTACGTGCTCTCCTTGGCGCAGAAGACGACCATGGCCCAGAGCCCGGCGGGAAGATCCGGAAGGTGCGCCAGGCGATCGCGCTCGGACTCGGAGCAGATCATCTCCGCGACCCGGTCCTGCAGAGGCCTCGCGCGCTCGACGTCGAGCCCCAGGCCGGCGATCGTCCCGCGCCGCGCCACCGCCACGCCGCAGAAGTCGGCGCAGTGCGACAGGCTGCCGACGATGTCCGACGGCCACAGCGGCGTGCGGTCGGGCCCCGACCGCAGCGGGAAATCGACGACCCCGAGCCGCGCCAGGGCGGCGCGGGCGCAGGCGCGTCCGGCGGCGAACTCCCTGCGCCTCTTGGCCACGGCCCGCGGCGACAGGCAGGCCTCCTCCTCGGGCAGGAGCGGCGCCGACCACATCGCGGGCGTCGCCTCGAGGGTGGTCACGGCCGCGGGGAAGAGCGACTCGATCATCCGGGCCGGATGTCGGCGGCCCGGATCTCGGCGGCGCCGAAGTAGGGCTGGAGCGCCTTGGGGATGGCGATCGATCCGTCCTTGCGCTGGCCGTTCTCCAGAATCGCGACGAGCGTCCGGCCGACGGCGAGGCCGGAGCCGTTCAGGGTGTGGGCGAACTCCGACTTGCCTCCCTGGGCCCGGCGGAAGCGGATGCCGGCGCGGCGCGCCTGGAAGTCGCCGCAGTTGGAGCACGAGGAGATCTCGCGGTAGGCGTCGAAGGACGGCAGCCAGACCTCGATGTCGTAGGTCTTCATGGATGCGAAGCCCATGTCGGCGGTGCACAGCGCGACGATGCGGTACGGCAGCTCGAGCCGCTGCAGTACGGTCTCGGCGTCCCGCGTCAGGCGCTCCAGCGCCTCCATCGAGTCCTCGGGCCGCGTGAACTTCACCAGCTCGACCTTGTTGAACTGGTGCTGGCGGATCAGCCCCTTGACGTCCTTGCCGTACGAGCCGGCCTCGCTCCGGAAGCAGGGCGTGTAGGCGGTGTAGGAGATCGGCAGCCGCGCGCCGTCCAGGAATTCCTCGCGGTGCAGGTTCGTCAGGGGCACCTCGGCGGTCGGGATCAGCCAGTAGCCCGCCTTCTCGAGGCGGAACAGGTCGTCGGCGAACTTCGGCAGGTTGCCGGTCCCGGTCATGGCGGCGGTGTTGACCATGAACGGCGGCAGGACCTCGGTGTAGCCGTGCTCGCGCGTGTGCAGATCGAGCATGAACTGGATCAGCGCCCGCTCCAGCCGCGCGCCGGCCCCGAAATACACGACGAACCGCGCCCCGGCGATCTTCGCCGCCCGCTCGAAGTCGAGGATGCCGAGCGCCGTGCCCAGGTCCCAGTGCGCCAGCGGCGCGAAGTCGAAGACCGGGGGCTTGCCCCAGCGCCGCACCTCGACGTTCTCCTCGGCGGAGCGCCCCACCGGCACGCTGGCGTGCGGCACGTTCGGCACGGCCAGGAGCCACGCCTCGAGGGCGGTCTCGCACTCGGCGACCGTGGCGTCCAGCCCCTTGATCCGGTCCCCGACGCCGCGCATCTCCGCGATCAGCGGGTTGGCGTCCTTCTTGTCCTTCTTCAGGGCGGCGATCCGCTCGGAGACCTGGTTGCGCGAGGCCTTGAGCTGCTCGACTTCGCGCAGGGCGGCCCGGCGCTTCTCGTCCAGACCCTTGAATTCGGCGGGATCGATCCCGGCGCCGCGATCGCGAAGGGCCTTCTGCAGAACGTCGAGATGGTCGCGGACCCAGGCCATTTCGAGCATGGCGGCGAGTCTAATGTATGATGCGATCGCATGGCAAGGACGCGCCGCGCCGACTACCAGCGAAGCAATCGCATCCGAACCCTGACGCTCGACGACCCGGAGGCGGCCGCCATCGCCGCCTCGCACCTGCTGGCCGCGCGCGACGCCGCCTCCCGCCAGCGCCTCGGGTCCGGGCTCCTCGCGCTGCTCGCCGCGCAGACGGGCGCCGCCGTTCCGGAGCTCGTGGTGCCGGACGAGCACCAGCCGCACCGGCGCAGCGGCGGCCGCATCGTCTACAGCCTGCAGGGGGACTACCGGCGGCGGGCCCCGTCGGCCGGGGACCCCAGGATGGCGCGCGGCGGCCGCCCGCTGGGGCGGATCCGCGTGCCCAACCGGACGCCGGCGCGCGGCGACCTCGTCCGCCCGACGGCGTTTCTCAACACGCTGCTGCACGAGTTCTGCCACCACTACGACGCCGAGCGGCTCGGCATCCTGCACTCGTTCCACACCTCGGGATTCCATGCCCGCCTGCGTCACCTGCGCGATCAGATCGAGGCCGGACGGGGGGATGGGCTCGACGAGGCAGCCGATCCGCTCCGTCCCCGCCGCGTCGCGGGCGCGAAGGCGCACTCAGCCGACGAGCCGGCGCCGGAGGCCGTCCGGGCGCTCCCGCTGCTCGAGCGCCTGTGGTCTATAATCCTCGCCCGATGAAATCCCCCGCACCGATCCGCAAGGCGGTCTTCCCCGCCGCCGGGCTGGGCACCCGCTTTCTTCCCGCGACCAAGGCGCAGCCGAAGGAGATGCTGCCCCTGGTCGACAAGCCGATCATCCAGTACGTGGTCGAGGAGGCGGTGGCCTCGGGGATCGAGTCGGTCATCATCGTCACGGGACGCGGCAAGACCGCCATCGAGAACCATTTCGACGTCGCCTACGAGCTGGAGCAGCTCCTGGAGCGGCGCTCGAAGCTCGACCTCCTGAAGGAGGTCCGGTCGATCTCCGACATGATCAGCGTGTCGTACGTGCGGCAGAAGGAGCCGCTGGGATTGGGGCACGCCATCCTGATGGCCCGGGACCTCGTGGGGGACGAGCCGTTCGCCGTCTTCCTGGGGGACGACATCATCCATTCCGCCATCCCCGTGATGCGGCAGCTGATCGACGTCTACATGAAGCACCGGGCCCCGGTCATCGGCGTCGAGCGCGTCAGCCGCGAGCGCACCGCCGACTACGGCATCGTGGCCGCGCGCCCCGCCGGCGATCGGCTGTACAAGGTGACCGACCTGGTGGAGAAACCGGTCCCGGAGGAGGCCCCCTCCGACCTGGCGATCATCGGGCGCTACATCCTCACGCCCGACATCTTCGGTCACCTCGAGAAGACCGCCGCCGGGCGCGGCGGCGAGATCCAGCTCACCGACGGCCTGCGCTCCCTGCTGCGCCGGCAGGCGATCTATGCCTGGCGCTTCCACGGCAAGCGCTACGACACCGGCGACAAGCTCGGGTTCCTGCGCGCCACGGTCGAGTTCGCCCTGCGCCGCCCCGATCTCGGCGCCGCGTTCCGCGACTATCTCCAGTCGCTCGACCTGGACGGCGGCCTGAACCGCCCGCCCGGCGCAGCCAGGCGCGTGGCGGGACCCCGAAAGGGCCGGAGGAAGACGTCCCGGTGACCCGGCGCAAGGTGGCGCCCGCGAGGCGCCGCCCCGGCGCCGCGAAGGACCGGCGGCGTGGCACCTCCAGAGATCGGCGGCGCGGCGCGGCCCAGCTGGGCGCGCATCCCGAGAGGCGCAGCCTCACGGCCGCGCGCCGGGCCGATCTCAAGCGCCGCGCCGGCGCCCCGCCGCGACGCATCGCGGTCGTCCTCCCGCCGGTCGTCAACATGTTCGCCAAGCCCGATCCCGCCTCGGCGGTGGTCAGCCAGGCCACCCTCGGCGCTACGGTCGCCGTCCTCGACGAGGCGCACGGCTTCGGGCTGGTCGAGACCCCCGATCGCTACAGCGGCTGGATCCGGTCGGCGGCGCTGAGGACGGCGTCCGGCCGCGCGGGCGGTTACCCTCCGGCGGACCGGGCCTTCGTGGTCAAGAACTTCATGTGCCAGATCTACCGCGAGCGGGACGTCACGTCCGCCTCTCCCCTGAGCGCGGCACCGCTCCTGTCGCCGCTCGAGGTGACGGACGAGGCCCCGGACTGGATGCGCGTCCTGCTGCCCGACGGCCGCCGCGGCTGGGCGCAGCGCGGCGACCTGGCCCGCGCGGGCGAGCCCCTGGTCGCGGGCGAGGCGATCGCCACGACGGCCCTGAAGTTTCTCGGCATCCCCTACCTCTGGGGCGGGACCACCCCGTTCGGCCTCGACTGCTCGGGGCTGGTCCAGCTCGTTCACCGGATGCACGGCCGCCTGCTGCCGCGCGACGCCGACCTGCAGTACGACTCCCCGCTGCTCGCGCCGGCCAGCAGGGACGCGCTGCGATCCGGCGACCTGGTCTTCTTCGGCCCCGAGGAGCGCTCCATCACGCACGTCGGCATCGCGCTCGGGGCGGACGCGTTCGTCAGCGCCACGACCTACCGATCGCCGATCGTGCGGATCGACCACCTGGAAGACGCCTATTGGAAGGGGCTCTATCGCGGGGCGCGCCGGCAGGCCGCCGGCGGATAGCGGGCGGGGCTAGTCCTTCTTCGGGGCCTTCTTCTCGGATTTCTCCGCGCTCTTGCCGGAGGCCTTCTCGTCCTTCTTCTTGCTCTCGGACTCACCGTGATCGGGGAGCGATGTGCTCGATCCCTTGCGCTGGTAGTCGTTGATGTAGAACCCCGACCCCTTGAACTGGATCGCCGGCGAGGAAAGGAGCTTCTTCACCTTGTTCTTCCCGCACTTCGGGCATTTTTTCACGATCGGATCGCGGAAGAACTGGATCCTCTCGAAGCGGTGGTGGCAGGCGCTGCACTCGTACTCGTAGAGCGGCACGGAAGTCCCCCTGCTCCCTTGCGGTCCCGCGGCGGGAAGTCCCGCCTTCGGGGCGCTTGATTATAGCCGTTCCCCTATAATCACCGCACCGGGGCAACCGGACCATGACGCGACTCTTGCGAGCCTTCACCGCCATCGCGCTTCTCGTTTCCGCAGGATCCTCATTGTCCGCCGCAGCCTTCTCGCTGCCTCCGGAGAAGGACCGCTGGATCCGCCTGGAGACGGCCCACTTCACCCTGATCAGCAACGCAGCCAAGGGGCGCACGACGGAGATTGGCCTGCGTCTCGAGGCGATGCGCGAAGTACTCGGCAGGATGCTCCCGGAACTTCATGTGGATTCACGGCAGCCCTTGCGGGCGTTCGTGTTCAAAGACAATGCCTCGTTCGCCCCGTACAAGAGCCGATCGGCGATTGCTCCGGATCGCATGGCGGGGAGCTTCACGAAGCACCGCGATGCCAGTTTCCTGGCGCTCAATGCCGGCCGTCCTCTCGACCGGTGGCGGGTTGTGCACCACGAGTACTTCCATTACTTCCTCAGCAACAATTTCACGGGAATTCCTCTGTGGTTCAGCGAGGGGGCGGCGGAATGCTTCAGTACCCTCGAGATTGACGAGGGCCGCGTCGAAATCGGCAGGCCGCCCGACAATTACATCTTGCGCCTGCGCAAGAACCCATGGATCCCTTTCGGCGACTTGTTCCGCATCGATGGGTCCTCGGAGGAATTCAAGGAGATCCGGGGCTCGAGGGCGTTCTACGCCGAGTCCTGGGCGCTGACCCATTACCTGCTCTGGGGAGACGCCCATGGCCGATCGCGCGGCATCCGGTTTCTCGGGAAATATCCGCCGGGATCGAGCCTCGTCGAAGGCCTGGAACGGTTGCTCGGATCGGACTGGGGCGGCCTGGAATCCAGAGTCGCCGAGTACGTGCGCAACGGCCGGCTCCGGCCGACCGTCACGGTGCTGGAGGATCTGAAGATCGACACATCCCTCCGCACCACACCGATGGGCCGCGCGGAGGTGCTCCAGCGCCTGGGTGATTTTCTGGTACTCAGCGATCTCGGTCGGGAGGAGCAGGCCGAGGCTCATTTCCGCGAGGCTCTTCGCATCGACCCTGCGCTCGCGAGGGCCTACCTCGGTCTCGGGCTGGTGAGCGACGCCCGGAAGCGGTTCGACCAGGCGGCGGCCTTTTTTGAGAAGGCGATCGCCCTCGATCCCGGCGACGCGATGGCCCGTCTGTATTACGGGGAGAGCCTGTTGAAAAGTGACGCGGGCCGCGGACCGATGTACCGGTTCGCCGTCGCCACGCCTCCAGTGGCCCTCCTGGCTCGCGAGCAATTCCGTCAGGCCCTCCGCCTGCGGCCCGATCTGGCGGATGCGTACGCCGGAATCGGAAACACGTATTTGCGCGAGGTCGGCCCCATCGCGGAGGGGATCGAGGCCATGGAGAAAGCACTGCCACTCCTTCCGGGGCGGGGCGACGTGGTCCTCAACCTTGCCGCGCTGCATGCCCGGAACGGCGATCGCGATCGGGCCCGGGCCGTGATGGAGCCGCTGTTGAGTCGATCCAAGGATCCGGCGATGATCGAACTTGGGCGGGAGACCCTGCTGCAGGCGGACTACTCGAGGGCACGCAGCAAGATGATACAGGGGGACATCGAGGAAAGCGTGGCGCTTTTCAAGACCATCCTCGCGCAAACACACGATCCCGTGATGAAAGACACCCTGGAGCTGCAACTCGCGGAGATCGAGAGGACCACGGAAACGGGCCGACAGGTCGGCATCTACAACCAGGCCGTCGACCTGGCGAACCGGGGAGACTTTCGGAAGGCCAAGGGGATCCTGGAGGGGCTTCTGAGCGAGGCTACGGATCCCGACGTCATCACGAGCGCCAAGACCCTGCTCAAGCGTATCAGGCAGGAAGAAAGTCGGCCGAAGTGAGAGCCGGGGACGTCCTGGCCACTCCGACGATACGCGTATAATCGACCGTCGTGGACACCATCCGGATTCAGGGACCCTGCCGCCTCGCCGGGCGGGTGCGCGCCAGCGGCGCGAAGAACGCCGTCCTGCCCGAGATGGCCGCGACGCTCCTGGTGGACGGCCCGGTGGTCCTCCGCAACGTCCCCGTCGTGCGCGACGTGCAGACCATGATCAAGGTGCTGCGCCCTCTGGGCGCCGGCCCGGCGTCGCTCGAAGGGGACACGCTGCGCGTCCAGGGGGGGACGGGCGGCGAGCCACAGGCGCCGTACGACCTGGTGCGGACGATGCGCGCCTCGATCCTCGTCCTGGGGCCGCTCCTGGCGCGCCTCGGGCGGGCGCGCGTGGCGCTGCCGGGGGGCTGCGCCATCGGCGCGCGGCCGATCGATTTCCACATCGAGGCCCTGAGGCGGATGGGCGCGACCGTCGCGATCGAGCACGGCGACGTGGTGGCGACCTGCCCGCGGCTCAAGGGGGCCGAGATCGTGTTCGAGGACCGCACCGTGACCGGCACCGAGAACCTCATGATGGCGGCCTGCCTGGCGGAGGGGCGCACGGTCATGAAGAACTGCGCCCAGGAGCCCGAGGTCGCCGACCTGGCGCGCTTTCTCAACGCCTGCGGGGCCCGGATCGAGGGGGCCGGGACCGCCCGCATCATTGTCGACGGCGTGCCGCGGCTCCACGGGACCGAGCACCGCGTGATCCCGGACCGGATCGAGGCCGGGACCTTCCTGATGGCGGCGGCCGCCACGCGCAGCGCCGTCACGGTCGAGGGCTGCGAGCCGGCCCACCTCGAGTCGGTCCTCGACAAGATGAAGGAATGCGGCGCCGTGTTGCGGATCGAGGGGGACTCGATCGCCGTCGCCCAGGACGGAACGCTGCGCGCCGCCAACGTCACCACCCGCCCCTATCCCGACTTCCCCACCGACCTGCAGGCGCAGTTCATGGTCCTGATGACACGGGCCGACGGGGTGTCGATCGTCACCGAGACGGTCTTCGAGAACCGCTTCATGCACGTCGGCGAGCTGCGGCGCATGGGGGCGCGCATCGTGGTCGACGGACAGTCGGCGATCGTGGCGGGCCCCTCCCCCCTGTCGGGCGCGCCGGTCATGGCGAGCGACCTGCGCGCCTCGGCCTGCCTCATCCTGGCCGGCCTGGCCGCGGAGGGCGAGACGATCATCCACCGCGCCTACCACATCGATCGCGGCTACGAGAAGGTGGAGACCAAGTTCCAGGCGCTCGGCGCCCGGATCGAGAGGATCAGCTAGCCGGACCCGGTTCCGGCCGTGGAGGGATCAGGATGGCCGACTGCCTCTTCTGCAGGATCGCGCGCAAGGAGATCCCGGCGAAGATCGTCTACGAGGACGATCGGGTGATGGCGTTCGAGGACATCAACCCGCAGGCGCCGGCGCACACCCTGGTGATCCCGAGACAGCACTTCGCGACCTTGAACGACGTCGGGCCCGGCGACGAGGGGCTCCTCGGCCACATGCTGCTGGTCGCGGCGGGCATCGCGAAGGAGAAGGGACTGCACGAGAAGGGCTACCGCCTGGTGGCCAACACCCTGGAGAGCGCCGGGCAGTCGGTGTTCCACATCCACGTGCACCTGCTCGGCGGCCGGCGCTTCGCCTGGCCCCCGGGATGACGCGCACCTTCCACCGCTCGGCGGGGTCGCGCGCGGTCAGCAGCGCCTGCGCGCTCCTGTTCGTGGGCGCCGCCGTATCGACCGGCGCCACGGTGGGCGTCACCAGGGCCTTTCTCGTCCTGGCCGGGCTGGCGCTGCTGAGCCTCGCGAGCCTCCTGGGGGCGTGGGCCGATCGCTACACCGTCGGCGAGGAGGGGATCGAATACCGCAACGTCCTCCTGGCCCGCCTCGGCGCGCGGCCGCGCCTGACGCCCTGGAGCGACGTGGTGGCCGTGCGCGAGCACCGCGGCCTGCGCTTCGGCCGCCTCGAGCCGCACGCCGGCGCCCTGTTCCTCGCCCTGCGCTCGGGGCGCCGGCTCGTCCTGGACTCCCTCGCCGATTTCGAGGCCGTGCGCGGCGCCGTGCAGCATCATTGCGCCGCGGCCCGCGGGGATCCGTAGCCGGGCCCGCGCGATATCAGTAGCCCGCGTGCTTGTCGACCTCGTTGACCAGCGGCTCGCCCGCGACATAGCGCTTCAGGTTCTGCAGGAACAGGTCGGCCGAGCGGGCCATGTACTCCGGGTGGGTGCCGGCGATGTGCGGCGTCATGACCACCTGGGGCAGGCTCCACAGGGGGCTCCTGGGGGCCAGCGGCTCCGTGGCGAAGACGTCGAGGCCCGCCCCCGCGATCCATCCCTCGCGCAGCGCGCGCACCAGCGCCGACTCCTGCACCAGCTCGCCGCGGCCGATGTTGACCAGGAGCGCCGAGTGCTTCATGTGACGGAGCTGGCGCTCGCCGATCAGGCCGTGCGTCGCACTGGTCAGCGGCAGCGCCAGCACCACGATGTCGCTCTCGCGGAGCAGCGCGTCCTCCTTCCCGGCTGAGAGCAGCCGATCGACCCAGTCCGGCGCCTTGCGGGCGGTGCGCACGACTCCCCAGACGCGCATTCCCAGCGCGCGCGCCCGCACCGCGAGCTCGCGGCCGATGTCCCCCAGTCCGAGAATGCCGAGGAGCTTCCCCTGCAGCTCGTCGACGGGCGGCTGGCGCCCGAAGAGATCCTGCTGCGCCCAGCGCTTCTCGGCCTGGGCCCGCACACCGTCGGCGATGCCGCGCGACATCGCCAGGATGAGGCCGAGGGTGTGCTCCGCCACCGCGACCGAGTTCACGCCGCGGGACGACGTCACGCGGATCGGGCTCTTCACCAGCTCCGGATTGAGGACCCGATCGACCCCGGCCAGCGGCGTGTGCAGCCAGCGCAGGGCCTTCGCCTTGTCGACGTGCCGGCGCGCCAGCCCCCAGGCGAACAGGATCTCGGCGCCGGGGAGGCCGCTCAGGAACGCCCCCTCGTCCATCGGGATCTCGAGCTCGAACGACTTCCCCGCCCGCCGCCGGATCGTCTCGACATACCCCTCCGGCAGCCGCCAGACCGGCTGCCGGTGCGGCAGGTACAGCACAAGCTTGCGCTGTCGTGCGCCCACGTCCCCCCTCGTGGCCGGAGGGCCTGTGAATCCCCGGGCTCCGGCCTCAAGCGGCGCCCATTCTAAGCGATCCCCCCGAGACCGCTACGTTGCCGCTCGAAGGACCGCACCCCCGGTGCTGGCGCGGGCGAGCGGGGCAGCGAGATCGGGTCGTTGTCTCCGGGGAGCCGCGATCCTGGGTCAGTGGCCCCGGACGGCCGACGCGCGCGCCGCCCCGGCCTGTGCCCGCAGGGGCTTGTGAGACCGAGCGACGGGGCCCCGCCGCGCGATTCCCAGCGTGGTGGGCGGAGCGAGGCGAACACAGAGGGGAGGTGTCGCGCAGCGACACCGGACCCGTCCCCTGCGGGCACAGGTTGGGGCGGCGCGCGCGTTGACACTTCGAGGTCGCTGCCCTAAGATCGCCGCTCACCGCCAAGCGCGTTCCGCGGGAAAGGCCCCCAGTCCCCATGTCCGTCGATGCCATCGTCATAAAGGGCGCAGCCGAGCACAACCTCAAGCACGTCGACCTGGCGCTGCCGCGCAACCGGCTGATCGTCCTCACGGGGCTGTCCGGCTCGGGCAAGTCGTCCCTCGCCTTCGACACCATCTACGCCGAGGGGCAGAGGCGCTACGTCGAGTCGCTCAGCGCCTACGCCCGGCAGTTCCTCGAGATGATGGAGAAGCCCGAGGTCGAGTCGATCGAGGGGCTCTCCCCCGCCATCTCCATCGAGCAGAAGACGACGTCGCGCAACCCGCGGTCGACGGTCGGCACGGTGACCGAGATCTACGACTACCTGAGGCTGCTGTTCGCCCGGGTCGGCGTGCCGCACTGCCACAAGTGCGGCCGGCTGATCGCGAGGCAGACGGTGCAGCAGATCGTCGACCACGTGATGACCCTGCCCGAGGGGAGCCGCATCCAGGTGCTGGCCCCGATCGTGCGCGGCCGCAAGGGGGAGTACCG
>Ga0070694_100001198_pt1 | contig 14938 bp, 13 predicted proteins | sample KBSK1251metaG_FD_65470 | JGI IMG/M metagenome (GOLD analysis project Ga0070694, IMG submission 65470) | Corn, switchgrass and miscanthus rhizosphere microbial communities from Kellogg Biological Station, Michigan, USA - KBS K1-25-1 metaG | ecosystem: Host-associated > Plants > Roots >... | reverse complement strand
GCGGCGGGTTGGTGCAAGGATGCTGCGCCGGGTCGGTGCAAGGACGCTGCGCCGGGTCGGTGCAAGGACGCTGCGCCGGGTCGGTGCGAGCAGGCTGCGCCGAGTCGGTGCGAGCAGGCTGCGTCGGGTTGGTGCAAGGACGCTGCGCCGGGTCGGTGCAAGGACGCTGCGCCGGGTCGGTGCGAGCAGGCTGCGCCGGGTCGGTGCAAGCACGCTGCGCCGGGTCGGTGCAAGGACGCTGCGCCGGGTTGGTGCAAGCACGCTACGCCGGGTCGGTGCAAGCACGCTGCGCCGGGTTGGTGCAAGGACGCTGCGCCGGGTCGGTGCAAGGACGCTGCGCCGGGTCGGTGCGAGCAGGCTGCGCCGGGTTGGTGCAAGGACGCTGCGCCGGGTTGGTGCAAGGACGCTGCGCCGGGTCGGTGCGAGCAGGCTGCGCCGGGTCGGTGCGAGCAGGCTACGCCGGGTCGGCGCGAGCGCGCTACGACTTGGCGCGGCGAGGCTCTGCCGGCTTCGCGCGCCCCTGCTTCGGCGGCGTCGCTTCCGGAGGGTCCGGAGCCGTTCGGAGGTAATGAATCAACCCCGCGTACGCAGGATACAGACGGTGCGTCAGCCGCCAGATAGGCTCGTATTCACGCGCTGTGATATAGCCTTTCAGTTGCGCCGCGTGAAACGACTCACGTACCTCGTTGAGCGACCGGCGTGAGATTTCCAGGAACCGCGCAAACTCCTTGTGCTTGCATCCGAACCCTTCCGCGATGTTCCGGCACACCGAGTTCACGGCGTCCTCGGTTTGCGAATGCAGCTTGAGATCTCGGACGAAGCATTCTCTTTCGGTCAACGTGAAGGCGAGGACCCGGATTCGATCGCCGAGCTGCCAGACGATTAAATCCTCGTAGCGTTTGACTCCTCTCATGCGATCTCGAGGAGCACGCACCGTGCCCGACGGATTTCTTCGAAATTCGTTTCGACGGCACCAAAACCGCGCAAGATCTGCAACGCGTCTCGGTTGCGATCTTCGCAGTTCTTGCACCGACCCCCATCCGCTTGCACCGACCCGGATCCGTCTTGCACCGACCCGGATCCGACTCGCACCGACCCGGATCCGTCTTGTACCGACCCGGATCCGTCTTGCACCGACCCGGATCCGTCTTGCACCGACCCGGATCCGTCTTGCACCAACCCGGATCCAGCGGCGCGCCTTGATATGATCGCGCCAAACACTGTGACGCACACTCCCCTGTCGATCGCCATCGTCGGCTACGATGCCTGGAACGATGCTCTCGATCACGCACCGGCCCTCCCCTGAGGCGGGCGCGCCGCGCCTCGCGCTGATTCACTCGCTCGCGCTCGACCGCAGCGTGTGGGACAGTGTCGTACAGCGGCTGGAGAACGAGGTCGAGATCCTCACGTACGACTGCCGCGGCCACGGGCAATCGCCGAAGACCGCCGGCCCGTACAGCGCCCAGCTTTTCGCGCACGATCTCGCGGAGGTCTTGGACCACGTCGGATGGGACGCGGCTGCCGTGGCCGGCTGCTCGATGGGCGGCAACGTCGCGCAGGCGTTTGGCGCGGAGTTCCCGCAGCGCACGACCGCGCTCGGCCTGATCGACACGACCGCCTGGTATGGCGCCGACGCGCCCGAGAAGTTCAAGGAGCGCGCGGAGGCCGCGAAGGCGAAGGGGATGCGCGGGATGATCGACTTTCAGCTGACGCGCTGGTTCTCGGACGACTTTCGGGCCAGCCATCCCGATGTGCTGAAGCGGACGACGGACGTCTTCGTCGCCAACGATCTGGATTGCTACGCCGCGTCCTGCGGGCTGCTCGGCAACGTCGACAGCCGCGCCGCGCTCGCCTCGTTCAGGATGCCGGTTGCCATCGTCGTCGGCGAGGACGACTACGCGACGCCTGTAGCGATGGCGCAGCAGCTTCATGCCGCCCTCCCGCAATCGACGCTGAGCGTCATTCCGCGCGCGCGCCACCTCACCCCCCTCGAATGTCCCGACCGCATCGCATCTGAGCTGCGTGGCCTCCTCGCGCGCCGCTGATGCCCCCGGCGCCCTCGACGCGGAGCATCGCGTGCGCCTTGTCGGGCGGCTTCGCGACGCTGCTCCATCGCGGGCACGATCGAGACGATCAGGTTCGCCAACCCGCACGTCGTGGTGACGCTGCGGACGGATGCCTCCGAGGTCTACACGCTCGAGTGGCAGAACCTGATTCAGCTCCGTCATGGCAACGTCGGACCCGACACGCTCAAGCGGGCGACCGGATCATCGTGACCGGCTCGCCGCCACGCGATCCGACATCCCACACCATCACGCTGCTGCGCGAAATTCAACGCCTCGCGGACGGGTGGCGCTGGCGTCGCACGACTCGCCAATAACACTGGCGTCGGAAGTGATCGGGGACCGGGGACCGGGGATCAAGAGCTTTTGATCCCTGATCCCTGATCCCTGATCCCTACCCGGATCCCGGATCCCGGATCCCGGCCCGGCGAAGCCTCCCTAAAGCGTGCGCACCCGGGCGCTGGCGCACAGTCGGGCGCGCGGCGCCTCAAAAATCGTCGTCTGGCGTGGGGTTTCGAGGCACGCGGTCGGGCAGCCAAATTGCTCAATACCCGGCATGCCCAGATTTCGTCTTCTCGACATCAGCCACGACAGCCCCCTGGCCGTTGGCCTGATCATGGCGACCGCGGTCGTCTTTCAGCAGCCGCTGCGGTACGCCCTGAACTCGGTCGGCGAGGTGGAGCAGCGGTATCACCTCGACCTGCTGCCCGCGCTCGTCGTGCTCTGCGTGGTCTTCATGTTCCACCAGTACCGGAAGCGGCAGGAGAGCCGCGCGTCCGCGCTCGCTGCGGCAACCGCCGCGCAGCTGGAGCGCTCGCGCGTGTCGGAGCTCCACGAGCTGATGGACGTCGGCCAGAGCCTCGCCAACGCGCTGGAGTTCAAGGAGGTCGAGCAGGCGCTCTGGCGCCACCTGCCGGTGTCGCTGCGCCAGCATCCGCTCTCGATGGCGATGCGCTTCAAGTCGGGCTGGCGGACGCTGCTGAACGAGGGTGCGCGCGATGTCGATGGCGCTCGCGTCGAGGAGATCGCCGCGAAAGCCGCAGCGCAGTTCGAGGCGGCCATCGAACGCACCACGCACACGGTCGTCGTCGAGGGTCACCTCTGCATGCCCGTCTGCGCGGGGCGCGCGGTGATCGGCGTCGCCATGCTCCCGGACGTGCCCGAGACGCGCGACGAACGGCTGCAGCAGACGCTGGCGCCGGTGCTCGCGTTTGTCGGCATCGCGGTCAGGAACGTGCAGCTGCTGGCCGAGTCGAAGGACGACAGTGTCCGCGACAGCCTCACGCGGTGGTTCAACCGCGGTCACGCCATCGAGGTGTTGCGCAACGACCTGCGCCGCGCCGCGCGCACGCATCAGGCGCCGTCCGTCGTCATGTTCGATCTCGACGGCTTCAAGACGATGAACGACACGCTCGGCCACCTGCAGGGCGACGCGACGCTGCAGACGGTGGCGCGTACCATCGATGCGATACTGCGCGGGTCGGACCTGCGCTGCCGCTATGGCGGCGACGAGTTCCTGGTGCTGCTGCCCGAGACGCCGATCGCCGGCGCCGCGCAGGTGGCGGAGCACATTCGCGAGGCGATCACGTCGCTGAATCTCGCGACCGGCAGGCCGGGCGAACGGCTCACGTGCAGCATCGGCGTGGCGATCGCGCGCGACGGCGAGCTCGAGCCCGAACACGTCATCGAAAGAGCCGACACAGCGCTGTACAAAGCGAAGCGGGGAGGCCGCAATCGCGTGGTCGTCGATGAAGCCGAAGGCGCGCCGATTGCCGTCAAGCCGTCACTGCGCCTGGTCGCATCCGCGACCTGACCAGCGGTCGATCCGGAGACGAACACCGTCACGATCCTAAGATCGGTCTGATTGCATCGACATGCCATAGAATCGGGTGGGCTCGGCAGCCGCTGACCCGCGAGAGAGCTCGATGCGCATCGGAGTGCCCAGGGATACCGCCCCCGGCGAGCGGCGAGTCGCCCTCGTGCCGGAGTCGTGCAAGAAGCTGATCCAGTCGGGTTACGAAATCATCGTCGAGTCGGGAGCGGGCGACGCCGCGGGCATTCCCGACGCCGCGTATCGTGAGGCCGGGGTCGACTCCCAGGCCGATCCGGCAGCGCTGCTCGGCTCCGCCGACCTGGTGCTGAAGGTTGCAGCACCGGCCACCACTCAGTCAGGGCGGGACGAGGTTCGGTGGATGCGGCCCGGCGCGATCTATGTCGGCTCGCTCATGCCGCTCCGGAACCTCGATGCGGTGCGGGCGCTCGCCGAGCGCAGGATCACCGCCTTTTCGACCGACGCCATCCCCCGGACCACGCGCGCGCAGTCGATGGACACGCTGTCCTCGATGGCCAACATCACCGGCTACAAGGGCGTTCTTCTCGCGGCGGTCGAGCTCAATCGGTACTTCCCGATGCTCATGACCGCCGCGGGGATGGTGCGGCCGGCAAAGGTCTTCGTCATCGGCGCCGGCGTGGCCGGCCTCCAGGCGATCGCAACCGCGAAGCGGCTCGGCGCGAACGTCGTGGCAACCGACGTGCGGCCGGAGGTGAAGGAGCAGATCGAAAGCGTGGGCGCCAAGTACGTCGGCATCGATCTCAAGGACAGCGCGGCGGCCGGCGGCGGCTACGCGAAGGAGCTTTCAGACGAGGACCGGCGGCGCCAGAGCCAGCTCCTGGTCGAGGAGTGTGCGCAGTCGGACGTCGTGATCACCACGGCGCTCATCGGCGGCGTGTTCGCGCCGCGGCTCCTGACCGCCGAAACGGTGAAGACGATGAAACCGGGATCGGTGATCGTCGATCTCGCGGCCGACGGCGGCGGCAACTGCGAGCTCTCGAAGCCCGGCGAAACGGTCCACACGGGCGATGTCACGATTCTCGCCCCGCTCAACGTTCCCGCGACGATGCCGTTCCACGCGAGCATGCTGTTCTCGCGCAACCTGACGGCATTCGTTCAGGCGTTCACGAAAGAGAAGACATTCCAGCTCGACTTCGACGACGACATCCAGCAGGGCGCGATCATCACGCACGACGGCGAGGTGCGGCACGCGCGGACGAGGGATGCCATGCAGAAGGCGGGCGCGTGACGAGGAGACCGTAATCGTGGATATCTGGCCGACCGTCTACGTCTTCGTGCTGGCGACCTTCATCGGGCTCGGCGTGATCCGGCGGGTCTCGCGGCTGCTGCACACGCCGCTGATGTCGCTGACCAACGCGATCTCGGCCATTGCGGTGGTGGGATCGATCCTCGTGACCGGCGGTGACTACCCGACGCGGATCCGGCTCCTCGGCGCGATCGCCCTCTTCGCCTCGATGACCAACATCGTCAGCGGGTTTCTCATCACCGATCGCATGCTGAAGATGTTCAAGACCGACAAGCGCGGCGAGGGCAACCCGACGTGATGTACGCCGTCAGCCAGCTCGGGTACCTCGTCGCGTCCGCGCTGTTCGTCTTCGCGCTGCACTGGATGAACACGCCCACGACCGCCCGCAAGGGCGTGTACGCGGGCGTCGCCGGGACGGCGATGGCGGTCGTCGTCACCTGGGCCGAGCCGTCCGTCATCCATCATCTCTGGATCATCCTGGCGATCGCCGCGGGGTTCATCGTCGGTATCCCGCTGTCGAGGGTTCCGCTCACGGCGGTGCCGCAGCGGACCGCGCTCTCACACGCGTTCGGCGGCGCCGCGGCGGGCCTGGTGGGGACGGCCGAGTTTTATCTGCGGCTGTCCGAAGGCGCGGAGGCGCTGTCGCCGTTTCGAATGGTGGCGCTGCTCGCGGAGGTGCTGCTCGGCTACCTCACGCTCACCGGCAGCCTGATGGCGGCTGGCAAGCTCCAGGAGGTGAAGTGGGTACCGCAGCGGCCGGTGACCTACCCGTTCCAGAACGTGGCCAACCTGATGCTGCTTGGCGTCGGCATCGCGCTCGGGGTTGCGATCACGCTGCAGCCGACGGCCTCCTGGGCGCCGCTGGCATTCGGGGGAGTCATCGTGCTGTCGCTGCTCTTCGGGATCCTGCTGATCATTCCGATCGGCGGAGCGGACATGCCGACGGTGATCGCGATCCTCAACTCGTACGCCGGCCTGTCGGCGGTGGCGATGGGCTTCGTCCTCGACAACAAGCTGCTGATCACCGCCGGGGCACTGGACGGCTCGAGCGGTCTCATCCTCGCCATCATCATGTGCAAGGCGATGAACCGGTCGTTCACCAACGTGCTCTTCGGCGCGTTCGGCCAGGTGCAGCAGGCGAAGGGATCGGGTGAGGAACAGGTGTACAAGCCCGAGACGCCCGAAGGCGCCGCGCAGGTGCTCGAGCAGGCGAACCTCGTCGTGATCATTCCCGGGTACGGCATGGCTGTCGCCCAGGCGCAGCACAAGGTCCGCGAGCTGTACGACCAGCTCAAGAAACGGGGCATCACGGTGAAGTTCGCGATTCACCCGGTGGCGGGCCGCATGCCCGGACACATGAACGTGCTGCTGGCCGAAGCGGACGTTCCGTACACCGATCTCGTCGAGATGGACGAGATCAACCCCGACATGCCGCAGGCGGACGTGGCGCTGGTGGTCGGCGCCAACGACGTGGTCAACCCGGCGGCGCGCACGGACAAGACGAGTCCGATCTACGGGATGCCGATCATCGACGCGGACAAGGCACGAAGCGTCTTCGCGATCAAGCGGAGCAAGAATCCGGGCTTTGCGGGCATCGACAACCAGCTCTATTTTTCGGACCGGACGTGGATGCTGTTCGGCGACGCCAAGAACGTGATCGGCGAGCTGGTGAAGCAGCTCGCCGGTGGATCCGGCATGCACTGAAATCAGGGTGCGATCTACAAGTGCGCGGTAATTGCCTCGTCGTCGACGTCGACTCGGGCGATCCGGCATTCGACGCTGACCGCAGTGCTCATGCCATGCCTCGATGGTTCCATGCCAGTGCCACCGGCCGGCGCTACCAGTCTTCCTTCTCGAAACGGATCTGATTGCTGCGGGCGATGAATTCGATGTCGGCCATCAGCGCCGGGTTGCCGCAGGTCAGGATCACCGTGCACGCGGGATCGAGCCGCCGGCGGACATCGTCGGCGGTGACATGTCGCGGCAGTGCGGGTTCGGTGGCCGCACCCTGCTGCTCCCTGGGCGGCATCCCGAATACGTAGCGGAGCACGTTGTTGGCGCGACCGCGGCCGAGCGTCGGGTCCACCAGGTCGCGCGAGGTCGGCCGGCTCACCGAAGCGACGTAGACGAAGTCGAAGCGACCGGCCGCTTCGATTTCGAGCAGCTCCTCGTGATACGCGAGCTCCTCGCGACTGCGGTTCGCGTGAATCAAGGTGTACCTGACGCCGTCAGTCGCCCCGCCGCCCGACGCCTTGAAATCGAGCTCCTTGATCATCGACCGGAACGGCGCCAGCCCGGTTCCGGTTCCGACAAAGAGCACACTGCGAAGGCCATGGGTCCGTTTGACGAGCGTGAAATCGCCGACGATCCGGTTCACGTAGGCGAGCGTGCCCCCCGGCGCCGGACCGATCCGGAACATCGACTCGGTCAGGCGGCCCGGTTCGCCGAGCTCGTCCGCCTCGAGGACCACGTAGAACTCCAGGTAGCCGCTCTCCGCGGTTTCGAACGGCGCGGACGCGACCGAGTAGGAGTGGGTCACGGGACCGTGTCTCACCGCGCCGGACTCGTCGTGGTCGGTCACGTAACGGGGAAGGCCGTCGGCGCCGACGATCCGCCTGGTCAGGCGGCAATCCTCGCGGCGAAGCGCGATGTACTGACCCGCCTCGTAGTCGGGGAACCGGCTTCCGGCCGCTGGTCTCAGCCGGAACGTGGCCAGAATCGGGGAGAGATTCTGCCAGGACTCGATTGTTCCAACCTTGACGTCGGGCATCGTTCAGCGGCGCATCCAATTATCGTCGCAGAGCCACCGACGGATGCGCCGCCGCTGACGGCCACGATCGAGCAGGCTAAATCGTTTCGCGGATTGACATATTTACGAATCCACGAAATTGACGAATTTGACGACTCCAATTCGTCAATTCGTCACGACGTAGATTCGTAAATCGCGCTAGTGCGTGCCGTTGGAGAACGTATCGCAGGTCTCGATCGTTCCTCCATCGAGCCCGCGTCGGAGCCAGCGCACCCGATCGGCGGAGGACCCGTGCGTGAACGATTCGGGGCTGATCTGGCCGCGCGACATCCGCTGCAGCCGGTCGTCGCCAATGGCCGCGGCCGCGTTCAGCCCCTCGTCGGCATCGCCCGGTTCGAGCAGCCCGCGCGCCTGCGCGTAATGCCCCCACACGCCCGCAAAGCAGTCGGCCTGCAGCTCGAGGCGCACTGAGAGCGCGTTCGACTGCCGGTCGTCCGAGCGCGAGCGGGCGGCAGTCACCGACTCCGCAATGCCGAGCAGTTTCTGCACGTGATGGCCGACCTCGTGCGCGACGACATAGGCCTGCGCGAAATCACCGGGCGCGCCGAACCGTTCGTCGAGCTCACGGAAGAAGCTCAAATCCAGGTAGACCTTCCGGTCGGCTGGGCAGTAGAACGGCCCCACCTCGGAGCGCCCCACGCCGCACGCCGACTGCGTCGCGCCGTCGAAGAGCACCAGCACTGGCGGCACGTAGGCCTGGCCGCGCTTCTGGAATACCTCGCGCCACGTGTCCTCGGTATCGCCGAGCACGACCGAGATGAACTGCGCCTGCGGATCCTTCTCGCGCACGCCCGTGGTGCCGACGGTCTGATCCTGAGGCACGCTGGTCGTGCTGATGAGGTCGAGCGGATTGGTCCCCGTCAGCCACGAAATGAGCAGCAAGAGAACCAGCCCGCCCACGCCGCCGCCGAGCGGAAGGCCAACGCCCATGCCTCCCATTCCGCGGCGATCTTCGATGTTCCCGCTCTCTCGTCGTCCCTCCCACTGCATCGCAGCGTCCCTCCGCCTGGGACAGATGCACGCCGGATACCCGCCGGCCGCTCAGCTATATTGGGAAGCTCATGGATCTCGGCCTCAACGACAAAGTTGCGATCGTCACCGGCTCGAGCCGCGGCCTGGGCCTTGCCAGCGCACGCGCGCTCGCGGCGGAAGGGTGCCTCGTCTGCCTCTGCGCGCGCACCGAGTCGACCCTCGAGAAGGCGAGGTGTGACGTGGCGACACGAGCGGTCGGTGACGAACGTGTCATCGCAGTTGCGGCGGATGTCAGCACACCGGAAGGCGTCAAGGCCGTGATCGACCGGACGTTCGCCGCGTTCGGCGGCATCGACATCCTCGTCAACAACGTCGGGCTGGCGCGCGGCGCGACGATTGTCGACACGAGCGACGAGGAGTGGCAGGAGGCGTTCGACCAGACGCTGTTTCCCGCGATTCGCGCGTCGCGCCTCGCCGTGCCTCACATGAAGCAGCGCGGAGGAGGCGCGATCGTGATCATTGCCTCGGTGTTCGGCCGCGAGGCGGGCGGGCGCATGACGTACAACGCGGTGAAGGCGGCCGAGATCAGCCTGGGCAAATCGCTGGCGCAGCAGCTCGCCGCGTCCAACATCCGCGTCAACAGCGTGTCGCCCGGGTCGATCCTGTTCGAAGGCGGCTCCTGGTGGAAACGCCAGCAGGAGAATCCTGCCGCCATCGCGGAGTTCGTCAAGCGCGAGCTGCCGTTCGGCCGCTTCGGCACGCCCGAGGAAGTTGCCAACGTCGTCGCGTTTCTCTGCTCACCGCGGGCGAGCTGGATCAGCGGAACGTCGGTGGTGGTGGACGGCTGTCAGAGCCGGGCGTTCTGATTCAGCTCTGCACCCACAGCTTTGGCTTGCCCGTTCCGTCGTCGGTTCCCTTGATGTACCAGTTCTTCCCAAGCGGGTCGTGATCCATCGTGGTCACGAAGTCGAACGGCGCCTGGAACTCGATGTAGTCGAAACCAGTGTCGGACGCGACGAGCTGATGCCATTCGCCTGCGGGGATGAGGACCAGGCTGCCGGGGCCGACGGGAAGCGTGCCCGTATCGTGCTTCACTTCGCCGACGCCCTCCTCGATCAGGTAGAAGTGTTCCGGTATCACCGGGCTGGTCCTGGAGGGGTTATGCACGTGGCGCGGAGAGTGCCCGTGCGGCGCATACAGCATGCGGCCCAGCTGCAGGTCCCACGAGCCGGACAGCCCCGTTTCCGTGTTGACCCAGAAGGTCCGCTCGCGGATGCGCTTCTCGTCAACGAGCGATCGCAGTTGCGCCTCTTCGAAGAAATAGCCTGAGGGAGATGCCGCGCGTGCGGCCTTGCCCGTGTGCTTCGGGACGGTGACCGCGAGCAGGGTCAGCGGAGTGTCCGACGCGGTGACGGTCGCCTCCTCTGACGGTTCGAGATAGACGCCCGAGCGCCGCTGAGCGATGTGTTCGGCCGCGGCGCCCGCCGTCGTGTGAGTGATCCTGGCGTCCCGTCCTTCCAGGATGTAGACGACCTGCGTCCTGCCGCTCGCAGCAATGCGATATGTCTTGCCTGGCTCGATCTCCGTGATGGCGACGTGCACCCTCGTTCCGTCCGCTGACGAATCGAGCACGTTCCGCAGGTGCCCCTGGGGGACGGGCGTCCTCGGCTTGCTCCCGATGTCGATCACCTTGATCATGCCGCCGATATTAATTCACCTTCAGCGCAACTTGAACGCCACGGTGATCGTCATCACGACGGGCACCGGCTGGCCGTTCAGCAGCGTCGGCGTGAAGCGCCACTGCCGCACCGCCTCCGCCGCCGCATCGTCCAGCAGCTGAACCGAGCGCAGCACGCGGACATCGCGCACCGATCCATCCTCGGCGATGACGGCTTCCAGGATGACGATGCCCTCCACGCGAGCGGCTCGCGCGAGCGGCGGATAGACGGGCGCCACGTCGACGATCTTTCGCGGTGGCTTGATGTCGCCTCCGACGTGCCGGATCTCCGCCGGTGGCGGCGGTGGTGGCGGCGGCGGAGCCGCATCGGCGATGCCGCAGTTGCGACAGTCACCGAAGCTGATGATGCCGCTATCGACCGGCGGCGTGTCGTTCGCGGGCTCGATCGGCCGCTCCGGCGCGATGCCGTCGGGCACTGACAGTGGCGCCGCATCTGCGCGCTGCGGCGCGGTCGGCTGCGTGCTCGTGCGCGGCGCGGGTGGCGGCGGCGGTGGAGCGACCGGGACGACCTGCACGAACTCCGTCGCCGTCCGCGGCGCGGGCAACTCGTCGGTCGCGAGCAGTGGAGCGATGATCGCGGCGCACACGGCAATCGCGTGCGCAACAATCGAGAGCGCAATCGTGTAGGGTCGCATGGGCCTCCTTCGCTTCGCGAAATGCCCAATGCTCAAGGCTCGAAGCTCAATGCTCAACAAACGATATGGGCATTGAGCATTCGGCATTGGGCTTTGAGCCCTGTGCATTCGCTCAATTGGAGGCCAAGCCGGCGTGGCCTGTTGAAAGATTGGACCCCGCGACGTCGCGGATGTTCCCGTTGGCGGGTCCGCGGCGCGTTGGATTCAGTACGTAGGCCGGGTCCCGCAGTGCGAGCTCATTTCATCGCACTGCGGACCCGGCGGCCGAATGTGAAGTAGTAGACGGGAATTCCAGCAAGCACGACGCCGAGTGTGACGCAGGTCCACAGCGGATCACCGACGAGCGCACTGGCCACGAGATACACGCAGGCAGCGATGAAGATCGCCGGGACCACCGGATAGCCAGGAACGCGATAGGGTCGTGCCAGGTCCGTGCGCCGGCGCAGGCGATACAGCCCCGCGACCGCGAGGCCGTAGAACGGCCAGATCGCCAGCACGAACGTGTCGGCAATCTGCTCGAACGTGCCCGTCACGACAAACACGATGCCGAGCAGCGCGCTGAAGAGGATCGAGATGTACGGCGTGCGATACGTCGGGTGCACGCGGCCGAGCGTCTGGAAGAACAGGCCGTCCTCGGCCGCCGCATAGAAGAGGCGTGGCGCGCCGAGCAGGTCCGAGTTCACCGCGCCGAAGGTCGATATCGCGACCACGATCGAGACGAAGCTCGCCCCCGCGCGGCCGATGAGCGCGGCCATCGTGTCCGCCGCGATGAGCGGCGACTTCGCGATCCGATCGATCGGCAGTACGTATAGGTACGCGGCGTTCGTCGCCAGGTAGATGGCGACGATGGCCAGCGTGCCGCCGATGATGGCTCGCGGCAGCGTGCGTTCCGGGTCCTGCACCTCGCCCGCGAGGAACGAGAGATCCGCGAAGCCGTCGTACGCCCACAGGACCGAGATGAACGCCAGCCCGAACAGTCCCGTCTGCACCGGCGCCCCGCCGAACGCGAGGTGCGCGGCTGACGCGTCACCGCGGCTGCCGAGCAGCACCGCGGCCAGCGCGATGACCGTCAGCGCGGCGAACTTCGCCGCGCTCGTCAGGCCGGTCATCAGCGCGCCCGTCTGCACGCCGCGAACGTTCGCGATCGTGGCGACGACGATGCCGGCGACGGCGCACCCGTCGGCAGCGGTGGGATGCAGCACGGGGTCGTAGCCGAACGAGCGCAGGAAGTACTCGCCGAAGACGGTTGCGATGCCGCTGAGGCCCGCCGCGCGAATCAGGACCAGCTCCGACCAGGTGAAGACGAACGCCGTCGGGCGTCCCCACCCTTCGCGCAGGAATACATAGAAGCCGCCCGCCCGTGGCAGCGATGCCGCCAGCTCGGCAAACGACAGCGCACCGCACATCGACACGACGCCGCCGAGCGTCCAAACTGCGAGCATCATCAGCGGATCGGGAACGCGCGCGGCGATCTGCGCCGGCGTTCGGAAGATGCCGGAGCCGATGGTCATGCCGATGACGAAACCGATAGAGCTCCAGAAGCCAAGGCGGCGGCTCAGCTGAGGGCGCGGGGGTGCAGAGGTGGCGACGGCCATTGACCGCTTAGCCTACGCGAAGATGGGCACAGGTCATGCGAGGCTGTTCTTCAGGCCGACCTGAAGGTCGGCCTCTACGACTTCAGGCAGACCTGAAGGTCGGCCTCTACCACTTCACGCCGACCTGAAGTCGGCCTCTACGACACTTCAGGCCGACCTGAAGGTCGGCCTCTACGAACACCGAACGTAGAGGCTACGACACCGAACGTAGAGGCGGACCTTCAGGTCCGCCTAAGGGAGGAACAAACCGTGGCTCTTGCAGCGACGAACTATCAGGAACGCGTGAATGTCGGCCGGGTCGAGCGCTGGCTGTCGATGGCTGCCGGAGGTGCGCTCGCGGCGTACGCGCTCCGGCGGCGCGAGCTTCCCGGCGGCGCGGCCGCGCTTGCCGGCGCTGCGCTGCTGTATCGCGGCGCGACAGGGCACTGCGATGTCTACCACGCGCTCGGCATCAATCGATCGACCGCTCGAAACAGCGGCGGCTACGGCACGGGTGTCATCGCGGATCGCGGCTCCGACACGCGCACCCAGCTCGGCGGCGCCCGCGGCATTCACGTGGAAGAGTCGGTGACCATCAACCGGCCGCTCGCCGACCTCTACCGGTTCTGGCGCAACTTCGAGAACCTGCCGACGTTCATGAACCATCTCGAGTCGGTCGCGATGCGCGACGAAGGCGTGTCGCACTGGGTTGCGAAAGGTCCGGCGGGCATGCGCGTCGAGTGGGACGCCCGCATCATCAACGAGGTGTCGAACAAGGTGATCGGCTGGCAGTCGCTCGACGGCTCGATGATCTCCACGGCCGGCTCGGTGAACTTCGATCAGGATCCGCACGGCACGCGCGTCACCGTGAACCTGCAGTACAACCCGCCGGGCGGCAGGCTTGGCGCGGCGGTCGCGAAACTCTTCGGCGAGGAGCCGAACCAGACCATTCGCGAGGACCTAAGCCGCTTCAAGCAGCTGATGGAAACGGGCGCGATTTCGCGCATGTAACGCGGGTCCTTCTGGACACGCCAGACTGATCATAAAATCGTGCGCGAAGCCTCGTAGAGGCCGACCTTCAGGTCGGCCTTGCTCAAGGAGCACCAAGGTGCGCACGATTTTCGCGACTTTCGCGTTGGCGGCGATTTCGTTCATCACCCTGAGCGCGCAGGGGGCGCTTGGTCCACAGGGCGGCCCGACCAACAGGAACACGACGCCGCCGCCGGGCGTGACGCCGCTGCCGGTCGATCTGTTCACCAGCAAGAATTTCTATCTCGACGAGAAGTCCTGGCTGGACAAGCGCTACGCGCGCTGCAACACGCCGCGAGCCTTGACGGACATGGTGCGCGACCAGCGCTTCGGTGCGTGGGGCGACTGCAACCGCGATCGTCCCATCGACAAGATCGTCAGCCCGTACCCGTACAAGACCGCCGAGGAGCACTACAACGCGCTGCTCGCCGAGGCGAAGAAAGCCGGAGGGCCGACCAAGCACACGCGCGCCACGCTCCCGAACTGGGACGGCCACTATCGCCGCCTGCAGCCGGAGGAGCAGTGGGTCTGGGGACGCAACCTGCAGACCGCGACGATGCTCTCGCTGCTGACGCCGGAGTACCGCAAGCGGATGGTGCAGCAGAACTACCACGAGGTCGTCAACAACGCGCCGCAGTGGATGGCGTCGTTCTGCTATCCGGAAGGCTTCATGCGCTGGTGGGCGGAAGCGTCGCTCGGCGGAGACATCGAGGTGACGATGACGCCCGACCAGGTGCAGTTCCTCAGCGGCATCGCCGACAACTTCCTGCGCCGCGTGCTCGTCGGACGGACGCACGTGCTGAAGGTGCCGCAGTGGTACGGTGAGACCGTCGGCTTCTGGAACGGCAACACGCTGGTGGCCTGGACCGCGAACGTGCAGGCCTGGACGCTCTCGCACTCGATGTTCGAGTACAGCGGCAGCATGGAGACCATCGAGGTGTTCAGGCCGAGCGCCGACGGCAGGACGATCACCGTCGAGACGACCTTCTACGATCCGGAGGCGTTCACGCGTCCGCTGCA
>Ga0070694_100001197_pt1 | contig 14940 bp, 7 predicted proteins | sample KBSK1251metaG_FD_65470 | JGI IMG/M metagenome (GOLD analysis project Ga0070694, IMG submission 65470) | Corn, switchgrass and miscanthus rhizosphere microbial communities from Kellogg Biological Station, Michigan, USA - KBS K1-25-1 metaG | ecosystem: Host-associated > Plants > Roots >... | reverse complement strand
CCAGACTCGACCTCCGCCACAATCAACTGACGAGCTTGCCACCGGAGATCACCAAGCTGTCCAACCTGACCACCCTTTATCTCAGCGGCAATCAACTGACGAGCCTGCCGCCGGAGATCACCAAGCTGACTAACCTGACCAGACTCGACCTTGGCGACACTCAACTGACGAGCCTGCCGCCGGAGATCATCAAGCTGTCCAACCTGACCACACTCGTCTTCAGCGGATATAAACTGACGAGCCTGCCACCGGAAATCACCAAGCTGTCCAACCTGACCGACCTCGACCTCGGCAGCAACCAACTGACGAGCCTGCCACCGGAGATCACCAAGCTATCCAACCTGACCCTCCTCGGCCTCGGCGGCAATCAACTGACGAGCTTGCCGCCGGAGGTCACCAAGCTGACCAACCTGACTACCCTAGGTCTCCACTACAATCAACTGACGAGCTTGCCGCCGGAGATCACCAAGCTGACCAACCTGACCACCCTTTATCTCCGCAGCAATCAACTGACGAGCCTGCCGCCGGAGATCACCAAGCTGACCAACCTGACCACACTCGACCTCCGCGGCAATCAATTGACGAGCCTGCCGCCGGAGATCACCAAACTGATCAACCTGACCACACTCGACCTCCGCGAAAATCAACTGCCTATTCCGCCTGAAACGTTAGCCAATCCGGAAGACGTAAAAGCGATCTTTGCCGCGATTGCCGGATTGGTGAGCGGAGAGCGGTTGAACGAGGCGAAGATGTTGGTAGTTGGAGACGGCAAAGTCGGCAAAAGCTCGGTGGTCGAGCGGTTGATTCACAACACTTACAATCCGCACAAGGAGACCACGCTCGGCGTCGAGATCAACGACGAGATGAAGGTCGTCCAGAGTGAAGTGAAAGGCGAGGGCGAGCCGGTCAAACTCAACATCTGGGATTTCGGCGGGCAGGAGATTCAGCATTCCACGCACCAGTTCTTTCTGACCACGCGGAGCCTTTACCTGCTGGTGGTGGATGCGCGCAAAGGCAACCAGCTCGACAATATCGAATACTGGCTAAAGCTGATCGAAAGTTTCGGCGGTGCTTCGCCCATCATCATCGTTATCAACCAGATTGACCAGTTGAAAGGCCAACGCCCGCTCAATCTAGATCGTAAGGCTTTGCAGGACAAATACAACATCCGGGATTTCATCGAAACCTCATGCCCGACGGGCGAAGGCATTCCAGCCTTGAAAGCGGCGATTGCCCGCGAGGTCGAACAATTGAAGCATGTGCGCGACTTCTGGCCGCGCGAATGGCTCGCCATCAAACGACGGCTGAAAGGTATGCAGGCCGATTACATCCCGGTCGAAAAGTATCTGGAAATCTGCGGTGAAGAGGAATTGAATGACGAAGACCTCCGCCAGTCTTTGCTGGGCTTGCTGCACGACCTGGGCGTGGTGATACGCTTTCCAGGCGATACGCAAGTGCTCAATCCGCGCTGGGTGACGCAGGGTGTGTATGGATTGCTGACTTCAGCGCAACTGGTCAAAGCACAAGGGCAGTTCGATCTGAAAGACGTGGGCCCAATTCTGGCTAGCTTGCCTGATGCTAAAGACCATTACCCGAAACACACTCACGAGCGATTGGTTAAAGTGATGCAGCATTTCGAGCTGTGCTTTGAGTTCACCGACCGGCCCGGCCATTACCTGATCCCGCGCCATTTGCACGATAACGAACTGGACATCCTGTGGGACGACGCCGACGCGCTGAAGTTTCAATACCATTACGAGACGCTGCCCGACGCCGTCATCTCGCGCTTCATCGTGCGGATGAATCAGTACATCACCAAACAGTATTACTGGAAGAACGGCGTCTTCCTACACGATGGCGGGAATCGGGCTAAGATCAAAGCCGATCTGGTAGACCGCAAAGTCTTCATCTCGATCATCGGCAAAGAACAAACCCGCCGCGCTTTCCTTGCTGTCATCCGCTCGGCCTTTGACGAAATCAACAGCAACTTCAAAATCGAGATCAAGCAGATGATCCCCGTGCCCGGCTTTCCGCAGGTGTTGGTCTCGTACCAAGACCTGCTGGCCTATGAAGAGATGAACGAGCCACAGATCGTCATTCCCGAATTGCGGAAGAAGTTTTCGGTTAGAGAATTGCTTGATGGCGTGGAAGAGTTGAGCCGCCGAATGGAACGGCGCGAACGCGACTTGAACGAAAGAGGCTTCCCCAAACGTATGGTTGAAGAGATTCAACCCAGACCACAACCGCGAATTCTCCGCATCGTGGTTGCCTCGCCCGGTGATGTCCAGCCCGAACGTGAGTTGCTGCCATCCGTGATTGAAGAAGTCAATCGCTACATCGCTGACCGTGGACTGTACCTTGTCTTATCGCGGTGGGAAACTGACACGCATCCAGGCTTTCATCCTGAAGGGCCGCAAGGGCTGATTGATCCGATTTTGAAAATCACCGACTGTGACCTGCTGATTGGCATCTTCTGGAAACGTTTCGGCACGCCAACGACGGACGGTAAAACCGGCACGGAACACGAATTCAATCTGGCTTATGAAGCGTGGCAAGAAAAACGCAGCCCGCAAATCTTCGTCTATTTCAATCAGAAACCCTACGCACCGAAGTCAAAGGCCGAAGCCGAGCAATGGGGACAGGTGCTTGAATTCAAGGAAAAGTTTCCCAAAGAAGGCTTGTGGTGGCCCTATGAAGGCGAAGCTCAGTTTGAAAAGCTGGTTCGTAATCACTTGATGAGTCACATCCGTAGTCTCCCTTGAAAAACGACAAGCGGCCAAAGGAATGATGACGCATGAAAATCTTTAGGTCTTGTCTCCTCGCGTTGGCATTATTTACTTGCCCCGTCGCTCACGCGAGCCAAACGCAAGCGCAAACGCCAAAAGGAGAGTTGCGCGTGCTCTTCATCGGCAACAGTTTGACCTACGCCAACGATTTGCCCACGATAGTCGAAGCATTGGCCGAAGCTTCAAAGCAAAAACGTTTCATCCACCAATCGGTCGCCTTACCCAATTTCAGCCTCCAAGACCAATGGGAGCGAGGCGAGGCGCAAAAAGTTATTGCGCAGGGCAAATGGGATGTCGTCGTGTTGCAGCAAGGACCTTCGGGGCTGGAAGAGAGCCGTCAATCGTTGCTTGAATATACGCGCCGGTTTGCGGACAAGATTCGCGCTGCCGGGGCCAAACCGGCTCTTTATATGGTGTGGCCGTCAGAACCGCGCTTCAATGATTTCGAGCGAGTGGTGGAGTCGTACAAATTGGCGGCGGCTGAAGTCAAAGGCATCCTCTTGCCCGTGGGCCAAGCCTGGCGCGAGGCGTGGAAACGTGATGCCAAACTGCCGCTTTATGCGGAGGACAGATTTCATCCATCCGTGACGGGTTCATATCTGGCGGCTTTAGTCATCTACGAAAAATTATTTGGGGCATCGGCGATAGGTTTACCAACTAGCTTGAGACTGCGATCAAAGGCTCTGGATAAAATCGCATTGACGAAAGAACAGGCCGCATTGCTTCAAACGGCAGCCAGCGAAGCAAACAAAAAATTCTGATCACGGTTCAGCCCTGGGAGCGCACGCCTCTCGTGTGCTATTTTTCCGCGACGAGCCGCTTCCGCGAAACGAAGCACGCTCGAAGCGTGCGCTCCCAGGTTGCTTTCAGGAGGACGAAATGTTTCAAGATCTGCGTTACGGCCTGCGATTATTGCTCAAAAATCCCGGCTTCACCCTCGTCGCCGTGTTCACGCTGGCCCTTGGCATTTGCGGCGTGACCACTCAGTTCAGCGTCGTAGATGCGGCGTTGCTGCGCGGGCTGCCATTTCCTGAACCGGATCGGTTGATGCGCATCACGATGCGTGATCCGAGTTGGGCGCCGGAGCGGGATTTCGGCCTCGATTCGGCTGATGCCTTGGAGTTCGCGTCAAAGCAGCAATCGTTCGAGGGGCTGGCTCAGTATTTTTTCGCCGGATCGTTCATCGTCACGATCCACGACACGCCGCAACGGTTGAGCGGCTCTCACGTCACGGCCAACTTTTTCTCTCTCCTGGGCGTCAAGCCTGCCTTGGGGCGAGACTTCACTGAAGCCGACAATCAGCCAGGCGTCGAGCGTGTGACGATCATCAGTGACGCGCTCTGGCAGAGCGACTTCGGCGGCGATGTGAACATCCTCGGACGCAAACTGCGGCTCAATGGGCAACCGGCGACGGTGATCGGCGTCATGCCGCCGGGTTTTCAGTTCCCGCGTGACCAGTTGTGGACGCCGATTTTCAACGAATATCCGGGGCTTCGACAACGATCCAGCGGTGGCGCCAATCTGCTTGGCCGCCTCAAACCGGGCGTGACGATCAATCAAGCCCTGAGCGAGCTTGAAGTCTTTTTGCGCGTGCTCGCCAAAGAGTATCCCAAAACGAACGGGCGTTACACCGAAGGACGAATCGAGCCGTTGATGTCCGGCTTCGTCGCGCGTCCTACGAAGCAATTACTCATCACGATGTTCGGCGCGGTCATCGCCGTGCTGCTTATTGCGTGCGCCAATGTCATGAACATGCAGTTTGCGCGGGCCACGGTGCGCTCACGCGAGTTGGCGATTCGCGCGGCGCTCGGCGCATCGCGCCGCCGCCTTGTGCGGCAGATGCTCGTCGAAAGCCTGGTTCTGGCGGCGCTCGGCGGGGCGGCAGGCGTGCTGCTCGCCAACTGGGCCATCGGGTTGTTCGCTGGAGTAATGGGCACGCTGCCGACGCAGGCGCTCCCGCTATGGATGCTCTTCAAGATTGATGGCCGCGTGCTCGGCTTCACCGTCGCAGCCACGGCGCTCTCGGTGATTCTTTCCGGCCTGCTGCCGGCGCTCGCGGCTTCACGCGCGAATCTGCTGGAGGCGCTGAAAGAGAGTGCGCGGGGCAACACCAGCCGGTTTGTGCGTCGCTTCACGGGCGGCTTAGTTGTTGGCCAGATCGCGCTCACCTGCGCGCTGCTCATCTCTTCGTTGCTGCTTATCAAATCCATCAGCAATCAGTTTGCGCTCAACTTCGGCTTCGATCTCGACAGTGTGCTCGCCGGGCGCATGAACTTCGAGGCCGAATATCGCGATGATGACGAGCGCCGCGCCGCGTTTCGCCGCGTCCTCAATCATCTGCGCTCCAGCACGCAATTCACGCATGCCGCCTTCACCACACGCCGCAATATGATGACGAGCGAAACGTTTCGCGGTCAGATCGAGGGCCGGACTTACGCGCGTCCCGAAGATCGGCTCGAAAGCTGGATGGAGTTCGTCTCCGACGGTTACTTCGCCACGCTCGGGCTGCGCCCGCTCGCTGGCCGCGAATTTGAGCCGGAGGATAAAGGCGACCGGCAGTTCGTGGTTTTGGTCAACGAATCTTTTGCGCGCAAACACTTCGGCAGTGAAAACCCGCTCGGTCACCGGCTCCGCGCCAGGGAGGGCGACACCTGGCGTACGATCATCGGAGTTGTGCCGGACACCATGATGCAAGGGCCGCTCGACCAACAGCGCGATGGCTCCGCGATCTTCGTCCCGACCGAGGCTCTGCCGGTGGCCTATCTCACGCTCGTGGTGCGCGGCCACGAGCCGGCCGTTCGCCTCACTCAGGCGTTGCGCCGCGAACTGGCGAAGGTCGAGCCGCATCTGGCGGTCTATGGCCTCGAAACGCCGCAGACTCACCTCAAGAACGCGCTCGCACAGGGGCGCACTGTGGCCACGCTGTTTGCCATTTTCGGCGTGGTCTCGGTCGTGCTTGCGGCGGTTGGACTTTATGGCGTGATGTCCTTCGCCGTCAGTCGTCGCACGCAGGAGTTCGGCATTCGCATGGCGCTCGGCGCTGAAAGGCGGGACATCTTACGGATGGTTATGGCGCAAGGCGGGCGACAGCTTGCGCTCGGCGCCGTGCTTGGCATTGGATTGGCGCTGGCGCTCGTGCAGCTTGGCGGGGCCGCCGTGGCGAGTTTTCTCTACCATGTGAACCCACGCGATCCGCTGGTTTATCTTGGGGTCGTGGGGTTGCTCGCTCTAGCGATGGCGATGGCGTGCTTTTTCCCGGCCCGCCGCGCAACGAAGGTGGATCCGATGGTGGCGCTGAGGCACGAATAGATTCATACAGTACCGGGAGCGTGAGCGACCGCCTGGACTTGTGAGAACGCTACTCTGAGGGTAGCCGGTCGCTCACGCTCCCGGTACTGCACCGACCTGCCCCTCAAATAAATGGATGAAAACATCCGGCGCCCACGTCTAAGGGAGCAGCGGCTCATCTTGGTTCACTGAATTCTGCCGCATCAAACAACCCAGATAGGAGGATGAAATGTTTCAAGACCTGCGTTATGGCATCCGCATGCTAGCCAAACATCCCGGCTTCACTCTCGCCGCCGTGCTCTCGCTGGCCATCGGCATTGGCGCGAACACAGCGATTTTCAGCGTCGTCAACGGCGTGGTGCTGCGCCCGCTGCCATTCAAGGAGCCGGAACGGTTAGTCCGTTTGTGGCATGACAAACCGCAGGCTGGTATGAAGCGAATGCCCCTCGCTCCCGGCTACGTGACCGAGTGGCGCAATCAAACGCGCTCGTATGAAGGCATCGCCGCTTATGGTCAAACGACGGCAACTTTCACTGGTGAAGCAGAGCCGGAGCAAGTGCCGGGCGCGAACGTGAGCGCCAATCTTTTTCCGGTACTCGGCCTGCAACCGATCTTGGGCCGCAATTTTCTGCCGGAAGAAAATCAAACCGGGAAGGATCGCGTGGTGTTGCTCAGCCATCAGCTTTGGCAACGGCGTTTCGGCGCTGACCCGGCTATTTTGGGGCGTGCGATCATCTTGGATCATCAGAACAGCTACACCGTCGTCGGTGTCATGCCGCCAGAGGCAAAGTTTCCCGAAGCCAGCGAATTCTGGAAACCGCTCGCGGTCAAAGACGAGCACAGCCATGACTTTCGCGGCCTTCAAGTGATCGCGCGGCTCAAGCCCGCCGTGACCATCGCGCAAGCCAGAGCCGAGCTTGAGATCATTCACCAGCAGATGCAAAAAGCATTTCCCGACGATTATCAAGCCTGGACGGTTGATCTGCTGGGCTTGCACGAGATGATGGTCGGCGAGGTTCGATTGGCGCTGCTCGTGCTCTTTGGCGCGGTCGGCTTTGTGCTTTTGATTGCGTGCGCCAACGTGGCCAATTTGCTGCTCGCCCGCGCTGCGGCGAGGCAAAAAGAGATCGCGGTACGGGCCGCCTTGGGCGCCAGTCGCTTCCGCTTGATGCGGCAGATGCTCACCGAAAGCGCGGTGCTTGCGGCGCTCGGCGGCGCGAGCGGATTACTGCTCGCATACTGGGGCGTGCAAGCGCTCGTCGCGCTCAATCCGCCCGACATTCCGCGCTTGGATCAAGTCAGTATTGATGGCCGCGTGCTGGGCTTCACGCTCATTGCTTCACTGCTCGTCGGGCTGCTCTTCGGCCTTGCTCCGGCGTGGCAACTTTCTAAAACCGATGTCAATCGCGCGATCAAAGAAGGCGTCGCGCAAGCGACGGGCGGGCGACTGCTGCGCCCCAGTTTGCGAGGCTTACTGGTCGTAATGCAAACGGCACTCGCGCTGGTGCTGCTCACCGGAGCGGGCTTGATGCTCAAAAGCTTCATCAAGCTGCGACAAGTCGAGCTTGGTTTCGAGCCGTCCCACGCCATCATGCTGACCATATCGCCCGCCTTCAATCGCTTCTCGGAAGGTCAGCGCATCAACGACTACTACCAGCGCATGATTGATGCGCTGAAAACCGTACCCGGCGTCACTGCCGCCGCTGCCATGACCGGCTCGCCGCTCGGCGGCGCTTTTATGAACAGCGGCTTTCTCATCGAAGGGCGCCCCGCGCCAGCTAGTCCCGAGAACCAGCGCGCTTTTGCCAACGTCGTCAGTCCTGATTATTTCCGTGCTCTTGGCACACCGCTCAAGCAAGGGCGTTTCTTGACTGAAGGCGATGGAGCAGGCGCACCGCGAGTCGCGGTCATCAATGAGACCTTAGCGCGGCGTTATTTCCCTGACTCGAACCCAATAGGGCAACGCCTCAGTATGGGAAGCCAGGCGAACAACACTTATGAGATCGTCGGCGTCGTAGGTGACATCAAGCAATTCGGTATGGAAGAGGAGATGCGGCCATCTCTCTACGTCTCGTTCCGGCAAAGAGAGGTGCGGATGATGAGCCTCGTCGTGCGCTCACTTGGTGAGCCGTCCGCCTTGATTCCCGCGCTCCGCAGCCGCATCTGGGACGTAGACAAATACGCTCCGATCACGCGCACTCGCACGCTGGAGCAACTGGTTTCGGAATCCGTCGAGCAGCCGCGCTTTTACACGCTGCTGCTCGCGCTCTTCGCTGGCGTGGCCGTGACTCTCGCAGCCATCGGCCTCTATGGCGTGATGTCGTATTCGGTCAGCCAGCGCACGCGCGAAATCGGCATTCGCCTTTCGCTCGGCGCCGAGCCACTAAGCATTTTGCGGATGATCATCGGTCAGGGGTTGATCTTGATTCTGATCGGAGTGGTGGCGGGTTTAGCGGCGGCTTTTGCTTTGACGCGCTTGATGGCGACTTTATTATTTGGCGTGAGCGCAACCGATCCAACGACGTTTGCACTGATTTCGCTCGCGTTGATCGTCGTGGCGTTGCTGGCTTGTTACCTGCCAGCGCGCCGAGCGACGAAAGTTGATCCGATGATGGCGTTGCGGTGTGAGTGAACGCGAAGGCTGAGGCGTCCGGCCAATTTTACAGTTGGCTGCAGTCTGTGGTGAAATATCGCCGGTCATAACAAGCCGCGCGAAGTCAAGCCATCATCAAACTGGGAAATTGGCTGGACATTTTTAGGCCGATGGTTCGATCCCCGGCCGCGTCATCACCGATCAAGGGCAACCGGGATGATCAAGTCACTTCCTAGCTCCTGAGACCTGAAGCCTGCACTTGGTTTTCTTAACAGATCAGGTCCAGGGGCTGGTGGTCGCGTGCCCACTTGGCTGATTTCGTTACCACCCTCCTTTCCGCCAGGGGCCTGGAATTCGCTACTTGCCAAGAGGAATGAAGGCGGCTTATTATCCTCCCGCCCTACAGTGTTGATCCCAACTCCGATCTCAGCCCCAAACACCATTACCCGATCGAGACTTAGAGAATTAATTCTAAAGCCGAGCTTTTGATTGAACCTTTAAGTTATCTGGACGTGAGGTCTCTCCTATGACCAAAAAAACAGGCGCTCACAAGTTAAAACAAGACCTCCCTCTGGTTAAAGAAGCAGAGCCAAAGGAGCTCATTCCTGAAAGCAAGCCCGGGCTAAAATCTTGGCTCAAAGTCGTGTGCGGGGCGGGTGCCGTGATACTCGTGCTTTCCATCTACTTGCTCAGACTCGATGATGCGGTCGGCATGATTGTAGACGATGCCTGGTACGTGCTCCTGGCTAAAGCGTTGGCGACCGGGCAGGGCTATTCCTTGATCAATTCACCTTCGCCTGGGATTATGCCGTTCTATCCGCCGGGTTTCCCCTTCCTGCTCTCACTCGTCTACCGACTGTGGCCGCACTTCCCGCAGAACCTCTGGTTGCTCAAAGCGGTCTCGATCGCCGCCATGATGGGCCTCGGAGTGCTCAGCTACTTCTACTTCAAGCGTGACCGGGAGCAACCGCCGGCGGTGGCTTTTGGCATGGCCGTAGCGGCCGCCACCATTCCGAGTTTGGTTTTTTTGGCAACGTCATCGGTCATGTCGGAGTGTGTCTTCAGCGCGATTCAGTTGCTTTCAATCGTGGCCATGGAGCGCTGCGTGCGGGAGGGCAAGGGCAAACAGGCCTGGCGTTATGCCTTACTGGGCGGGTCGCTGGTCGCCTTGAGCTTCTTGACGCGCTCCATGGCCATTGGTCTAGTAGTTGCCGCAGCGGCCTACTTGCTGAAAGCGCGTCTCTGGCAGTCCGCCGCCATCTACACTGCCACCGTCGTCTTATTAGTCGGGCCGTGGATGCTCTATAGCCGCGCGCACGCCGTCACGCCTGAGCAGCGTCTGGAACAAGGCGGGAGTATCGTCCAATCTTACGGCACCCAATTTTGGCAGCAGGCCGCCGGGTACGCCTCTTCGGGCACGATCTCAGCCGACGAACTTCCAGAGCGCGTGTGGCAAAATGTGAGCGAGATTGTGAAATACGATGTCGGCTCCTCCGTCTTCTACTCGTTATTCCGGACTCCGGAGCCGGGTGAAAAGATGCGCGTAGGTGAAGCGAGCAGGATGCTCTCTCTCGGGCTGTCGGTCTTACTACTCATTGGCTTCATCTCCATGGTGCATGAGCGGATCACTTTAGCCGAGATCGCCCTGCCCCTTTCGCTTGCCACCACCCTGACGTGGGGCTGGGAGCAGTTTCGTTTGCTTCTCCCATTATTGCCCTTCTTCATTTTCTATCTGCTCATGGGTGTGAGGGCCGTCCAGCGCGCCCATCAGCGGCTCCACCACACTGAGCGCGTTCAGACCAACTCTCTCCCTTTATTGATCGCCGTCTGTTTAGTTGTAGTATTCAATGTCCAGGCTCACGTGAAATATATCCAAAGAAAGTACAACCCCGTGGCCACCGAGCGCGTGAAATGGGTTCGCTCCTTCGAGGAAAATCAAGAAATGTTCAACTGGATGCGCGAGCGTCTGCCAAAGGAAGAGGTGATCACGGCGCAAAACCCGGCGCTTGTCCACCTCTACACGGGACATAAAACCGTCACCTTTGACGAGCCGGCCGGACATTGGGAAAAATGGAAGCAACTCGGGATCCGCTATCTCGTGCGCTCTTCACCTTATCCTTTACCTCATGACCCAACCGAAAACAAGTATAAGCTCGTTTATCGCCAGCCTGGGGCGCTGAATTTACGGATCGTAGACTTCGGCCCGCAGTCATCGCGAGTGCCCTGGGAGAGTGCGGCCTCGGCTGGCTTGGCGAAGCCGGGTTCTTTACCGTGAGCCGGGTGAAGAGGCCCCAGATGAGACGGATTTGACGGATGAGCGCCGATGACCTCTGATGCGTCGGCTCAGTTCGCGAGCCTCCGGCGCATCCAGCGCAGCGCGATTTCAGCCGTCACTAAAATGGCGATCATCAGGTAAAGCAATTCGAGCAGCAACACCCAGCTCAAATGCCCGGTCATGAGCGCGCGCGTGATGTTGACCGCGCTCGTGACCGGCACCACCCACGCGAGAAGCTGCGCGAAGTATGGCAGGCGCTCGAGCGGAAAATATGCTCCTGAAACCCAAAGGTAAGAGAAGACGAAAGCGAGATAGAAGTTGTAATGATTGATGTCGTGAATGCGCGCCGTGACCGCGAGCGACAGCGCCGCCACCCACAACGCGCCGAGCACGAGCACCAGCGGGATCAACCAACCGAGCGGCGAAAGCACTGCGCCGAACACCGCGAGCACCGCGATGACAAACACTCCATCGAGCAGCGCCTTCGACGCTCCCCACATAATCTCAGCCAGCGCCAGGCTCTCCACCTGCACCGGAGTGCAGAGCACCGCATCGAAAGTGGATTGATAGACCATCCTGAAGTACGAGCCATAGGTGCATTCAAACAGCGCCCGCAGCAACGCCGTGAAAGCGAGAATGCCCGCGCCAACGAAAGTCAGATAAGGCACCTCCATCACCTTGCCCGCCACCAGCGACCCGACGCCCCACCCGAAACCCACCACCGTAAAAACCGGCTCAAAGAGCGGCGCGATCATCTCCGTCCGCCACAAGCGAATGTAGACATCGTAATTCCGCCGCCACACACGCGCGAGATCGCCGAAATTGATGTGGGCTAGGGCGAGCATATAGGTTAGGGGTTAGGGGTTAGGGGCTAGAGGTTAGGGAAAATCTTTTGTCCTAGTCCCTAATCCCTAGCCCCTAGTCCCTATCTGATGTGCAGCGGTACGGCTGGCGATTGGAGGCTGCCGAAGTGCAACCGGAGATCGGTCACATCGGGCGCGGTGTCCGCCGGGAGTTGCGCTGTGACTTGATGGACACCTTTGCGCGAAACGAAGCTGATGGAATTCGGTTTGATAATCCGTTGGCCGACTTGCACGCGCACATTGCCGGTGTCGGCGGCTTCGTCCAAGCCTTCGGCTTGAATGACGAGCGCGGATTTCACGCCGCGCGCATAGATGTCTGTGCCCAGATCGCTCGCGTTCAGAACGGCGACGACTTTGGGGATGACGGGCTGTAGTTCATGCAACTCAATCGTCATCGGAGCGGAGGCTTCGTCGCTGCCGAGGCGCACGCGGACGCTGGCTTGGCAGCTTTGTTCGCCGCACGGAATCGCAGCTTCGATCTGGGTCAAACGGTCGAGCGAGGCTGATAATTCAGCATTGAGCGCGGCTGTGCATTTCTGACTGACCGGGCCGACATAATACGGCAAGACCGCTTCACCGTTGATCTCGATAATCAGGCTGTTGGCATCAATCTCTTCCTGAACAAGGCCGGAGACGATGAGCGTAAACGCGGCGTGATCGCCGATGATGGGAATCTCTTTGATGTGTGGATTGTCGCATCTCCCGTGGAATTCGATCTGGGGTCGAGCAGCGGCATATTGCGCCACGCTGCCGGTGAGCGGCGCGCGCTTCCGCAGCGTCGTCCAGCAATATTGCATGCCTGAACCGAAGATGCCGATCAATTGTGCACCGACGTCTTCGGCGAAGCGGCGAATCTCGGCTTCAGGAAATGACGCGCCGATCCAGGTGTCTTTCGTCGTCCCTTCAAAGTCGAAGGCGGTGATGCCGTTGGTTTGAAATTTGAGCACGCCGCCCGGTTTGAGCACGCGATAAGCTTCAGTCAGGTTGGCGCGAATGACCTCCGCGCTCGGCACGTGCTGGAAGACGTAGGCGGAGAAGACCAGATCGAAATGACCGCTCGGCAGTTCGGCGAGATCCAGACCGTTGGTTTCGTAAAGATGTACGTTAGTCCAATCTTGCAGGCGCGTCCGCGCTTGCTTGATCATCTCCGCCGAAACATCGGTCGCGTAAACTTCGCCGAAGATGTTGGCCAGTTCGCGCGTCATGCGCCCGATGCCGCAGCCGATTTCCAGAATCCGCATGCTCTTCGGATCACGGCCCGCAGTCAGGAGCGTGAGATCATCAAGGATCAAGCGGTTCACTTCGAGCTTGCCCGTCTCGTCGAATTCCTCATCGGAGGGTTGCAGCCTGACAGCTTGCTGCCGTCGCGCTTTGTTAATGAACCATTTCGCATTCTGCCGCGCGCGATCATCCCAATCGCGTTTCATCTCGTGAACCAGGTCTTGCAGCGCCTGCGGCTGCTCAGTCAAATCAATCATGCTCACACCTCGCGCGGGTCGGACACCTGCGCCTGTCAGTTGTTAATGAACCTTGGGGAACTCAAAACGATTTGCGAATTGTAGCATGGCACAGCGGGAGGCCCAAAGAATTTGTTCGGGCGACCGGATGAAACGCGATTCGGGTTGGGGAGCCACGACTTATCAGCCATACTGTGCAGCGGAATTGACCAACTGGCCGGTAGTTTGTACTATCACTGCTCCATCACTTGTACGGCGTATCAGAAGCCCGACCGTGAGAGAGGGCACGTGCTCGCACCACCGCCCTTCCTCACGGTCGGGCTTCTGACACGCCGTTGACTCTTCCCCTTACCCATTCCCCAGGAGGGACGCGATGCACCTTTCGATATCTCGCTTATATGCTCTGCTGGCGGCCTTGCTGCTGACCTTGCCGCTCTGCACTGCGCAAGGCCAACAGCAACAGATGCCCGACAACCCGATCACGCTTTTGCGCGAGGGGCAGGATCAGAAGAAAGCGATCAAAGTCAGCGAGGCCATTTATCAGGCCATCGGCTTTGGCAATACCTTTATGGTCACGACGAGCGAAGGCAATGTAATCATTGATACCTCGCTATCCGCCAACGCGCGCCGCCACCAGCAATTGCTCAAAGCCGAGAACGCTGGCCCGATCAAATACATCATTTTGACGCATGGCCACGGCGACCACGCGGGCGGGGTGCCGGTTTGGAAAGAAGTAGGGACGAAGATCATTGCGCAACAGGAGCACGTCGAGTTCGCGCATTACCAAGCGCGCCTCGCGGGCTTTTTCGCGCTCCGTAACGCTGCTCAGTTCGCCATGGCGCGGCCAGCGGTCGGCGCGTGGGCAGGCAACTATAGCGCGCAGCTTCAGCCGACGACCCTCTTTGACGACAAGTACGAATTCACCTTAGGCGGCCTCAAGTTCGAGATCTTCAGCACGCCCGGTGAAACGCCCGATCATCTGACCGTCTGGATTCCGCAGTACAAAGCCGCTTTTGTCGGCGACAATTATTACGAATCATTCCCCAATATCTACACGCTGCGCGGCACCAAACCGCGTTGGGCGCTCGACTACACCAACTCGCTTAATAAAATCCTCGCGCTCAAACCCGAAATCGTGATCCCGAGCCACGGGCAACCGATCCACGGCAACGCCGAAATCACGCGCCGCCTGACGCGCTATCGCGATGCGATCCAGTATGTCCACGACGAAACCGTCAAAGGGATGAACGCGGGCAAAGATGTCTGGGCATTGATGCGTGAGATCAAATTGCCATCGGCGCTCGATGTCGGCGAAAGCTACGGCAAACTGAGTTGGTCCATCCGAGGCATTTATGAAGGCTATGCCGGATACTTCGATCTCAATCCAGCGACAATGTATGAACTGCCTACTTCGTCGGTCTACCCCGACATGGTCAGGCTCGCAGGCGGCCCCGACGCCGTAGTGAAACTGGCGGCGGAGCGCATCCAAGCCGATCAGTTGGTTGAGGCATTGCATCTGACCAGCATCGCGCTCGCGGCTGATGCCAATCATCGCGGAGCGCTCGAAGCACGGCTCAAAGCGTTGGAAGGGCTGCGCGCCCGTTGCCGCAACACCAATGAGCGCGGCTGGCTGGATTACAGTATCAACGAGACGAATAGCAAGCTGGGCAAGAAGTAA
>Ga0070694_100001196_pt1 | contig 14949 bp, 9 predicted proteins | sample KBSK1251metaG_FD_65470 | JGI IMG/M metagenome (GOLD analysis project Ga0070694, IMG submission 65470) | Corn, switchgrass and miscanthus rhizosphere microbial communities from Kellogg Biological Station, Michigan, USA - KBS K1-25-1 metaG | ecosystem: Host-associated > Plants > Roots >... | reverse complement strand
GAGCAGTCACCGGCGCCAGTCACTGACGATCTCTTTTCCTCGCTGGTTGAAACCTAGCTTACTATGTCAAAGAACTTTTCATCTTCGGTGGTGCGCCTCGGCGCATGCTTAACTCTGTGGCTTCAGAATTAAATCATTGAATCATTGAATCATTGGATCAATGAATCAATTGTATATGCGTAATCCGCGGACGATCCTCGATAATAGCGAGCGTTCCGGAAGGGCGGTTTCATCGCTTAAACCATTTTCAGGTTCCCCCTTCAAAAAATAGTTGCTTCGTATGAAAATATTTTGGAAGTTTTCAGCCGTCAACGGTGAATTACTTATGTGAGCCGATCTGACGCCGAAACCACTTAATGACGCCAAATATTCCCAACGATGCTGAGTTGCTCAGGCTCATGGCGGCCGGGGACGAGCAGGCATTCGCAGTGCTCTATCGCAGGTACCAGGGACCTATTTACCGCTTCGGCCTGCTTATGTGTGGTTCCGTAAACATCGCTGAGGAAGTCACGCAAGAGGTTTTTCTGGTGCTGGTAACTTCCGGATCTCGCTTTGACCCGAGCCGTGGTCTGCTCTTGCCTTACCTGTATGGATTGGCTCGCATTCAGGTCTTGCGATTTCTGAAACGTGAGCGGCCCTATGTTTCATTGGTGGACGAAACCGATGGCGAGCGATCCAGCGAGCGCTTCATCGCTAAAGATGACCCGTTCGGAGATTGCAGCCGCAACGAGGTAGTCCGCCTGGTGCGGCAAGCGGTTTTGACTCTGCCTCCACGATACAGAGAGGTTGTGGTGTTGTGTGATTTTCAGGAGATCAGTTGCACGGAGGCGGCGATCGCACTTGATTGCGCCCTGGGCACAGTAAGTTCGCGATTGCATCGGGGTCGCTTGTTACTGTTAAAGAAGCTCAGTGTGATGGGCAAGCGCGACTCGGCCCAAGTTAACGCTCCGCAGACGAGGTGTTTCGCATGAAGTGTCTTGAGTTTGAATTGATCGTAACGGATTTGGCTCGCAACCGATCGAATGACCTGCCTCCTGAGCGTGCTCTCGCTCATGCCGAAGGCTGCGATCGATGTGCGACCCGACTGGTCCATGAGCAGGCATTGTCTTACGGTGTGCGCGCCGTGATGGCAGAGATTGGCACCGCCGAGCCGTCGCCCCGAGTGGAGACTGCGCTGCTTGCCGCTTTCAATGCTCACTTTGCCCAAAAAGCTCCGTCTACAACATCCACAACGCTCTTAAGCAGACGGCCCCGATTATCCTTTAGGCTGGCATTCGTCTTTGCCATCCTTCTGATACTGATTTCAATTCCGCCGATATTGTGGCTTCGGTCACGTTCATTGACCGGTGTGCCGGAAGTGATTTCTCAGAACCCTTCAGCGGGATCCATTCCCTCGCTAAGTGCGGATCCAGGCGCCGGCGCCAAGCCGCGCCCGGGCGCTGGAACTTCCCGGCAAAAGAGCCAGCGACCATTCGTCGTGAACCATCCAAACGTAACTGAAACTAACGCGCCTGAAGAGGTCACAGAGTTCCTCCCGCTGGCTGACGGCGAGGACCTTACTTTGCTGGAAGCAGCGCAGGTTGTGCGCGTTGAACTCCCGGTTTCGGCTCTCATGGACCTGGGCTTGCGAGTTGGTCCGGAAATATCGCCGGGGCAGGTCAAAGCTGACATCCTGGTGGGCCACGATGGCTCGGCCCGGGCCATCAGGTTTGTTCGCTGAGGCGGCTGGCTAATGCCGGTCTCGACTCAACCAAGAGGAGTTGATGATGCTGAGAAAGTACAGTTTGCTGGTAGCGTTGCTCTTGCTGAGCTATTGGGAGGTGAGGGGGCCGGTGATGGCCCAGCAGAAACCGCCGGCCGGTGAAAAGCAGAAGTCCGGAGTGCAAGTTAAACCGAACGACGCTCTCTCAGACGGTACCTTTAGGTTGTTGTGGTCCAAACTGAATGTGGATCTCCGAAGCGTAGTGACCGGAGCACCCTACTCGGCGATTGCAGTTATGGAGCACACTCAAACACTGAGCGATGGCAATCAAATCATTCGAAAGAGCGAGTCCGCTTACAGTCGCGACAGCGAAGGCCGGATTAGAACGGAACAAAAGCTGGACAACCTTGGCAATTGGTCAGCGACTGGAAATGCGCCTCAGTTAATCATGATCGCCGATCCGGTAGCGCGACGGTCTTACACGCTCGATCCTGGCAATCGCACCGGACGAGTGGATCCTTACGCCGCGGCGCCGGAGGCGCCGAAGAACGAACAAGGCGTCAAAGCGGCCGGCGCAAAACCGCCCGCCCAGGCGGCGCCGCCCGCCCAGGCAGCGTCGCCCAAATTGCCTACCGAAGCTCAACTCAAGGCAAGTGCCGCAGCAGATTCCAGTGAAAGAACGAAGCAGGAATCGCTCGGCAAACAGGTAATTGAGGGCGTCGAGGTAGAAGGGACGCGCACGACCCGGACAATCCCTGCCGGCGAGATCGGAAATACTCGTCCTATTCAGATCGTGGATGAAAGCTGGTACTCGTCGGAACTGCATTTGCGGGTCATGATATTGCACCGTGACCCGCGATCGGGTGAGTCGACATTCCGTTTGACAAACATTAATCGAAGCGAACCAGCCAGGACGCTTTTTCAAGTTCCGCCCGACTACCGCCTGGCAGGCGGCGGGGCCAGCCCATAGAAGCAGGCGTTTCAGATTGACGCCCTAGATACCTATCGGAAGTTTTTCACCCATAAGCCGAAAATAAAAAAACTCAGCAACCGCTGCGCCGTGTACTCAGACTACAGGCTCTGGTAAACAGCTAGACCCACCGGCGCGCTCATCTCGCTTATTCGTTTACTACTCGAGTAATTGGGAAGGCCGGAGTGTGCGCCAATATAAACACAACTTTCTCCCGTGCATGATTGGAGGTAAGAACATGAGTAGGAGTCGACATTGGTTCACAGCAGTAATCCTGACAGCTTTGGTTGTATTGACTACAGCTGGACAGAGTAGACGTGAGGTAAAGGAAGAGCTTGACCAGGGACTCCGTCACATGGCCAAAGGAAACTTCGACGGCGCGATTGAGAGCTTCACGCGCGCCATTGAACTTGGATCCCATCAGGAGGCGCGGGGTCTATCGGGCGAAAGCGGAAAACTCAATCTAGACAATCCTTCAACATCAGCAGCGATCGTCTTCATCGATCCGCTTACGTCCGTGGCTTATAGCAATCGTGCGGCGGTGCGGGTCCGGAAAGGAGATCTGGCTGGCGCTCTCGCGGACTGTGACCGCGCGATAGCGATCAATTCGGGCTTGGCTGACGCTTACCAGAATCGCGGCTGGATACGCTGGGCCACCGGAGATCTTGAGGGTGCGATATCCGACTTTGATCGAGTAGTCAGCATCTCGCCACGCCACGCTAAGGGGTACGATCTCCGAGGCTCCGTACGGATTGATCAAGACGAATTCCGCAAAGCGCTCAAAGATCTCGATCAAGCTGTCAGTCTGAATCCGCACGATCCGAAGACCTTCTGCGATCGTGGGCAAGCTCGGCACCTATTCAAAGATATTCGAGGGGCACTGGAGGACTTTGACATGGCTGCCAAACTGAATCCTCAACTGGCATGTGCGTCTTACGGACAAGGCCTCGTGCGATTTGACCGGGGCGAGTGGTCCCAGTCGATCGGGTACTTTACCCGGGCAATCGAACTGGACCATGACCTGGGACTGGCTTATGCGTTGCGCGGACTCGCGCTGAGACGCCTGGGTCGCAACGCCGAAGCAGAAAAGGACATTACGGATTCTTTGAAACTTGATTTGCGGCTGAGACCTCTGGTTGGTCTGCCTTTGGGCACCACGCCCGAATTGCGTTGAGGGCCATTCACCACTGTAGCTTTGCTGAGCCCACCTGTGGCAGAGAACGGGGGACCCAGAGTTTTTTCCCGCCGCGTTCGGTGATTTGTGGTTAACTCTCTCCAGTCGCTCAACGTCTAATGCACAAACCAAGTCCCTTTGAGCAGATGTTGAGAAAAAGCACCATGCCCCGAAATTCTGAGAATCCCAAAGTACTGCTGCTATGCTCAATCGTTTTGGTGATGCTCGCCTGCTGCATCCCGCTCGCGGCTCAATCAAAATCATCCGTTCCGGTCAAAATTCCCCCGGCCGACAAAATCATCGACAACTATCTGAAGGCCATCGGCGGTAAGAAGCGGGCCCTCGCGGTTCGGGATGCGACTTCCGAATGGACCATCAGGATGCAGGACCATGTGCAGGGAACAGCCAGGCTTCAGCTTAAACAGCCGGGCGCAATGCGTTCGGAACTGACTTTTGGTAATGGCCGAATAATCTCAGCGGCGACCCCTCGCTCAGCCTGGGTGCACGGGCTTACCGGTCCACCGCGCACCCTGACCGGTCCCGAGGCCGCCGCGGCCAAGCTGCAGGCCGCGCTCGACACCGCGCATCTGGTCGAATACAAAAAGGCCAACGTCATGGCGCGCGTTTTGGATCTGATTGAATCGCCGCTCGGGCCGGCCTACCGAGTCGAATTCTCCACCCGCGGCGGCGGCCGCCTGCGATACCTCTTCAGTATCAAGAGTAGTTTATTGATCGGGATCGATGACGAGGCGCGCAAGACAAGCAGTTGGTTCGAAGACTACCGGCTGGAAGGAAACCTGCTCGAGCCCCACACCCTCAGAATCAATCTCGGCGGGACCGGCGAGCTCCAGCTTACGCTCGATCGCATCAGCTACAACGGCGGCCTCAGCGCGGCGATCTTCGATCCGCCCGGGTCCGCGGAAGCCCTGGATGTGGTTGCGCTGTTGCGTGAAGTTTCAAAAAACCAGGAAGAGGTGGAAAAGCGCGTCAACGAGTATTCTTTTGTGCAAAAGGAAACGGATCGTGAAATCGACAGCAAAGGCGTGATCAAGAAAGAGACCGTGCGTGTGTCCGAGTTATATCCGATCCCCAATCGCCCGGCCATTGAAAAACTGATCAGTGAAAACGGGGTCCCGCTGACAGCAGAACGCGCGGCCAAGGAAGACAAACGGGTGCTGGAAGAATTCGAGAAAGCCGAGCGCGACAAAGACAAAGATGCCAGGAAGGCTGATGAGCGCAAGGCCGAACGGGAGCGCAAACGTTCTGAGGGAGACGATGATGACCCGGAGATTTCCCGGTTCCTGAAGGTCTGCGAGTTCATCTCGCCGCGGCATGAACAGTTTCAGAATAGAGACTCGGTCGTTTTCGATTTTCGGGTCAAACCGGGATTCAAACCTGCAAACCGACAAGAGAGTCTCATCGCAAAACTGGTCGGCGTGATGTGGATTGATCCTGTCGACAAACAGGTGATGCGGCTGGAAGCGCGTCTGGCGGAAGGATTCAAGATGGCGGGAGGGTTACTGCTTTCGCTCCGGCCAGGCGCCGGCCTCTCCATGGAACAGACGCGGATGAGTGACGGCGTTTGGTTCCCGCGGTTAACCGAGATCAATCTGTCGGTGAAGGTGATGTTGTTCGGGGGCGGCGATATCAACAAGTCAATCGAGTGGAGCGACTATAAGCACTTTTCGGCCGATGTCAGCGGCTACAAGATTGGCTCGCCTGAGAGCGCGGATCCTGCCAGAAAAAAACCCTGACCCCGCTGACGGTCGGCCTTCTAACACAGCGGCGTAGCCGCGAAGTAGTAAGTGGGAGTTTGGTGAACGCCGCTATGCTGCGCACCCTCACCCCTTGCCACTCTCCCGGGGCGCCTAAAATGAACATCGAGCGATTTACCGTAATATCGTTACGTCGATGGACCTCGTGGACATTGCCCAGATGGTCGGCGAAAGTTTCGTTGCTATCCAGGGTATTGAGATATCGGATTTGCGTATTGTTGTTGAACGTCAGCAGGAACGGCACCCTGGCGTCGTCGCGAGTTTTCGCAATGATAATTCCGTCCTGGTAGCGATCGTCGTTTGTCTGTGGTTTCGTTTGAACGGAAGTACTTGCTGGATTAGTCACCGCCGGCAGGGTATTCAACGCGGCATTCGCTGCCGAGGCGTCCGTTGCCGTTCTCCCATCTAAACGACGCTGTAAACGCTCGACCTGTTGCAGCAGTGTCTTTTGCTGCTCCTCCATCTTGCGAAACAGTTCGAGAGCTGCGGCGTTCTGTGCTTTCATGGCGTCGATTTCGTCCCTCAGTCCGTCTTGCTTAGGCGCCTCAGCCGCGACTTTATTTTCCGGGTTTCCCAGACGGGGTTCCGGGGCAGCGGCAATTCCTTTATCCGTGCTGTTTTGCTTGTTTGCCGGAGACTGGCCGGAGGCCGAAGTCGTGAACAATGCTGACGCCAATGCGACTGAGAGTTTGATGTATGCGGGGTTTATCGACATGCACCGGGCAGCGATCTGGTTGCGGCGATCACTTAGGGGGGCACCAACTAGCGCTATTCTCTTCCTCCGGAGCAATGCGATAACTCGCAAAACTGACAGGGTGTCTGCGACTTTTACGGTCGGGTTTGTAACACGGCGGCGTAGCCGCGGAGTGATTTGGGCCAAAACCCGAAGAGTTCCCCTTCTCATTCACACCGGGCTTTAGCCCGGTGATCGGCGGCACAAAGATGTGTGAACCGTTTAACGGGACTTACATACTTGACTCACCTCAGCAACCCGAAGGGTTGCAAAGAAAGTAGCCGGTGGTCGGAGTCCTCGGAGACCACCGGAATGCGATATTAATTGGGTCGCACCCCGGAGGGGTGCCACATCCTTCGCGGTAAAGATCTTTTACGTTGCCCTGACGTCTGGCACCCCTTCGGGGTGCGGTCATGACTAATGACTTTTCCGGTGGTCTCCGCGGACTCCGACCACCGGCTACTTTCTGGCAACCCTTCGGGTTGCGCTGAGATGAGTCAACTATATAAATGCCTTTGCGAGCCTTGGGTCAACGACCTCTTTAAGGCGATCGAGCCCCGAAGGGGGCGAGCGCGGTGACTGGCAATCAGAGGGAGCCCCGTTACGAACTCTCTATCGCCGCTTCGCGGCTCTCCAAATCTAACTAATCATGACCCAAGGCTCGCAAAGCCTCGCCTTGGGCTCAACTCTGATCACTGCTCCGCAGCTTTGTTGCATGTTTACCTCTTATGTCGTGTTGCCATCCAATCTGTACGACAGGTGAGTCAAGTATATGATTGCCGTTGAACGGTTTTTTTGACCATTCACGATTCTGGTGAATGAGATGTGCCGCTTTCAGACTTTTTGAGGCTGCGAAGCTTATCGGCTTCGACGGTGGCACTGCGGGGGGGTGAGTTTGTAATCGCAAACTGCCAAGGGAGCACTCCGGAGGAGCGTACCTGTTTACTGAATCATCGGATCGCATGCGAACACGATTACTGCAAAGGTCCGTTTTAGCTTTTGAAGCTCAGAGTTCTCTCGTTGCTGGATGTCCAGATAGTCCGCGGGCGGATTGCCCCAACACGAAGGCCGAAAGAATCGGATCTCCCGGCGCTTTGCATCAGTGAGTTTACGGTTGCGGCATTGTGCCTTCATTTGAATCAGCGTCTTCTCTACTGTGACATTTCCCTTTGTTGTTTTGCGGTAGGTGACCACGTCATCCAAATGCACATCTTTGGGAAGGCAATCAAACCTGGATTTTTGACTCGAGTTTGGTTGAGCCGGCGCCATCGCTGCCTCGTATTCCGATCCGCGGCCGCTACCTGCGACTGCTGCCCCAAGTAACAGCGAGACAAAGCAACTCAAAAGCAGCTTCCAACTTATAGATCGGCGTCGCATCGGTGAAGAGATTTTTTGCTCTCGCGAGATCGAAGTCTGTGGCATCCTCAAACTCCCTGGATTAGATCAAACTATCAGTCAGAAACTCCTAAGTTTTTGCGCGGTATCATCATATCTCAGATAGGGTGGTGGGAGCACGAGTCAGCGTGTTTGCGGCTCTGCCGCGCTGTGACTCTGTGGTGAAGAATCTCAAGAAAAACTTCACCACAGAGGCGTCGAGAATCCACAGAGAGACAGCGAAAACAGGAGACTACCCTCGGGAATGTTTTTTCTTGACTTCACACACCTACCGGGAATAATGTCTGCGCAAAACTATCACGGTTCGTTTTTTAGTTTTGACTTGCGGCATCCCCCGCCGCCGTTCCTTAAATTGCAGCGCACCTGGGAACTTGTAGCGCATTCAAACGGGGGATCTCATGAAAAAAATACTGTTCGCGATCTTGATCGTGGCTATCTCGGTCATGGTCCTGCTACCTCTAAGCACAGTTACTCATAGCAGCGGCAAATCAAAAAATTCACCGCGCGCGGAGACGAATCCGCCTCAGGCCAATAACGCAGCCACAAAAGATTCCGTTCGTGGTAGCCGTGAGGTCGTGAGTCTGAGCACCAATGCGGTCGAGGGAGAAGAGCCTGACGTGGAAAACGAAGGCGAAGATCCCGACCTCCCATCATTCCTGCAGGGGCAAATCGACAAAGCTGAGTTGCTCCGCCTGCGCGGTGATCAGATTGCGATGATTCGCGGCATGGGGCCCGACGCTGATTTCGATCCGACAGCCCGTGGGCGCGCGATCGAGATGATGGAACAACAACAAGAGGCAGCTGCACAACTGCAGGCGGATCGGTTCAGCAAGTCCGTCCCTTCTTCGTTTAATCTGAATCTCCTGGCGCCGTTTTCTTTTCCCACCTGGAACGAGTTGGGACCAAACCCGATCCCGCTGGCCCAAACCTCAGGCAGTCGATCGAACGCGAGTGGCCGCGTGTCCGCAATCGAAATCGATCCGGCCGATCCCAATAAGGTTTATGTTGGCACGGCCCAGGGAGGCGTCTTTAGATCGCTTGATGGCGGCGCCACCTGGACGCCTATTTTCGACAACGCGCAATCACTGGCCATCGGATCGTTATTGCTGGACCCGGCCCGCGACTGGTTGTGGGTCGGGACTGGTGAAGCCAACGGTTCGGCAGACAGCTTCGCTGGCGTCGGTCTCTATCGCGTCGAAAATGCCAGTACCAGCGCAATCCTGGTAGGACCTATCAATCCAATCCGTAATTACACTAATGGCAGTGGCAATCCCGTCAGTGCCGGCTTCTTCAGCGGCCGCAGCATCAGCAAGATTGTTCAGGTTCCAAATGATCCAAACACGCTCTACTGTGGCATTGCGGGAGGTGTGATTGGCCTGGGCGGAAATCCGCCGCTTGGCAACTCTGTCCCGCCGCTCGGCATGCGGGGCCTGGTACGCCTGTCAAATGTGCTCGGCCCGCCGGCTGGAATAACCGGAACCCGTATCGCAGTGAGCACGACGGACACGGGTCAGGGGCTTTGCGCATTCGATATTCCTTGTACCGTAAATCGAAACGTGAATGATCTCGTACTTGATCCACAGGACCCTTCAGGTAATACGCTGATCGTGTGGCTCAACGGAATCAACGTCGCGGGTGATGGCGGAATTTACCGCTCAACGAACGCGATGTCCGGCTCGCCCACATTTACCCAGACTTTGATTACCACGTCGACCAGCACCTCGAATGGACGCGGTGAACTGCGGGCATATGCGCGAGCCGGCACTACGGTGGTCTATGCCGCGAGCGGCGAGCCCAGTGGCGGAACGCTTTGTCCCGCGAGTTCGCAATCGGGTGCCTTACGCCGCTCCGTCGATGGCGGAGTTACCTGGTCAGCAAAGCTTCCGGGCGGTGGTGGCTTCTGTGGCGGCCAGTGTTTCTACAATATCGGCTTCGATGTGCTTGCGGGGGCGGCAACGGCAACGGATAAGCTTTTACTTGGCGGCAATGTGTCGAACACGTCCGGGGGTATTGCGTGCGCCCGGCAGGAGGCGACTTCACTCAACGGCGCAGCGACGTCGTTTGTCGCTCACGATGCGATTACGCACGCTGACACGCACGTCATTAAATTCGCATCCTCGAATCCGAATATTGTGTACCGCGGAGATGATGGCGGAATTTGGAAATCAACGAACGGCGGCGACACATTTGTTCCGCTAAACAACACGACTTTTAGGGCGACACAGTTCCAAAGCCTGGCCCTGCATCCAATAGATCCGGATTTCACGATTGGCGGAACGCAGGACAATGGTACTGAGCGGCTGACCACCGGCCCTGTCTGGATTCATTCAGATGATGGTGACGGGGGCTTTACCGAAATTGATCAGAACGCCGTCAACAACACCAACGTCACGATGTATCACACCTACTTCAACCAGGCGGGAACTCAGATTGGTTACGCTCGATCGACAACGGCTGGCGGAAGTCCTGGCGCCTGGAGCTTTCTGGGTTGCAGTGGCACCGGCACAACCAGAGGAATTAGCTGTACCAACACGGTCAACTTCTACGCCCCAATGGCGATTGGTCCGGGAACTCCGACCAGAATCTATTTGGGAACGGACCGTCTCTATCGTTCAGCCGACACCGGCAACAGCAACCAGATCGTGAGCCAGGCGCCGTTGGTGGCCGGCGTTCCCCTTAGCGCCATCGGAGTCGCTAAGAACGATGACAACTATCGCATCGTTGGTCTGAACAATGGCGCCTTATTCTTTACCACCACTGGGTCTTCGACTCTAACCAGTCTGGATCCGACCGGCGGCGGGAGCACGATTCCCGATTTCTATGTCGGTCGTTTGGTTTTCGATCCTAACGACAAAAACACGGTGTACATTTCGCTGAACGGTTTTGCCGGCGGCACTGCTCCAACGCAGTCGCACGTCTGGAGAGTTACAAATCTGAACACCACGCCCGTCAAGACCGCAATCAATGGTTCGGGAGCAAATACGCTGCCCGATGTTCCGGTGAACGCTTTTGCTGTCGATACAAATGATCCTTCGCACCCGGGCGTCTCGGTGTTGTACGCCGGCACGGACATTGGCGTCTATCAATCCATTGATGGAGGCGCCAATTGGGTGCCCTTTGGAATTGGTTTGCCCCGGGTCGCTGTCTTCGACATGGGCATTCCCAATGGGAAGCGAGTTGTGCGCATCGCGACGCATGGACGCGGCATGTGGGAGATCGAGATTCCCAACTGCATGATGGCCACGCCGGCAGACATTACCACCGGTAATGATCCCGGCCAGTGCGGCGCAAATGTGAGTTATCCCGATCCGAGCTTTACCGGGAGTTGCGGCACGATCACCTGCTTGCCGGCATCCGGCTCCTTCTTTGCACTGGGAACGACGACGGTGACCTGTACCAGCCAGGCCAATACGAGTACCAGCTTCACTGTCACTGTGAATGACACTGAGGCGCCAATGGTTACTCCAATCTCAGTCACGATCCCAACGCTCGGGCCACCCAACCACGACATGATTAATGTGGGATTGGCCGGGGGCAGCTTTACAGACAATTGTCCCGGCGCTACGCGGGAGATACTTGTCTTCGGTAATGAGGATGACGAAACCAACACTGGCGACGGCAACTTCTCGCCCGATGCCAACAACATTGACATCGGCACACTGCGTTTGCGCGCTGAGCGTATCGGCGGTGGAAATGGCCGGGTCTACTTGATCATTGTTAAAGTCACCGACGCGGCAGGCAACGTGTCGGTCACAGTGGCCACGGTCGTTGTGCCAAAGAGCAATAGCAGTGCAGCCGGCAACGCGGTTAACGCCCAGGCAGCGGCAGCAGCAACATATGCTCTGTCGCACGGCGGTGCGCCACCACCGGGCTACTTCGTAATTGGGGATGGGCCAATCATCGGTCCCAAGCAATAGCCATCGCGATGGCAAAATAAAAAGGGGCACTGGAATTCGTTCCGTGCCCCTTTCTTTTATGATAGTCATCCGCAGATTACGCAGATTCATAAAAGCAAAGAGGGTTAAGTCATGGTCATTCGTTTTCTTCATCTGCGTAATCTGCGTAATCTGCGGATGACATTAGCTCCAGTGATTCGTCTTCCTCCATTACGGACCAAATCTTTGTCGGTACTCGATCGAGGTGACGAAGGCCTTGACCATTTCGGCATTGATGTAGTTGCCGCCAAATTGATTCAGTTTTGTTAGCCAGAAGTCGTAACCGCTGTAGTCTGAGTCCTGCGGGTCGTTCGGGTTGCGACGCAGGTACCCGTAGTACTGCATCAGGACAAAGGCGCGGTTAAATTCCTGCTGTTGCAAGATCGAGTTCTCGGCCACATCACGTAAGGCGCGCGAGCGGGCCCCTGTGTCGCTCGTGTCTGTCGCCGAGCCAAACTCGGCAATCGCCGTATTGCGATCGCTGGCGGAAGGCGTTACGCCGGCATTGCTGAAGAGTCTGTCAACAAACTGGGCCGGAGTTTGCGAAGGTGAAAACGCAGATGTGAATTGCGCACGTTGGACGAAGTCCAAAGCAAAAGCCTGTTTGTTATTTTCCAATTTTTGCTCCCAACCAGGTGTGAGCACGATTACGCCCTGCCCAATCTGCCTGGTATCCGAGATAAACTGGTTGAAGCGCACACTGGGCACCGAGAGTTGATGCGGACTCGGGAAAGTCGAATTGCCGGGCGCATCGCCGAAGGCGGCTTTGTAAATGCGCTCGACGAGATACCCCGTGTTCTGAAACTCAATCGACAAAAAGAACGAGGCCGAAGTGTTAATGCGCTGGACCTCGATGCAGCCCGAGTTGTTGGCCCCGCAGTTGTCGATGTTGTTGCTCCAGAAGTCCCAGCCGCCCTGGTCCGGTTCGCGATTGAGAAAATCGAGGTACTGTAGCTTAACGAAGAATCTGGTCAAATCAATTTGATTTGAGCCATCCGCCGAATCGTTATCGTTGATTGTCACCGTTGCGCTTGAGGGCGAACCCAGCGAGGCATTCAACGGGTTGCTAAGACTGACGGTAAAAGTCTCGGCGCCTTCCTGATATGCATCATCAATGATGAGCACCGAGATGATCCTGGAAGTTTCTCCCGGCGCAAAGATAACGTTTGCGAAACCAGCCTCGTAATCGCAGCGTGAAGAAGCAAAGCTGTTTTTGACATTGCAATTCTGAGCGCTGGCCTGATCGCTGGTAGCGAAGGCAACGCTGGCCGCTGCGCTTGAGTCACCTGAACGCGTCACGGTGATATCAATATGCCCATCGCCCTCGGCGGCGGTGTACGAGCCAGCGCTGAGCTGGATTGTTCCGGCGGTCGGAGTGGGCGTCGGTGTCGGCGTCGGTGTCGGTGTCGGCGTAGGCGTCGGGGTTGGGGTGGGCGTCGGTGTCGGGCCTCCCTGGACGACTACGGTGCCCATCATGCCGCCAAAGCAATGGGGGCTGCAGAAATAATCGAAATTCCCAGGTGTATTGAAGGTGTGAGTATAGACAGTACCCGAATTTGCAGATCCATTGTTTCCGCAGTTTGCGTTGTTCGGCCAGCAAAACCCGTTGTCTGGTATGCATGACGATCCGCTCACAAGGTCGTGACCAACGGTCGCAAAAGTCCAGCGGACCGTATCGCCCACATTGATAGACACTACGGATGGCTGGAATATCAGTTGATTACCCGGGCCGACGCTTACATCAACCGTGACAGCCAGCGGTCCTGTGGCGCCATCGGCTGGGCTGTTTGCGGGCGCTGCCGGAATCGCAACGCTTTCACGTCGCAAACCCAACTGCTTGCTCCAATTCTCAAGCCAGGCATTGGAGCCGAGGTCCGCGCGTCCAAACAGCCAGTAAGATACTAAGGATGGACTCTCCACGTAGTGCGTTGAACTCATTGACCTGCACAGAACGTCAGTCGGGCCAGTATCAATGGTCTGTTCTTTATCCTGGCCGCTCGCCCATCCGGCAGTGGCCGGTCCCAACATTGCTACGCTCAACGTGAACAAGATCCCTGCGCATAAGAGCAAACTAGTTCGATATCGCACGGTGCTACCTCAATAATCTTCGGTACAGGTTAAAGCCGATGGTGAACCTGCTGGGGGGCAGTACTAAGTTACTGGAGTTGTAGCGGCTGGTTGTGGTCGTCTGCGTATTTGAGAAAGTCAGCGAAAAAGAGTGACGACCAACGTCCTTCTGGATGCCAAAGCCAATCTCAGCTTCTGATTCGTGGTGAAAGCCGGTGACCTTGCCCGTAGAATCAAAGATGGGACTCACTCGGCCTAACTTAAATCCTACTCGCGGCGTGTATTCAAAGAGCAGCGAGACGGAACGGCTAATGCGTGCGTTCGCCCCCAAACCGAAAGAGCCCGTATGCCTCGGTTGAGCGAGCGTTACCGTCGCGGGCGGAAAGAAATCTGTGGCCCGGGGATCGAACCTTCGCTCTGCATTGGCATTTAAGTGCAAGGCCGGCGAAAAGAACAGATTCACGTATTTGGTAACACTACGCGCCACCATCAGTTGAAGATTGTAGGTGTAGTCTTCGGTGAAATTGTCGTCACCTTCGACACTGGCATAGGTCGAAACCGCGATGGGTGACTCCTTGCCCTCGTCGGCCCAGTGATAGCCGACGCCGAGCTCAATGGTGCGGCATAGGCGACGCTGGCAAATGGCCGAGCGATAAGCGTTCACATAAAGCTTGTCAGTGATACCGTAAAACAGGCCGAAGGAAGGCACCGCCGAGCTATCCAGTCCAATCAAATCTCGAGCGCTTTGATTCAGCGGCCTCACCGGCTGGGCAAATCGATGCGTGAAATAGAGGTTCAAGCTTCCTTTCAGAACTCGCTTTGGTGTTGGCACGTTCACCAGACGATAGTCGTAGGCTTCGGCCTCAGGGGCGCGGGTTTTCGGTTGTTCGGTGGTTTGCGTCTGGGCGGGAGTTGCGGTCTCGGGTTTTGGCTGCTCAATCCGCGTCCAGGTTTTGGTGGTGGTGTCTATTCGGTATCGCTCGCCATCAACTTCCACGACGGCCACGCCGGGAGCTTGCGCGTCAAAGGTGACATCCACTTTTTTCTGCGCCGCTTCCTCGACTACCAACTCGCCGAGCATGTCGTCGTGGCCAGGGCCGCAGACGACCGAACAGCGAAACTCAAACCTCCCCACCCGATCGGGAGTAAACGTCACATTGATCGTTTGCTTCGCCGGGACTTTCTGGTTGATGCCGAA
>Ga0070694_100001195_pt1 | contig 14953 bp, 12 predicted proteins | sample KBSK1251metaG_FD_65470 | JGI IMG/M metagenome (GOLD analysis project Ga0070694, IMG submission 65470) | Corn, switchgrass and miscanthus rhizosphere microbial communities from Kellogg Biological Station, Michigan, USA - KBS K1-25-1 metaG | ecosystem: Host-associated > Plants > Roots >... | reverse complement strand
ACTCTATGGCGTGAAGGGGACAGATCAGGCGACCTTTGCCATCATCGCGACGCTGCTCGTGTTGATCGCGTTGCTGGCTTGTTGGCTGCCGGCACGGAAGGCGGCGCAAGTAGAACCGCTCGAGGCGCTGCGCCACGAGTGAGGGCATTGCCGATTGGAGTGTCGCCGATCGATCTAACTATGAATTGAAGAACTAACTTAGCCGCTGGCCAATTGGCAATCGGCAATTGGCAACCGGCAATGAACAAAGGGGAGATGACAAATGTCGAAATTTCTACAGGACCTGCGTTACGGCCTTCGCACGATGTTGAAGCGCCCGGGCTTTACTTTGATTGCGGTGATGACGCTGGCGCTCGGCATTGGATCGAGCACGGCCATCTTTACCGTGGTTGACGCGGCCGTCATCAGAGGACTGCCATACAGATCTCCGAATGAGCTCTATCACCTGTGGGAGCGTACTCCGCAGAAAGAATTCGACCAGCGCGAGTTTTCGTATCCTGATTATCAGGACTACCTGCAAAATAAGGTGGTTGACATTGCCGCGTACACCGGCGGCGGAACAATTTTGAATGGCAACGGTGAATCAGAGAGGGTGTTTGCGCCCAGCGTGTCGGCGAATTTCTTTTCCGTTCTGGGCGTGGATGCTATCCGCGGCCGTACCTTTCAGACCGACGAAGACAAACAAGGCGGCCCACGCGTCGTCGTGCTGACCTATGGACTTTGGCAGAGGCGGTTTGGCGGTAACGAGCAAATCCTTGGACAGCAACTGGACCTCGCCGGAAATAGCTACACGATAATTGGTGTGCTGCCACAGAGTTTTCAATTTGCGATGAGACCGGCTGATTTATTCATGCCGTATCAGCCAACTCAAAACCAACTGACGCGCCGCTACATGCATGGGACCAACCTGATCGCCCGTCTGAAGCCGGGCGTGACTGCGGCCCAGGCCCAGGCTGAGTTAAGTCTCGTCACCAGCCGCATTGAGCAGCAATATAAAGATTCGCACGCCGGCGTTACGCTCAAGCTAATCCCTTTACAGGAACAAGTTGTCGGACAAGTTAAACCTATTCTGATGATCCTGCTCGGCGCGGTCGGCTTTGTGCTGTTGATCGCTTGCGCCAATGTCGCGAACCTCTTGCTAACACGCTCGCTCACGCGACAAAAGGAAGTTGGAATTCGGGTTGCTCTCGGCGCCAGCAGATGGCGCGTCATCCAGCAACTGTTGACTGAGTCGGTCTTGCTTTCTTTGGCTGGTGGAATAATTGGATTGTTGCTCGCGTATTGGGGAACCGCGGCTTTGGTCAGCATGCTGCCACCGAATCAGATCAACGCCCTGCCATTTTTGCAAACACTCAAGGTTGATGCTCGCATGCTTGGTTTCAGTTTTGGCCTTTCACTTCTGACCGGTGTCATTTTCGGGCTCGCGCCGGCGTTGCAGTCAACACGTCTGGAATTGACCGGGGTACTGAAGGAGGGTGGGCGCAACACCAGCGGCAGCGTCAGCCAGCGTCTGCGTAGCGGTCTGGTCATGACGGAAATTGCCCTGGCTGTAGTCCTTCTGGTCGGCGCCGGAATGCTCCTGAAAAGTCTGGTTCGTGTGCTCAGGACCGATCCGGGGTTTAATCCCGAGAACGTGCTCACGATGACCGTCGTTCTGCCCGCGGCAAAGTATGCGGAAGCGCCCGCCCAGGTGAATATGCAGGATCAAATCCAGCAGAAAGTTAAGACGCTGCCCGGAGTTACCGGCGTGGGCACGGTTAACATCCTTCCACTTCAACCGGGTAACACGACCCGTGTCAACGTGGAAGGTGAGCCCGTTCCGCCGCCTGGCCAGGAACTCGAAGCCAACATCCGCACCGTTAGTGACGACTATTTTCGCACGCTGGGAGTGCCGCTGATTTCCGGAAGGATGTTCGATGCGCGTGACGAAGCTAATGGTCAGCAAGTGGTGATCATCGGGAAGACCATGGCCGACAGGATGTTTGCGGGACGTGATCCGCTTGGCCGTCGTTTGAAGTATGCCGGCGTCGAAGCGCCGCCGCTCTCGATTGTCGGGTTGGTTGCTGACGTGAAGATTACCGGGCTCGATCAGGAGACCAGACCCGTCATCTATTATCCATTTCGGCAAAACTCTTCGACGTTTGCGAATCTGGTAGTGCGGACCAGTGCTGATCCGAATGCCCTCGCAGGTTCGATTCGAAATGAAATCCGCAGTCTGGAGCCGGGCGTCGCGATCTTTAATGTGCAGGCGATGCCTGAGTTGATCGCCAACTCTCCGGCTGCATTCATGCGACGGTTCCCGGCCACCCTGATCGGCGTTTTCGCCGGACTGGCGTTGCTGCTATCGTCGATCGGAATTTACGGCGTCGTTTCTTATTCAGTGAGCCAGCAGACTCACTACATCGGGGTGCGCATGGCCCTGGGCGCGCGCGCTTCCGACATTCTGAAATTGATTTTGAAGCAGGGTTTAGTTATCGCGTTGGCAGGCATTGCGATCGGATCGGTGGGCGCCTTTGTCCTGATGCGAATACTGCAGAGCCTTTTGTTCGAAGTTCGCGCTAACGACGCGTCCACTTACGCGGTGGTAGCGGTCGTATTGTTCTTCATAGCTTTGCTGGCATGTTATCTGCCGGCGCGTCGGGCTACGAAGGTCGATCCGTTGGTGGCGTTACGGTACGAATAGGACGAATAGGACCTATTGGACAGATGGGACTCATAGGTCCCATAAGTCTCATAGGTCCCAGAGCTCTAAGGAAAAAAAAGATCATGAATACAATTCTTCAGGACATGCGCTACGGCATCCGCATGCTGGTTAAGACCCCGGCGTTGACGGCGATTGTTATTCTCGCCCTCGCGCTCGGCATCGGAGCGAACACGGCGATCTTCAGCGTCATCAATGCGGTCGTGTTGCGGCCGCTGCCGTATGACCAGGCTGATCAGCTACTGTTTCTGAATGAACGAAGCCCGGTGCTCGATGAAATGTCGATCTCGTATCCGAACTTCACGGACTGGCGAAATCAGAACCACGTTTTTGAGAAAATCGGGGTCTACAATCGCAACAGCTATAACCTGACGGGCTATGGCGAAGCCGAACGCATCCTGACTGGTCAGGTGTCCGCAGATCTCTTTTCGGCCTTACGGGTTAACGCCATGATCGGGCGCGTCTTCACGAATGATGAAGACAAACCCGGCGCCGCGCCGGTAGTCGTCCTTAGTTATGCTTTGTGGCAGCGTCGGTTCGGCGGGCAGGACAGCATCCTGAATCAACCCCTTACCTTGAATGGCCGGAGCTACACGGTCATCGGCGTAATGCCGGCCGAGTATGCGTTTCCCAGCCGCGTGGAAATGTGGGTGCCGGTGGGCCAGCTGTCGGGCGATCCCAACTGGCAACAACGCGGTAATCATCCGGGTCTCTACGGCGTGGGCCGTCTGAAGCCGGGGGCGACGATGGCCCAGGCGCAAGCGGACATGAATACGATTGCCGCGAATCTGGAGAAGCAGTTTCCGGATTCAAACACGCGGAACGGCGTGCGGATTCGTTCGCTGATGGAGGTGCTGGTCGGCAGCACAGTGCGCAGCACCCTTTGGGTCTTGTTTGGTGCGGTCGCGTTCGTTTTACTTATCGCCTGTGCGAACATCGCCAATCTCCTGCTGGCCAGGGCCACGTCGCGCCGCAAAGAGATGGCTATCCGCGCGGCCATGGGCGCCGGTCGTTGGCGCATTGCGCGACAGCTCCTGACTGAGAGTTTGCTGCTGGCGATCATCGGGGGCGGGATCGGTCTGGGGATTGCGGTCCTGATGATCAAGTGGATTCTTTACGTTAGTCCGACCGCGATTCCGCGCTCTCGCGAGATCGCCCTTGACTGGCGAGTGTTGGGATTCACCCTGGCAGTTTCTTTCCTGACCGGAATTCTTTTCGGTCTGGTGCCCGCGCTACAGGCAGGCGAAGTTGACGTGCACGAGACTTTGAAAGAGGCAGGGCGCGGGACTTCGGCGAAGCATTGGCTGCGCAGCTCGCTGGTTATTGTCGAAGTAGCCACCACGATGGTCCTGCTGATTGGCGCCGGGCTGATGATTCGCAGTTTTTACCGGTTGCAAAATGTGAATCCGGGTTTTTCTTACGAACAGCTGACCAGCTTCACGGTGGCGTTGCCGCAAAGAAAATACGTGACTGAGGATCAACGCGCCGCCTTCTTCAATACCTTGTTGCAGAACCTGCGCACAGTACCCGGCGTGCAGAGTGTAGGGGCAGCATCCGGGCTGCCCCTCGGGAATAATGGTTGGCAGACATCCTTTGTGGTCGATGGGCGGCCGCAGCCGCCGCGGGGACAAACTCCGCTGATGGAGGCGTGCACGGTGACACCCGATTATTTTCGCGCCATGAATATTCCCTTGCTGCGTGGGCGCTACTTCACCGATCAGGACAATCGCGCGTTCATTGCCGGTCGCGATCTGAGCAAGCTGAACGAAGGCGAGCGTTTGATCGCCGGCTCGAACGTAATTATCGTCGATGACCTGTTCGCGAAGCAGCATTGGCCAAACGAAGAAGCGGTTGGCAAGCGCATCAGGTTTGGGAGCGACGCACAAGCTCCCGTGCTCGAAGTAGTCGGCGTCGTCGGACGGGTAAAGATGGAAAGTTTGAGTGATGACTCGAATCGGGTGCAGGGATATTTTTCATTTGGCCAGCTCCCTTTCAACGGCATGACTGTGATTATCAAAGGCCTTGGGGATCCGAATCAGTTGATCGCCGCAGCTCGCGCGCAGGTTAAGGCGGTCGATCCCGATCAGCCGATCTACAACATTCGCACGATGGAAGAAATTCGCGGCGAATCTGTCGCCCCGCAGCGCCTGAATCTGATGTTGCTGAGTATCTTTGCCGGGATTGCTTTTGTGCTGGCAATCGTTGGGATCTATGGGGTTATGTCCTACGCGGTAACGCAGCGGACTCACGAAATCGGTATTCGCATGGCGATTGGAGCGCAGCCACGCGATGTCTTTCGAATGATCCTGGGCCAGGGAATGTTTCTCACCATAATCGGCCTGGTTGTCGGGCTGCTTGGAGCTTTTGGCCTTACCAGGCTAATGGCCACAATGCTGTTTGGAGTGAGGCCGACAGATCCGGTCACTTTTGCCGGGGTGGCCGTGCTGCTGACCGTGGTGGCCCTGGTGGCCTGCTACATTCCCGGCCGGCGCGCAACCAAAGTCGACCCGGTGAATTCTTTGCGCTATGAATAGCGGGTCCGCACTCCTCCGGAGTGCTGCACCCATCCAGCACGCCGGAGGCGTGCGTACCCAGGAAACCATGCCCAGAATTCTCATTGCTGATGATCAGGCTGACGTGCTCGCGGCGTTACGCCTTCTGCTCAAAGCCGAACACTACAATATCGTCACGGCGTCCTCACCCGCTGGTGTGATCAAGACGGTCGAGTCTGAAGATCTCGATCTGGTTTTGATCGATCTGAACTATGCGCGTGACACAACATCAGGGAGTGAAGGTCTGGAGCTGTTGCCCAGGATTCAGGCTTTGGATCCAACACTGCCCATAATTGTGATGACGGCCTGGGGCAGCGTCGACGTCGTGGTTGAGGCGATGCGCCGCGGCGCTCGCGACTTTATTCAAAAGCCCTGGGACAATGCGCGCCTGCTGGCGATCTTGCGCACGCAAATGGAGTTGGCGCAGGCGCTCAGACGCGAGCAGCGGCTGGAAGCGGAGAATCTCACCCTGCGTGATGATGGCGGGTCAGCAAAACTTGGCCGGGTCGTGGCGGAATCGCCCGCGATGAAATCCGTTTTGAAAATAGTTCAACGCATTGGCCCAGCCGATGCGAACGTTCTAATCACCGGCGAAAATGGAACGGGTAAGGAAGTTGTCGCGCGGTCGCTGCATGCAGTTTCGAATCGCGCGGCCAAGCCGCTGGTTACGGTAAACGCCGGGGCTCTGGCGGAAGGTCTCTTCGAAAGTGAGTTGTTTGGTCACGTGCGCGGCGCTTTCACTGATGCCAAGGCGGATCGTGTCGGCCGTTTCGAACTGGCGGATGGAGGGACGTTGTTTTTGGATGAGATCGCCAACGTTCCTCTCAATCTTCAGGCAAAGCTTTTGCGCGTGCTCGAAACCGGCGAGTTTGAGCGTGTGGGCTCCTCAAAAACCAGCAAGGTGAGTGTGCGAGTGTTATCGGCAACCAACGCGGATCTCAAAAAGGACGTGGCTGAGGGAAGGTTCCGGCAGGACCTCATGTTTCGACTGAACACGGTTGAGATTCACTTACCGCCTCTGCGAGACCGGCGGGAAGACATCGCGGCGCTGGCCGATCACTTTTTGCGCCAACACAGCGATCGCTACCGGCGCGGCAGAATGAACTTCACACTCCAGGCGCTCGAGCAGTTGCGAGAATACTCCTGGCCGGGAAATGTGCGCGAGTTGGACCACATCATCGAGCGAGCCGTGTTGATGAGCTCAGACAATACCGTGAGCGCGATGGATCTGGCATTGCAAACCAGTCCCGCCGCACAGGTGTCGGCCCAGCTTGAAGAAATGAGCCTCGAAGATGCCGAGCGTCTGTTGATCAAGAAGGCTCTGGCACGATTTGAAGGTAACGCTAATCGCGCCGCCGAAGCGCTCGGCCTCAGCCGCAGCGCCCTCTACCGGCGCCTGCAAAAGTATGGGTTATCATAAACCCGTGAGCACGCCGCCAAAGCCATCGAAGCATACTTCGACCATTCCTAATCTCGATCCGGCTTTACGCAATAGTCACCTCAAATTTGAAGGCCGCGTTACGATGCTCGCGCTCCTGGCCGGATTTCCCGGGGTCGCGATCTGCGCTTTTCTTTTATGGCTGGATGGATATTCGAGTCGGATCCAATGGACTGTCGATTTGTTTCTTCTGTTTTTCTGGTTGGCAATCTCGGCGAATCTGAAGAATCGCGTGGTCCGGCCGCTGCAAACACTCTCAAACATTTTGGCGGCGATCAGGGAAGGCGACTATTCAATTCGCGGCCGCCGCGCCACCAGTGGCGATGCGTTAGGCGAAGTGATGCTGGAAGTAAACGATCTCGGTGAGACACTTCGCGGCCAAAGATTGGGCGCGATGGAAGCGACGGCGTTGCTGCGCACCGTGATGTCAGAGATCGATGTGGCCGTTTTTGCCTTTGATTTGGAGCAACAATTGCGCTTGGTAAACCGGGCCGGCGAAAAGCTTCTGGCGCAACCGGCAGTGCGGCTGTTGGGCCGCACCAGCGCCGAACTCGGGCTGGCGGACTGCCTGAACGGCCATCGTGATGCGGGCCCATATACGATGCAGATGGTTTTTCCGGGCGGGGTCGGCCGCTGGGAAATTCGTCGCGGCACGTTTCGCGAAGGCGGAATGCAGCATCAATTGTTGGTGCTGACCGATTTGAGCCGGGCGCTGCGTGAAGAAGAACGCTCAGCCTGGCAGAGACTGTTACGAGTGCTTGGTCACGAATTGAATAATTCATTGGCGCCGATCAAATCAGTGGCGGGAAGTCTGGCCGATTTGCTTAAGCACGAGCCGCGACCTGCGGATTGGCGGGAAGACATGAATCGCGGACTCGAAGTGATTTCCTCAAGGGCTGATTCGCTCGCGCGATTTATTGAATCGTATTCGAAATTAGCGCGTCTGCCTCAGCCGCGTTTCGAGCTGCTTAACATTGGGGAGCTGGTTAGCCGCGTGGCAACTCTGGAAACTCGCCTGCCGGTCAACGTTGTTGCCGGCCCGGAGGTCATGGTTCAGGCCGATAGAGTGCAGCTGGAACAGTTGCTGATTAATTTGATTCGTAACGCCGTTGATGCCTCGCTCGAAACCAATGGGAGAGTAGATGTCGGTTGGGCCCGGCAGGGCGACCACGTCATGGTTAATGTGCAAGACGAAGGCCCGGGCCTCGCAAACACCGCGAACCTGTTCGTTCCGTTCTTTACGACCAAGGCTTCGGGCTCGGGAATCGGTCTGGTGCTTTCGCGCCAGATTGCCGAAGCTCACGGCGGCGCTCTGACTCTGGAAAATCGTCCGGGTGCTGCCGGTTGCGAGGCCCGTTTGAGATTGCCCTTGTGAGTTGATTTCGAATATGGGGCTGGAACTGTTTTGCCTCGAACGCCTTTTCCTTCAGGCGTCACCAACTCGTTCCTGGCTCAAGGATACTTCCCTCGGGTCAGAAGAAGAGTAAACCGTTAGATCTGGTGCTGAATTCGAAAGGTGATATCTTCGCCTCGGACAGCATCACGCCCGGTATTCACAAGCTCAATGGGCCGCAATTGATGAGAAGGGCAAGCTTGCCGGGGACGATAAGTTGCGCGATCCGATTGTGTTGAAAATGAAATTGTGAAAAGTCGGTCGGGTTATCCGCAGCTTACGCAGATAAGACAGGCTTTCATCAAGATTGACAGGCGCAAAAAACAGGCTGTTTTGGAAATAAAATAGCGGCACAAGAAAAAGTCTGCAGTAATCAGCAATCGAGAGGCGATCTGTGGTTTAATAGGTCAGATTCTGATTGTCGGGTCGCTATTATCCGTGCAACCCTGGCGCCAGGCGTTTGTAGTATTTTCGGCTTTTCCGAACGGTTAAGTCGAGCTTTGCGCTGAGTTTACTGCAACCTTATTGGGAACAAAAGCATCCTAATCTCCCTTCCTGGGGAGTAAATCCAATAAGAAAAATATGGTGTTCCCGAAAGGTGCGAATTGAAGTTGTCGCGTTGAGGAGGCTTGATTTATAGAGATGATTGACCCGGAGCATACTGATATTAGAAACATGGGCTCGTTGATATCTTCATTTGACCACGTTGACGAAGGCGTGTTGGTAGATTCTATCGCGCCGAAAAATCTTGACCAGGTTTTGGAAAAGCTCGCGTCGGACGCCGAGGCGGAAGAGTCCCTGATCGAAGCATCGGGTGAGACGACCCCTGAGAGCGACGAGGCCATGGCTGAAGAAGCAGCACTGGATCTCTCGCCGGGTGAGTCCGACAAGGCGGCTGACCCGGTCCGGCTTTACATGCGCGAGATGGGGCGTGTCCCGCTATTGAAAAAAGAGCAGGAAGTGGCCATCGCTAAGAGGATTGAGTGGGGGCTAAAGCGCGCCGAAAAGGGAATTACGCGTTCCCCAATTGCCATAGCTGAGCTATTGGAAATCGGCGAGGAGCTAAATGCCGGCACGCTGGCCATCCGCGATGTGGTCACGTTTTCCGATCAAATGGAGACCGAAGAACAGGATGACAAGGCGCCGGAGTATTTACAGTGGACCCTCGAAGGCATTCAGAACGTCCGCAAGCTTTATCGCAGAGCGCTCAAAGAGTTGGGCCAGCTACGGGACGAGCAGAAACGCACCCGCGCCAAAACGTCGAAGAAGCTGTTGAGACTCAAAAACAAACTGGCGGTTACCCGGTTGGAAATCGCTCAGGAGATTCGCGGACTGCGCCTAAGAGAAGAAGTCAGACAGCGTCTCATTAAGGCAATCGAAACTGCGCACAAGGAAGTCCGGCTGCACGAGCGTCAGATCGAGAACTACCACGAAAAGCTACAGGCAAAGCGCCTGAAGGCTCCAGAGGCGGAACAGTTTAAGCGAGGCATTTCCGCCTCGAAGCGACGATTAAAAGAGATCGAGATCCAGCACTATGTGCCAGCCATCGAGATCAAACGTTCGCATCAGATGATTCTCACCGGCGAAGCTCTGGCCTCGCAGGCCCGGCACGAATTGACTGAAGCAAACTTGCGACTGGTCGTCTCGATTGCCAAGAAATATCAAAATCGGGGGTTGCAGTTCCTGGATCTGATTCAGGAGGGAAATCTCGGGCTGATGAAGGGCGTCGAAAAATTTGATTGGCGGCGCGGATACAAGTTCTCAACCTACGCGACTTGGTGGATTCGGCAGGCGATTACCAGAGCAATTGCCGATCAGTCGCGGACCATCCGGGTGCCCGTTCACATGGTGGAAGTGATCAATAAGGTCAAAAGCGTGACCCGCGAGTTAGTGGTCGAGTTGGGACGTGAACCAACTACCGAAGAGATCGCCAAACGGATGAACAGCACCGTCGAAAAGGTCGATAAGGCGATAAATCTGATTCAGCAGCCGATCTCGCTGGAAGCGCCGATTGGAGAGACCGGAGAATCACAGGTCGGAGACTTCATCGAGGATCAGTCGACGGTCAGTCCGGCTGAGCGAGTGATCACTTCGAACGTGCGCGACGTTGCCGACGACGTGCTGCAAACCCTCAGTCCCCGGGAGGAAAAAGTCATACGGCTAAGATTTGGGTTGGCTGCTGACGGTCGTGAGCATACTCTGGAAGAGGTGGGCGAGGACTTTAAAGTCACCCGTGAGCGGATCCGCCAAATCGAGGTTAAGGCCCTGCGCAAGCTTCGACATCCGTCCCGCGCCCGCGTCCTCAAGAGCTTGATCGAAGGCCATAGCCATTAGTCCGAGAGCAACCTGCGGGTCAGCACCGCCTGCGTTAGCGGGCGGTTAACGCCGGGTAAATCAACTAACTTACCTACTCAAGATTAACCGCCCGCTAACGCGGGCGGTGTTTTTTTACCTGTAGCGATAGGTGATGCGGCCGCGAGTCAGGTCATACGGAGACATTTCCACACTGACGCGATCACCGACCAGAATTCGAATACGATGCTTGCGCATCTTGCCGGAAATGCCTGCGAGTACCACATGGGTGCTGTTGTCGAGGCGGACTTTAAAAAATGCGTTGGGCTGCTTGTCGATGATAGTGCCCTCAGCGGGGATCAAATCGTCTTTTGCCAATCGGTTCTCCTTCTAATTAATCCTGATAATGTTCGGCAATGCATCGCTGCAAGCCGGCAGGAACCTTTTTCCATGTTGCCGGCGCCAATGTCCTTGTGGAAACGCCGGATCTTAACACGCGACCAACCTGCCACTCACTCAGGCCGTCATCATACGACCATCGATAATAAGGGCCATCTTCCCTCCGGCTATAAAAAACCGGCCAGCCGCCGTGGGTCTCGACTGTGTCACCGTTTATGTACACTCTCAGTCCGTGCATCGCTAGAGGATCTTTAGCAGCAGGACCACTGCGGAGAGCGCGGTTCCCGACGCCAGGATCAAATGCAGCCAGCTGAGAGCAAGGCGATGACAGTTAGTGCATTTGATTTGCCAGAGTGGCAAAACCGTGCCGCAATCAGAGCATGACCAAATTATCTTAGGCATATTACCATTCCCAGGCCTGATCTTCCTCTCCGGAAAGGAGCGCGGAGTTCATCGAACACAAATTGCCTGTGAGTTCGCCGCGCTTGTCTGTGCTGACTGTCGCACCTTCGCAGAGCGCGAGGCGATAAGCAGGGAAGCATTTCGATTGGAATGCGGCAAAGCGCATTCTCAACCGGCTCTATCTTTATTCCGCACCTTAGCGCGGTGATCTCGCATGTCCGCGGACCAGTTGCCACGCTGAAGTAGTTCGATTAAAGCGGACTCGCTTGATGGCTCGCGCCAATCCTAAGAATTGCAGGGCGCGGATGCCGATCCAGTTAAGGTCAATCTCGTACCAACGCAAACCGTGTTGAGCTGAAGTTGGATAAGCATGATGGTTGTTGTGCCAGCCTTCGCCGAACGTCAGCATGGCCACCCACCAGCTGTTGCGGGAATCGTCACCGGTAGCGAATCTGGTCTTGCCCCATAGATGCGTAGCCGAATTGACCAGCCAGGTCGCATGCAGGGCAAGCGTCAATCGCAAAAAAACTCCCCAGAGCATCACGGACCAACCGCCGAAGCCAAAGAGAATCAGCCCGAGCAGCAAAAGGGGAACGTAGTAAAAGCGGTTAAGCCAGACGTAATAGCGGTCTTTTGTCAGATCCGGAGCATAGCGCTCAATAGTGGCCTGATCATAAGCCTGCGCCCTGCCGTCCAAAATCCAGCCAATGTGCGCCCACCAGCCGCCATCGCGGGGCGTGTGCGGATCGCCATCGCGATCGGTGTGGGCATGATGAATCCGATGCGTGACCACCCAGGTGATTGGTCCACCTTCGAGCGCCAGGCTGCCGCAGGTAACCAGAAAATACTCGACAACTTTTGGTACACGATAGCCACGATGAGTGAGGAGTCGATGAAAGCCCATGCCAATACCACTGCCGGCAATCCAGTAGAGAATAGCCGCACTGATAAACGCGGGCCAGCTCCAGAAAAATAAAGCCGCGACTGCGACTAGATGGGCAATGCTCAGGAAAATTACCGTGCCCCAATTGCGTCCCTTTTTTTGTGTTTCGTTCATCGTCTCTATCACTGCGTCACTCGCCATTCAGGCCTCAATCCCGGCTACTGCGCGTTTTGCTTCGGTAGCAGCCATGGCTTTGATCTTTTTCAATTCGGTTCGCTGAAAACCAAAGAACGTCGACATTTGTACGATCTGATTTTCGCTTACGAAGTCTTTGGGGTCGGCACAGAACTTCTCGATTCCCGGTTTGAAGTCCCGGCAGCTCATCGTCTTGGGTAGGTTGAGACCCACACCGCATTCGCCGCCCGACGTGTAATGCCGACAGAATTCACAGACAGTCATTTGATATTCCTCTGTCGTTCAGGTACACGAAAGCTCAACTCATTTCGAACCCGGGGTTCGAGAATCCAGCTGTTGGCTTCAGGTAATCTGGAGAATTCCAGAAGAGCTGAGGACGGGGCTAGCTAACCCAATCTCAAAAGCACATTTCAGCCAGGTTTAGCCCGACGAAGATTTCAAACCTGGTTTGGGTTCGGCTGTTCCAGTCTTGTAACAGCTTCAAATTCAGCCAGCGAGTGCTGTCCTTCCAGGTTCGCCAATTCAATGCGCCCGTTTGGCAATAAGCGCTTCACTTCATAAGTCCGCTCGCCTGCGTCCCGTCCGGGCATTACCTCTGCGCGAAACGTCAAACGTTCGCCTGCCGCGACAGACGATCGTTCTTGCTTCGCGCGGCGACTTTTACGCATGAGCATGAATGAGCCGCCGCATTCGATCTGCGAACAGCACATCCATTTTCTGGGGTTCTATGATGGCTGTGACTTCACCCTCGCCAAAGGTTGGGTGCATCAGTGTTTGTCCTTTTCGGTAGGTTCGCGCCCGGTCATATGGCGAACCAACTCGATTGGAAGCGCGCTGAGTTGTGCCGCTGCGGTAGGGAACACGTGATCCGCAGATAGGACAGCTGACACGCGTAATCTTTCCCGTTTTGCTCACGGAAGCGACGACGTGGCCCCGCTCTTCATTGCAAGTAACACACATCTGCTCGACTCGATCTCCGGCTTTGAAAACTGGCTTGTCTTCCATTAGTTGCTCCTTATTCTCGTCAAATCATGAGCTCATCTCGCCCGGCGCGGACGAAACGAACGAACTGAACTCTTGTTGGCGCGTGCAAACGGTGCGTAGGGCTTGGCCTGGGTGGCGACTGCGGGCCGCGAACTGCCGAAACCTTCCGGCACAACGCGCTTCACCGGCTGTCCGGTTAATCGTTCGATCGCGCGCATAGATAGTTCATCGACCGGCGCCACAATTGTAATTGCCTTGCCCGGATTGCCGGCGCGGCCGGTGCGGCCCACGCGATGCACGTAATCTTCGGGCGCGGCCGGCACGTCATAATTAATAACGTGCGAAACTGAATCAACATCCAGGCCGCGAGCCGCAATATCCGTCGCCACCAACACGCGGGCGCGTCCGTCGCGAAACTCGAGCAATGCCGCTTCGCGCTGGGGTTGCGAGCGATCTGCGTGAATGCGGTTCACGCTGTGATCGCGAGCTTTGAGAATGTGTGAAATGCGCTCCGCGCCCCGGCGAGTGCGCGTAAACACCAAAACTCTTTCAAATGGTTGACGCTCTTTTTCAAGCAATTCGATCAATAGAGCCGTCTTGGAATGCTGCTCAACATGGTAAGCAGTCTGCTCGACCATCATTGCTGCACGACCGCGCTGGCTTACTTCGATTAGCTTCGGTTCTTTCATCGTGGAACGAGCCAGTTGTTCGATGCTCGCCGACATAGTTGCCGAGAACAGCAGCGTCTGCCGTTTGACCGGCAGCATCGCCAGCACACGGCGAATCGCCGGTAGAAATCCCATGTCGAGCATGCGATCGGCTTCGTCAAGGACGAGAATTTCGACCATGGACAAGTTGACCGCGCCGCGTTCGGCGAGATCGAGCAGGCGTCCCGGGGTCGCAATCAGTACAGTTGCTTTGCGCAGCTCGTCGATTTGCTTGCGGATGTTTGCGCCGCCGATCGCAATGACACTGCGATTCTGCTTTACTGGGTTAAGCTCGCCATAGTTTTTTTGAATCTGAAGCGCCAGTTCGCGCGTGGGCGCCAATACCAGCACGCGAACACCCGGTCTCGGGCTTTCGCTGATCTTTTGAATTATGGGAAGGAAGAATGCGGCTGTTTTTCCGGTGCCGGTTTCGGCGCAGCCGATCACATCTCGGCCGCTGAGGATGACAGGGATTGCACGTTGCTGAATAGGTGTCGGTTCGTTATATCCGAGAGACTCGCAAGCGCTCAGTTGCGCGGGCGCGAGTCCCAGTTGAGAAAAATTCATAGATTCCTTTTTTTGTAGCGACGAATCGGACTCATCGCGATTGTTCCTTCAATGCTGAGCGGTCCCTGGATTCCGCCATGGGCGACAAATGCGGCCGCGGGAGAAACTCCAAAGATTGCTCGATGCTATTACCAGCGCGGTTCGCGACTGCCGCCGTAACCGCCGCCACCACCGCGATTGCCGCCGCCGCCATTGCGACCGCCGCCGTAACCGCCACCACCACCGCGATTGCCGCCAAAGCCACGACCGCCGCCGCCGCCGCCGCGGTTTTCGCGAGGCTTGGCTTCGTTGACTTTCAGCGCACGGCCGCCGACTTCCTTGCCATTGAACTGTTCAATGGCTGAAGCGGCTTCTTCTTTGGTGGACATTTCGACGAAGGCGAACCCTCTCGATCGTCCGGTGTCGCGGTCTTCCACGACGCTTGCCGATTCAACCGTGCC
>Ga0070694_100001192_pt1 | contig 14959 bp, 11 predicted proteins | sample KBSK1251metaG_FD_65470 | JGI IMG/M metagenome (GOLD analysis project Ga0070694, IMG submission 65470) | Corn, switchgrass and miscanthus rhizosphere microbial communities from Kellogg Biological Station, Michigan, USA - KBS K1-25-1 metaG | ecosystem: Host-associated > Plants > Roots >... | reverse complement strand
CGTCAGCCTCACCCCGACCTGGTAGCGGCGATCCTTAACTGGGTTGACTCACCCATCGAACTCGATGATTTGGTGCAGATCGTGGCGGAACTCGCCGGGGTGAAGGATCTCGCGCATGAGTCTATCTCTGAGCCTCAGAGCGATGATGAAGATCGCAGAAGAATGATGGATCCGCCGACGCCCGGCCCCAGCGTCGAAGAAGAAGTCACGATGAAACTCAAACTGCAAGGATTGTGGCGAGAGATCAGGGGTCTGGCGCGCCGCGAGCATCGGGCGGCGCTCTTACTCAATTTGAAGCTCAATGGCGAGTGCGTGATTGATCTTTTCTATCTCAAGGAAATTGCGACGATCAGCGAGATTAGTAGCACGTTGGAGCTATCGAAGGAGGAGTTGGCTGGGTTGTGGCAGCGGTTGCCGCTCCCCGACCTGGAGATCGCCGAACTGCTCGGCTGCTCGCGGCAGGATGTGATCAATCGGCGCAATTCGGCGCGCCGCACGCTGGGACGTTACCTGGATCTTTTCTGGTGAGGCACACTATGTCCGAACATCTCTCAACACAATTGATCGAGCGTTACTGCCAGCGGGCAATCTCGGCAGCGGAAGTGATGAACATAGACGCGCATCTGACCGGCTGCGAGGAGTGCCGGAAGCGCCTCGGCGAAAGAAAGCAGCTTGGCACAACTTACCATGCGTTGCTTGATAACTTGCGCGCGGCGGTTGATGAAGAAGAGGAAGACCATCTGAGCGACGGACAGCTCTCGGCGTATGTCGCGGGCGAACTCTCCGTGAATGAGCATCGGCAAGTGGAAGCGCATCTCAAAGCCTGCTCAAGCTGCGCGTGGGAAGCGAACGAACTGCGCGAATACACGGCCACGCTTCCGCCTTACAAAACCTATCAGCCGCCGCTTTCCACCTGGGAAAAATTGCAGGCGCGCTGGCGCACGGCTGAGAGCGCAGAAACGGCTCAGCGAGTATGGAGAGAAGCTGAGCCAGTCTCGCGCAGCGCCGCGCCAGCACCAGCGCCGATGGCCGCATCAGCGCCAAGACCAGTGCCCGCGCGGCGCGGTTTCTCTTTCCGTCCGCTGCTTGCGGTGGCCGCTGCTTTAGCCACGATCGTTGTCATCGCGGGCATCTCCTGGCAATTGTTAAGGCCCACGCAGTCCACGCAGATTGCGCAGCAGCCTCCGCCAGCAACGATCCAGCCTCAAGTCACACCCAATCCCACACTCGGCGCGACTCCCGAAACTTCTCCCACAACCGCAGCTCACTCATCGCCCGTGTTTGCGGTCTTCCTCAGTTCTCTGGCCAGAGGCAGCGGTGAAAAGGTCGAGAAGTTCGATCTACGGCTTGAGCCGGATGCAACCGAAGCGCAGATCCGCATTGATAAAATTGCGACGGCTGATCCGTCCGGCGAAAAGTATGAAAGCTACACGGCCACGCTCGAAACCAAGGACGGAAGAGTGATCTGGCGGCAAGCGAAGCTCAAAGCGAGAGCCGGCAAGTTTGGTAGCAGCGTGTCGTTGAAAGTTCCGACAGACAAGCTGAATAATGGCGAATATATGCTCTCACTCTACGGCATCATGGCGCAGGGCGATGAAAGACGAGTCGGCGATTGCACACTCAACGTGACGAAAATGAAGTAGAGCGAGGTTGTGAGGTAAGCAGTGATCTGGAAGTTTCTCTGTCAACTGAGACTGCGCTGGCGACCTCTCGCGTGGCTCACGAGCGGTGTGCTCATCGCGCTGATCTCTGGACATCCTGCGCGCGCGCGCAAAGCGGGCGTAGACGCGCCGCCTGCACGACCTCGGCTCGTGGTGCAACTTGGGCATTCAGCCTCGGTGCTCGCCGTCGCCTGGTCGCCTGATGGCCGTTTTGTTTTGACCGGCAGCGCCGATCATACGGCGTGTTTATGGGAAGCGGCGACGGGCATCGAGATCCAACGTTTCAGAGGACACATCAAAGCTGTCCACTCAGTCGCTTTTTCTCTTGATGGCCGTTCAGTCATGACGGGGAGCTTTGATCAGACCATTCGTTTCTGGGATCTGACGACCGGACAAGAACGCAGGCGCATCCAGGCTGGGCGCTACGACAGCGACCGAATCAACTTTGCCGCGTTATCACCTGACGGTAAGTATGTCTTGGTCGTAGGCGATCAAGTTTGTTTGTGGAATGCTTCAACCGGACAGCAAGAGCGATCTTTGACCGGGCATACGAACACAGTCAATTACGCCGCTTTTTCGCACGACAGCCGCTTCATTCTGACGGGCAGCGTTGACCGCACCGCGCGACTCTGGGAGGCGGCGACCGGGAAAGAGTTGCATGCTTTTACGGCGCAGGTTTTCAAGTCTCACTTCATGACAGGTCATGGAGTCATCGTTCCCGCCGTCGCCTTTTCGCGCGATGACCGCTACATCCTGATGGGCGGCGATGTCGCCATCCTGTGGGACAGAGAAACCGGTCAGGAGGTGAAGCGATTTGCGACCGATGGCGGCGAGGTGGCATCAGTCGCCATTTCGCCTGATGGCCGATATGTGCTGACGGGCGAAGACTCGGCCTCGCCATCGTTGGCGAAAAAATTGCGCTGGTGGGATGCGGCGACTGGCGCGGAACTGCATTCAGCCGAGTGGCCGATGGCGCGCGGTAGTGATGACATTATGCTGGCCTTCTCTGCGGATAGTCGCTCAGTGCTGACTGCTTGTGGAGAGTCAGTGATTTCCTGGGAGGCTGAATCGGGGCAGAAGATTCGGAGCTTTGAAGGTTACGCGGCAGGGGTCAGGGCTGTAGCCATGTCAAAGGACAATCGCCTTCTGCTCACCGGCAGCGACTTCGGTGGAACACAGATCTGGGATCAGCATGTCGGGCAACAAACACAGCGATTGATGTCTGCACCCTCAAGAGCTTATTCCACTGAGATCAGCGCCGCCCTCAAGCTCCTGCGCGAAGCGCAGCGATTAGATCCTGCGCCATTAGGGGCTCACTCTGTGTTGCCGACATTCGATGGCATCACTTCTCTCGCTGTTTCAACTGATGGCCGTACCGTGTTGACGGGCAAGAGTGATGGAACGGCCATCTTGTGGGATGCATCCACAGCCAAGCCGAAACAAAACTTGAAGGTGAGTCAAAGCGGGATTGAGGCGGTGGCGCTTTCGCCAGATCCTGAAGGTCGTTATGCGCTGACTGGAAGCCGCCGGGAAGCGATTCTTTGGGAAACGGCGACGGCCAAAATCATCCGTCGCTTCAGCCTGGGGTTCAGCGTCACAGTCTGGTCAGTGGCCTTTGCGCCCGATGGACTTTCGGTCATCACTGGCAGTAGCGGCCTGATGAGTGGCGGCGCAGTTTGTCAGTGGAGCGTCGAGACCGGGCAGCAGATCAAATGTCTGAACATCAAAGGACCAACCTGGAGGGAATCGAAAGAGAAGATGGACCCATCTACCAACACTGGCGCTTCCACTTCCGCCATTCCGCCTCTAACGAATGCGCAGGAGGAAGTGCTCAATAATGGCATTCCTTATGTGGCGTTTTCACCCGACGGCCGGTTCATCGCCGTGGGCAAAGGAAATTCCATGTTCGACATTCGCCATGCTGAAGTGCGTGTGTTCGAAGCGGCGACCGGAAAACAGCTTCAATATTTTGTCCCGCCCGACGACCTCAACTGCATCACCTTCTCACCGGATGGCAATTACCTGCTGACCGGCGGCAGAGATGGGATCGCTTATCTGTGGGATCGCCGAACGGAGAGGGAAGCGCGGCGGTTCGCTGGACATGCGTCGGCGGTCAAGTCAGCGACCTTTACGTCTGACGGTCGCTTTGTCATTACTGGCAGTGAGGACGGCACGACGCGATTCTGGAACGCGCAAACGGCGGGTGAACTGTGTCAGCTTATTTCTTTCAATCACGGCGATTGGATGGTGGTTGATCCTGAAGGCCGCTTTGATACGAACAATCTGGATGAAATTCGCGGGCTGCACTGGGTGATGCCGGATGACCCATTCAATCCGCTGCCGCTCGAAATCTACATGCGCGATTACTACCAACCGCGATTGCTGACGATGCTCCTCAGCGGCCAAAAGCCCAAAGAGGTCAAAGATCTCTCACGCCTTAACCGCGCGCAGCCATCGGTCAAGATCACAAGCGTCGAGCAGCAAAAGGACAATCCGGAATTGGCGACGGTGACGGTTGAAGTGGCGAGCGCCTCCAGCCGATCTTCACCGGGGGATGCGACTGAGGCGCGCGGCGTTTACGATGTCCGGCTCTTCCGTGATGGTCAACTCGTCGGCCAATACCCGACGCCCGACACTTGGGAGAAAGATGCCATCGGTTTCAGCCGCCGAACGGAGGAAGAGAAGCGAACCGCATGGCGCGATAAAACCAGAGTCGAACTTGATGGGGCAGGCCAACGAAAGATTACTTTCCCGGTCAGACTGGCGCATCAAGAGCCAGGCGGCGAAGTCCAATTCTCGGCCTACGCCTTCAATAGTGATCGTGTCAAAAGCCTCACGCATCGTTCGGCGTTCAAGCTCAAACCATCTCTGACACCAATCAAAGGGCGAGCCTTTATTGTTTCAGTCGGAGTGAACCGCACGGAAAGCCCCGGCGAGTGGCGATTGAACTTTGCCGTCAACGATGCCGATCAAATTCAGCGCGCCCTTTCCGCACAGATCACGCAGACCGGAGAGTATCGGGAAGTGATTCCCATCCGGCTCATCGCGGAGAGAAAGAGCACCGGCGAAGAGATCAAGCAAGCGACGAAAGCGAATCTTCAGGCAGTCTTGGGATTGCTCGCGGGCAAATCGGTGTCACCGGATGCGCTCAAACTCATTCCGTCAGCCGCCAAGCTGCGGCAAGCAGGAAAAGCAGAACCGGAAGACCTCGTGATCATCTCGATTTCAAGCCACGGCGTCGAAGATCGAGGCATCTTTTATCTCCTGCCTTACGACATCGGACGCGGGCGAGGTAAAACTCTAACGCCGGACTTTCTCGCGCAGTGCATCTCAAGCGGAGAGCTGGCGGCCTGGATGAGAGCCATAGACGCAGGCGCGATGATCCTGATCGTGGATGCTTGCAAATCGGCGGCAATGGTCAAAGCCGATGAATTCAAGCCCGGGCCAATGGGCGATCCAGGCTTGGGCCAGTTGGCTTATGACAAAGGCATGCAAATTCTCGCTGCTAGCCAGTCATATCAAGAAGCCGGAGAGAATGCATCGTTGCAACTGAGTTATTTAACTCAAGCGCTGATCAACGATGGGATCAAGGCAGGGCAGGCAGATCAAGCACCGCAGGACGGCAAGATTACGCTGAGCGAATGGCTGAACTTCGGAGTTAAGCATGTCCCGGAATTGCATGCGAAAGAGGCTCTTCAAAAACAAGCATCGAAGGCCGCGCCTCACATTCGCGGCGGGAATCGCGGGATTGAACTGATCGAGTCTGATGCGCTTCAGCAGCCCGCACTGTTTGACTTTCGCCGGAAGCTGAGTGAAGTCATACTGGTCAAAGAACGGATTGTCCGCTAATAGAACTTATCCCTAAACCTCAAAAAGCCCAAGAAATAAGGGGCGAAAAATAGATTTAGGGATAGCTTCTAGTCTTTTGTGCAGGTCTCATTGCCAGAAGTTACGATCGAGCGTGCGATAGTTGACTGCTTCCGAGATATAGTTCTCCGCTATTTGCTCCGCCCCCTCCAAATCCGCAATCGTCCGACTCACCTTGAGGATGCGATCATAGGCCCGCGCCGACAAACCATACTTCATAATCGCCCGTTCGAGTAATTGCTGTGAGGCAGTATCAAGCTGGCAGTGCTTGCGAATCAGTCGTGGTGACATCTGGGCATTGCAATAAACAGGCTCACCTGCGAAGCGTTGCTGTTGGATCTTTCGCGCCCGAATCACCCGTTCACGAATCTCAGTTGAACTTTCACCACTCTCTTGTGCAGAAAGCTCACGTACCTTGACCGCTGGCACGTCAATATGAATGTCAATGCGGTCGAGCAACGGGCCGGAGATCTTTGAAATGTAGCGTTGAATTTGCGGCGGCGTGCATTTGCATTCTCGTGTTGGATCGCCATAGAACCCACAGTTGCAGGGGTTCATTGCCATTTTGCCATCTCACGCTCACAGGTTCTAAACCGTTTCCATCAGCTTACCCGGCTGAACTCAATACTTTGGGAGACTGGATCAGAAAGCGTAGATTAGACCTGGGATTGACCCAAAAGCAAGTTGCGGAGCGAATCGGGGTGACCAAGTGCTGCATTATGTATTGGGAAACCGGTCGAAACGCGCCCACCGTCCCCTATATTCCAAAGATCATCGAGTTCATTGAGTACTGCCCCTATGTCCCAACTCGGTCGCTGGTCGAAAGATTAAAGACTGTTAGGTGGGCCTGGGGACTTTCTCAGCGGCAGATAGCAAGAATTCTTGGTGTGGATCAGAGCCAAATCACTGCCTGGGAAACAGGCAGGCATCATCCCACTAAGAAATCTTTGAAGATCATTAAAGCCTTCCTCGTTCCTTAGAAGGCAAATTAAGTCAACGGGAAGATATTTGCCTCCATACTGCTCACTCCCTGAAGACGCTCTTCAGATGAGTAGTCATACACGACGAGGAGGGATGGGGCATCACCGCCATCTGCTCAGAACAGGGTCATGCCTTTGGCATGATCTTCGCCGTGACCAAACGGGATTTCTATGACCTTCACCAGCGATTTTTCGAAGACCAGACTTTCATCTTTTGGATGCGCGCGCCCCGGCCACCGAAAGACTGGAACCGGTCCATCAAGGTTCATAGTTGGCCCCGCCAAAATCAGCAGGTCCTTACCCTGGACACACAGATCGCGGACTCCAAAGCCATTCAAGCGAAGAAAATGTTTCCAATATGCCCGATTGTCCGGCCCGATATTTTTCAGCTTGAGCGTGGACTCGTTTTCCTCCTCCACCAAATATCCGGTCGCCAGCCACGGCCAGTCCCTCAATATCAAATCCGTTGTCCTTGCCGGGAATGGAAAAGAAGGAGCCTAAATGTTCGTCGTTGGCTAACGCTACTGTCAACTCATTACCGTTCTTGTCGCAGAGCAATTGAGCCGCCGTGCGATGCTTCCCATCTCCCTTCGCACGTTTTTTAGGAAGCTGAGTTTTCTGCGAAAGCGAGGTAAAAATCATTGATAAGACGGCCTGTCCAGAAGGCGGCTCCCTAGAGCCTGTTATTAACTTTGGAGCCGTAAAATCAGGCCTTTTCTCAGGTTCGATGCCTGGATCTACAGTTTTTCAGGCGCGAATGCCGCGAAAACCTTGAAAACACAGGGCAAAACTTAATAACAGGCTCTAGGAAACGCCTCGCAACTCGTATTTATAGGGCTGTAAGCGTTTCGGAAATCTTTAGATCCGTCACTTTTAAGTAACCTAACCTTCTTTCACTCTATGATATTACATGGATATCCTGACTCACACCAATAACTCATTGGCGCACCACATGACTCGAGCCCTCCTCCTCCACCAGATCCCCAGACACAACAATACCTACAGACGCCCATAGTGCATGCAACAGATGAGCACTGCCCCCAAGATCCTCCACTGCAAGAACCCTGTGGTTCAGAAGGGCAGGCTCCATCAGCGTAAGCAGTTAGCTGTAAGCTACTCAAAGAACCCACTGCTATACCCAAGATAATAGCAAGCAGTAGTGAAATCAGACGAGCTTTCATATATCAAATCTCCTCTTTTTAGTCTTTAGTACATCGGAAATTAAGTTGTTTGATTAGCTGGCTGGCGTGTCGTACCTTTTGGGTATGGCAAGACAAGCACAACCCGTAACCTTGAACAACAACGACACTCGCTCTTTGAACATTCTTCTTACTCGCAGCACGGCTTCAGCCCGTACTCTCAGAGCGTGTTTTAGAAGCCCCGGTCGGCTTTGATAGCATCAGGGTATGAGCAACCAACTCTACCCAAGCGACCTGACCGACCGAGAATGGGAGTATATCAAAGCCTTGATTCCTGCCGCCAAACCAGGAGGCCGAAAACGCCAAACTGATACGCGCCTGATCGTCAATGCGATCTTTTACCTGATCCGGACGGGTTGTCCGTGGCGCTGTCTGCCGCGCGAGTATCCGCCATGGCAAACCGTCTACGGTTACTTTCGCACCTGGCGCCTCGCGGGTGCCTGGGAGCACATCCACGACCGCTTGCGTGATTGGGTGCGGGAGCAGGAAGGGCACCAGCGGCAGCCAACGGCTGCGATCCTCGACAGTCAAAGCGTCAAGACTACCGATCGCGGCGGTGATCAACGCGGCTTCGACGCTGGCAAGCGGGTTTACGGGCGCAAGCGACACATTCTGGTCGATACCCTCGGTCTGCTCTTGCTCGTGGCGGTGCATTCGGCAGGCACGCAAGACCGCGATGGCGCACGAGTCGTGCTCGCGCCCTTGGCGCATCGGTTCAGCCAACTGAGAAAGATCTGGGCCGATAGTATTTACAACGGCGGATTGGTGGCCTGGGTCAGAAACCTCCGGAAGCATCACCGGATCGAACTTGAGATCGTCAAACGTCCAGCCGGTGTCAAAGGTTTTCTGGCCTTACCACGACGCTGGATCGTGGAACGGACTTTCGCGTGGCTCAGTTTCAATCGTCGGATGAGCAAGGATTAGGAGTATCTACCAGAAACCAGCGAAGCGTTTATTCGCATTGCCATGATCCGGTTGATGCTCGCTCGACTAACTTGGTGCCACTTCTAAAACACGCTCTCAGTCGCGCCCGCATTCTCGACCTTCTACAGAGTGGGCAAGCACCGGCTGGCATTGCCTCTTTGTTGCAGGCGGCGCTTTATGATCAGCCACGCTCTGGCCGACCCATTGAGATTTCAGGCTCGCAACGCGCCAAGGTCACCGCTCTGGCTTGCTCATTGCCTCCCGCTGGCCGTGCCCGCTGGACGCTGCGCCTGCTGGCCGACAAACCCGTCGAACTTGGCCATTGCCAGCGCTTATCGCATACCGCCGCCAGAAAGATACTGGAAAAAACGAACTCCGACCGCACCTGAACAAGACCTGGTGCATTGGCATTATGGACGCTACTTTCATTGCCCGCATGGAGCAGATTCTTCATCTCTACGCTTTGCCGATAGACCCTCGCTTCCCGCTGGTTTGCTCTGACGAGCGTCCCTGTTTTCTCATCGGCGACAGCGTTGCCGGGCTTGCCATGGAAGCCGGGCAAGCCGCCCGCCAGCATTACGCTTATGAAAAGAACGGTTCGTGTGCACTGCTCATGGCGATTGAACCGAAGACCGGCAAACGCCTGGCCTGTGTCTATGATCGGAGAACGAAACTCGACTATGCACGTTTCATGAAGGAGTTGGCAGCGTCATACCCACACGCCGAAAAGATTCGCGTCGTGCAGGACAATTTGAACACGCATCATATCAGTGCCTTTTACCAGGCGTTCAGTGCCGAAGAAGCGTTCGCCTTGAGCCAACGATTCGGGTTTTACTACACGCCGAAGAGCGCCAGTTGGTTGAACATGATCGAGATTGAATTCTCAGCCCTCTCCAAGCAATGCCTCCATCGGCGGATACCGACCAAAGATCAATTGGAAAAAGAGGTCTTGGTGATGGTCAAAGAGCGCGAAGAGAAAGCCATCAAGATCGATTGGCAGTTCTCTATCGAGTCAGCCAGAAACAAACTCAACCGGCATTATCAGCAAGTCAATGTTGAGAATGCTCAATATAAACGAACTTAGTTTCCGGTGTACTTAGTTATAAATCTATTGTTTTTGTGCGTGATTAACTACTTGTGCAATCTCATCAATCCGCTTATCTTCTTCGGCAGATTGGTTCGCTACATATTGCCCTTGCCATTTGCCCAAGATCGTGCCATCCTTAACTATAAGGTAGCTAGGTGTGGGTAGCTTTGAGAACTGCTGTTGGGCTTTAGGTTCGGCTGGTATAACAATTGGAGCATCAATTATCCTGCCGTTGAAGAATTTCTGAAGGTTTTTTTCGTCATTAGATACAGTGACAAGTAGTGGGGCAACCTTCGACTTATCAAGCCGACTTATCATCTTGCCCCAAGTACCAGAAAGTGCATGAGCACAGGCTCCACATTTTGGAGAAAACACCATTAAGAATAGGAGCTTGCCAGAAGCAACTTTTAAATCGTACTCTTTTTCATCAATTGTATTAAGTCTCCCTAGATATAGTTTCTCACCAGATTTAGGTTGCCACGTGCTTGAATTTGAAGCATCTGAAGACCTTATAAATGTTGATGTATTTGCGGATTTTATGAATGACTGATAAACAACAAATAGTGCAAGACTCAAAGACAATGCAAACACACTGCTATGAAACAATAAAGTTCTAATATTAAATAGCTTCTTCATTCTGTCTAGACTCATATTATCTCCTTAAGCCTTCCTATTTCGTCTCTAATAATCACTAATGTTTGTTCTTAAAGCCTGTTGCGGTGAATGTTACCAGACTGTTTTACCTTATAAGCTTAAACTAGAAATGGATTGTCTGCTCGAACAGGTTTATTGCATACCTATTCCGCTTGCAAGTGCGCTAAATGGCAGGCCCAGCTCAACTCTTAGGCCACTAGCAGATTTCGATTTGCGGTGTTCCTTCTGTACTAAGCTAAGGAACCCGTCTGCACCTGCCAAAACTGTTGCTGCAATTATTTTCTCCGATTTCACATTTGAAGCAGTCAGAAGTAACAGCAGTGCCCCTGGCTTCAGATCAGTGATTGCAAACGAGGACAAGCTGGCAATCCTAGGTTGTTGATTCGGTGCTGGACTAGCCGCCGCTTGTGCGGTAGGGGTGCCTCTCCGTTTCCACTGACTAGAAAATTCCCCATCAATCTCCGCCGTAACCTGCCGTAACAAGGAAGTGTCAGCAATAAGAACTGTCAGTGTCTGGTTTGTTAGCAAATCTCTGAGTTGAATTTCATTCGCTTCTGTGTTGATGTTGATAACAGAGCCGCCGATTGTGCGAAAAGTTCCCGAGATTACTTCTTCTGCGGCAATACGCCCTCCATCAGGACTTCTATACCCCAGTGCCTGAAGCTGGTCCCCCACTTTTAGGTCGGCGAGAGTCCCTAACTTGGCATCGGCTGGCCTTATCGAATTCTCCACGTATCGGCGAAATTGTGCCTGGTCGCTAATCACAACAGTAACTGATTTGACCCCGGAAGTTGCGGTCGTTAGCAAATTAACCTCTCTCTTCTCAAGATCTATGGCTTCGACTACTCCGGATATCCCCCGACGCCGCCAGTCATCTTGTTCCTGCTGCCGCTGTAGTTGAAGTTTTTCTCTAGATATGATGACAACGGCGCGAACGAGGATCTGATTGTTAATGGTAGTAATATCGCGAGCTAGCACTCGGTCTCCAACTGTCACTTCGGAAAGTGTGATTGGTGTAGCTTTAGCAAGGCTATGCTCCCCTGGAGGTACTTGAACAAGGGCTGCCCTGTCGTGAAGCACGATTGTTATCTCTGTACCTGAGTCGGTCTTCAAGACAAGGCGACGATCGGCCACTTCAACAGCTTTTGCTTCGCCGATCAAGAGGCTCTGTTTGCTGTTAGTGCCCGCTGGCGAGGTATCCACTTCCTGTGAGTAGATGGTAAGCCAGTACGAGAGGGTCAGAATCAGCACGCTTGCGAATAATTGTTTAGGCATTTCCTGTCTCCATTACAGCACGGCTAAGTGCACTTAGCGCCGCGTACTTTGGAAAGCAAATCTCTAAAAGTCAAAGCGAAGTCGAACATCTATTGATCGATTGCTCGATATGCCACTACTACTACCTGCACCAACAATGCCCAGGGATCGACCAAATGATGGGGAACCCAAGTTCCCGACCGGTACAGCGCGATTTGTTCGGTTGAGAAGGTTTACTGTATATACTGAGAGTGTCAAACGATAGCGGCTTTTGGTAGAATCATTGCCTCTCCCCAGTACGAACATCTTATTGATCCCAAGATTGATGGAGAAGAAGCCCGGCCCAGTACCGTAATTTCGTGGGATCCGTTTCTGGCCTGGACTTGGAATGGGATCGAACGCGCCAAACTTCGTGACTATTATCCCGGGCTTCGATAAATCGGTTGCTAAAGCTGGGCGATCTGAAAAAATTGTATCACCATTATTGTCACGCCCTGTCGTTATATTGAATGGCAAGCCTGATCGCACGGTTGCTATAGTGCTGACGCTGACTCCTCGCGGTGCCCTGATCGATCCACTCAATGTGAGCCGGTGGCGAATATCCGCTGATGAGCGTCCGAATTCTGCTTTGAGATCGGTTTGATCAGCAGCAAAAGTTCCGGAGCCATCAGTATCGCTAAGCGCGCGGCTCAGCGCATAGGTCGCGAATAGGGTAGCCGCTTTTGTTAACCGCCTGTTTAAATTCACCACCAGTTGATTCTGGTTGAACCTGCCATCCGATGCGTACTCGAAGAAACGCCCGCTGCCTTGGGCAACAATTTGCTCTAGGCTGCGCGAGCGCAAAACATGGGATGAGTGGACATTTATGTAAGTAGTGGTGATTATAAAATTCAACGGGAGCATAGCTTCAACGCTCATTGAGGACTGAAGCGAATAGGAAGGCCGCAGGTTACTAGCCAACTGCCAGGCAGTACTTGGTGCCGAAAAAGCAACTAGCGTCTCGGGCGGAATGACAGATGGAAATGTATCAAGTAGGGCGTTATCAGCTACAAAAAACTGCTGCTGATTTACTCCGTTAAATCTGCTGGCTTGTATAGTAAGGCTTTCACTGATCCGATCATAGAAGACTCCAAACCCTCCTCGGAGTACCAGTTTTGGCTGGGTTGATGCCTTGGTTCCTGGAGCCCATGCAAAGGATACTCGTGGGGCAAAGTCGGGTGTAATCCCGATATTGCTCTGGGTCTCAAAGCGTAAGCCTAAACCAAGTGAAAAATTAGGCCTTAATTTCCAGTTATCCTGAACGAAACCTCCAAAATCAATTTGCCTGACAGAAATCTCTGGATTACCGGCGGCTATTGAGAACTGGCTCGCGCCACCCCCTAGCACCCTAAGTTGTTGCGGGGATAGGCCCTGGCGCAGAAACACAAGGGTACGACGATATCGCTCAATTGACGTTATTGGAATAAGTTTCGATTTGCCTTCAAAGTTAAGGACTATGTGGTCATGTTCATCCAGTTCCGGGCCAACTCCCCCCGCGAAGGTATAGGTGCCTCCGAAGTTTGACCGTGACATATCTGATATGGAAACTCTGCGCAGTCGCCCTCCTACTTTAATCACATGACCACCCTTGCTCCAGATGGTATAATTTTGCAACTCCCAACGATCTGATCTGTTAATGGAGAAGCTGATTTGAGAGCCTCCTCCTATAAATGCCTCCAAGACGTTTATCCCTGGTGTGGATGAGTCTCCCCGTGATTGCGCTTCCCGATGCATGAAAAAGAATCCCGTTTCATTCACGACTCTGGGGCTCAGAATACTGGAGTGTGATAATCGTAGAGTCTGGAGTGAACTCGCAGTATTATACGCTCGCGACTCGAGTGAGAAATTGCCAATTCCACGGTTCTTCGCATTTGAATGATTGTAATAGTATGATCCGGTCAGTAAATTGTTCTTGTTAATCTGAAAGCTAGTACCAGCGCTAAGAAAGAATGCCTGCTGTGGAGTCGGTACTAATTCATTTAACGGAACGATTCTGAGTGCAGAATCCAAAGTTGTAGCACTGATCAGAGCATTGTTATGACTCCCTTGTCGCTCAAACGACAGATTGAATGAAGAACGTTGCGGTACGATTTGGCTGTCTAGTGAGAAACCATAAGCGCTCATTTGGTATGGAGCACGGTTCGGAGCATATGGATTGCGAGAGTTCAAGGCTTGGTCATTTAGAAAACCGAACATGCTGCCGCGAAAGCCGGTGCTTCCTACCTTAGTGATGATCTCCACACGCCCATAGCCCAGACGATCATTTTCAGCCGAAAAAGGGTCTGGATTGATCCGGATCTCTTTTATAGAATGTTTTGGTGGGAGATTCCCTGCGAAGCCGTCAACATAGAATTCTGGTCCAGCGAGACCAGCAGCCGGTCCAGCCAACGCCTTCAAAGCTGCGGCAAGCTCTTCTGGGTCATCAGGTAGAACATCAAGTTCTGTCCCACGGAGCACAATTCCTCCCCCGCCATCTAAGTTCAGTTGTGCTTCGGATTTAACATCCACTTTCTGTTCATCCAGTGTTACACGGAGCGTTATGTTAACAAAGCTACTCTTACTGGTTGAGATAAGAATATCCTTCATTTCATACCTGGCAAAACCTAGAGCATTGGCGCGCAAGGTATAACGTCCCCCCAAGAGACGGGAAAACACAAACATACCCTCTTCGTTCGTGATATTGGTCTTTTCGGTGCCATCCGCACATACCAATATTACTGTTGCTCTAACTACCGCACCTCCGAGTTCATCTTTGATCTGACCGCGAAACGTGGCTTCTGTCATCTGTGCCGACGTGTTCCATGCCATCAATAAGAGCAAGGTGAGGATGCTAGCCATCTGCCTGAGATGCTGCTGTAAGAGTTTCATATGGGTTTCATCCTTAGGGGTGATGCATAGAATGCATCCCTGACACAGATCTTTCACGCTATAGCTGTTACCACGTGACCAGCGAACTGAGCTGTTAATTGCGACCTCGCTTAATGTCGCCCTGCCTCTCAACTATGACTACAGTCTGGTTCCGCATATGATTAATCCATGAGCGATCTCGCCTATACGTGAAATTAGCGGCAATTCTCATTCCACCTCGGTTCCTAATGATTATTTGCGAGTTTGGGCGGATATCGAGATCAAGGTGGGAACAGAGTTACCAGCCTATGTGTAATGGATTACTCAGTCGAATCTGATAGGACCCCTCTGAGGGTAAACTATTTGGAGGAAATGGCTGTTGGCGATTGGAAACGCGAAGGCTGAGTGGAGTTTGCAGTACGCATCACTACGATAACCCGAGGGACT
>Ga0070694_100001191_pt1 | contig 14967 bp, 7 predicted proteins | sample KBSK1251metaG_FD_65470 | JGI IMG/M metagenome (GOLD analysis project Ga0070694, IMG submission 65470) | Corn, switchgrass and miscanthus rhizosphere microbial communities from Kellogg Biological Station, Michigan, USA - KBS K1-25-1 metaG | ecosystem: Host-associated > Plants > Roots >... | reverse complement strand
TGCCAAGCTAGTAGAATCTCTTGCGTAAATTTTGGAATCGGCATACTATCCCACCGTACCAGCGAGTACGCAGTGCAATTTCCATTTCCCAACTGACGTTCAAACACCAAGCTTTGTCCTTTAGCAGGCTTTGCCGGGAACACGACGTTATTGAAGCTCTTGGGAGCTTCGGAGGGTTTACCTTTAGCCCTTCAGATTCGTGTCTGCGGCGTCTTGGAATGATTGGCCGCAACAGCCAACCTGGACGCTGAGATCTGCAAGCTGAGCCTGGCTCCAAAAAACTCTTTCGTAAACAAAACAAGTACCGCCAGGTCAATAGGGCAGAGGCAAAAGTCCCCCAACACAACAAGGACCAGGCTTGAGTGCCGCGTCCTTACAAGATCGCCAACTCATCACATCAACTTAGGAGGAACATAAGTTATGAATCGAATATGGTTCAAACGAAATGGCTTTAGGCTGCTCGCCGGCCTAGTGCTCCCGATGATCTTCACCTTGTTGGTGCAGGCGCAGACGGCAACCACCGGGACGATCGGCGGCACTGTGACGGACGCGGCCGGCGCCGTCCTGGCTGGGGCGGAGGTCGAACTGACCAACACGGTGACCAAGCAGAGTTCGAAGCAAACCACCAACGAATCCGGGCAATACATTTTCCCTTCAGTCTTGCCCGGTGACTACAGCCTCGCGGTCACCAAACAAGGTTTCCGCAAGACGAGCGTGAACGCAGTGAAAGTGGAAGTGACCAAATCATACAACATCAACGTGCCGCTTGAAGTCGGCGAGATGATCCAAACCGTGGTGGTCACCGCGACGGTGGGCGTGGAATTGCAAACTTCCGATTCGACCGTCGGCAATGTCATCCCCGGCAAAGTCCTGCCGCTCTTCCCGGCGCTCACTCGCCAGGCGAACGAACTCGTCCGCTTGCAGCCGCTCTCGACGCCTGATGGAGCGATCGCCGGGGCGCGCCAGGACCAGAGCACCTTTTTGCTGGACGGGATTGATGTCACCAACAATTCGGTCGGCGGCCTCGGCACCTACATGGTGCTGCCGATTGATGGGATTGATGAATTCCGCGTCGGAGTGGCCAATCCGAACGCTTCATTCGGGCGTGGATCCGGCGGCCAGATCTCCGTGGTCAGCAAGCGCGGGAGCAGCCAGTATCACGGCGTGGCTTACTGGTATCATCAGAATGACAACCTCAACGCCGCGACCTGGACTAACAAGCGCACCCTCGGCCAGACTGAGACGGATCCGGTCAAACGCGCCAAAATCCAGAAGCCAGAGTTGAAAGACAATCGTTTTGGCTTCAACGTCGGCGGGCCAATCTGGCCGCTCAAGGATAAAGCGTCCTTCTTCCTGAATTATGAAGGGCGGCGCTTCCCGCGCTCGACCTCGATTCTGCGCATCGTGCCGACCGACACTTTGCGCCAGGGCGTTCTGCGGTTCAAAGACGGCACGGGCAGCATCATCAGCTATAACCTGTTGAATGCCTCAGCTTGCGGCGCGGGCACCGATGCTGCTCCCGCGGCCGGAGTGTGCGATCCGCGCGCGCTGGGATTGAGTCCGACGATCTCCGCGCTGTGGCAAAAGCTGCCCGCGGGCAACGACCCCAGTTCGGGCGATGGCCTCAACACCATCGGCTTCCGGGGCAACGTCGGCAATCCGCTCACCAACAACTATTACAATCCCCGCTTCGATTACAAGATCACCGACAAATGGCACGCGGATGCGTCCTTCCGCTATTTCGGCCAATTGGATGGTGGCTCGGGTTTGATCAACATCAGCGGCGGAAACGTGGAGAGCTTTGAGAAGACCCCGACCCGGGATAATATGATCGTCGCCGGGGTCACGGGACAGATCACCTCCAGCCTGACCGCTGATTTCCACTTCGGCTGGGTGCGCAATCGCACGGCCACCGATCGCGTCCGGCCTGATGCTTCGGCCGGGATCCTGGCGATTCCCGGAACCGAGAGCGGCATCTCCGACGGACAGAAGTACATCGCGCTCGATCCGGGAGGAAAAGGCGGGGCGCAAAGCCTCCTCTCGGAACCGGTTGATGTGGACACGCAGTTGGCGCGCAAGCAAGCCAACGATAACCGGATCTTCCAGTGGAACGCCGATCTGACCTGGGTCAAGCGCAATCACGCCTTCCAGTTTGGCACTCACCTTCGCTACCTGCCCACCAAGCATCTCCGCGATGACAAAGTAGTCGGCGCGTTGGGCGCCTTGGTGGCGCAGCTTGATGCGGACATCGGCGGCGCCGCCACCATTCCCGGCCTCTCCCGGCCACCGACTTGCGGCACGGGGGTGACGAGGAACTGCATCCAGTCGGCAGATGTGCAGCAGTGGAATCGTCTCTTCGTCTCGACGCTCGGGATCGTTGACAACATCAGCGTGCTCGCCGTGCGCGACGGCGGTTTCAAACCGTTGCCTTTCGGCACCCTCTTGGAAGCGGACACTAAATTGTGGGCGCCGGAATTCTACTTCCAGGATGTCTGGCGCATGCGCCCCTCGCTGACGCTCGTCTACGGTCTCAACTACGGCTGGCAGACGCCGCCGACCGAGAGGCTGGGCCGACAGAGCGTCCAGGTGGATGGGGTCACGCTGCAAGAGCAGACGGCCAAAGACTATTTGGCGGCCAGAGAATCAGCCGCGCGGAACGGCAAAATCTACAACCCGCAGATTGCCTTCTTGCCGATTAATCAAGCCAAGCGGAAAGGGGTCTTCGACATTGACTGGAATAACCTCGCCCCGCGCGTGGCCGTGTCGTGGAATCCGTCCTTTAACGCCAGCGGCCCACTCTTCGGCAGCGGCTTAATCGGCCGACTGTTCGGTGAGCGCAAGACGGTGATTCGCGCTGGCTACAGTCTCGTCTACGACCGGCAGAACACCGTCCAGAGCGTGATCGTGCCGACCCTCGGCGTGGCCTTCGCGCAGACGCTCAACATCACTTCGCCGCTCTGCAACGCGACCGGCACGGGCGGCAGAAACTGCACTCCCGCCAACACCAACCCGGCCGCGTTTGGTTTCCGCGTCGGGGTGGATGGGAGGATTCCGATCCCGACCGTCCCAACCCTCTCCGTCCCGGTCTCGCCGTATTGGGGACCGAATCTCAGCAATCCGAGCGGAGCGCCGGTGCTCTTCCCGGAGATTCTCTCCTTCCAGGTGGACCCGACGATCAAGGTCGGCGAGAACCATGCGTTCGACTTCACCTGGCAGCGCGAGTTGCCGAAAGACATGCTGCTCGAAATCGGCTATGCGGGCCGGTATGCGAGCAAGCTGCCGCAGAGCATGAGCTTCGGCCAGGTGCCGTATATGTTCTTGGATACGGCTTCCGGGCAAACCTTTGCTCAGGCCTTCGACGCCGTGGCCGCTCAGCTTCGCAGCGGAACGGCGGCGACCAGTGTGACGCCTCAGCCGTGGTTTGAAAATCAATCGCCCGGCGGCACCCGGACTTTGGCGGGGCTGCAAACCTCCAACTTCATCAACGGCAACCTGAACGGCATCTTTCAGACGATTGACACGCGCCGGCTACAGAATGGCTTGCAGCCATTCAATAACTATCTGGCGCAGACCCTCTTCCTGCGGGCGAGCACCGGCCGTTCGAACTACAACGCGCTGTTTATGACGCTGCGCAAGCGCTTCACGCAGGGCTTGCTCTATACGGTGAACTACACCTTCTCCCGCTCGTTTGATCAAGTTGGCGCGATCCAGAACGCGGCCAGCGTCATGCCCAACAGCTTCGATCTCAACGCCGAGTATGGCCCTTCGGGTTTCGACATCACTCATCAGTTCAATACCCAGTTCCTGTATGAGTTGCCGTTTGGCAAGGGGAAACTCTTCGGCATCTCGAATGGGAAGCTCGACAAGCTGATTAGCGGCTGGTATACGTCGGGGATCTTCTCGGCGCGCAGTGGCGATCCGCTGGTGGTCACGCAGGGGACCGGGGTGTGGGGCGGTAGTCTCAACCTCGGGTTCAGTTCCGGGGCGATCCCCACCGTTGACCCCGGTTCATTCGGCAATACCGTCAATTCAGGCGTGAATGGTGGGACGACCTCCGGTGGAACAGCGGTCGGGACGAATGGCGATCCCGCCAATCGCGGCACGGGCCTCAGCCTGTTTGAGAATCCAGCCTCTGCCTTCAGCAGTTTCCGTCGTGTCAATGTCAGCACTGACGGACGCGCTGGCCGCGCCAACCCTTTGCGCGGACTCCCACGCTGGAACCTAGATATGTCTTTGGGGAAGAAAACGACGATTGCCGAGAAGGTGAACGTGACCTTTGCGCTCGACTTCTTCAACGCCTTCAATCACGTGGACTTCGTCAATCCTGGCTTATCCTTGACCGACCCGCGCGCTTTTGGAGTGATCACCACTCAGCTCACTCCTCCAGACCGAGTCGCTGGCAGTCGCTGGATTCAGTTCGGGATGCGAGTTGAATTCTAGTCTATTGAAGTAGCTCATGGCGCCGCAGGGGGAGAGAGCTTCTGCTGCGGCGCCTATTTTATTGTGACCGGCGCCGCCTGATCATCTTCATCGCCATGACCAATAAAATTTTGTGCTTACTGCTGCCCGTGCTGCTGAGTTGTCTGACGGCTAGTCAAGGTGGGGAGTTTAGGCAGAAGAACAAGTGAATGCGTGACGACCAAGGCTACTTTCCGTGACGGCCCTGACTGCAAAAGGTGCGCGGCTCCTGGCCGACAGTGAATGACTTCCGCTCGGTGCGTTTGCACACGCCTTTCGTCGGCAGCAATCCAGTATCAGTACACACTTCGAGTGTGACGGTGTGCGCCAGAGTGCCGTCAGCCGTGTTGCCGGTGAGCGCAAAGCCGCGCGGTTCTCCGCTGACTTGGCGCGGCGTTGGCGTGGCGGCTGGCCGCGGGGTTGGCGTGGCCGTTGGGTGCGCGCTTTCATCGCTCGCGGGAGGCGCATCGGGATTGGGAGCATCAGGAGGGTTGCGATTCGGTTCCGTGCCTTTGATAAAGAGTTCGTGGCGCGCATTCTCCGTATTGGTCTGCGCGATCATGCCCGTCGTCGGATCAATGTCCACAGTAGTGATGTCGCCGGGATCGGTGAATTCGCCGCCTAACTCCGGATGAAGCTGGAGCGCCTTCATCATAAAATCGGCCCAGATCGGCGCCGCTGCCACGCCGCCCGTGAGCACGATGTCCGAGTTATCATCAAAGCCCACCCACACGGCGCAGACCAGATTAGCTGTGTAGCCCGCAAACCACGCATCGCGCGAACTCCCCGTTTTGCCCGCTACTGTTTCTTTGAGGCCCATCTGCCGCACGCGCGCGCCAGTGCCACGATTGACGACATCCTCCATCAGCGAAGTCATAACATAAGCCACCTGCGGGCTGATGACTTCGCGCGCTTCGTTCGTCGGCTTCATAAGCGTTGCGCCGGTCGCGCTCGTGACGCGCTTGATGGCCATGGGAGCCACGCGGCGGCCACCGTTGGCAAACATCGTATAGGCCGAAGTGATCTGTAGCGGCGTCGCTTCGCCCGTGCCGAGCGCCATCGAAGGATAACCCGGCGGACGCGGCAATCCGGCTTTCTCCACCAGCCGCGAGATGGATGCGAGGCCGGTGCGCTCCGCCACTTCGACCGCGATGACGTTCTTTGAATGCGTGACCGCATCGCGCACCGTAAGCGGCTTGTTCTCGTACTTGTCGCCGAAGTTGCCGGGTTTGTATTCCTGCCCGTTGCCGTATTCAAAAGTGTGCGGCGCATCCATAAACATCGTCGCGGGCGTGATGGCTTCGACTTCATCGCCTGCAGTCGAAAGCGCGGCGGCGTAAACGAACGGCTTGAAAACGGAGCCGGGTTGACGATGCGCATCGGTCGCGCGATTGAGTTGGCTCGCGGCGTAATCGCGCCCGCCGACCATGGCCAGCACTTCGCCCGTCTTCGCGTTCATCGCCACCAGCGCCGCTTGCAGACCCGCTGTGCCGCCTTTGCGTTTGGCGAGCAGCTTATCTACGTTGGCCATGTTCTTGGTCACGGCTTGATAGGCGGCGCGCTGCAAGTCGAGGTTGAGCGTCGAGTAAATCCGCACCGAGCGCATGGGGGTGCGTTCATCGAAATGGCCTTCGAGTTGTTTGGTCAGGTAATCAACGAAGTACGGCGCGTCTGAGACATCGAGGCTGCTGCCTTTGCCTTTGATGCCGACGGACGCTTGCTTGGCGCGGTCGCCTTCCTCGCGGGAGACCTTCTCGGCCTCGACCATCATATCGAGTACGCGATTGCGCCGTTCCTTCGCGCGTTCTTCGTTGCTGGCCAGCGCATAACGATTCGGGCTGTGGATGATCCCGGCGAGGAAAGCAGATTCGGCGAGTGTCAGGTGCGAGATGTCTTTGTCGAAGTACGAACGCGCGGCCTGACCGAAGCCATTGATCGAAAAACCGCCGCGCTGGCCGAGATAAATTTGATTGCAGTACATGGCCATGATCTGCTCTTTGGTCAGTCGTTGTTCGAGCAGCACGGAGATGTAAGCTTCGGCCAGTTTACGCTTGGGCGATTTTTCAGGTGTAAGAAAGAAGTTTTTGACCAGTTGCTGTGTGATCGAACTGCCGCCTTCGCGCAGCGCTCCTGCTTGATAATCCCGGATGAGCGCGCGGGCGATGCCGCGCCAGTTGATGCCATTGTGCTCGAAGAATTGCTGATCCTCGATGACCACGATGGCGTCCACCAAATTCTGCGGCAGATCTTTATACTCGATGATTTTACGTTTCTCGCGCTCCTGATTGACGACGGAAGAGAGGAGTTCGGGTTCGATGGGCGCTTGTTCAAGCTGCTCGCGGCTGGTTAGATCGTTGATCGCCTGAATGCCCTCGCGCCCGAACGTGACACGCAAGTTGCGGAACATCTTCGCCCCGTCCACCACTGAGTCCGAGCCAGTATAGATTTCCACCGCGCTGCCGCGCACCACGTATTGCCCGCGCTTTTCGTTCTGCGTCGCGCCGCGCTCCTGATAGCCGATGCGCTTGAGGTAGGCGAGCAATTCGTTCATCTTCATCGCCCCGCCCGCGCGTAATTCCGGCGGCGCCGCGTAAATCCCAGACGAACGCACGAAGATGTCGCCGCGCAAGCTCCGGTCAATCAAGTCCGTGTAGCGGAAGTAGTAATAAGTCATGACTCCCGCGCCCAAGAGCGTGATGATGATGATCGGCGCCAGGATGACAGGGGAAAAAAGGAAACGAATGAAGCGTCGGGAAGATGGCTTGCGACCGGCCTGTTTTAGTTTGCGTGTCCTGACGGGCTTCGCCGGACTCTTTCTGTAGGTCATGCTTGACAATCCTCAGCAGTCAATCGGCAGACTCGGCACCGCAGGCGAGTTCAATTATGACAGAGATTAAAGGGGTGTCAACCAGTCAAAGCGCGCAGCCAGGCGTTAGATTAGAGGCTGCCGGAAGCACACTATAATGCAAACCAAGAAACCCCTTTTGAGTGAACAGTTCATTTCAGCAAGCAGAGGAACATCCTCTTGCGAGCACTGCGGCGGCACTGCGGCACTTCAGCCGGAAGGAGTTATTCAAAGATCCGCTGGATGCCCTGCACACAAGCGGAATAATTCTTGCTACACCTTGAAGATGATGGATCAAGAGTTCCAATTACGAGCTAAGGTTTATGCAGCAGCGACGGACTATTACCGTGCGCATGGAAACTATCTTGTTGATTTACGGCAAGATGGCGACGGCAGGGCAGATGTTCGGAGAGAATGCATGAAAGCTGGAGAAGCATACAGTGATGCGCTCAAGGCCTTGCTCAAATATCTCATATCACTGTTGCCGCAAGAGCCGCATAAAGAGGCGATTCGGAGTGCCGAGCATTTGTTGGCGGCATTAAAGCGCAAATTGGAACTGCTCCAACCAGGCGAGCAACGGCACGACGCGGTCCACGCGCCGCAACCGACGAAGCGAAAACAATTGTCAGTTCGGACGGGGAAGCTTTTGCCATTTCCGCAATCAGTCGCATCAAAGTCGCAAGTGGCCGATCGTGGTGCGCAGATAGAGATTGAACCAGTGCCATCATACCGCCGTACATCTTCCAACTCTACAACCAAGCACTGAACTGCAATTCAGTTGCGGTGAGCTATCTTTACAGGAATAGCCCTTACTTCAATGCCAGCGCTGCCGCATACACGCCCTGCACGACCATCGCCATGCGCTGATAATCGAGCGTCTCAGGTTTGTCTTGGCGGGTGTGGTAACGCGCATTCCGATAGAACGATGTATCGGTAATCATGACGGCGTCATAACCGGCGTTCCAGTAGTTGAGATGATCTGAGAAATCAATGCCCGGCAATTGTCTTGGCGCATTGATCGAATAGACCGGAAGAGACGTTGCTCCGCGCATTGCACTCTTTACCCGGCGCACAAGTGATCCATGATCGAGCTTGCTGACGACGGCAATGAAGTTGCCGGTTGAAGGGTAAACCAGCTTGAGCACCGGATTCGGGAAGGCTTGACTTCCCGGGGCATCGCTGAAGTAGCCGATCATCTCCAGCGAGAACATAGCTCGCACTTGAATCCCTTGCTGCTTGAGCGAGGCGGCGTGGACGGCGCTGCCCATGTGATTTTCGCGGAAAGAAGGCGGCTCCTCCAAAGTGAAAGCGACCAGCTCCACGCACATCGGCGGCGGCGTGTGGCCGAATAAGTAGGCGAGCTCAATCAAGCCAGCCACGCCGCTTGCGTTGTCGTCCGCACCGGGTTGCTCGCCAGCCGTATCATAATGCGCGCCGATCACGATCCGTTCTTTCGCCTCCGGCCCAAACAAAGCCATGACGTTGCGATAAGTTTTTCCCCACGCCTGGTAAGGCTGCTCCGAGACCCGGCCCGCGGCCTGCTTGAATTCTTGCCCGATGTAATCCGCCGCGCGATCCAAATTTTCCGGGTGCGTTTCGTTGCGCGGAAAGAAAGTTTCGGCGAGCATCCGCACATGCGTTTCCAGCCGCGCCGGGTCTACTGGCGGAACGGCGATGGTTTCGATGCCTGAAAAGAGAGGCTGCGTGATCAGAACCCAGGCGGTGACGAGCAGGCCGACGAGAACTGTAGCAATAATCAGTAGCCACATACGAAGCCGTTTACGTTTCTTGCTGACTTGGGTCATAGCTCTGGCTGGGAAGCTTATCAGCGGCAGTGAGTCATTTCAATTTGGCAGAGGAAGAGAAGGGAAAGAATCAAGAATCAAACCGAGTGTTGAGAGTACCAACTGATGGTCTTTGTAAATTAAGCTCGGTCGTCGCCCCGGAGGGGCATAGGGAAATTAGCCGGTGGTGACAACCACCGGGACATCGCGCCAATCATGATTCGCGCTCCGGCAGGAGCGCTGGAAGGCGAAGAGCGATCCAGCGTCCCTGCCGGGACGCGAACGATTTCCGTCCGTTCCCCGGTGGTTGTCACCACCGGCTAATTTCCGCAGTCCCTTCAGGACTGAAGCAAGAGTGACCGAAACTAATTATCAAAGACCATCAGTTAGTACTCTGAACACTTTACTCTGAACGCTACCTCCGAAGATCTCACATCAGAAATCCAAGATCAGATGTTGAGAAGCGCCCGATGTTCGGGAAGACTGTGGAAATTGATGCTGACGATAATCCATACCATTGCGCCAGTGTCGCGCCGTACTGGTCAACCGATGTGGTCGGAATCCAGCGCCCCTCATCGCTCGGATCATCGGGGCCGCCCAGAGCAAGCGTCGGGAAATGGCCATAGAAATCACCGCCGCGCACCGCGCCGCCCATAATGAAATGATGATTGCCCCAAGCATGATCCGAGCCGCCGCCGGAAGCCGGTTGGAAAGTTCTCCCAAAATCAGAAAGCGTAAAAGTCGTGACTTGCTGTGCGACGCCGAGTTCCACGGTCGCATCGTAGAACGCTTTCATCGCCTGGCTCACTTGCTGCAATAAGCCGCCGACTGCGGGGCTGCCCTGCGAGCCGAATTGATTGCTGTGCGTGTCGAAGCCGCCCAATGAAGCGAAGAAGATTTGGCGTTTGACGCCGAGCGTGTTGCGCACACCGATGGTCTGTGCGATCTGCTTCATCTGATTGCCGAGGCTTGTGGTCGGAAACACGGTTTTAAGCGCGGCGCTGCCGCTGAGCGCTTGATTGAGCGTGTTGGTGTTGTCAATCGCTGACGCCATGATGTCGCCCGCGCTATGCACCAGCGTTTCGTTCGCATTGAGAGTCAGAATCTGCCGCAGCGCGTTGTAGCGGGCGGTGGAGGCCGCGGAATTATTGAAGCCAGCCAACCCGTTGCTGGGCACGAGCGGACGCGCGTTGACGCCGGTCGTGAACAAGGTGATGCCCGCTGTGGAAACGATCATCGGGAAGGTGCTCGATCCATTTAACGACGTGGTGTTATCGGCCAAGCGCCCGCCCCATCCCGTAAAAGTCGTCTGCCCGGCATCCGCCGAAAGCGACGACTGCCACTGCTCCTGCTGATCTGAATGCGAGAAGAGGCTCTCAGGCCGCCCGGCGCCGCTCTGATATTGCGTTTTGGTCAACGGTTGCGTGAGCGTGCCGACGTTGCACATCACGGCGAGTTTGCCTTGCGTGAAAAGCGTCTGCAATTCATCGAGACTCGGATGCAAGCCGAAGGTCGCTCCGGCGCTCGGCGGCGAGATTTGCAGCAGGTCAGCTTTGGGAATGTTGAGTGCCGCCGTAGTGCCGCGCACGGCATTGTAGGCAGCGTAGCCATCGTACGGAATGACCGTATTGTTGCCGTCATTGCCGCCGTAGAGAAAGATGCAGACCAGCGCTTTGTAATCCGCCGACTGCGGCGTCATAGCGTTAACCAGACCGAAGCGGTCGAGGCTGGAAACCAGTGCCGCTGCGCCGAGGGCGCACCCTGAGTTGCGTATGAAGTCTCTGCGTGATTGTTTCATTTGTTTCATGGGGGTTACCTCTGCACCTGATATTGCGGCGAGGCCGCGACCAGATATAAAGCCGTCTGTGCGCGTTGGAGCGGCTGCGAAGCCGGAATGGCGGACACCGCGTTGATGATGGCGCTGCGCATGGCTGCGGACATCGAGTAATGCAACAGTAGCCGGTCGAGCACACTGGTGAGCGTCGCCGGGTTGCCCGCGACAAATTGCAGACCGGACAAGTTGAGCGCTGTACCGGTGGCGGGAGCGGGAAGCCGGAGACCTCCAAAGATGAGAGTGTTGACGAAATTGGTGCGCGCCAGCGCCGTTGAAGTTGACTCGATCCCGAACTCCGGGCCTTGCGTGTTGGTGCCGGGCACGGTGTATTGGTGCGGATAATAATTAAAGACTGACGGCGAATTGAAAAGGTCCTGGCCCATGGTGCGGCTGGCGTCGTTGAGAATGCCGTCGCTCGTGGCATTGAGGGCGCGGCAAAGATTCGTGATAAAGAGCGCCGGTTCGCGCAAATGGCCATAGTCTGCATCCGTTTTAAGATCGCCGCGCGCTTCCGGGTCAAACAGGATCGCGTTGATCACGGCTTTCATCTCGCCGCGTACGCCCAGACCGTTGTTATTGAAGGCGGCGGCGACGCGGCTGACATAAGCTGGAGATGGGTTGCTGGTGACCAGATGTTGAATGAGCTGCTTGCTGATGAATGGCCCGACATTCGGATGATAGAAAATGTTATCAATCGCTTGATTGAGATCTACCTGGCCATCCTGATTGGGCGAGAGCGTCGGGCGCAAGGCTCCGGGATAGCTCAATAACTCCTTCGCGCCTTTGTCGTGGTTGAGATCCACGCCTCGGCGATCACGATAAAGCTGCATCGGCGCCAGATAATAAGGCGGGTTGTGTGCCCGCGTCTCCTGGCCTGATTGCGCAGCATAAGTCCAACCGGTGAAGGCGTGCGCGAAGCCTTCGATCATCTCCTGCGTGTAGGCCGGAATCGGTTGGCCCTGCGTGTCCAATTGCGGCGTGCCATCCTGATTGAGCAGATTCACGCCGATGGAGAACAGTTGCAGCACCTCGCGCGCGTAGTTCTCGTTCGGCTGAATCGTGCCCGTCGCGTTCGCCTTATCGTTATTGACCATGTCGAGGTAATCGCCCATAGCTGGATTGAGCGTCATGTCATAAAGAATCTGGCGATAGTTGTCGAACGCTTCGTTGGTTAGCAAATTAAGGTAGGGCGCCATCGAACTCGGCTGCCGGATCTGAACGCCGGAGACCACCAGAATCTGGCTGAGCGCAAAGGCGACGCGCTGCCGCAATTGATCCTGCCCGTTGAGCGCATTGGAGAAAAAGCGGACTTGCAGCGGATACATGGTGTAGTTATCCCGCACGCAAGTACCGGTGCAAGTCTCCGGTCGCTGCGCCGGCCACGGCGCCAAATTGGGATAAGGCGAGATCGGCGCGTTGTACTGCTCCTCCAGAAATGCCTTAAAGCCGATGGCCTGAACATGATTGATTAACTCTTCAGTCGCGCCAAAGGTCGCTTGTTCAAGGAAGCGAATGATGTCGGCTTCGGAAGAAGAATTGTCTTGAGCGCGTGCGTGGCTGGCCAAATTTGAAGCTCCCGGCTTTATTGTTAGCCGGACAGCCTCAGTGGAAGACATGCCAGAAGTGATTAATGCAGCGCAGAGACAACAGAGCGTCAAGCGGTGGTAGAGGCGGCGAAATCGAAGCTGTTTCATACAGACTCTCAGTCAGGAGGGAGATATTAATAATGATCACTCGGATTGAGCAATCTAGGTGACTCTTGTTTGATAACCACTTGTTTTCAGGAACAATAGCTTAACCCGTCCGCGACAATGTCGCCAGATGCAGGTGACTGCCCTCATCATTTCCCGATTGTGTTCCTGAATTGACCACCCTTTAAGATTGGGAGAGATAGAAAAAAGTTGAAAAAATTTCTTCCTGTCCTGGGAGTTCGCTCGTCTGCATCCGATACGACGACTTTGTCTTGCTCCGTTTGCGTGACGATCAAGTGATGGCACGTTTCATCAAACTCATCCAGATCGCGGCCCGTCCGAAACGATGAGGCCAAACCTTCACCTAACTCTAAATTGAAAACCTCGAATAGGCGGGTTGGTTTATTCCGCGCGCCGATGTATTTTGAAGCACGCCACATTGGTAGAGTACGGGGAGCGTCAGCGACCTGCGGCTCCCGGATTAAGCCCGCTGCTGGGGCTCAGGTCGCTGACGCTCCCAGTACTCTACCGGCGACTATCCCAATGTGATGTTCACTGTGGGAAATAAGGAAATGGCTGCGAATGAAAAACGCGAATTGGTCGAAGTCTGGCGGCCACACGACCTCGCTCAGCTTGAATTGCGGCGAGGAGTTGCCGTCGCCAGCCCCGTGCCGCGCCACTGGCACGAAGAATACCAGCTCTGTCTCATCCAATCGGGAGGAGGCGAACTCAATTATCGAGGCAGTAATTTCCCCACGCCGCCTGCCAGCCTCTTTCTGGTTCACCCCGGAGAAGTTCACTCGAATCGTGCCTTCGATAAGTTCGGCTGTAACTTCCGGGCAATCTACATTGAGACAGAACTGATGTGTCGCGTTGCAACGGAAGTTCAGGGGAAAGAATCAAGTCTGCCATTCTTTCCAACCACAGTAGTCTTCGATCAAGACGCGATCAGGCAGTACCTGGACTTGTATTCTGCGCTTGAGCAGCCATCGTCAAGGCTGGAGAGACAAGCGTTGCTGCTGAATTTATTGACCACGCTGGTCATCCGTTTTGCAGAAAACCGCTCGATGCCTCATGCAGTTGGTTCGGAACGAGAAGCTGTCCGGCGCGCATGCGATTATCTGGCTGAGCATTATGCGGAGAATGTCGCGTTAGAGACGCTCGCGCAGATTGCTGCCTTGAGCACCTTCCATTTCAATCGCGTCTTTTCCGAACAGATGGGGATGCCGCCTCATGCATTTCAGACCCAACTCCGGATCTTACGGGCCAAGTCGCTCTTGCGGCAAGGCTGGTCAATTCCGCAGGTGGCGTCTCAAACAGGCTTCTTCGATCAGAGTCATCTCAATCGTCACTTCAAACGACTGATCGGAATTCCTCCGGGGCAGTATCGGCTGGGGAGCAAGAACGTCCAAGACCACCCCCATTCCCCTTGCTAAGCTTGACCTCTTCGTGCAAAAACTTCAGACAATCAAGGAGGCCGCGATGGCAAAGTTTTCGACGTGTTTGGCAGCAGCTTTGGGGTGTCTTCTGGTCTGGTCAGTGAGCGCGCACGCTCAAACCGTGCCGTTCGATTCTGGCCGCTGGGAAATTCAGGCCGGAGAAAGCAAAGTAGTAGATTATCTGGGCCGCCAGAGTTTCTATTTGAAGGGCGGCGTGGCGGCGATCAAAGACTCGCAGTTGACGGATGGAGTGATTGAATTTGATATCGCTTTCACCGGAGAGCGCGGGTTTATGGGTGCGGTGTGGCGTTTGCAAGATTTTGACAATTACGAAGAGTTTTACATCAGGCCGCATCAATCCGGTAACCCCGACGCCAACCAGTACCAGCCGGTCTTCAATGGCATGGCCGCCTGGCAGTTGTATTACGGCGAAGGTTACGGCGCGCCGGTCAAATATGATTTCAATCAGTGGATCCACGTCAAAATCGTCGTCTCGGGCAAGCAGGCTGAAGTCTACATCAAAGATCTGGCGGCCCCGGCGCTCTTTGTGAGCGATCTGAAACGTGAGATCAAATCCGGCAAGGTCGGGCTGAGCGCTGGCAATTTTGCGCCAGCCTATTTTTCCAATTTCAGCTTTGTGCCGATGACCAATCCGCCATTGAAAGGGAGAGCCAAAGCGCCGGAAGCAGCGCCTGCCGGAATGGTCATGTCTTGGATGGTGTCCGATGTCATCACGGGCAAGTCGCTGGAAAAGAAATATCAACTCGCCCCCAGCGACAAACAACAACTGAATTGGAAAAAGCTCGACTGTGAAAGCACGGGCCTGGCCAATCTCGCCCGCTTGCACGGCGCGCGGGAAGGCAAAAACACCGTCTTCGCCAGATTGGTCATCCAGTCCGAGAGCGAGCAGGTGAAG
>Ga0070694_100001189_pt1 | contig 14976 bp, 9 predicted proteins | sample KBSK1251metaG_FD_65470 | JGI IMG/M metagenome (GOLD analysis project Ga0070694, IMG submission 65470) | Corn, switchgrass and miscanthus rhizosphere microbial communities from Kellogg Biological Station, Michigan, USA - KBS K1-25-1 metaG | ecosystem: Host-associated > Plants > Roots >... | reverse complement strand
GCTGCTACGGTCGTTCCTCCGATTGTGTTGTTTGGTGCGCTGTCGATGTTAACTCCTACAGCGTTTGGTAGCGCCGCCGCACCGTTGTTGTCGGTCCCGATATAGTTCCCCTGTACCTGATTTCCGGTCGCCGTGGCCAGGTTAATGAACAGGCCTGAACCGTTCCCCGAAATCAAGTTTCTCGCGGCCGGGGTTTGTCCGCCAACGAGATTGTTGCCCGAAAAGATTGAGACACCGCTGCGATTGCCTGGTGCGCTGGTGCCGGTCGCGTTGGTTCCCAGGAAATTTCCCTCGACGACATTTCCACCGTTGGTGTCGAGCCTGATCGCCGCCGCATTGAAGCGATTGATTATCAATCCGGTGACTCGCGAGTTACCGCCGGTGAATTGCAACCCGATTATGTTAGTTCCCGCGTTCGTGCCATCGATCTGGATCAGCAATACGGCGTTGTCACCAGAGGCCAGAGTATTTCGACTGGTGCCGGGTTGCGTGTACCCGTCGATCACAACAGCATCACTAATTTGCGGCAGCGGCGAGGCGGGGCTGATCGTCTGCACACCGGCGCCCGGTATGTTGAAAGTAATATTCTGCAAGCCCGGCGCGCTGTTGCATTCCAGAATGGCCTGACGTAACGAACCTACGCCGCTGTCATTCGTGTTGGTGACGATCACGGTGCCTCCGGGCGCCGGTGTCGGCGTCGGTGTAGGCGATGGCGTAGGCGTGGGCGATGGTGTCGGAGTAGGACAGGTCCAGCCGCTGTTCAGCAGCACCGAGACATTATCGGAATTAGAGTTTGCCACTGCCAGATCCAGGGTCCCGTCTCCATTAAGATCTCCGGCTGCGACTGATTCAGGACCAGAACCCACGGCAAAGTTAGTGGCGGCTGCGAAATTGCCGGCGCCGTCGCCCAGCAGAACCGACACATTGTTCGAAGTGAAGTTGACCAACGCGAGGTCCGGCTTCGCGTCACCGTTGAAATCGCGCACGCCAACTGATACGTACAGAGACCCCGCGCCGAAATTTGTGGCTGGCCCAAAACTGCCGGCGCCATTCCCCAGGAACACGGATGCGCCGTTGGAAGTTGCGACAACCAAATCTGGTTTCCCATCGCCATTCAAGTCACTAACCGCCAGCGAATTCGCGAGGCCCGCGAGTGGAATCATCATGCCCGCGCTAACCCCTCCGGCGCCGTCGCCTAACAGCACTGATACATTGTTTGAATCGTGATTGGCGACCGCCAAATCTGATCTCCCGTCAGCGTTGAAGTCTCCGGCAGCTACTGAAAACGGAGTGGTGCCTACGGCGAAATTTGTGGCAGAGGCAAAGCCCCCCGCGCCATCACCTATCAGCACCGAGATGGTGCTCGAGATGGAATTTCCCGCGGCAATATCTAACTTGCCATCATTGTTGAAGTCGACCACAGCGACTGATTGCGGCCGGGCGCCGACCGCAAAACTGGAGGGGGCTGAAAAACCACCGGCGCCATCTCCCAGCAGCACGAACACCGCGTTTCGGTTTCTGCCGGCGACCGCGAGATCCAACTTTCCATCACCGTTGAGATCACCCGTCGCAACCGCGTAGGCGAACGCACCTATCGGAATGTTTGTAGCCGGCGCAAACATACCAGCACCCGTCCCCAGCAGGATCGAGACGCTGGCTGCGTCAGCGTTCGCCGTGGCGATGTCCAGCTTGCCATCACCGTTGAAGTCACCGGTGGTAACCGATACCGGCGCAACGTCTACGCCAAAGTTTATTGAGGAGGCAAAGCTCTGCCACGTAGGGTTGTTACACGTCGTAATGGCAACCAGGAGGAATGCGGAACTGCGACCATCGTGGAGCCCGTTTCCCACAATATATCCAGAGTCATTAATTGCCGTTGCACATGAAAACATCCATCCAGAGTTAGGAGGTATTAAATTCTCGAGGTCCTGCATGCCGGCGGACGCGGTATAAAGAAAAGCGTGGGCAGAATCTGCCGGATCGTCTGCCTCTCCCACGACTTGACCTGACGCGTTAATTCCGAAAGCAAAGCTGTAGACGCCGCCCAACGCGCCTAAGCTGTTTGCTGCCGTCATCGGAGCCGCTGGTAACATTTGAAAGGCGTATGAGGTTGCGCTACCAGTCGTTACCTCGGCATTCCCAACCACACTGCCCGCTGCATTCACCGCCATTGCAAGAGACTCGCCGCCACCCAATGTCCCCAAATCTGTCAACGTCGACGTATTCAAGTTATATAGGAACGCCCGTCCCTTACCGCTAGCATCGTCCGATACACCGGCAACCCAGCCGTTATCAGAAATTGCGTAGGCGTAGCTGTTAGCGCCGCCCAGAGAAACGTTCGAATGAAGATCGACCGCAGTGTTGCCGGTCAGAAGAAAGGCGTGCACGTTACCGTTAGCGATGTCCGCTGCGCCAACGATTTGGCCGGCGGTGTTGATTGAGGTCGCCGAGCTGAATGATCCTCCGAATCCAAGCAAGCTATGAAGATCGATCATCGTTGGATTGGCGGCTCCAGCATTGTAGATGAATGCGTGGGTTGCATTACTCGCGGTCAAGGAATTCCCTACGACCTGATCGGACGAGTTAATCGCATTGGCTTTGCTCCAGCCGCCGCCCAGACTGCCAAGGCTCTGCAGTGAATTCACATAGAGAAACGCAACATAATGCCCGCTGCCGTCCATCGCCATGCCCACGACGTGACCAGAATTGTTGATTGCTAATGCGGAGGTGTCATACCCGCCGTTGAGGTGTCCGAGATCGATAACGGAGTAAGTAGTCTGCGCCGCTATCGTTCCTGCGACGCATAATATTAGTGCGATTGCCAGGAGGAAGTTTCGCATGGCTATCCCCGTACTCCTCCCACGCAACCAAGTCTGCACCTGGGCCGGAATTTCTCGCGGGGCGCGCTGGATACACTGTAGATGTAACAGACCCACTGTTCGATAATCTCCCCCTGGCAATCCCTCCACGCCGAGGAAATGATGGCAGGGTCAGCAAGCGGAGGGTTTGGTTGAGGTGGGATAATTATGGCACCGGGAATCGGGGTTATGTCGGCTTGAAGACCGTGTTGGAAAGTAGCGCCTTGACACGCGTTTGGCGGAGTGTGACTGCTGATGGGATTTGCCACGACAGCGCCCTGTGCAATATCGGAAAACTTCAAAACCAATGTTATGTCAGCGCCTTCGGTGGAACCGAAGGTGAGGGCCGTGATGGCATTAACCGAAGTCAGGGTTGAAAGGAAACGCAGACGGGTGCGCGCAGCGCTGACCAGACTGCCAGACCAGAGCAGGAGAGAAGTCGCCCGCGGGGCCGAATAGTTTGTCGCACTGCTCATTGGCTCACGCCATCCAGGGGCGGCGATGCTGCCGGCACCTGCAACGAGCGTGCGCGCCTCATTTGTCGCGACCGCGTCCCGCATTTCTTTAGCCGGCAAACGCTGGCCAGTCATAGATCCAGCCCAGGACGCGCGGCTGTTGGCGACAGCCGTGCAAAGCACTGAGATCAGAATAATGATGATCGCTATCCAGAGTCGGGTTCTCATAATGCTTGCTCTGCCCTTTGCGTAATTGGAGTGAGCCTGGCTTATTCGATCACAATACTCAGCTCGAATAGGTCAGCCAGGGACTAGTACTGTGCTACTTACCATAGCGACAAACGATGGGCGATAACTATCATCGCCATTTGAGAAACTGCACCTGATCACTTCAGTCTTCGGTTGCACAATCGAGTGCTGAATCGCGCAAGATTGGACGAAACAATCGCTTTGCCCTCCGACACCTTCAAGAATTATTCAGCTTTCTTTTCTTCTGCCCTCTCACGACTTAGCGATTCAATCCAAGCTCGAGCGTCGCTCAAGTCCTGTACCCGCGTCCGCCGTCCACTCTGCACGTGCTCGATATCAAAAACCTGAGCGCGATCTTTCTGCGCTGTACAGCTGGATGGTGGATCCTCCGTGAGTAACCAGTGGCGAACCAGATAAGAGCTGTAGTTATTCATGTGCCCTGATTGTTATTGATCCGAAAAGCTGATTCGCATAAAATGCGCCGGTCATTTTGCCAGCTGCAATCATTCGGGCCCGGGTGCGATTCAAGTCGGTTATGGAACGCAGCTTTTACCTCAACCCGGCCCACGATGTCTTAAAAGATTTCTAAAAGTTTCAACGGCTAATTCGCCTGAGCTGTCCGCCGAACTATGTTGCAGGAGTCGACAAGTTCGTACGCTTTTGGGCCGTTCCTGCTAAATCCAGTGAATCGGCTCTTGTTGCGTGAGGGCAAACGTGTGTCGCTGACGCCCAAAGCGTTTGACACGCTTTTGCTCCTCGTCGAAGGCCGCGGTGATCTGCTCTCCAAGGAACAATTAATGACTACTTTGTGGCCTGACACCTTTGTAGAAGAAGCAAATCTCGCGCAACACATCGCCATGCTGCGCAAGTCGTTGAGCGATGGTGTCAATGGTGAGCAGTACATCGAAACAGTACCAAAACGCGGTTATCGATTCGTCGCCCCTGTCACGATCGTTGAATCTCACAGTTCCGAAGGCCGAGTTGCACGTCCTTCGTTAGCGGTGCTGCCGTTCCGAATTTTCGGCGAGGCTGCGGACTCATTTCTCGGCCTGAGCATCGCCGACAGCTTGATCACCAGGCTGAGCCAAAGCACCCAGATCATGGTTCGTTCGACGACCACAATCGCGAAATTCGAATCAGCCTCGCTGCCAGGCGCCGAAGCGGGGTTAATGCTGGGCGTCGAGTTTGTGCTGACCGGCAACCTCTACAAAGATCAAGATCGTTTTCGCGTCAATCTACAGCTGGTGCGGGTCAGCAATGGCAATAACCTTTGGACCGATCAAATGACGGTGACTTGTGAGAACGTGTTTGCCGTCGAGAACCTGATCGTGCGGCGAGTAGAACGCTCGCTGTTGCCAGCGGTTACAGGTATGGCGAAACCGCGCCGCGGAAAGCGAAACACACGCAGCGGCGCCGCTTACCGCGCTTACCTGAAAGGCCGTTACTTTTGGAACAAAAGAACCGACCCCGAGTTGCGCAAAGGCATCGCTTGTTTCAACGAAGCGATTGCGATCGACCAGAATTATGCGTTGGCCTATGCGGGACTGGCGGACTCCTACTTGATGCTGATCAACTGGGGAGCCATGTCATCGAAAGAAGGAGCCCCCTTGGCCAAAGCCGCGACCATGAGGGCGCTGGAAATCGATCCTGACTTGGGCGAGGCACACGCCTCGCTAGGTTACATTCAAGCCGGTTTCGAGTGGGATTGGGCCGGTTCTGAGCGAGAATTAAAACGTTCCATAGACCTTAACCCGGCAGATATTACGCCGCGTCAGTGGTATGCGGTTTGGCTTACCCTTTTCGCCCGATGGGATGAAGCTCTCGAAGAAATTGAAAGGGCCCGCGAGATTGACCCCTTGTCGTTGATTGTCGCCGCGGTCAAAGGCTGGACGTTGGCCCAGATGGGACGCTATGAGGAAGCACGTGGGGAATTATTACGGACTCTCGACCTGGAACCGAACTATTTGCCCGCCCATGTTTATCTGGCGCGCTTGTCAGTAATGGAAGGTTGCTCCGAGGACGGCGTGGCGCGTTTGCAGAAACTGCCTGCTGATCTAAACGGAAATCGAATGATCCTTGCCGATCTTGGTCATGCCTATGCCAGCGCCGGCCGCGAAGGGGAAGCGCGCAGGTTGCTCGATCAGTTGGTTTCCCATTCAGCGCGCGAGGCTGCTCCCCATTATTATCTCGCGCTCGTCTATGCTGGTTTGAAAGATAACGAAAAGGCATTCGTTTGCCTGGAGCGAGCGGCCGACGACCGCGAACTTCAGTTTGGCGTATGGTTTCGTCGTGAACCGCGCTTTGCGTTAATGCGCGAGGATCCTCGCCATACCGTCTTACTTAAACGGATGAACTTGCGATAGCTTCGGTGGGAGGCGTGCTTACGTTATTAGCTAATATCGACGAGAAAACCTTCAGGGGAGCCGAGGCAACGCTCAACTATGCTGAGTCTGCGACCGAGGGACCTCCGCTGTTATTGCTCCATGGATCGAGCTTTCGGTGGCAAACTTTTTCGTCTCTAATTCCGGCACTGTGCCAGCGTTGGCACCTGTACGCACTCGATTTTCGCGGTCACGGTAAATCAAGCCAAGGCTTTGCGACTTATCGTTATCAGCACCTGGTCGACGACGTAGTTGAGTTTGTGGCGGAGTGCATCGGCAAACCGACCGTCATCTACGGTTACTCCCTCGGTGGAGCTGTGGGGTTCGCCGCGGCTGCTCGATTGGGAGCGTTGGCCCAACGGATGATCATAGCCGATAACTTTCTTTATCACGACAGCATGCTTGAGATTCAGGCTCAACCGTTGCTGCAGAGTATGTTTCGCGGAGTACAGCAAATCGCCGGACAGCAAACACCGGACGCAACTTTGCCGCTACTGAATGAAATAAAACTGCCGGTTAATGGAGACGAGATAACCGTGGGTGACTTGTTTGCCGGGAATCCCGGGTTTCTGGAGATGTGGGCCGAGTGTGTTTCGCAACTTGATCCGAAAGTCCTCGAGATCTTCTTCACGCCATTGACGCGTGAAGAATTCAATGGTGACCGAATGTTAAGGGAGATTAGTTGTCCAATCGTAATCTTTCAAGCTAACCCCGCTCTGGGAGGCATAATGCCTGATCGCGATGTGGAACGCGTTCTGTCAGTTCGCCCGGAAGCCGCGGTTCATCGTTTTCATCTGGGCCACATGATGCACATGGAAAACCCGGAACCGATCATCTCCGTAGTGCAGACTCTGAGAGATCTCTGACCTCTACAGAACTCCGAATGCGTTACGATGCTAATGGTTCGGAATCGATTGATACGGCATTAACTAATGGAGGTTGTGGATGATCCGTAAACCACTGGCGCGGGGATTTATTGCTTTTGCCTGCGGGCTGCTTCTGATCTCGATTTGTAACCGGAACGCTCAGGCTGAAGACAGTTGCGCCTTCGGCCTTCCCGGCGGGCCATATCCACAAGCGCAGGTCGATTACCACGTCTGGCAGTTAACCGAAAAGAAGTCTCCGAAAGGTTTCACTATCGCCATCGTTACACTTGCGCCAGAACGCTTTAACAGAAGAGACATCTTATTGTTAGCTGACCAACTAAAGAAACGGTTCGCGAGTGAACAAAGGCTGCAAGTTGGGTTGCTGGATGACGAGAACACGGCCCGGCTCTTTATCGCCGGACGATTAGAATATCCCGCGTATGCCAAAGCGGAACGCGGTCGATACTACCTTGATCGAACCCAATGCAAAGAATACGTGCAGTTTTACCCTCAAGGACGTAAGGTAAAACAAATGATCCGCTTAAATTGTTCGCGCCCTGAAGCAACTGCCACTTCTACAGGCGTACGGCGTCATGAACCATTTAGTTGCCGCATAGACCGTGAAGTAGTCAGGCCCAGGGTTACCAGGCTCACAAATTAGTGCGGGCTCAAATCTTAATGCTCATGCGCCCGTCCATAAAGTGAGCAGTTCCTACGAGACTTGCGGCGAATTTGATTTAAGGCATCGTCGATTACTTTCTGATGCGCGAAATTGGGAAGCCCATCAAGACCATAAAGGCGATTGCCCTTTTGTCATTACTTCTCACGTCGGCTTCAGGTACCGCCCAGGTACTTGATTCAGCCAAGTCCACAACGGATTTTTCTGGCGAGTGGAAATTAGATCGGAAGGCGAGTTCGGACACCAGAACTCTCTCACGATTTGATGAAGTGACGCTCTCTATTTCTCAAGACAGTTCTGGCTTGAAAGTGACTCATAGCGGAAAACGCAAGAACAAAGTTCGCGTTCATCATCTGGAGTATTTTACTAACGGACGCGGCGAAGAAAACCCCAATCCTCTTGGAAATCTGCCGAGAAGCTCCAAAACGTTTTGGTCTTATGGCAACCTCGTCTGCGAGTACGTCGTAATCTCGACCGTATCGTCAACTCATGATCAGTATAAACAGGAGGCCACAGACATCTGGGAATTATCTAAGGATCGAGACACATTAACGATAAGAACGGAAGTTAAAGAGGCCCACCTTATCCCGGAGATACTCCGATGGTTTATTAAGCCCGAGAAATACAAGAAAGTATTTCGGAGAGTTAAACTGGCTACATATCAACACGTAAGGCCCCCATCTTGGCCCATCTTTTGTCAATCATGATTTAAGGAGGCCTGGACCAATTCGAACCGGATTTCATTAGAATCCGGCTTAGGTTGTCCTACCACGAAGCGCCAGATCGATGCTCTAAGGAGCTAGCCGCGTGACCATCAACCGACTACTCTGACCCACTGGCTGCGTCGGTCGAGCCGCTGGCTGCAGAATGGTCTAAGATTCCTCTGGTCAGCGTAAACTAAATCAATGTCATCCCCGAGGTTTCTAAAACGCGATCGCTTCTGGCTCATCATCGTCGTCGGATGCGTCGTGCTCGCCATTCTCAATTCTTTCACGGTGTACGTGAATTCGCGCGTGGCCGGACGAACAAACTGGAATGATGTCATCTTCACCGCGACCTTGTGGTTAGTTTTTGCGGCATTGACACGAATTCCTTATGCCCTCGCTCGCCGTTTTCCGATTGGACGGGAAATGATTGTTTCGAAGATCGCAGTCCATCTTACTGGCGCATTGGTGATGTCTTTGGGTTGGACCTCTGCGAGCGTGTTGTTGTCTTTGCCTTTCGCTCGACGCCCTGTCCAAGTGTCCTTCCTTCGTTACTACCTGACTTCGCTGCTGACAAATCTGCCTTTTTCCATGTTCTTGTATTTCGCAGTGCTTGGCTGTATTTATGCGTTCTCCTACTATCGCGAAGTGCGCGAGCGTGAAGCGCAGCAGGCGCGACTTACGGCGCAACTCGCGGAAGCCAGATTAAGTGCGCTCAGGATGCAACTCAACCCTCACTTTCTTTTCAACAGCCTGAATGCCATTGCGGTGCTCGTGCGCGACCAGAACACCAACGATGCATCTCGAATGCTCGAACTGCTAAGTGGCGTTTTGCGTCAGGTGCTACAGAGCGACAGACGGCAACAGGTAACATTGGACGAGGAACTTCGGTTTATTGAAAAGTACCTGGCGATCGAGCAAGTGCGTTTTTCAGATCGGCTTGAGATTAGATGGTCAATCGAGCCTGGCCTTCGTGCCACGGCTGTGCCCGAGTTCATACTTCAGCCCCTGGTGGAAAACGCGGTTCGGCATGGGGTGGGAAAGCAAAGCGACAAGGGAGTCATTGAAATATCGGCGGTCGCGGTGGATAGCGATCTCTTGTTAAGCGTAATCGACAACGGACCTGGATACGAAGCGGAGTCGGAACTTGGCGTGGGTCTCGCGAACACGCGCGCCCGGCTTGAAACGCTATTCGGCGAAGCTGCACAACTCGATGTCAGCAATGCCAGCGGGTGCGGAACGATGGCGACGGTGCGCTTTCCGTTACGGAGACTAGCCGATGCCTAGCATTCGTGCAGTAATTGCTGACGATGAGCCACTCGCACGTCGTGGGATACGACAGCTTCTCGGCCCACATCCGGATATCGACGTGGTTGCCGAGGCACGGAACGGACGTGAGACAGTCCGTGCCTTGCGTGAGTTAAAGCCCGATCTGCTGTTTCTTGACGTACAAATGCCCAACTTGGATGGCTTTGACGTGGTCAAAGAAATTGGCCCGAAGTCCATGCCAGTCCTGATATTTGTAACTGCCTACGACGAATTCGCCGTGCGCGCGTTTGAGGCACACGCGCTCGATTATTTAGTGAAGCCATTGGAAGTAGCGCGATTCACGCAAACATTAGAACGCGTACGCGAACAGCTTCGGTCGGCCAAGGCTGTAAACCTCTCGCGCCAGCTATCGGCCCTGCTGGCGACCCGCGAAAGCGAGCTTGCTAAGGAGCGAATTGTGGTACCTGCGTCGGGTGGGAAGCTGGTCTTTAATGCGGACGAAGTCGATTGGATTGAGGCCGATGATTACTACGCGGCGATTCATGCTCGTCAGGGCCGGCATCTCGTTCGCGAGTCCCTCACTTCACTTGAGCAACGTCTGGATCGCAAGCGCTTCGTGCGCACGCATCGCGCGGCAATCGTCAACATCGATCGCGTTACGCAATTGTGCCAGGAGACTGGCGAGACATTCCTCATACTTCGAGGTGGAACTCGCATACCTGTAAGCAGGCGGCGGCGTGCGGGTGTAATCCGACTGCTACGACAGCAAACAAATTGAACCGCTCACTGCTGTCATTCCGCCGTTGCCTGATTCATTATTGCTAATCCCGCTTCAGTTCGATCATGCTAAGGGCCACGGAGGCCCGACGCTCAATCGAGTGAGCGGTATGATCAGTAATCAGCTCTTCAAATTAATTTCAAGGACCGTTGTCGTCACGGCCCTGATTGCAGCCCTTGGAGCGGTTGCCTCTGCGCAGGTTTACACCGTAGTGGCATTCGATGTGAATGGCGACGGTCGCGATCCTTCGCTGGCTGATGCGGCACAGCTCGCTTATCGCTATGACCAACAGCAGGACCTGCTTTGGTTTCGTATCGCGCTCTATGGCCAGCCGAACAAAGATGCGTTTGGCGTGAACATAGTGGTTGATACAGGCGGTGACGATACAACCAAGATGAATTGGTGGGGCGGAAACAAGGCCTTCAAATTCGATAGGCTGATCACCGCCTGGGTCACCCGCGGCGCCAATGGTTACAAGGGAACGATTGGAGTCGCGAACGTAGCCGGAGTCAGCGCGAAGCAACTGACCAATTTGCACCAGAACGATCTGCAAATCAAAGTTGATGTCGACTCGATCGTCATCGGCGTCAAACGCACTGACATCACCGATACGATGACAATGAAGTTGATCGCCGCCGTTGGTTCGAATGAGCAATGGAACGACGACATTCCCAATGCCGGATCTGCGTCGATCGATCCTTCAAAACCAACGCCCGGGGTGCGCGAGATTGACGTCAGCCGCAACAACCTCGCACTGCCGAAAGAATATAAGACGCTTGCCGACAATCGTCCGCCCGCAATCACAAGCAAGGGCCAAGGCAAACAAACTTTGATTTTGGTTCCCGGAATGTACTCGGGAAACAGCTCGTTCAACAGCTTTATCGCGCGCAATCAATCGCAATACAAATTCTTTCTGTTGACACCACCCGGAATTAATGGGACGCCGGCGCGCGCCATGCCGCCGCCAGGCACAAGCTTCAGCGAGCTGACCTGGACGCGCAGGCTGGAACGAGACATTCTCGATCTCATTCGCCGGGAGAAAATTAGCAAACCGATAATTGTCGCGGAGCGCCAGCCGGGGGCGCAGGCAGCGATTGAACTTGCCGCTGAGCACGGGTCGGAAATCGGAGGCGTCGTGCTCGTGGGCACCAACCTGGTGCAGTTCTTCGGTGCTCCGAAAGATCCGACGCGCAAGACACCTATCGCTTATTCCGACCGCGGGCCTTTTATCGATGAGAGTTGGGTCGGAAAATGGTTCAAGTATGTAACTCCCGAAACCTGGAAGAACGGTGATGTAGGAAGGCAGTTGTTGACTGTCGATCCGGTTCGGGCGCAACAGGCTTGGGATGAATTGGAGGCGGCGCCGGTGGAAGTCAAGATTCGTTATCTCTGTGAGTTCTGGGCTTCGGACGTTACGCGGGGTTTTGACAAGTTACAGGTTCCGGTTTTGGCGCTGGTGCCCGGCTTTGATGAGAAGCTTCTCGCCGATCCGGCAAACAGCTTTGCGAAGCTGGCGTTTTTGGATTCATGGGAAACACTCGTTCCGAAGCACCCGAAGCTTGAACTCGTGAAGATTCCAAATGCGCGAATGCTAGTCCTGGACGATCAGCCGAGACTTGCCGACGAAGCCATAGCCAAATTCATCGAACAGAAGCTCAACGCGCCGCAGGAACGATGAACGCCATGTTTCGTCAGCGGAAAAGGGACCCGCGTTAACGAGTCCGAAGGGTCTGAGCAGGCCACCTCTGGAAGCAACCGATTAACAAAACGGAATGCATCTTGAACACCTCCACCATACATATCCTGATTTGGATTCTTTTATTATTGGCAAAGTTCCTATGCCAACGCTACGCCCCGAAATAAGCGGGGAGCCAAGTTGCGCGATTTTCAGTTCGAATATTGAGTGCCCGTAAACTACTGATGGAATTGGAGCCGAGGGTTGGAGTCGAACCCACACGACCTTACGGTCAACGGATTTTAAGCCCGTTTCTCCGGTGCTTACCTATGAAACATATTCTGTTACTGCTTTCTCAGTATCGGCGGGTGCTTCTTCACTTGATCGAGGCCGACAGCCGGCAGAGACGCAAATGAGCCCAGCTATGACTAGAAAAACAACCTTACGGCGAATAATGACTTCAAAATGATTCATGTCGATTCGGAATAGTTAGTTGTTGTACACGCCCACCACGGATCTTAATCATCGGTCGGTGAATTGTTCTTTCCGGGCTTTGCTTATAGCGGTTGAAACCTTGTGGCATTCACTACGGGAGAGTTGCGGTGGGCACACTCTCCCAGCGATCGGACGCTACAAATTTGTAGACTCTGCTCAAACTTCTCGCGGCACGCTTCGCTGAAACTCAGCAAGATGTCTACGCTCCCGTCGTTAATCATTGCCTCTATCTCTTGAGGGGTCTTGTTTGGCTGGTTGTAGGTGTCCGTGATCACCCCTGACGACTTTGATAGGTGTTTGAATGTCGGAAGACCTTCTTCTTGACAAGTACTGAGCGCGGTAGTAGATTGCGCGACGTCAAAGAGCAACTTTCTTTGCAGGCAAACATAGAGTCCGGTTCTGGACGCGGGTAGAGCCGTACACCATCCTCGACTCTGCCTCGCGCGTAGTCTCAAACTAAGAGCACCCGGCGGATGCTCTTCAAGCCGTCCTGGCTAAACTTCCGTCCAGTTCTCTAAAAGTAGGAGTCCTACTATGGCGTACATCTCGAAAAGAAACAGAAGAAGAGAGAAAGAAACCCAGCAGGCCCTCAACACCAGGCTCGAGCTGGTCAAAGAAGGCTTCACCCGGCGCGATCTAATGAAGATGGGATTGATGACCAGCGCCGGTGTGCTGATCGCAAAGGGTGGATTGACGCACGCTCAGTGGGGCGGCCACGGCGGCAGTGGTTGTTATTCAAACAATTGCGACGTCGGCTGCAGCCCGCGGCCGGCCAACGTGTTTGTCGACCCGATGCCCATCCCGCCGGAATTGCCAGCGCGTCCGCTGACCGATCCCGGATTAACTTTCGGGGCGCCACCGCAACTGTTTCCCTACAACACAATCAATCCGGCCACCGGCCTTCCGTACGAAGGACGCGGACAATTCAATGGAACGTTGCGGCCCGGCTCAGACTTTTTTCAGTTCTTTAGTCAATATCCGCCACAAAAGTATTTCGTCGAGCGCATCAGAGCCAATCCAGCCTTCAGAATCACTTCGGACACCAACATTCCCGCGCAGACAATTTGGGGATTTAACCTGGGTGGGTCCTCCTCAAGCGATGTCGCGACTTTTCCCGGGCCCACCATCGTCACTCGCTACCAGGAACCGTGGCTGATTCGCCGATTCAACGAATTGCCAACGCAAAGCCAGAATGGCGGCTTCGGCGTTCCCGAGATGTCCACGCACCTGCACAACTTCCATAACGCTCCAGAGAGCGACGGCGGTCCCTGCCGCTGGTTCTTTCGCGGACAGTATTTTGATTACTACCACGCCGCCCAGCAGGCGGGTTTTGCTTCCAGTCATCAGCCCAACGGCGATATCAATGAATCGCTGAGCACTCTTTGGTATCACGACCATCGCATCGATCACACGGCTGAGAACGCATACAAGGGTTTGGCGGGTTTCCAACTCATCTTTAATCAGTTCGATACGGGAAACGAGACAACGGGCTTTCACCTCCCAAGCTACCCGCAATACGACATTCCCATAATGTTGGCGGACAAGTTGCTGGATCCGAGCACCGGCAAGATTTGTTTCGACACTTTTAATTTCAAGGGTTTACTCGGCGACATCCAATTGGCCAACGGAGTGATTCAACCTTACCTGGACGTAAGCAAGCGCCGCTACCGCTTTCGAGTGCTGAACAGCGGACCGTCGCGTTTCTATGAGCTGTTTCTTACCGATCCGCTGAGTCCGAATACGGTGATCCCATTTTGGGTGATCTCCAATGACGGCGATTTGTTGCCAACGCCGTTGCAGGTCACCAGCTACCGTCTCGGCGTCGCGGAGCGCTGTGACATCATTATTGATTTCAATCAGGTTAAGAATCTGATTGGCACCCATACGAAGGTCCGGCTTGAGAATCGGCTGGAGCAAGACGACGGCCAGGGACCAAGCTGCAACATCTTCTCCGGCGGACAGGGCATGTATTGCGTCGAGTTTCGAATCGGCTCAGCGGTCACCGACGCAAGCGTTGACCCGGCGACTCACCCGGTGTTTTACCAGCTGCCAAGTGTGGTCACGCCGCGCATCACCCGGACATTCAGATTTGACCGCGACAACGGCCAATGGACCATCAACGATCGCTTCGCAAACTGTAATGAACTACGTTTCACCATCACGCAGAACAGTGCGGAAAACTGGATCCTCAGCAACCCGCGAGACGATTGGCAACACCCCATCCACACGCACCTGGAACAGCATCAGATATTGAGCCGGAGCAACAACGGTGGGCGTACATACAGCAGCAGCGGTTCCGGCTACCGCTCTCGAGGTGACTGCAAATGGGGTGGAGGCGGCGCCGGCATCAGCACTACACGGCCTAACGTTCCCAACGTCGAGGTATCGCGCAAAGATACGACGCGATTGCAGGGCGATGAGGACGTTAAGACCTTCTCGCGCTTCCGCGACTTCCAGGGTGACTGGCCCATGCACTGCCACAACACCATTCATGAAGATCATGCCATGATGCTGCTCTTCCAGGTGCAGCCGGGCGTGATTGACAACAACTACAAGCCTTGACTAGC
>Ga0070694_100001185_pt1 | contig 14988 bp, 14 predicted proteins | sample KBSK1251metaG_FD_65470 | JGI IMG/M metagenome (GOLD analysis project Ga0070694, IMG submission 65470) | Corn, switchgrass and miscanthus rhizosphere microbial communities from Kellogg Biological Station, Michigan, USA - KBS K1-25-1 metaG | ecosystem: Host-associated > Plants > Roots >... | reverse complement strand
GGGGTTTCAACTGTTATAGCAATTGACCGAATACCTGCTTCATTAAATTTTAGCGCCATATGATTAGCATGTTTAACTGAATTACAAAAACCAAGGGTTTTACGATCATTACAATATCTTTTGAATTGCTGAAAAATCTGAGCGTCACGCTTATCAATTAATAATTTACGGTCTAGTTCAGATTGTTTGTATTTGTATCCATTCCAATGCAAGTCCGAATAGTCAATATTATCCTTAAGACCAATGTATTGGAAATTGGACAGAATTTTGAGGTCTATTGCCTCCTTGAGATCACTTTTATAGACAAGATTGTCATCAACTAAAGTCGATAATTCTTTTTCCTCTGAAATATCAAGTCTGAAAGGTGTCGCTGTTAGGCCAAGCAAAAACCTTGTTTTGATGGTAGCCAATACACGTTTGTAAGTAGGTGCGGGTGCATGGTGAAACTCGTCAAGAATAACATAATCGAATGGCATCTTGGCAATGCGCGCAAGATGATTCGGTCGGCTGAGTGTCTGAATCGTAGAAAACACAGCTTTATTATTTGATCCAATTAAGCCATTGAAAGCCTCTTGTGCCTGTTCTAGAATCTCTCGTCTATGAACAATAAAGAGAATACGCTTAGCCTTCAATCTCTGACAATCGAATACTGCCAAGTGAGTCTTACCTGTTCCTGTTGGCATGACAACTAGAGCCTTTTGTTTGCCTTCAGCGCGCGTACGAGTGAGAGCATCCAATGCTGCTTGCTGAATGATATTGGGCTTGAAAGGCTCTGTCATGGTTAGGCTCTAATCTCGGTGTTTTGCCTTTACGATATCACGAATGTCAGCAATGACTTCTGGCGCTGCAATCTTGGCGTTTGGTCCTGTCCAATGTTCAAGATTTTGAAAGACTAGCGAAGAAATAATTTCCGATGCAAGTTGCCTGTCATTGTCAACCATCTTCAGGAACCGCTGCCAATACTTTTGCGAAAGCATTAACTGTATTGGAACTAATGTTATGTCATCGTTTGCTGGCATCCCATAGATCCAGGCATCTTCGGTGAGAGGGGAAGCACTCATTTTAACAACCTTGCTTGTCTCGCAGTTCATTGAACTTTGTACCTCTCTAGTAGTTCTTCATCACGGCTTGGATCGTAGTCCTTGATTTCAATCTTGTCAGATTGCATACCGTGTATAACAAGTATGCCGTTATTTATGTATATTGGTTATACAAAGCATACAGATAAATATATGATAACTGGATATGCTAAGTATGCTTGATATGGCATTATCTTCAACCATGAGAATAAGTGAAGAGACAAAAAAAGAGTTATTGAAAGTTGGGGGGGAATTGACAGCAAAAGATGGCGTTGAGAGGACTCTTGAAGAGGTCGTCAAAGTGCTTTTGTCTGAACATAGTGAGAGGAAGAAAACAAAATGAATGAACTAGACAGTAACAAAGCTCATCGATATTCCTTACAACCTTTTAGGTATTCAAGTAAATTTTCTTTCATGATAAACAAAAAGGTGTTTCAAGCACTTTTACCGGCATTATTGCTTGTGGTGACAGTCATGTTACCAACGCAAGCATATGCAGCAAAACCTATAGTTGGCACAATAATTATAGACGGTAGCGGAACTTTTCTAAGAGGCGAGGATGCGAAAGCAGTTGCCTTTAGTGTGAAAGGTAAGATGGTGTGTGATGATGAAGGTAATATAGTTGAATTCAGACAGTTTAGAGGACAATTGACTGTTGATGATAAAACCCAACGGATAAAGCATGTTGAATTTACAAAACAAGGAAATACAGCGGAGATAATAATTCAGACAAGATCGCTTGGTACTCTGACATTGGTTGATGATACAGGTGAGCTTGTAAATTGCATTTATCTTAATGCAGGTATCGGTTTTGCAACAGCAGCGGAATCGGGTAATTTGCGGATAAATAACACAACCTATGAAATTTCTGAAAATGTGTATATGACTATATATTTTCCACACCTTCACTAATTTTTCTTAGTGAAGGCATCTTTTTTTATTATTGCCTTATTGCTCATTAGCAGTATTGTGATAATGGCAGTGCCAGTTGAAGCTCAACAAGGCACTGAATTAATTGAACGCGGCAAGGATTTTGAACGATGGTCAAATCCAGATAACACTCAAACTGTCAAAATGGGTTTGAAGCCCTGGGTATATGATCAGGGGCATCGCATTTTTGTACCTCACATCATTAATGACTTAGGTGCTAACGAAATTCATGTTCAGTCAGGCGTAATTGGTTTTAAAATCAAGCCATACGGGGCGATTCTGACTAATGCGGATATGACAATTGACCTTGCAAAAGAGACTTGGATTCCAGAGATAAGTAACAAGAAAATAAACATGACTTACATCAGCCAGAGCATTTTGGAAAATGCTACCGGGGTTTTTGTTACTAATAATTACCAGATTGACGATGGCGGTATAGTTTACAACTTGTCATTGATTTATGCTATGCCTGATGGCGATCCTGCAAAAAGGATTATTATAATCGACGGTCAGCCGGTAAGTGAAAAAGACAAGCTTGCCAAGAAATTGAATCTACATCGCCAATGGGAATGGCCTCAAGATGTAAAAATTAAGGAAATGGTTATTGATACTAGCAAATTTGAGGTAAAGCAGAATGCAACAAAGTATTCCAAAAAGGTAACTGATGAAGCGATTAACTTTGTAGATGATAAAGGCATTGTTTTACTGCAAGAAATCCTTGCTAGTGCTGGCTCTCACTTGACAGACATTGAATACTCTACAATCAAAAGCACTTTTTCATATAGCAACTTTGACAGCAATCTAAAACTTGTCGATGATACCCAATCACTTACAACTTCAGGTTCTCAGGATTCTCGTGTAAAGACCGCAACAGGTACAGGCTCTAGCTGTCCAACAAGTAGCTATACTAACCCCACAAGCGGCGCTCAGGCATTTATCAGAATTCCTCCATCAAGCAATGCGGGTACAGAATGTGAAAGAGGTATTTTTGAATTCTCATTGACTGCTATCCCTGATGGTTCAACCGTGACTGATACTGATTTGACGGTTGATGTTGCATCGGTTACAACACCGCGAAATCTATCCTGGTTACCAATGACCAATCAACCTACAGCAACAAGTAATGCAACGACTCTTTGGACTGATTGTGGCGATGGCACTGCTTATGTTTCCAACAGTACAGCATGGGGAACTGCGGGCGATAACAAGCTGATTGATTTAGGAACAAGTGCAGATTCTGAAGTGCAGACACGATTGACCGGTGGAGATTGGTTCGCAACCTGCGTGAAGGTTCATGATGAATCAAGAGACAGTTCATTCCATACCGTAGTAGTCGAACAATCAGAACAGTCAGGTGAAACACCAACACCAACCTTAACAGTAACCTATACTCCACCAACTGTGACTGTTGTAATTGCATTAAACATGGCAACAGGTAGTGCCACGCCTGAAGCAGCAAGCACTTCTGTTACCATAACATGCGATGTCGCAGGAACGCCAACGAATTATGCTCATGACGGAAACGCAGCTTCTCAGAGTTTTACTTGCGATGCTTTAGATCCTGTTCAAGTAACTATGCCAACAGCGGCAACAAGTCGTTTTCGATTTGAAGATGGCACAGCTGTACAAACATTCACATCTTGCAGTTCAGGTACGTGCAATGAACAAGCCTATAGTAATATTTATCGGCAATTAAGGACCACGACAACCTTAACAGGTGTCGATAGTAACAATCTCATCAAAATAAACCGCACTTTTACTGGTACAAATAGTTACTATCCTCATAGTGGTGGCACTGATTGTGGGCTTGATTTTGATGGCAATGACGATTATGTTTCATTAGCTGATCATGCAGATATCAGGTTTAAAAACAACTTTTCTGTTGTAATTTGGTTTAATGCAGAAAGTCTAGCAAATGAAGGTGGTGAGCCACGCATACTGTTTGCAAAAGCAGATAATTCATCCTATCATTATCGAATGAGCATTAGTTCTGGTGGAAATTTAATTAGTGATATTCAGACATTTGGCGGTGCTTTTGGGGGTAATGGATTAGCTGGTGTAACAGTTGAAAAAAGTTACATGGGTGTAATGACAGTCAGTTCTGGAACTGTTACTACTTATCTTGACACAGTTGCCGGTGGTACTAGCTTTGGAACATCTACTACTCAGGCCGATACTGCATTAGTATTGGGAAGATTAGGAGCTGCTGGAGAAGGTTCATTGCTAGGTAAAATCTTTGAATTTAGGTATTATGACAAAACCCTATCAAGCACTGAAGTAAGTACTCTCTATAATGGCGGTCATGTTTCTAGTAGTCTCAAAGTTTATTGGAAATTTGATGATTGCTCAGGCACAAGTGTAACCGATAGAAGTGGCAATTCTCATCCAGGAACTTTGAACGGTTCACCAGCTTGGGAAACAAGCCTATGGTCCGACCAATCCGTAAATCTCAACGTGCCAAGCTCTCAGAGTATCACGGCTAATCAAGAAAGGTGGGCCAATTACAATTCAACAGCAAGCAGGGTTTTCAATGTCAGTTCAGCAACGACAAAGCCTTACGTCTGGCAAAAGGAATTCTATACTCAATTCCGTGTTGCAGAAACCAATGTAGGCAGCGCTTTGGCACTAAATCCTGTTGGAACTTATACAGTTACAGCAACGCTTGCCAATAGTTCAAACTTTGCAGTACAGTACGATACCTTGACAACGGATGGCTACACTGATGCGCCAAGTCGCTATTGGGTAAAGAACGGAACGCAGAGTTTTGGTGATGTTAGCTGGCGTGGAATAGTAGTCAAGAATAGCGGCGCTAGTTGTTCCGTAACTAGCTATAGCAATTGCGATGTTACCTTAATTTCACAGCACTATGCTTTTCTGACTGACAAGTATTTCCGCTATGCTGTTGATGGTGGAACTGCCAATGTAAATGCGGCACTTCTCAATAATACATTTTCATTTGATGCCACAGCTACTGGCACAAAAACATCTATCGTTGAATTTCCAACAACTGTCTATAGTGGAGTTACCTCAGTTGCCATCAACGGAACAAGCCATACAAGTTACACGGTTTCTGATGTTGGCGGCGGTGTAGGCATTATCACGATTTCCGGCATCGGGTTTTCTGTAAAGCATATCGCAATAGTCATGACTACTGGTGGCGGCGGTGGAGGTGGAGGGGGCGGTGGAGGTGGCGGTGGAGGTGAAGGCGGGTTTAGTGGAACGCCGCTCAATGTCACAATTACTATACCTACTTTCAATGCCGCACCGGGCAAATCAGATACGGTCAAAATGTCGGTTATTGCAAGAGGTTACACAAACGTCATAATTACTCAGATCACTTTTGCAGCGCCGTACAACACCTGGTTCACAATTGACGAACCATTGCCAAAGATGGCACAGATTGAATTAGGCAAGGAAAACATTGAAACCACGATCCCGATTACTGTCAATGTACCTGAAAATCAACCAGGTGCTTTTCGTACAGTGCCAATGAGTGTCATAGTATCCGCTGGTGGAGCAACATCCACTGCTAACTTGAATGCTCAAATCGCTCTTGTACCGAACGTAGAACTTGGTTATGGGTTGATAGCAGCGGTGCTAGGAATTTTCGCGGTGGTTGGGCTAGTAGGAAGAATAAGAAAGCGAAGGCGTTAATTTTCTTTCGTTGCAAAGGGAAAAGAGTGATCCAAGGCCAGCATTAGGCTTTTTCCTGATGCTAGGTTTCATCTTTGGTGTTTTCGCCCTAGTCAATTTCGGCACTGGCGGAACTTTTCAATCTTTAGAAGTATTTGGCTTGATTGCCATGTTTTCAGGCTTTGCATCTTACATAGCTCTGAGGGCAGGCGTTTCACCCTTCAAATGGTTTGACGGATTGCTGAATAGAAAGGATCTCAAATGGCTTGGTTTTGGCATTGCAGGAATATTCGCATCGGTTATTGGAATAACAAGTGTTGTTCCCGGTAGCATCGGCATTTTGATTGCATTATTTGTTGGTGGAATTGTGCTAGCAATAGTTCTGATCAAATCACAGAATTTCTTAGCACCCATTTTGGTACATGGTGTCTATAACACAATTGTGCTAATTGCCTCAACTGGCGCGTTCGGTCCAGGGGCAGTAATTCCTCTTAGTGCCAGTCCGATCCAAGTTCCAGTTTTCAATTTTGAAGGCTTGACTCCTGATAATTTATTAGGACAAGCAGCAATGCAGGTGTTCGTGGTAGCTGGATCGGAAGAATTGCTCAAGATCGGAATTTCTGTTGCAATGTCATTGATTACAAGAAATATCTTTTTAATCATGGGTATTAGTGTCGGGGCTTGGACCGGTATGCACAGTATAATTTCTTATGTACCGTGATAAGGGGATACAGTTATAAGGGTAGCCACTTATAATAAAGTGTGAAAGTTAAGAAAATAAAAACTACGATTGATGTGCCTGAACAACTCTGGAAAGATTTCAGTATCAAGGTTATTCAGAAACATGGCGGGCGTAAAAAGAATGATGTGATTCAAGAACTTCTTGAAGAGTATGTGAGGAGTAATTGAATTGACAAATCGCTTTTTGAAAACAGATTGGGCAGATGTATCTAGTTTTGCAGGTAATCTATTACAAGAACATGGGCTAAAGTTAGATGAAGTAAATCGTTTATTGGGAAGCATTCGTAAATGTTCACAATGTTACAGACCTTTTCTAAAGGCAAAGAATGACGATGTTTATTGTTCCATACAATGTCAAGCAAAGCGATATAGCTATCAAGGATTAACGAAAAAGATTTGTCCTAATTGTAAAGTGGAATTTATGCCTAAGAGACAACGCCAGATATATTGTAATCCAGACTGTTCAAGGATTCATGCGCGTCGTAGTCTTGCAGAACGAGAATGCCCTCAATGTCATAAATTATTCAAGCCTCTTCATGCAGGTAGGAAGCATTGTTCACAACAATGTGCTAATGATTCAAGACGGAAACCTTTGATTAATGCTATTTGTGTTGTTTGTAAACGAGCTTTTACAGGGAGACCAAGCAACTTCAAACGCTATGCTGGACATGGACCACATAAAGGAGAATATTGTTCAATTCAATGTGCTTCAATTCTTAAGAGTAGTATCTGTCTTGATGACGCACAAAGAGAAAAATATATTCAGATGGTGACAAGTACGAAAATGACAAGGTATCGCAAATTGAGGTTAGCTACACTTCTTAAAATCGATATTAATTTAAAATGCATAAACTGTGGGTGTGATGTATTTGAAGCGTTAGAAATTAATCACAAAGGTGGCGGCGGAAACAAAGAATACAAGTTTATGAATAAGGAAGGCATCTCTCAAGTGAAATTCATGTATGATATATCAAGAGGTAGGCGAAAGATTGATGATCTTGAAATTCGATGCCGCCCTTGTAATGCACTTCACCATTGTGAAACCAACAAGGGTATAAAAGGATGGAAAATAATTTGGGAGCCTACTTAATTTTGATTCAAGCCTTTTGAACAAGAGCAATAGAATTATCGCCTCATCATTGTTAATTGTAGGCGGAATTGTCGCAGTAGGTTACGGCTTTACAGGTGTAGATTTTGCCATTGCTCATGATTTGTGGAGTCCGACAGGTGATCGAACTACCAACTTTCCACTACTCGGCAAGCTAGATACTGTCACTGCTTTTCAGATCAGCTTTGTGACTGTTGGGGTAGGGTTTGTTCTATTCTTGATAGGTTCGCATTTTGCCATTGCAAATTCAAGCACGATTAGACATGCTGCTTACATGGCTGTAGGGGCAGCGTTGTTTGCATGGGCAATCTGGGGAATAGCATTTTCCTTTGATACAGTAACCTTTAGAATGCTTGTTGATGTTGACGCTGTAGATATTCCATGCCCTGATCTTGGTGGTGAACTGGGTCCAGTTTGCAGGTTCACAAGCACTGAATGGCTCTTCATCAACTTTGCAATGGCGGCAATAGGATTCGTGGTGGCCTTGGTAGGTGCAAGAAAGACTAGGGTTGTGCGTGTTGCCTACTGAATTTTTTAACATAGAATGCGAAAGAAACACGCTCAGATTTTGCTACTGACAAGTACAGTCAGCTTTTTTGCCTTCATGTATGTCATTTGGTTGATTTTCGACATTACGCATAAAATCAATAGCGAACCCAACCCGCCCTCATGGTGGACACTATTCACTATTCCTTACTGTGGTCAGGTTTATTGCAATATTACTCATACTTTAGCATGGAACATTGTGGCTGTTCTGATGAGTGTCAGCTTTGCTACTGGATTGATCGGGATGCTGAAACTGAATTTCATAACTAGGCGGCAAGTTTAATTTTCTAGTGCTTAACGGGAGAGCAACTATTGCGCTGATGAGACAGGCAGGCTCGTAGTAAGGGCTTGCTGGTTGTAGTTGAAGCGCAATTTTCAAATATTGCCCAAGCAGCCAAGCTTCAAGCGTTTTTACCTCAATTTCATTATTATTGATGTGGTTATCTGGTTCGTTGTTGTGCCAGCGATAATCAGCTTGCAATTATACAACCAGATTTTTACCGTAGATGTACCAACAATTCAAGAGTATATCTGGTGGCAGTTGCTTGGGTTTGCAAGCACCTTGATAGCCTATCATTTTGCTACCTATGAGATGAAGTGGCAAAAGAAACTAGGTCATTGATAATTATCGTTGCATATTCATCTTTACTTGTTCGAATAGTCCTTGCATGGTATGTTCTTGGCATAATGGCGAGACAAAGACTTCTTGATCACAAATGCGACAGCTTTTTTGTTGCAAGCGATGATCATTAATATGCGGAGGTTCATGGACTTGATAGTATTCATTTTCATTGATTTTAGAGAATGATTCTGCCAAATCTTTAAAGCCGTTGTATTCTCTTTTTACGACCATCAATTCGCCTTGGTCATTATAGGCACAGTCAAAGAACAGTTGTTTCTTGCATTGCCAACAGTCAGTGATGAATCGGAAATGCCTGCCTTCAATCTTTTTACTGATTACTTCAGGTGGCACATAATGCCCTTGAGTGTGACAGTCATAATTGTTGGTTCCAAGCCTGTTTTTGATAGCTATTGAAAGTAATTTTAGGCGATCAAAGCGCGGTAAGACCATGAAGGAAAATTGAATAATTTTAAGTCGTGGTTATGGTGTCAGAAGAAACACCGAGTCGTGCTGATTTGCGCAAGCAAATAGAACTGTATGAAGAGTTGGTTTCTCGCAAGTTTAAGGAGATAAAACCGCCTAGTTTTGATATTGTAAATCTCAATCGCTTCAATGCAAAGATGGAGAAATACGCCAGGGATATGCAAGAACAATACGATCGTATAGTGCAACGGGCAGATTACGTACTTGCTGGATTCAGTCGTATGAGAGTAGATGATGAGCCAGAAAAGACCATCAGCATTCTACTAGATACCCTTGGACCTGATCCGCACAAGCCCATCGAGTCAGCAACCGTCTATACTGGTCGGAGAAACGTGCCTAATCCTGTAAAGTGATGATATGGTAAAGCAGGATGCTGAGGGAATCAAAAAATCGATTCTACTGCGTTACCCTTGGACATTCCTTGAAGAATGTTCCCGACAGCTAATCATCTACAAAGCGTTTCGGGGTAACAACAAGAAAATGCGTTCAATGAGTGTAATGGATGAGTTGATAGATTATGTTACTTTGGATACGCATTCTGGCCTTAGAGTCTATGACCTAAAGGATCATAGCCCAAAACAATTAATCATGGTAAGCAAAGGTCTGGTTGATGAATTTCGATATTATTATTGGGGTCGAGAAAAAGTATTGCCTTCATGGTGGAAGCAGGAATGGACTGATCAGCAGACTTTTGATTTATTGAATGGCGGATATCGTGATGATGGGATTCCAGGCATTTACTATTTATCACCTGGCGAAACTGCGGTTCCCACCAATAATCTAGTGATTATCCGTAAGCCTGTCTTACTGTCTTTAGCTTGGGGCAATAGAGATCCGCGTGATGTTGAGGATGCATTTAGCCAAAGACATGAGATTACTAACAGGGATGGCGGAATAAGCATTGAGTCGTTGCCCCTGATAAAAAAAGAAGAAATGAAAAACCCTTCAATTCTAGTTGATTCAATTCCTTGGTCAGTTTTCACCCATTATGTCGATAGCGGATGGACAAAAGCTGCTCCAATTTGCACCTTGATAGAAAAAACCATAGCCAAAGTTCTAGAAGATAATGGGTATGAAGAGGATGAAGATAGGCGCGATAAACTAATTGTTGAAGTCAATCGCACTGCTGAAGATGATACAGGGGATCTAATGCTATGACTGCTGTATCCATAAAAAACGAACGCAGAATTGATCCAGTTATTCAATTAAAGCCTTACTTTCCAGCATATTTCGTGATTGGTAAAAAAGGTGCTGGCAAGTCCGCGTTGTTGGAGCGAATGCTGGAAATCTATTACAAATTAAGCTATGTAATCCTGGATTGGAATGGTGCTTTTGACCTTGAAGGTTTTCAGTGGTGTGTAAAGGGAGAGGATCGTAGGCGACCTGATGGGGTTATTGAGCCTGGTGCTGCATATCCCATTTTGGTTATTATTCCAAGGACAACGGAATTGGTGAACTACGGCAACAAGCTGGTTACAAAAGAAGGTGAGATAGATGCTGTCAAGATCGTGTACGATGACACGCCATTGAAGGACATCATCAAGATGTGTTATACTGAAAAACGGATCTGTATTTTCAATATCTATCTGTATCGGGAACCGTCAAAAGGCCAGCGGAAACTTGCCGAGTTTATCAATGAATTGCCAATAGTAATGCGTGATGAAATGCCTGCCTATGTCAATTGCGCCCTTGGACTTCGGGAACTTGCAGACCTATCCAGTAATCGCATGAAGGCGCATAAAGGCGGTGGGGAAACCGAATCGAAAAGGTCACTTAATACGTTCTCAAGGATGGCTAGGCACGCTAGGGTGACGATGATTGTGGACATGCAGAACCCTGATGATGTTTACGGTCAATTGGTAGCCCAGGAGGATTTTATTCTTGCCAAAAGGCTGAACAAGCATCACATTCCAGAGAAGCTTTCATGGCTGCAAAAGACGATAGATGCCAAAATAGATTCGGCTTCTAACCATTATATGCGAAATAAAGTAAAGTTGGTATCTTTAGATAGATTATCGACTAACAGCTATTACTGCATCTGGCCTGACGGTCATTACACAATCCAGCATAACAGTGAGCCAGGTTTCCGACATCACAAGGTAGATGACGATGCTCAACTGCTTGCAGGCGTGAAGATTCGGTTTCCTACAAAGCAAGAGATGGTACAGTCTGTTGAAGGAAAGATTATGGAGATTCAACAAAAGAAAACTGCCAAGGAGGAACGAATAGCTATGTTGCAGGAAGCCTTGGATCATTATAGCAAGAAGAAAGCCGATGATCCTGCTTATAGCTGGCATGATTGTGCCAAAGACATCAAGTTCATGGGAATTGATGGCAAGCCTTCTGGGGAAGGGTTGATGAAGGCTGTAAAGCGTGGCATAAATGATGGGGTTATCAAGCCTAAAGAGGGGAACAATGGCTAGATCAATTTTACTATAGTAGAAAACAAGTCTGGTAAGGCTAACCGACATGCTTTGTAATGGACAAAAGCGGTTAGTTTCTGTCCTTTCGACAGGGTTGAGAGCGGCGGACAGACAGACTGGACAAAACAGGACGTTTTTTGATTTTTAGTCTGTCCGTCCGAGTGAAAATCCTCTTATATTGTTCGTCTAGTTTAACAAAGCAACTTAGCACGACACGCATAGCACGTCTAGATAAACACGGTAGGCAATTTACGGCAACTGTCTATTTGTATTCTGTTGTTGGGTCAGAGCTTGTGCCATAGTGTTTGCTGTGCTGGCAAAGGTCTTTTGAAAATCCTGAGCATTGAAGCGAAGGCCAGACATGACAACAGGCACAACGTATTCTTGCATTAGGTAGAAGGTCCGTATCTCTGTCAAGACAGCGGCATACATATGGTTGATGTCGTTGCCGTTCTTGCTAAAGAATACAGCATATTCCAGGAACTCTATATGTTGTTGTTTCCATACTCGCCACCGCTCCATAGCCGCCTGAGTTTCCCTGAGCTTGCCTTCAAAGAGCTGGATAGCATGTTCAAAGTCCTTATCTCTCTGGGATCTAAAGCCTGAAAAGAAGTTATGTAGCCTGTCCATGAGGCCACCTTGCTCTTGTTCAATGACTACTTGAGGCTGAGCTGTCATGTTCTGGACTTGGATATTACGAAGGGTGTCAGTGTCTCTCAGTTCCTTGATTAGCCTGGTAAGGACATCAAGGCTGTACGATGTATGCTCAGTTATCACGGTTGACCATTTCTGAAAGTCGGCTAATGATTTGTTTGAAAGAGCAAACGTAGATAGGTCCAATGGTGTGCGTTCCCTACTGAGGTTAGTTATCTGGTTACGGGCAAGGACTATGGATTCATTAGTGTTACTACCGACAATTTGCTTTTCTATCTCAATGAATGCTTGCTGTAATAGTTCTGTTCTGGCTTTGAGAAGGTCGGAATCGTCGTTAAGTCGGGTGAACAAACCTTGGAGAACATTAGCTACCACAGTATCCACTGGTCGGTCTACATGACTACTCATAGTATAAAATTAGGAAAACTACCCTGTAATTGGGGTAGTAGTTGTTGTCGTACCTGACCGTGATCCCATAAAGTGTCCTGCCAGCATGATGCCACTGAAGCCGACTATTGCGCCTATGAACATCTGTGTAGTTATTGGCGTGGAGGGATATTGGCTTTGCATGAATTGTATGGTTCCAAAGATGGCAAAGAAGATGATAGCACCTGCAAGCCATTGGCTCATAGCTGGCCTTGATTGTAGTAGGGATTGAGTATCAAATCTCTTTTGGGCTAGGAGTGTAAATCCTTCGTTGCGCTCAAAAGTCATTGAGGTTAATTGGCGCTGGCAATCTTGTAGTTTAGTTTCTGCTGCCTTCCTAGCAGATTCCAGATCCTTTATTATCTTAACATGGGTTATTGTCTGCTTCAATAATGCGCTGACTCCAAGAAGTTCTTTATCACTTGTTATGATTTTGGGTTGCATGTAATGGTCTGAAGGTGGGGTAGGATAGTAGACAAGATGGCATGGACTATTATCCCATTCACCTGCGTTGTGGTAAAAGCGTGCCTGGGGTAATGCTTCTCTGGCTCGTCTAAGATGGATTGGACCTCTGAATATATCAGTATGACTACCTGCATCGAAATAGCTATCTCTATCATCTAATTGAGTATGAGTCATCAAGATGATAGTACCCTCTTCTATTGTGGCATCTTGCATTTTCTGTATTCTGCCGACATAGAAATACAACTCGTCTTTACTTCTGAGCATGATATCAGCTACATTGATTGCTTCGGGTAAGCTCTTGAGCAATTCCAGATTATGATCATCGGTAGGTTCAGGATAGTGATACATCATGGCGCGGAAGTATTCATTGGGCATGTTAAAGATGTATTCGTCAATACGTTTTTGTGCTGGTTCTCGTGAGTGAGCTATTCGGAAAATAAGTGCTGTGAGACCACCAATGATGATAATGAGTAGTAACACATTGCCAACATTAGGAGGCCAGAATAGGTTACGTGCTGGCTCAAAGAAATCCACCATGATGTCAAAAAGAGCTATTGGGAAATTCATGCCGTTGTCTCTTGCTTGCGCTTTGTTCTTGGTGTGATCGGTAAGGCAGGCACATTGTTTTCATTTGATGGTAATTGAGCTGTTGATGTAGGGTTAGTAGTTGCAACTTCATCAGCGGAAAAAGTGGCTAGGTCTGCTATATCTTCATCAACAATGGCTTGCTTCACAAGGACATAAATGCGCAAGAGAATCTTTCCATCACCCTTGTCATCCCTACTTGTTAACAGTTCTTTCTTGTCGGAATTGCGTATCGCATGATAAAAGATTGTCATAGCTAAGCTCCCTGTTCACCATTATTCCGTGATTGCACTTCACGTAATTCATTCGGATGTGTTTCCCAATAGAGTGCATCTTTTTCATAGTGCTTCATGGGTAGCATATTTGAAGGAGTCAGATCATCTTCTCTAGCAAATGGATCTGCATTACGAACTTCCCAGAACGGTCGTTTTTTGCTATTAGGTTGATTGTACTTATTTGTAGTATGTTTGGATATTGTTATGCCGACAGTGCCTGAATTGCTAGAATAGACTGGATTCTTGTTATTGACTGTAAAATGACCGTCATTCTTTGTGTTTAATTTACGCTTGATACCAAACATGACAATGAGAGTGCCAATGCCGATCAGAACTATTATGCCATTAATTCCAACTGTTGAATAGATTGCATTTGATTCAAGATATCGTTGTGTTGACATTTCTCTGACTGCATTTGCACTGCCTGTAACCAAGTCAGTCAAAGCATCAAGTCGAGTATAGACTCCGGCGTTCAATTCCTCAGCAGTAGGGATATGAGGAACAGGCATGGTGGTTATCTCGAATGTTTGCTGGAAATCAAGCCCCTTGATAGCCAATGTCCTTGACCATGTAATCTCGGCATTTTCGCCCGAACGTATGACAAATTCAGCCACCTGATCCATTGGGGTGTTGTACTTCTGGCCTATTGTGATCGTGAACGTATCAAGGCTTGCAGTGGTGAACCTCTTGGCAACAATTCCCGGCTGAGTATTGACCTCATCAAACATCGTATAAGCAGACGAGCCAGAGATGCTACGGACCTCTTGGATATGTTCAACGCCAGCGGGAAAGCGCATTTCTAGCACGAATGGGATATAGGCGTTAGGTCCACGAAAACGCTCAAGGTCGTTGACTGTTACTACTGTCGGGTCGGGATTGGTAGGTGGGGCAGGAACTGGATCTGTTACTACTTGAGGTTCCTCTTGAGCATAGACAACGGTTGGAACAAGAAGCATCACAATCGTAATGGCAAGTCCTATTTCCTTCAGGGCTTTCATGGGTGAAAACCATCCGCCTA
>Ga0070694_100001183_pt1 | contig 14993 bp, 11 predicted proteins | sample KBSK1251metaG_FD_65470 | JGI IMG/M metagenome (GOLD analysis project Ga0070694, IMG submission 65470) | Corn, switchgrass and miscanthus rhizosphere microbial communities from Kellogg Biological Station, Michigan, USA - KBS K1-25-1 metaG | ecosystem: Host-associated > Plants > Roots >... | reverse complement strand
TATGTCTCGGAATTGGACGTCGAGCAGCGCACAAATATTTGCGTCCTGGGTCAGGACCTGGTGAAAGCTCTTTTTGTTTCGGAAGATCCGCTCGGCAAAGAAATAAAAATCGCGGGACGGCCGTTTTATGTGGTTGGAGTTATGGAACCGTTGGGCAGTATCCTGGGGCAATCACGGGATAACTCAATCTACATACCGATTACGACGTTTGAAAAATACTACCCGGACATTGAATTTCCGGAAATTATCTCAGCAATAATTGTGCGCCCGGTTTCGCGCGCCTATGTAAAGTCGGCGATCGACGAAATGACCGACATCCTGCGCCGGCAACGTCGGGTGCCACCTGGGGCGGTCAACAATTTCGGCATCTCGTCACAGGACGCGCTGCTGGATGTCTACAATCAATTGACAGGCGCTACTTATCTGGTGCTGACGGCCATTTCGTTTGTGGCATTGATGATCGGTGGGATCGGTGTCATGAACATCATGCTCGTGTCGGTGACCGAGCGAACGAAAGAGATCGGATTACGTAAAGCGGTCGGAGCCACGCGCACCAATATCCTCTGGCAGTTTCTGATTGAAGCAGTCGTGCTCACGGCGATTGGCGGATTCCTCGGACTGACCATAGGCGAGCTGTTTAGCCTGCTGGTGAACAAATATTCGCCGCTCCCCGCTTATGTCCCGGCGTGGGCAATTGGTGTCGGGGTGGGAATCTCTGCCGGAGTGGGAATTGTTTTTGGATTATGGCCGGCCTGGAAAGCGGCCCGGCTGGACCCAATTGAGTCGCTCAGGTGGGAGTGAGGTCAGAACCGGGAGCGGTAGCGACCGGGTCAATCTTAGTCAAAATCGGGTAGTTCTTCCCCTTGCCCATGCAATACATAATCGATCGGCTCGATGTACGGAGACTTGTATCGATTGTGGAAGCGATCAACTGAGCCCCGTTCATCCCCGGGGAGCCAAGTCCCGTGGCAGCGAAATGTAATCAAATAGGCAAGCGGAGTATCAGTATCGTTCCACATCGCTCCATCTTAGAACAGCAAGCAAGTAAGAAAAGTTGCAGAACAATGGGGTATCGCGTGGGTTACCCAGTCGCTACCGCTCCCGGTTCTGACCTCAGCGGTAACCAAAATCCCTCCTCGACCGTATAATTAACCCAGTGAAGCTAATCGAAATCCTTAAAGTCGCTCTTGCCGCGATCTGGTCGCATAAGCTGCGTTCGGCCCTGACCCTGCTGGGCATGATCGTCGGCGTCACCGCATTCGTTACCGTCGTCTCGCTCATCCAGGGCTTTAATGTTTACATTGATGAGAAGATTGCCAACATCGGCGCCAAGTCATTTTCCATTCAGCGCTTCAATCCCTTCGAAGACTTCAAAGACACCGACACGATTGCCGCCGCGCAACGGCGCAACAAAGAGCTGACGATGGATGATTACGATTTCATCAAGCAGCGCTCAGCGTTGATAGCAAAGATCGGCGCCAAAGCGCGCGGCTCTCCGGCGCTAATCAAACGTGGCGATCAGACTCTTGAGGATGTCTTTGTCAGCGGAGTATCCGCGAACACCGCAGATATCGACAACCGGACCATCGCCGATGGCCGTTTCTTTTCAGAGACTGAGGCCGACGGCGCCGCCCGCGTGGCGTACGTTGGCGCGGACATTGCCGCCAAGCTATTCCCCGCCGGCAATGCCATCGGCGGTGAGATCGACATCCGCGGGCTGCCCTACCGCATCGTCGGGATCGAGGAAGTCAAGGGAACCGTCTTCGGAATTCCGCAGGACAGCTTTATCGTGATTCCTTTGAAAACTTATCATCTGGATTTCGGCCCGTTGATTGGACGACGGTCGCTGTATTTCACGGCCACGTCAAAGAGTGATGAAGGTTTCAGTGACACAGTCGAAGAAGCCAGGTTTCTGATGCGCGCGCGCCGCAAACTGGGACCAGGCGAGAAAGACAACTTTGGCATCGTCACGCCGGATGCGATCACCGGTTTGCGCGATCGAATTTTTGGCACGGTCTTTATTGTGGCCATTGCGGTCCCTTTCATCGCGCTCGTGGTTGGCGCGATTGTGATCATGAATATTATGCTGGTCTCGGTCACGGAGAGAACCAAAGAGATCGGGTTACGCAAATCGCTGGGAGCCCGCAAGCTCGACATCCTTAAGCAATTCCTGTTTGAAGCCGTCACCCTGGCCACCATCGGGGGCGCTGTCGGAATATTTCTGGCCTGGGTTGTCGGCAAGGTGGTCACCGCTACCTTTTTCCCCACTTATCTCTCGATCTTTGCGATTCTCGGCGCCCTGGCAGCCTCGGGAGGGATGGGGATCATTTCCGGAATTGTACCGGCATGGAAAGCGGCTCGTCTCGATCCGATTGAAGCGCTTCGTTCTGAGGCCTAATGGCAAAATGAGAATTGAGAATTGAAAACTGCAAATTTGTACAACGGCTGGCCACGAATTGAAAATTCTCAGTTTGCATTTTCACTTTTCAATATTTTTTGAGGGCAGGAGTCGCTTATGAAAATATTCCGCTCGGACATCCTGGAGAATCTTTGGTTGGCCCTGGCCACTCTGCGCGCCAACAAGATGCGCTCGTTCCTGACCATCATCGGAGTGATCATCGGGGTGGTGACGGTGATGCTAATCGCCTCGATCATCAGCGGGATCGACACGGCGTTCACCAAAGAGGTTGAATCCTTCGGCACCCGCTCGATGTACATCAGTAAATTCAATCCGGGCATTCACGTCGGCCGCCGTTCCCGGGAAGAGCGCATGCGAAAAGAGCTGACCTACGATGATGCTATTGCGCTGTCTAAATTGCCGGCCGTGGAAGTGGCAGTTCCTTTCCTCGAAATCACCAACAATTTTTTCGGCCAAAAGATACTGGTCAGCGGCGGCGGCAAAACTTCCGCCTCGGTTGCTTTGCAGGGAACCCTCCCTGATTTTGAAAAGGCCGGCACCCAAATTGTTTCCGACGGCCGCTTTTTCTCTCAGTTTGAAAACGACACCAACACCAACGTCTGCGTAATCGGCTCGAAGGTGGCTGAAGACTTCTTCAAGTTCGGCAAACCCGTCGGCGATACGATCAAGATTGGTTCTGAAGAGTATCGCGTCGTCGGCGTGCTACAGCCGCGCGAGCAGTTCTTATTCAGCGGCGGCAGCGACGATCAAAACAACGTCATCTACATGCCTTACAACGTCGCCCGCAAGCTGAAACCGAATTCTGACGATATCTATCTGCTGGCCGTGGCCCGACCGGGCATGATGAAGGAAGCCATGGATCAGGTCACCGATGCGCTACGCGTCCGCCGCCAGGTTCCTTTCGGCAAACCTGATAACTTTGGGATCGAAACAACTGAAAATCTGATCAATACTTTCCACGCGATCACCGGCGGTGTGGCGATCGCCATGGTCGCCATTTCATCAGTCGGACTGATGGTCGGCGGCATCGGGGTAATGAACATCATGCTGGTGTCGGTGACCGAACGCACTCGCGAGATCGGTATCCGGAAGGCAATCGGCGCACGACGCAGGGATATCCTCTGGCAGTTTTTGATCGAAGCGATGACGCTCACCGGCTTCGGTGGTTTTGTCGGCCTGGCTATCGGCTGGTCGTTATCTCTGGTGGTGAAACTGATTATGCCGTCTTACGTGCCTTTGTGGGCTCCGATTGCCGGCTTCTTTGCCAGCGTGGGCATCGGCATGATCTTCGGTCTGTGGCCGGCATGGAAAGCCGCGCGCCTCGATCCAATCGAATCGCTCAGGTACGAGTAAAGAAGTGGCACAGACTTCAGTCTGTGGTTTTCGACCATCTGGAATCACAGACTGAAGTCTGTGCCACTCTCGCTCTTACGATAAGAATCCCGGAAAGATCGCCGCAAGCGCCATTCCAAATAACAGGAACAGCACGAACAGCGTGATGGCCACGCCCCACCCTTGCGATGAACTAACCTTGGAGCCCCCCTCACGCAAGCCAACCGCACTCAACCACAGTCGATAAAACGCAAGCACGCCGATTGCGGTGGCGATTACCCAGATCACGGGATGGTCTTTGGACGACACCAGCAAACCCAGGTTGTCGTAAACCAGTTGTTCCTGTCCCAGCAGCGGGTGAATGTCGTCCGGCGATTTCAGGTAGAGAATTAAGAAACTGATCCCTTTTTGGATGACCGTAAATGGGAGAGTGACATAAGCGACTACCGCATAAGTCTGCCAGTAATGCATCCGCCCACCGAATGCCAGCACGCCCAGCAGGCACAGCGCCGCCAGGAACGCCACGCCAAAAAAGTGACCGACTACGGCCTTGAGTACATTGCCTATCTGTTGCCCAACCGCCTTCTGCTGCTCAACGCCATCGGTCCTCATCTTTGCCAGCGCTTCGGGCGGAGGTTTGATCGGACTCTCTTCGAGCTTATCAACCGTAAAGTTGATGATTCGCTCAGCCGTGATGCGATGTACGAAGGCGGCCACATAAATCCCATTCAATAACCCGACGATGATGACGGCCGCCATGAATTGCGGATGCGCGCGCAGGTTGCGAAACACGCTGGTCGGCTCAAAGAAAATTCCGGCGAGCGTGCCAACCGTCGACATGCGCGGCGGCGGATTTGGCACGGCCGGCATGCGGATAAAACTGAACGCCACAAACAAAATGCCCAGGGCGCCAAAAGCGCCGCCAGTACCGGCGCCGCCGGTGATCATCCCGACAATGCCGAGAACCGCAACGATGATTCCCACTACTACCAGCCCGATACCGGCATACAGCAAATAAGTCGGCCGGTCGCGTTCGGGTTCAGTTTCGGTGGTCGGTGGTGGTGGTGCCTGAAATTCCTGATTCGGATCGCTCATGAATTTATCCTCCGTTTGAATGCAAGAGGACGGGGAGACTGCTTCCGTCCGATGACAGCAGCCCGCGCACCAGCAGGGGCTAATTTGGTTGAATGATTCATACGACTTCCGAGATAACAATGTTTCGCGAAGGAGATCCTTGCCCGCACTGTTTGGCTATTCAAAGCACTCAGCCTTTGGTGCGCGCCGAATTCCCGGCCCCTCGCGCCCGGAATGGCCCTTCCTCACGTTCGGACTTCTGACACTGGCGCGTCTGCGTATCCATCAATGCGAATGCAGGCAGCGCTGTGGCCGGGTGCAACTTCGCGCAACTCTGGATCGATTCGGGCGCATTCGTCAATTGCGATCGGACAACGCGTGCGAAAGCGACAGCCCGAAGGTGGATTCCGCGAAGTCGGCACATCGCCCTTGAGAATAATCCGATCGCGCTTCTCTTTCGGGTCGGGAATCGGAATCGCCGACAGCAAAGCTACGGTGTAGGGATGTAGGGGATTCAAATAGAGCTCTTTCGCGTCGGCAATTTCGACAATCCGCCCGAGATACATGACGGCCACACGACTCGAGATATGCTCGACCACCGCGAGCCCATGTGAGATGAACAGATAGGTGAGACCGAATTCGGCTTGCAAATCCTGAAGCAGATTCACCACCTGGGCCTGGACCGAAACATCGAGCGCCGAGACCGGCTCGTCAGCCACGATCAGTTTTGGATTGAGGGCCAAAGCGCGCGCCACTCCGATGCGCTGCAATTGGCCGCCCGAGAACTCGTGGCTGTAACGCTTCATGTAGTCTGCGTCGAGCCCGACCCTGGCCAGCAATCCAGCCACGCGCTCGCGGCGCTCGGCTTTATTGCCGATGCCGTGAATCAGTAACGGCTCAGCTATGATGTCGCCGATTTTCATACGCGGATTAAGCGAAGCGCTGGGATCCTGAAAGACAATCTGCATCTCGCGCCGCAGTTCACGCAGTTCGCGCTTGCCCATGGCTCTCACATCGCGGCCTGCGAATTGAATATCGCCTCGGGTCGGTTCGATCAAGCGCAGCAGGCAACGGCCCGCCGTGGACTTGCCGCATCCGGATTCGCCGACCAGGCCCAGAGTCTCGCCCTGCTTGATGTCGAACGAGACTCCGTCGACGGCCCGCCAAACATCGTCGCTGCCCTCTACTGGAAAGTGCTTGACGAGGTCGCGGACCTGGACCAGTGAATCGTTATGGTTTGAAGTCGAGTTCATTGACGGCGCGAAGACAGCAAAGGCTCCGCCCTCCAATGTGCGGAAAGCCTCAGGCTTTCCGACAGATTCTTCTTGATTGCCCCGGGGCTACGCCCCAACCTCTTACATTCTCAGCTTTCGGAAAGGCAGAGCCTTTCCGCACCTCAGGCGGCAGAGCCGCGATCTCGCGACGATTGAGAAGTAGCCTCAATTCTTGTCTGCGTCAGAGCCGGAAAGGCGGAGCCTTTCCGCGATGTGCGGCGGCCTAGCCGCAGCCGTCGCCGGATCATACAAAACGCACCGCACAGTTACTTCTTCCCCAACCGGATACAGCGGTATCTCTTCCGCGCGACAACGCGGCAGGCGATAGGGACAGCGCGGCTCGAAGTGACAGCCCGGCGGCAAAGCAGTTGCTCTGGGCACCGTCCCCTCGATCGTCTGCAATCGTTTGGGTTTAATGACATCCTTCATTGTTAATTTCGGTACCGACTTGAGCAGCCCTTCTGTATAGGGATGCTTTGGCTGGGCGAACAACTCTTCGACCGGAGACGCTTCCACAATCTTTCCCGTGTACATCACGGCGACCCTGTCGGCAACTTCAGCGACCACACCCAGATCGTGAGTAATCAGCAGCACCGCCAGATCGCGTGTCCGCCGCAGATTGTTCAGCAGTTCCAGCACCTGCGCCTGAATAGTAACGTCGAGCGCGGTCGTTGGCTCGTCCGCGATCAGCACTTTCGGATCACAAGCCAGCGCCATCGCGATCATGACTCGCTGGCGCATCCCGCCGGAAAGCTGATGCGGATAGTCGTCAGCGCGCAAAGCCGGATCGGGGATGGCAACTTCACGCATCGCCTGGACAGCGGCGGCGCGGGCATCTTTTCGTGAAAGACGCCGGTGTAGCCGTAAGGCTTCGGCAATTTGCTCGCCCACTGTGAAAACCGGATTTAGCGAAGTCATCGGATCCTGAAAGATCATGGCGATATCATTGCCGCGCAGGTCACGCATTTCAGCATTTGAGAACTTCAGCAGATTGCGTCCTTCGAAAAGGATCTCGCCGGCCACGATCTTTCCGGGCGGGGCCACCAGACGCATGATGGACAGCGCCGTAATTGATTTGCCGCACCCACTCTCACCGACCAGCCCGAGCAGTTCGCCGCGTTCGAGCTGGAAGCTCACCCCTTGCACCGCGCACACTAATCCTTCACGCGTTTGAAAGTAGGTGTGAAGATTGTTTACCTCCAGCAGATGCGACATCCGGGAACTTTAACCTTCATGCTTGAATCTATGAAAGTGCGTTGACACTATTCCGAGTGAAGCCATAGACTGGCGATGTTTTCCAAAGCACACTCGCAACTCAGAGGCCTCCGTTGCAAAATCAAAGCTTAACCGCAAAAAGAATCTTCCTCAATGCCCTGCTGATCCTGACCGTCGCCGGGCTTCCGGCTTTCGCCCAGGCGCAGGGCCAGGACTTTGATTATGACGCTGAGCGCCGGCGGGCGTTCGCCCTGCTCGATGAAAGCAAAATAATCGAGGCCTTACCGATCCTGGAAAAGCTCGCCGCCAAAAATGACAAAGATCCCGAAGTTCAGTTCATGCTCGGGTTTTGCATTTTCGCAAGGTCGCGCGATATCAAAGACCCGGCCCAGCACAAACAAGAGCGCCTGCGCGCCCGTCGCTACCTGGTCAGGGCAAAAGAACTCGGCGTAACTGAACCAGTTTTGGATCAGATCCTTGCGGGAATTCCACCCGACGGCGGAGAGGCGCCGACGTTTTCCAGTAATCCCCAGGTGGAAGCCGCCATGACCGAAGGCGAATCGTCCTACACGCATGGTGATTTGAAAACCGCCCTGGCGGCCTACGAGCGGGCCCTGCAACTTGATCCGAAGCTTTATGAAGCTGCGCTTTTTGCCGGCGACATGCAATTCAAACGAGCACATGTTTCCACCGATGCGCCCGAACGCAAGAGCTTATTCGATAGCGCGGGTGATTGGTTCACTAAAGCAATCAGGATTAATCCGGATCGCGAAACCGCCTATCGCTATTGGGGAGATGCCCTGCTCGAATATGGCAAGGATGATGAAGCCCTGAGGAATTTTATCGAAGCGATCGTAGCCGAGCCCTACAATCAAATGACCTATAACGGGATCACTAAATGGGCGCAGAAGAATGATCGCCGGCTCGGCCACCCGCGCATCGACATCCCCTCCAGGGTGTCATCGAAAAAACCTGGTGAGGTCAACATCACCGTAGATGATTCGGCACTCAAGGGAAGCGACAACGATGGCTCGGCCGCCTGGATCATGTACGGAATGGTCAGGGCTCTCTGGCCCGACAAGAAAGAGGGCCGCAGCGAGGAGTTTGCGAAGGCCTATCCTAACGAGAAGGTCTACCGGCACAGTCTCGCTGAGGAAGCCGCCGCCCTGCGCGCGGTCATCGCCTCGGTGAAAGAGCAAACCAGGGATAACAAGATCAAGCAGTTGACCCCCGCGCTGGACAACCTGATGAAGTTAAATGACGCCGGCTTGCTCGAGTCCTTCATCCTGTTTGCCACGCCGGACAAAGGAATCGCGAAGGATTACATTTCGTATCGAAACGCCAATCGCGATAAGTTGAAACGTTACTGGTCTGAAGTTGCGATCCTGAAGTAGCACTTCGACGCGGCTGACTGGAATTCACTGCCCGACCCGAACTGAGCCCGTTCACCGCACGCCAACAAGGAGTAGCTATGTTGAGTTGCATCCCGAAAAGAGCCCTGTTCAGGCCGTTCCTCAATGGCTTCGTGTTGATTGCTCTGGCGGTCGGTGCGTTCGCCCAGCCACAGGATAATCCGGATCGCCGGCGCGCCTTTGAACTCTACGACGCAAACAATCTGACCGCCGCGCTGCCGCTTTTGGAAAAGTTGGCGACCGCGAATCCAAATGACGTGGCGGTGCTTTCCCGGCTTGGCTTTGCGCTTTATGCCGGTTCTTCCACCGAAAATGATCCGGCGGCGCGCAACCGTTTGCGCCAGCGGGCACGCGACACTTTGTTGCGGGCGCGTTCGCTCGGGGACAACAGCAATCTCACGATTATGGTGCTTGATGCCCTGTCGTCTCCCGATTCCACGAATGTTCCTTTTTCAAGGATTCGGGCGGCCGACGCGGCCATCCGCGAAGGCGAAGCCGCATTTGTGCGAGGTGACATGGACCAGGCCATCGCAGCTTACAAACGCGCCCTGGAAATCGATCCACGTCTGTATGACGCCGCGCTTTATGCCGGCGATGCTGAATTCAAGAAAGCGCACAAGTCGACGGATCCACAATTTCGCAATGATCACTTCAATGCCGCGGGGGTTTGGTTCGCGAAGGCGATCTCTATCAACGCGAACCGGGAAACGGCTTATCGTTACTGGGGCGACGCGCTGGACGCGCAGGGCAAGATGATCGAAGCGCGCGACAAGTTTGTCGAAGCGATCATCGCCGATCCTTACAACCGCAATACTTATGTGGGATTAACGCAATGGGCACAGCGTCATAAGGCGGCACTCGGTCATCCGAAAATCGAGCCGCCCAACGGGACGACGGCCGCAAACAGCGCGGATGGTTCGAGTAATTGGGCTGCCTACACCACGACGAGGGCCGCCTGGTTGAAAACAGAGTTCTTCAAAAACTATCCTGCCGAAAAAGAGTATCGCCATAGCCTGAAGGAAGAAGCGTCAGCCCTGAGCTCGGTGGCCGCAGCCTGCGCGAGAGATTTGCAATCGGGAAAAGTTAAGACGCTCGAGCCCTCGCTGACCATGCTGGTTAAGCTGGCCCAGGATGGATTTCTCGAGGCTTACGTGCTGTTCGCGCGTCCCGATCAGGGCATCGCCCGGGACTACGCTGCGTATCGTGCGGTGGGCCGGGAAAAGCTAAAACAGTATTGGCTCACTGTGGTGATTATTCCTGGCTGAGGCGAGATCGGCTGCGAAGCGACGGCAGAGGTAACCCCAAGGCGAAGCTTTGTGAAGGCACTAATATAGTTGACTCACCTCAGGGCAACCCGAAGGGTTGCAAAGAAAGTAGCCGGTGGTCGGAGTCCGCGGAGACCACCGGAAAAGTCGTTAGTCATGACCGCACCCCAAAGGGGTGCCAGACGTCACAACAAGTACTTCCCGTCAAATTCGATACCCGCCGCGTTGGGAAGCTCTCTCAATTCATCAACAAAGGAATATTTACGATGATGCGCCTCCTGAGTGGCAAGGTACCGCCGCACTGAGTATCGGTCGCCGTGGGGCTTACGGTGAACGCCGCATAACCCTCTTGCCAGGTGAATCTGCGATTAAAATTCTCTTTAGCCCACGTGGACGATTCCCTCTTCAAATCGCGAAGTACATCCGCGATGCAATGCACTGGTCTGAGACTAGCCAGGTATGGACATGATCCTCAACTCCGCCGACAATCTCGGGCACGCCGTTCATGCCTTTGATGATCCCGCCGAGGTAACCATGAAGACGTGGTTGCCATTCAGGCTTAATGAAGGGTCGTTGTTCTTTGGTCGAGAAGACGAGGTGAAAGTGCAGGCTGAAGAAGGTTGAACCCATATTCTAAAGTCTAGTTTACAGGTCAAGTAAAAGATCTTTACCTCGCAAAGTTCTGGCACCCCTCCGGGGTGCGACCTAATTGATATCGCCTTCCCGGTGGTCTCCGCGGACTCCGACCACCGGCTACTTTCTGGGCAACCCTTCGGGTTGCTGAAGTGAGTCAACTATATAGACACGTTTGCGAGCCTTGGGTGATGGTTCGAGCAGCTACCGGCGCGAAACAAGAGGGGTGAGCCGCTTAACGCGGACCCACCCCTTTTTGTTTCACGCTAAGTTTGCTGCTACTGATTGCTTGCGGTGCGCGCTGCTCCCGGCTGCGGCTTACGCGGCAGTTTCTCATCTCGCATCGCCGTCTGATAGACAAACGCCGCCATGATGGTCGCCGCCTGCTTCATGTCATCGCCTTGAATACGATCGAACACGTCCATGTTTGAGTGGTGCGTGCGCGTGTCGTATTCAATCTCATCCTGGATGAATTGAAATCCCGGTAAGCCGATGCCATCGAACGAGAGGTGGTCCGTGCCGCCCGTGTTCGAGAGCGAAAGGGTTTCGGCACCCAGGTCTTTGAACGGCGCAAGCCACTGGCGAAACACGTTCGCAACCGCATCGTTACCCTGCAGATAGACTCCGCGAATCTTGCCGGTGCCGTTATCGAGATTGAAGTAGCCGGCCAGCTGATCGTACTCAGCCATCTTCACCAGCACGGAGGCAGCCTGGGCCGGTCGCTGCATCGCCGCGCCGTCACCGCCGCCCTGAGTTGCGTTGGTAGTGGTGGTCGGTGGTGTTTCCATCTTGCCAAAATGCTTGGCGACGTACGCCCGGGATCCGAGCAGCCCCTGCTCTTCACCCGTCCACAGAGCGATCCGAATTGTGCGCCGCGGCTTCAGTCCCAGGGCCTGAATAATTCGCACCGCTTCCATCCCCACCGCTACGCCGGCGCCATTGTCCGTCGCGCCGGTGCCCGCGTGCCACGAATCCATGTGTCCACCCAGCATCACAATCTCATCTTTCAAAGCAGGATCAGAGCCGGGAATCTCGGCGACCGTGTTGTAGCCGTTGAGGTCGGTATCCTGATACTCGACGGCAATGTTTGTTTCCATCTTTACTTTCTCGCCGGCCTGAATCATGCGCACGATCCGATTGTAGTGCTCAACCGCTACCGACATTTGCGGCACCATCTTCGCGTCTTTGTCGTACGGATTGATGCGACGCGGCGCATTCGGTCCGAACGCGTTCGGTGAGAAAGGCTGCGGCACGGTGGCTGATTGCACGAAGAGGGTTCCGCCGTCGCCGCGACTCGCATCGACCAGAACCGCGGCGCCCTCATCCAGAAGGAACTGGTTTCGCTTGGCCGCAAACTGCGCTAATGCCTGGGCCTGCGGATTATTACCACCACCAAAGCCACCACGTCCTCCGCCTGGCCGCGGCATCGGCGCGTTCGCCAAAGTCAGCAGGTTCTTTTCATCACGGCGCGTACCCTGGGTTTCGAAATGCGCTTTGACTTCGCGCAGCGCCGAGGTCAAAACGATCTTGCCTTTGAGTTGGCCTTTAAACCGCGCCAGGTCGGCTTCGTCTTTCGGGTCGAAGTAAACGACGTCAGCCGAAACCGGTCCGTTGGTCCCCGGTGACCAGGCTTTGGGATAAGCAATCAGCGGGATGTCGAGCGGATCAGTCACCTGCGCGCTGAAACGCTTCAACGTCCAACCGCGGCCGAACGGTCCCCAGGCCTCGAGGTGTGCGTTTTGCAGACCCCACTTGGTCATGGTGTCGCGTGTCCATTCATTGGCGCGCTTCATTCCGGGCGAGGCCGTCAGGCGTGGACCAATCACATCGCTCAAATACGAGAGCGTTTGCATTACCTGTGATCGATTCAAACCTTCATCGCGAATCTTCACGATGGGATCGTTTGGATCGACCGCGGCCTGTTGCTGTCCCTGTGGCTGTTGGCCAAAAACAACGTAGGGCACGAGCAGGGTGAAAAGCAGAAGTAGCGCGGCGAATTGACGACGGATCATAGTGGACTCCTAATCAAAAATTGGTTTTCGGACTGTTGGTTCAATTGCCTTTGAAGCAAAGGCGGCGAACATTTACCTGGAATGACGTTGCTTATAACCGGAAAGTTACAAGGATTGCAAGGAGTCATCCACCGATTACGCAGATTACACAGATGGAAAAGAGAGAAAGACAACGCCGCCCACGAAAAGGCACAAAAGTCACAAAAAGAAATCAGCCAGGAAGTAAGGTCTCGATTTATTTGCGCGCAGATCTCCTTCATCCTATTTTGGGCCTTTTGTGCCTTTTTGTGGCTAATTCTTCTTCTGCGCAATCTGCGTAATCTGCGGATACTCTGCTATTATTCCGCGCTTAATCAAAAATGCCTTCGCCAAAAACACAACCAGCGCGCGGGATGCGCGACTTTTTGCCCGCCGACGTGCGCAAACGCGAGCATGTCATCGGCATAATCAAGTCCGTCTACGAACGTTACGGCTTCGAGCCTCTGGAGACGCCCGCCGTCGAAAACATCGAGACTTTAATGGGCAAGTACGGTGAAGAAGGCAATCAACTCATCTTCAAAATTCTCAAGCGCGGCGAGCATGCCAAAACCGGCGAGGCCGATCTGGCGCTCCGTTATGATTTGACCGTACCGCTGGCGCGCGTTGTCGCTCAATATCAAAACGATTTGCCAAAATTTTTCAAGCGCTACCAGATTCAGCCCGTCTGGCGCGCCGATCGCCCGGCGCGTGGCCGCTTTCGCGAGTTCTATCAATGCGACGTCGACGTGCTCGGATCGAAGTCGATGGTGGTTGAGGCTGAATTGATTGCGGCTGCGAGTGATGCTCTGGTGGCACTGGGTTTTAACGATTTCACCATCCGCGTAAATCACCGCCAGGTGCTGAACGGAATTCTCGATCAAGCTGGGATTGCGCCGGACCAGCACTCTGATGCTTTGATTGCGCTCGACAAGATGGACAAAGCCGGGCCGGAAGGTGTCGCGCGCGAATTGAATCAACGAGGCATTGTTGATGAATCCGCTGTGAAGTTGATGAGATTCTTCGAGGGCCTCGCCGGAGCGCAACATGCTGTTGAACTCGCTGATCTGGCTGACGGACGCGCAGCCTACAACGCGGATGTGTTGGGCCGGCTGGTCGAGTTCATAGGGCCCAATGAAGTTGGAGCCAGGGGTGTTGACGATCTTCGTCAGGTTTTGCAATTAGCCAAAGCCGCCGGCGCGAGCCAGCGAATCAAACTTGATCCCACGTTGGCGCGCGGCCTGGCTTACTACACGGGCGCAATCATTGAAATCAACGTCGCCGATCTCGCCGGCAGTCTCGGCGGCGGCGGTCGCTATGACAATCTGGTCGGGATGTTTCTCGGCAATGACGTGCCGGCGTGTGGTTTCTCGCTGGGACTCGAGAGAATTATCGTCGTGATGGGCGAACGCGAGATGTTTCCGAAGGAATTGCTGACATCGCCCGCGGATGTGATGGTGACGCTCTGGAATGAAGATTCAATCGGCGAATCGATCGCGCTGGCCAGTGAACTAAGAAGCGCCGGTCTCCGCGTGGATCTCTATCCTGAGGCGGATAAGATGGGCAAGCAATTCAAGTATGCTTCGTCTCGGGGAATTCCTTTCGTCGCGATCATCGGTGACGATGAACGCGCGCGGGGTGAAGTGGCGATTAAGGATATGCGGAGCGGCGAGCAGCAATCAGTGGAACGCGACAAAGTTGCAGACGCCGTCCGGCGAACCTAGGAAGCCCAGGTTGCGGCTTCGCCGCAGCAACATGGCGGTAAGCCTCCGGCTCACCGATCCGTCGCCAATTAGAATTAGCGTCGAGGCTGCGACTCGACGCCGCCCAGAGGCGTAGCCTCTGGAATTCAGAAGGTGGTTAGCCGGTGAGGCAAAGCCTCACCGCCATGTGCGGCGGCGGAGCCGCGAAGAAATTTTCAGACGTGATTGCACGACAAACCCTCTCCCCGCACTCTCCCCGGAGGGAGTAGGAGGAAGAGGGAGAAAGACTAAGCATGAACGACAAAATCGGCCAACACTATCTCGCAGATGCGCTGCATACGTTTCGCGATTACAAGAAGAACGCGGAGCGCGCCTTTGCGCAGACCAGCGACGAAGATTTCTTTCGCACGATCGATCCGGAATCCAACAGCATCGCCGTCATCGTCAAACACATGGCCGGCAACATGCTCTCGCGTTGGACCGACTTTCTGACCACCGACGGCGAGAAGCCGGACCGCAACCGTGACATGGAATTCGAAATGCTGCCGCACACCACCAAAGCCGAGATGCTCGCCTTTTGGGAGAAAGGCTGGCAGTGCGTCTTCGCCGCGATCGAACCACTGACTGCGGATGACCTGA
>Ga0070694_100001179_pt1 | contig 15010 bp, 12 predicted proteins | sample KBSK1251metaG_FD_65470 | JGI IMG/M metagenome (GOLD analysis project Ga0070694, IMG submission 65470) | Corn, switchgrass and miscanthus rhizosphere microbial communities from Kellogg Biological Station, Michigan, USA - KBS K1-25-1 metaG | ecosystem: Host-associated > Plants > Roots >... | reverse complement strand
TAGATGTAGAGCACCTTGCCGTTCGAGCTCGTCTTGAGCCCCATGCGCGGCCGCCCCTTGAACTCGGCGCGGCCGGCGAACTTGCGGTGCTCGAGATCGAACTTCCAGAACTCGAACCGGCCAATCTCTTCGAACAAGCCGTACGCAACCTTGCGGTTCGGCGCCATCGCGAAGCTGACGCCGGTGGACGGCCCGATCGTGTAGAAGTCGACTTTCTTCTCCGCGAGGTTCACGCGCGCGATGCCCATCATCCGCCGGTGCTGCACCGGATCGGACACGTTGAAGATGCCCGTGTAGAAGCCGGGCTCGTCGTTGAACAGATCGCGCGATCCCATCTCGAGGCGCCCGAAGCCTTCTTCGATCGGCCGCGACAGCTCCCACTTGTCGACCTGCGTGAAGTTGCCGGTCTCGTAGATCAGGACGTCCTGGTCGGTGAAGAGGTACATCAGCTTGCCGTCGGGCGAGAACTGGATGTTGGCGTTCTGACGCTCTTCCCCGTTCGGCCACGGAATCGTGCGGGTGATCTTGTGCTCCTTCAGGTCGTACTGCACGAGCGTCGGCGCGCCAATCTCGAAGCGATCGACGAGCTTCGTCGCCGACGCCGTCACCATCATCACGAAGCGCTGCAGCGGATCGGGCTCGACGCTGCGGATGCGGACTTTCTTGCTGCCCTCGCTGAGCGAGAACACGTCAACGGTCTTTCGCGTCGGGATGTCGACGATCTCGACCTTCTCCATCGTCGCTTCGGTCGTGTAGAAGCGTTTGCGATCGCGGGAGAGCGCGGTGCGCCGCGGGATCCCCGACTTGAACGGGATCGTGCCGACGACCTTTTCCGTCGCCTCGTCGATGATCCAGAACTGGCTGGGAAACGAGCCGATGATCAGCGTGCCGGTGCCGGCCGTGACCTTCGCCGCCGGCAGCGCCTTCTGCGCCCGGACCAGCGCGGCACACGCGACCAACGCGACCGCAACGAACAGCACGAATTTCTTCATACGTGCCCTACGGGAAGATGAGATCGATCTTGCGCCAGTCCTTCTGCGCGGCGGCGCACTTCGCCGTCCAGTCCGGCGCGTGGTTCAACTGGTCCGGCACCTGCGCCGGCCAGTAGCAGCCGATGTGGCAGTCGAACAGATCCCGCTCGACCGGCTGACAGAGCCCGGCCGTGCCGCCCGTCCGATCGGCTTCCCAGCCCGGCGAGAACACGAGCGAACACCCAATCGGGAAATGCGGCTGCGTCTGCGGCAGGCCGGTTCGCTGCAGCGCGACGACGTCGGGCGGTTCCGTCGCCCGCTCGACGCGGCCGGCCTTCTGGTTCACGGACTTGAGATGCTTCATGTCTCTGTCCTCGCGTGTGTGCTCGCCACTGTCAGGAAACCTTCTCTGCGTCCGCTTCCTCTCGATCAAACTGCGCCAAAAACGCTGGGTTGCGTTCGGACAGCTCACCGTAGACTCGCAGGCAGACGTCGGTCCAGCCGCGGATCCATTCGCAGTAATGAAGATTCGGGCGCGTCGTTTCGCCGTACCGCGTGTGCGCCTCGTGATAACAGCCGCCCGAGCACAGCGGCCGCGCCCAGCAGACGCTGCAGTCCGTCTTGTTCGCGATGTGATGCGACTGCAGGAACGCGTGCTGCGCCTCGCGATCGATGCCGTCGCGCACCGTGCCGAACTTGTGCGCGTCCGACCCGGCGAAGCGGTGACACAGCGCGACGTCGCCGTCGGTCGCGACGCCGAGCAGTCCGAGGCCCGCGCCGCACGGAAACGCTTTACTGACGCCTTTGTGCAGCTCCTCGAGCGTCTCCTTGACGTTCGAGAAGCCGTGATGCCGGTTCGCGACCGACGCTTCGAGGAAGTCGTACGCGAGATCGCGGAACTGACCGAGCATCTCGTCGTAGCCGCTCTCCGAGATCGCGTGCTTCCGGTTCGGCGACGTCGTCACCGGCGCGAAGCCGACTTCCCAGAAGCCGATCTCCTCGGTCAGGTGCTGATAGATCCGCTTGACGTTCATCGCGCCCGACGTCAGCGTGACGCGCGCGCCAATCGGCCGGCTGCGATGCCGCTTCAGGAGCTCTTTGATTTTCGGCGCGACGATGTCGTAGCTGCCGGTGCCGTTGTGGAAGACGCGGAACTTGTCCTGCACTTCCTTCGGACCGTCGATCGAGATCGTGACCCCGACGCGCTCGTCGGCGAGGAACTCGATGATCTCCGGCTTGAGGAGCGTGGCGTTCGTCGTCAGGCTGAAGTCGACCTCTTTGCCGACTTCGGCGGCGCGCCGCCGCGCGTAGGCGATCGTGTTCTTCAGCACCGGGAAGTTCAGCAGCGTCTCACCGCCGAAGAACGTGACGTGCGCGACCTTGTTCGCGCCCGATTCCCTGAGCATGAAGTCGACGCTCTCGCGCGCCGTTTCCTCGCTCATGAACTTCGGCTGCTTGCCGTTCTCGGTGTCGACGATCTTGTCTTCGCCGTACTCGTAGCAGTACTCGCAACTCAGGTTGCACTGGTTCGTGACGTTGAGCACCATCGTCGTCAACGGGAACGGCGCCAGCGGAATGACTTTCGGCTGCGGCTGCGCCGCCGCATGCAGTTCCCCGATCGCGCGCACACGCGCGAGCTCTGCCAGCGTCGCGTCAACGTCCCCAGGCTCCACCTGATCGCCGATCGCCGCCGACAGTTCGTCCCGCGTGTGCGGCCGCTGACTCACGGTGCGCAGCACGGCGTCGGCCGTCTCGTCGAGCGCGAAAATCGCCGCGCTCGGCACGAGATATACGTACGGCTTCCCCGCCGCTTCGAATCGATGGTGTTCGCGCGCGACCCACGCCGTCACCCCTCGACGTTGCTCGGGGTGACCCTGAGCGTGTCGCCCCTCGACCTCGCTCGGGGCGACCCTGAGGCTCTCGAAGGGTCGAAGGGTCATCGTCCGCCCTCGGTCTCGAACCACGCCATATAGATCGGTACGGTGACGAGCAGATGCGCGCGCGCGCGGATCGTCTTGGTCATCGGGGACGCGTCGGGGTTGATCAGCTCCGCGACCACCCAGACGTCGCCGACGTTGTTGCGGTTGCCGGTGCGCTTTGGATTCGGCCCGTCGACGTTCGGGGTGAACAACCCTCGCTCGTCGAGCGTGCCGACGAACTGAAGGTCATCGTCGCCGAACGTCGCCGTGTACTCCTCCATCGACCACCGCACGTTGACCAGACCGAGATTCAGATCGTCGGGCGTATCCGGCTTGCCGTCGATCCCGTAGTTGATGCCAACCGCCTCGAACTGCTGCAGCTGTTTCGGAAAGACGGCGCCGCCGACGCGCGCCATGCCGGCCAGCGGCAGCACTTTGATGCCGTCGATCTTGTCGTAGACCACGAGAGACGAAGGCTTGACGGTCCCGGCGACCGAGACGTCGCGAGGACCGATCGTCGCGCTCGCGGCCACGTCCACTTCGATCGCGATTTCGTCGGGCCGCGCCGACACGACGCGTGCGACTCGCACGCCCTGACCGATGCCGATGTCCTCGGCTCTCACGCTGGCGGGCAGATTCGCACCGAAGATCTTCACCGGCACGCCCGTGGACGATGTTTTCAGAGCAGTCACGCTCGATCCGAACACGATCGGCTCGCTCGTCAACCGCACCAGGTTCACGTCGATGCCCGTTTCGTCGTACGACCCGGTGTACCAACGGCCCCACATGGTCTTCCAGTCGCGCTCGACGAACAGCACTTCACGCCACGGTTGCGTGGCGCCAGGCTGCGCGCCCCTGCCACGCCATTGATAGCCGGTATACACGATCGCTTTGCCGGTGCGCGTCACGGTTTCGCCGCTGCGCGCGATCGTGTAGCGCGTCTCGGTGTTGAAGTTGTCGGGTGCGGCCGCGTCGACGGCAATCGTCACGGTGCCGTAGACGGCGCCTTTGCCGGCCTGCGTCCCGCTGAACGCCCAGCGTCCCGCAAGCTTCGGCGGCTGCATCGCGGCCGACCACGTCGACCAGTCGGGCGTTCTGAGCGGCAGGGTTTTGGACAGGTGCTCGATCGCCTTGTCCATGGGATGACGATTGTCCGGCGGACGGCCGTCCGGTCCCGGCTCGGTCTGCGTCGGCCGCGAGCGGCGGAAACCCTGGCCGTTGTTCATCGGCTGGTTGTCGACCAGCGGGTAATAGCCGCGGTGCATCGCGATGAGCAGCTCCCACTCTTCTTTCGTGCGGCGCTCGCTCAGCACGCGCCCCATCGTGTGGCACGACGAACAGGTGTCCGACGTGTCCTTGTCGGCCGCATAGGTGTACTCGACGAGCCGGCGCTCCAACTCGAACGCGATGGGCCGCTCTTCTTCCGGCGCGAGGCCCAGATGATCCGAAAGGTACTTGAGAATGTTGCGCGCGTCGGCCGGTTCGAGGTTGACCTTGTTGAGCGTCACCATCCGCTTGATCGTGCGCTCCCAGTTCTCGGGCGTCGCGCGGCGGTACGAGATGCGCGACATCCGCGCCTGATCGTCGCTGCGGTGGCACGATCCGCATTTCGATCGGACCAGCTCGTTTTGAATCGGGATGCCTTCGTTCTGTGCCGGCGCCGCTGCTGTGGCCGGCGGCTGCGCGTGTGCCGGCGTGACGGTGGAGAACAAACCGAGGAGGGCGACCCAGCCGACCCGCTTCAGCATTGGCAGAGTCTACACCGTTTATCCGCGCGCGGGTTCACGCCCGTTGCTCGAGAATGCCGGTCGCGACGAGCAACGACAGACCGCCGAGTACGTTCGGAACGGGAACGGCGCCATGGATGCGGCAGTACGCCTCCGTCAGATCGGGCACGCGAGAGTACTGACGCGACAACTCCGCGAGTGCGACGAGGTCGATGTTGTTGAGAAAGCGGACGCCCGCAGCCTTCGCCGCGCGGACCGACGTCGTCAGGGCGGCGAGCGGAATCGCGTCTTCGACGACGATCTCCCGGCCGCGGATGACCGGCTGCTGGACGAATGCCGCGTGCTCGGCCGGCGCGAGCTCCGCATCCGCGGACTGTTTGAGCTGCTCGAACGCGCGTCGCACCGAGGCCTCGCGCATCAGCGCGCGCTCGTCGATCGCCTCCGGCGCCGGCGCCTCCGTCTCGGCGCGCCGCGCCCAGAACGCGTGAGGGTGCTGCGCGTGCGCCGCACGGGCGAAGTCGCGCGATCGGCGGAGATGCGTCGCGTACACGTCGCGCTCCCATTGCGTAAAGAAATCGAGGGCCATCGTCTCGCGATCGGAATGCGTCAGACACGTGTGGATCACGACGGCGCCGACCCACGCCGACGCGAGGGCCTTCTTCACGCCGAACGACGACAGCGGATCGATGAACGATCCCGCGTCGCCCGCCAGCACGAACGGCGGGCGCGCGTACGTCTCGGACGAATAGAGCGAGGCGTCACACGCGAACACGTGCGTCAAGGCCGCCTCGTCGAGCAGCCGCGCGATCTGCGTCGTCTTGTCGATCTCGGCTCGATAGGCGTCGGCGAGCGCGCGACCGCTGGTGACGCGCGGCGACGTGCCGTCGACCATCGTGCCGACGTGACATGTGGTTCCCGAGATGGGCACCGACCATGCCCACCCGTCCTGGTATGTCTCCACCACCGTGTGGGAGTCATCAGAAAGCTCGCGGGCCGGAGTTGTCATGCTCCACACGCCGACGAGGGCGTACATGCGGTGACTCGGCTCGAACCGGCGGTACGGCTTGGCGACCACGCCGGCGCGGCCCGATGCATCGATGACGAAGCGGCTGGAGATCGCTTCGCGTTGACCCCCGCGGTCGTACTCGACGTCAGCCCTCAGAGGCTGCGTGACATCGACGCGGCGAACGGTCGCTTCACAGACGCCGGCGCCGGCCGACGCGGCGCTCTCGAGCAGGACGCGATCGAAATCGGGGCGAAACACCTGGTAGCCGAAGACGTGACCCGAGGGATCGAACGTTTCGACGCGCCGCTCGCGCGACGCCCACCAGACCGTATTGCCCGTCGTCTTGTGGAAGCCGGCGCGTTCCACGAGATCGAGCACCTCAATCGCGCCGAGCAGTTTTTTGGTGCTGGGCGGCAGCGATTCACCGAGACCGCGCGATCGATCGACTGGCTTGTTGATGATGCGAACGGAATGCCCCCACACGGCGAGCAGGCGGCCGATGGCCGATCCGGCAGGACCACCGCCGATCACGACCGCATCGATGATGTCGCTCATCCTCGTCCGGGCTGGTGCGCGCGCCGGCGCCGCTGCCGTTTCCGTGAACTGACGGCCGCGGGCGCGTGTTGAGCGTAGTCGAAATCGGGCAGCGTGACGCGCGGCAACCGCTTCTCGATGGCCCGCTCGATGCCGCGGAGGCTGCCCTCTTCGTCGGGCGACATCAGCGTGAACGCGGCGCCCGTCGCCTCGGCGCGCGCCGTGCGGCCGACGCGGTGGATGTAGTCGTCGGGCGCCGCCGGCACATCGAAGTTCACCACGTGTCCGAGCGCCGTGATGTCGAGGCCGCGCGCGGCGATGTCGGTCGCGACGAGCACGCGGTACTTGCCGCTCTTGAAGCCGGCCAGCGCTTCCGTTCGCTGCGCCTGCGATCGGTTGCCGTGAATCCGTTCGGTGCGAATGCCGGCATTCGCAATCTGCCGTGCCAGCCTGTCCGCACGGTGCTTGGTTCGCGTGAAGACGAGCGCGTCGCGGATTTCTCCCCGATTCAGCAGCGTCGTGAGCAGCGTCGTCTTGAGATGGTGCGGGACGGGATAGACCGCCTGCGTGATGCCCACGGCCGGCGCCGCCCGGCGCTCGAGATTGATCATCGCCGGATGATGCAGCATCTCGCGCGACAGCTCGGCGATCGGCGGCGGGATCGTCGCGCTGAACAGCAGCGTCTGCCGGCGCGGCGGGAGATGGCGCAGTACACGCCGGATGTCCGGCAGGAACCCCATGTCGAGCATGCGGTCGGCTTCGTCGAGCACGAGATACTTCAGCCCGAGCAGCTTTGCGTACGGCCGGCTGAAATGATCCAGCAGCCGCCCGGGCGTCGCGACGATGATGTCGACGCCGCTGCGGAACGCATGCTCCTGCGGACCCATGCCCACGCCGCCGAAGACGGCCGCGCCGGTGATCGGCGTGTGAACGGCGAGGTCGTCGAGGTCGGCGACGATCTGCGCCGCGAGCTCGCGCGTCGGCGTCAGGATCAGCGCGCGCGTGACGCCGCGTCGTTCATCGATCAGCCGATGGACGATCGGCAGCAGGAACGCGGCGGTCTTGCCGCTGCCGGTCATCGCACAGGCGAGCACATCGCGGCCTTCGAGCGCAGGCGGAATCGCGTCGGCCTGAATGGCGGTCGGCCGCGTGAACCCCAGATCTTTGATGCCGCGCAGCAGGCTTGGGTGGAGCTTCAGCGTCGAAAACGGCACGAGCCTCCGTCAGAAAAACGAAATGATTCCGCGGCGCGCTGATCGAGGCTCGGGGAAGTGTTGTGTATGATAGCCGAGAAGGAGCGCAGGATGGCCCAGCGGTCGCGACCCACGATTTCGAAGCGACAACGAGAGCAAGCGCGCATAGCCAAGCAGAAAGACAAAGCGGCCCGCCGCGCGGAGAAGGCGACGCGGCCCAAATCGGGTGACGGCACTCCGGCGGGCGTCGATCCGGACATCGCAGGCATTCGCCCCGGACCACAGCCTTTAGCCGACTGGCAGGTCGAGGACGACGAGTAAGGTGCCGGCGGGCCCGGCCGGGGGACCCAGACTAGCACTTCCCGGCTTTCACTCACGAAATCGACGGTTGGTACTCAAGTTGCTCGCCATTTGGCCGATACCGCTGACGGATGCGCACTGTAGCCGACCGACGAGGACTGCGCGACCGACGACGAGTGGCCCGCGGCGGCCGGCGTGAATACGACCGGCTTGGACGCTATCCGCCGGTGCTCCTGGCCGACAGCTACGAGGGCGCACGCGTTCCCTGCGCGAGGTATCTCGAGCGCTTCAACTTCGACGTCGCCGAAGCGGTCAACGGCGAGGATGCGCTGAAACAAATCGTCTTCTCTACGCCGCGGGTGATCGTCACCGAGTGGCGGCTGCCCACGATGCCCGCCGATCGCTTGTGCCAGTGGCTCTCGCAGGGCTGGCGCACTCGTGAAATCCCGGTGATCGTCGTCACGGCCGACTTCGATGTTCGCCGTCAGATGCCAAGCGTCGCCGCGATCCTCGTGAAGCCGTTCTCGCTCGACGCGATGCTCACCGAGGTGCGCCGCGTCCTTCGTCAGTGGCAAGGCTGAGCCGCCGCCCGCCCGGTCATCCTCGATTCGCTTACGAAATCTTTGTGATACGGTAAGTCGTCGATGCGTGCGTTGCGGGCGCGATTGGTCTCGACGATCGTCCTCGGCGTGGCCGCGTGTTCGGCGGCCTGCCGGTCGCTCGGCGGCATCCCGACCGAGCAGCAGGTCGGCGATCGCATCAAGGAACGCACGGGCCAGAGCGTGCGCGCGAGTGGCGAGCCGAGCCTGCCGCCGAATGCTTCGTTGGACGACGGCCTCACGCAGGAGGAAGCGGTCGCGATCGCGCTGTGGAACAACGCCGGCTTTCAACGCGTGCTCGTGGATCTCGGCATCGCGCGCGCCGACGTTGCCGCCGCGGGTCTGCTGCGAAACCCCGTCCTCACGCTGCTGCTTCCGTGGGGGCCCAAGCAACTCGAGGCGACCGCGAAGCTGCCCATCGACGCGATCTGGCAGCGCCCTCGACGGCTGGCAGCGGCGCGCGCCGGCGCCACCGCAGTCGCCGAGCGGCTGGTCGCGGGTGCGCTGACGCTCGTCGCCGACACGCGGCTCGCGTTCGTGGACCTGGCGATTGCGAATCGCCGCGTCGCGCTCGCCGGCGAACAGCTCCAGTTGGGCCAACGGATGGCCGATCTCGCCCGCCGGAGGTTCGAGGCCGGCGACATTAGTCAACTCGACGCCGACATCGTGGCGACTGAAGCGGCGCGCACCCAGCAGGATGCCGAACGCGCCGCGCTCGACGTCGACATGGCCCGCAACCGCCTCCATGAAATCCTCGGACTTGGCGACGCCGCGCCGCCGACGGCGCTGAAGCCGTCCGATCAATCACCGATCCCGGGACAACACGCCGCGTGCGGTGAAGACACGCGCAGCATGGAGCGCGACGCGTGGAGCGCACGACCCGAGCTGCGCGCCGCCGAGCTCGAGATCGAAGCGGCTGCGCGCCGGCTCGGCTGGGAAAAATCGCGGGTTTTCTCGCTGCTCGCGGTTCTCGATGCGAACTCGCGGGGCACGGAAGGCTTCGAGCTCGGACCCGGCGTCGAAACCGATTTCGGGCTCTTCGATCGAAATCAACCGGGCGTGATGCGCGCGTCGGCCGAGCTCGATCGCAGCAAAGCGCGTTACGTGGAGGTCCGCGAGCAGATTCGCCACGAGCTCGGCGACGCGTACGCGCGTCTCGTCCGCTCGCGCGCCGCGGAATCGGCGTGGCGGGACGACATCCGCCCGCGGCTCGAACGACAGGCCGCGCAGACGCAGCGTGCGTACGAGGAAGGCGAATTGTCGTATCTCAACGTGCTCGACTCGCTGCGCCGACTGAACGAGGGGCGGACGCGCGAGCTCGACGCCGCCGCCGACGTGCGCCGCGCGCTCGTGGCGGTGGAAAAGAGTCTGGGGCGGCCGTGCGTCAATCAGTCCTGATTCTGTCGGCGGCACTGCTCACGCTGGCGTGCCGGGGAGAAGAAGCGCCCAAGGCGGCGGCGGCGACGCCGCCCGCCAAAGTGTCCGGCCCGGTCAAGGAGACCGAGCTCAACGCCGTCACGCTGACGCCTGAAACCGAAACGCGCCTCGCCGTGAAAGTCGAGGCCGTCGCGCGAAAGCCGGTTCCGAACGTGCGTGTGCTTGGCGGCGAGGTGATCGTGCCGCCCGGGCAGACGATCGACGTCGCGGCGCCCGTCGCCGGGACGATCGTCACCGGCAGCAGCGTGCCGTCCGCGGGCCGATCGGTTCGTCGCGGCGACACGCTGTTCCGCATCGTGGCGCTTCTGCCTGCGGATCGCGATCTGCGAATCACGGTGGAACGAGATCTCGCGACGGCGCGGGCGGCGCTCGACGCCGCGCGCGCAAAGGCCGCGCGCGCCGAACGTCTGTTTCAGGACGGCTCCGGCAGCCGCCGCGCGCTCGAAGAGGCGCAGGCCGAGCTCGCGACCGCGCAGGCGTGGTACACCGCGGCACAGGAGCGTCTCACCTCCGTGAATCGCAGCCACGTGAATCAGGCGAACGAGCTGCTCGTCACCGCGCCGATCGACGGCGTCGTCGCGAGCGTGGCGGCCGGACCGGGTCAAACGGTCGCCGCCTCGAGCTCGCTCGCGCAGCTGACCAGCCTCGGGCGCTTGTGGGTGAAAGTGCCGGTGTACGCGGGCGACGCGCGCGAGCTGAACCTCGATCAGGGCGCGAGCATCCTGACGCTCGACCAGCCGCCCGATGCCGCCGGTCTGCACGCGCGGCGCGTCGCCGCGCCGCCGTCCGCCACGCCGGCCGCGAGCGCAATCGACGTGATGTTCGAGTTGCCCTCCGGCGCACCGCTTCAGCCGGGCGAGCGCGTGCTCGCGCGCCTCGTCGGCCGCGCCGGCCAGGAGGCGAACATCGTCCCGGTGTCCGCGCTGCTGCACGACATCAACGGCGGCACGTGGGTCTACGAGAAAACCGGGGATCACATGTTCGCGCGCCGCCGCGTCGAAATCGCGCACACGGCCGGAGACGTCGCCGTGCTCGCGCGCGGACCGCAGGTCGGCGCCATGGTCGTCACGGTCGGCGCCGCTGAGCTCTACGGCATCGAGTTCGGTGGGGGCAAGTAGCGGCGCGTTGCCATACTTCGAACCTATGCGATGGCTTGTCGAGACTTCGCTGCGTTTCCGGATCGTCGTCGTCATTGCCGCCGTCGGGCTCTCGATCGCGTGGCTGCGGCAGGCGAAAAGCATCCCGTTCGACGTCTTTCCTGAGTTCGCGCCGCCGCTGGTCGAAATCCAGACGGAGGGACCGGGGCTGTCAACGGCCGAAGTCGAATCGCTCATCACGGTCCCGCTCGAGAACACGCTCCACGGCGTCCCTCATCTCACCACGCTCCGGTCGAAATCGGTGCTGGGTCTCTCCTCCGTCGTACTGCTGTTCGAGGAAGGCACCGACATCCTCGAGGCGCGACAGCTCGTGCAGGAGCGCGTGGCGCGCGCGGCCACGTCGCTGCCTTCGACGGCGCACACGCCCGTCGTCATGCCGCCGGTCTCGTCGCTGAGCCGCGTGATGAAGATCGGGCTCAGCTCGCCGAAGATGTCGCAGATCGAGCTGACGACGCTCGCGCGATGGACGGTGCGGCCGCGGTTGATGGCGGTGGGCGGCGTGGCGAACGTCGCGATCTGGGGTCAGCGCGATCGCCAGATCCAGGTGCTCGTCGATCCGGCGCGTCTGCAGGCCAACAACGTCTCGCTCGATCAGGTGATTGCGGCGACGCGCGACGCGACCGGCGTCGCCTCCGGCGGCTTCCTCGACACGCCGAACCAGCGGCTCGCCGTGTCGCACGTCTCGCCGGTCCGCAGCGCCTCGGATCTCGCGCAGATGCCGCTCGTCCATCGCGACGGCGCCGCGATGCGCATCGGCGATGTCGCCGACGTCGTCGAGGGATCGCCGCCGCCGATTGGCGACGCCGTGATCAACACCGGCACGGGCCTGCTGCTGATCGTCGAGAAGCAGCCCGGCGCGAACACGCTCGACGTCACGCGCGGCGTCGAAGCGGCGCTGGCCAGCCTCGAGCCCGCGATGCCGGACGTCGAGGTCGACCCGCAGATCTTCCGGCCGGCGACGTTCATCGAGATGTCGCTGCGCAACCTCGCATGGTCGATGGTCATCGGCGCCGGGCTCGTCATCGCCGTGCTGATCGCGTTTCTCTACGAATGGCGGAGCGCCGCGGTCACCATTGTCGCGATGCCGCTGTCGCTGATCGCGGCGGCGTGGATGCTGGCGTCGGGCGGCCGCACAATCGACACGATGGCGCTCGCCGGGCTGATCATCGCGCTCGGCGTCGTCGTCGACGACGCCATCATCGACGTGGAGAACATCGCACGGCGGCTGCGGCTGAACGCCGCCTCGCCTTCGCCGAAGCCGGCGCACGAGGTTGTGCTCGAAGCGTCGCTCGAAGTTCGGAGCGCCGTCGTGTACGGCAGCCTCATCGTCATCCTGGTGTTCATTCCGATCTTCCTGCTGCCCGGACTCGCCGGCTCGTTCTTCCGTCCGCTCGCGCTGTCGTACATCCTGGCCATCGTGGCGTCGCTCGCGGTCGCGCTCACCGTGACGCCGGCGCTCGCGCTGATGCTGCTGCGTCGCGGGACCCGGCACGACGACCCGCCGCTCGTCGCATTCCTCAAGCGCCGGTATCGCCGGATGCTCGAGCCGATGGCGGGGCGTCCGCGCCGAGCCGTCGCGATCGTCGCGGTGACGCTCGTGGCCACGGCCATCGCGGTTCCGCTGCTCGGCGAAGAATTTCTCCCGAACTTCAAGGAGTACGACTTCCTGATGCACTTCGTCGAGAAGCCGGGCACTTCCCTTCCGGCGATGCGCCGCATCACCGTGCAGGCGGCCAAGGAGCTGCGCGCGATTCCGGGCGTGCAGAGCTTCGGCGCGCATCTGGGCCGCGCCGAGGCGGCCGACGAAGTGGTCGGCGCGAACTTCACCGAGTTGTGGATCAGCCTCGATCGCGACGTCGACTACGACGCCACGATCGCGAAAGTGCAGCACGTCGTCGACGGCTACGCGGGGCTGCAGCGCGATCTGCTGACGTACTTGCGCGAGCGCGTGAAGGAGGTGCTGACCGGCGCCAGCGCGACGATCGTCGTGCGGATCTTCGGCGCCGATCTCGGGGAGCTGCAGCGTCAGGCCGCGCGCGTGGCCGGATCGATTGGCGGCGTGTCCGGCGTGGCCGACCTGAAGGTGCAGGCGCAGGTACTCGTGCCGCAGATCGAAGTCCGCTTCCGCCCCGATCGCGCGCACGCCCTCGGCGTCACCGCCGGCGACCTGCGGCGGGCGGCGACGACGATGATTCAGGGCACGAAGGTCGGCGAGATCTACGAAGACCAGAAAATCTTCGACGTCGTCGTGCGCGGCGCGCCCGCCGTGCGCGAGAGCCCGATCGCGTTGCGCGCGATGAACATCCAGACGCCGGGCGGCGGCCTCGTGCCGCTTCAGGCGGCGGCGGACGTCGGCGTGTTCCCGACGCCGAACGAGATCACGCGCGAAGGCGGATCGCGGCGCATCGACGTCACGTGCAACGTCCGCGGCCGCGATCTCGGCGCGGTGGCCGCGGACATCGCCAAGGCGCTCAACGGTCTCTCATTCCCACCCGAGTACCACGCTGAACTGCTCGGCGAATACACGGCGCGCGCCGAGTCGAGAAATCGTCTCTTCGCGCTCGCCGGATTCGCGCTGCTCGGCATCTTCCTGCTGCTCTACATCGATTTCGAGTCGGCGCGGCTGGCGTGGCTGGTCTTCATCACGCTGCCGTTCGCGCTGGCGGGCGGTGTCGGCGCCGCGCTGCTGACCGGCGGCGTGCTGTCGCTCGGCTCGCTGGTGGGGTTCGTGACGGTGCTCGGCATCGCCGCGCGCAACGGCATCATGCTGATCAGCCACTATCGCCATCTCGAGGACGTCGAGGGCGTCGCGTTCGGACCCGCGCTGATCCTGCGCGGCGCCGAGGAACGCCTCGCGCCGATCCTGATGACCGCGCTCGTCACGGCGCTCGCGCTGCTGCCGGTCGTGATCGCGGGAAACGCAGCGGGACACGAAATCGAGCACCCGATGGCGGTCGTCATCCTCGGCGGCCTGACGACGTCGGCGCTGCTGAATCTGCTGCTGCTGCCTTCGCTGTACGAACGGTACGGCCGGCGATCGTAGCGGCGGACCCGCCTGTCCGCCCGGGGCCGACACGTGGGTTGGCCCCTACGCGCGGCGTCGCGCGCGCGCCGCCTTGACCCTTGTCCCGGCGCCTGCCGGCAGCTCGATCCAGTCGTGGGCCCAATCGGTGATCGCTTTGACCGCCGCCCCGAGCTCGCGCCCCTTCTTCGTCAGCTCGTACTCGACGCGCACCGGCGTCTCGGGGACGACGATCCGCTCGACGATGCCCTCTTCCTCGAGCTCCTGCAGGCGCTCGCTGAGCATGCGGTCGGTGATGTCGGGAATGGCGTCGCGCAGCGTGGCGAAACGGCAGCGCGACTTGATGAGGACGAATATAATCGCGCCCGTCCACCGCCGGCCGATCAGCTCGCTGGCGCGATGGAAGCGCAGGCAGAGCTCCGGAGTTCGCGCGTGGCCGCCCATGTCCGCCCAGCAGAATAACGCTGTTCCTTGTGTCTTACAAGCCGCTTCTTGACAGGTAGTCGCTATACATTGTATAGTTACACGTTCAGTAGGAGGCGATATGGATGAAGGATTGCTGCTCGCGCGCGCGGTGTTCGGGCTGGTGATGGCTGCGCACGGTTCGCAGAAGCTGTTCGGCTGGTTCGGCGGCTACGGGCTCGACGGCACCGGAGGGTTCCTCGAGGGGCTGGGCTTCCGTCCGGGCCGCCTGTTCGCGCTGGTCGCCGGCGCCAGCGAATTCGCCGGCGGCCTGCTGCTGGCGCTCGGCCTGTTCGGACCGGTGGGATCGGCCCTGATCCTCGCGGTCATGATCGTCGCGGCGATTACCGTCCACTGGCAGGGCGGGCTCTTCTCGACGTCGAACGGCATCGAAGTGCCGCTGCTCTACGCGACCGCCGTGGCGGCGCTCGCGTTGACCGGCCCGGGGCGGTATTCGCTCGACGCGCTGCTCGGGCTCACGTCGTTGTGGACCCCGGCGCTCGTCTGGAGCGCGCTCGCGATCGGAATCGTCGGCGGCGTCGCCAATCTGGCGCTTCGGCGGGCGCCTGCGGGAAAGGCGGTGGGAGTGTAATGTCGGTTCGACCGATCAAAAAAGTGATTCGCACGAAGCCGGCGCTCGAAGGCGCCGGCGTCAAGCTGCAGCGCGCGTTCGGCTTCGGCAA
>Ga0070694_100001178_pt1 | contig 15010 bp, 10 predicted proteins | sample KBSK1251metaG_FD_65470 | JGI IMG/M metagenome (GOLD analysis project Ga0070694, IMG submission 65470) | Corn, switchgrass and miscanthus rhizosphere microbial communities from Kellogg Biological Station, Michigan, USA - KBS K1-25-1 metaG | ecosystem: Host-associated > Plants > Roots >... | reverse complement strand
CGGTCCTGGACGATTGCATAGATGTTCTCGCCGGGCAGGCCCGAGGCCTTGGAGTAAACGGTAATCAAAGGCTCATCAACCAGGAGTTGGAGGCCTTTATCGGAACCGATCCAAATATTCCCATCCCGGTCAACCAGCATAGCCGCCAGGTTCCTGCCGGCCAAACCGTCAGCTTGTGAGAAGTGCTCGACCTGCAGATGCAAAGGATCATCGCGCCTGATGCTCGCGGCAGTTATTTTCCTGAGGCCTTCGTAGAAGTCACCAATCCAAAGGTTGCTGCCGTGATCAGCGATAAGAAATCTCGGGAGCCGGGTACTAACCGAGGAAACCTGCATGCGCCCATTACGAAAAACGCAGAGACGATGATCCAAATCTGTAAAAGGGAATAGAAACCAAATACCGCCATCTATTTCGACCGTCTGGAGCCCGGTTGCTTTTCGCGGATCAAACGGCAGGGGACCATCTTTTTGAGAGAACGTCGATTCCTTCTCATTGACTCCGTAATAGCCCTCGTTCGTGTTTATCCATACGACCGATGAATTGCCTGCTCTAAAGACCCGGGGAAGCTGGGCCTGCCAGGCACTGCGCCGCTCAAACTTCGTCTGGTTGTAGACATAACCGTCTTCGCCAAAGCGAAATCGTGGCCCACCGTCTTCCCAGATCGGGTTGTAGATATCGTCAGCCTCAAAATCGATCCCCTTCGCAAACGCACGAAACTTGCCCTGTTCATAAAGCACTAGAGTGTTGGGATCCTCAGTCCAAATCCACAACCGACCGGCGGCATCGACGTAGAGGCTCAACATCCGGTTCATGGGTAAGGCAGGCGTGTTTGATTTTTTGAAGATCTTAAAGCGAGCGCCATCAAATCTGGCCAGCCCGTCGAAGGTTCCCAACCAGAGATAGCCGTCAGGAGTCTGGACGATGCTGTTGACTGCGTTCTGCGGCAGGCCGTTTTCGGTGTTCCAGTTCTTGAAGCGAACCCGATTGGACGCAGCAACAGAGAGGCTAACGAGCAGGATTATTCCCAACGCCAGCAGCGACTGAATCGTTCGTCGAGGAAAGGGGGCCATTTTTTCCACGCCGGAGAATGGGCATCGGCGGGGCTAATAATACGACAAATCGCTCTGACTTTACTCAGGTCGCCAAGTCAATTTATATGCCGATTTAAATAGCGCAATAGAAGAGGGGCGCCGAAAAATAAATTGTAGGACCGGATGGACAACTTAATTATTAGCCACACCCTTATGCCGATTCTCAGGTCCCCTTAGTTTTCCAGGGAAACGGGGCCTGGGGTGATTTCTGATCTATGAATAGAGGTTTTTCAAACCTTCGCGGGACGCGTGGAGAACACCGCGCTTTCCGTTAGAGCGCGATTTCAAGAGCGTTTAAGATTTTATCTGGATTGGCTGGCTCGAAGGTCGATGCTCTTATCATTGAAGTGACACGAGAGTGACCCAAGCTAGCATGCCGCGTTCGCAGCCTGTTGGTAAACTTTGTATTTGTTGAGATTTTTGGAGGCGGCGATCGGAATCGAACCGATGAATAAAGGTTTTGCAGACCTCTGCCTTACCACTTGGCTACGCCGCCGTCTGAGCATGAAAAAAGGCGAAAAGGTGAAGAATTCAGATTTTCAGTTTGCAGTCTTCCGTCCTAACCGCGTCTAGCGGCTACAACACTGAAAACCAAACACTGAAAACCGATTCTTCATACTTTCCGCCCGGTGTCCTTTGAATTGGAGCGGGAGACGAGATTTGAACTCGCGACCCTCGCCTTGGCAAGGCGATGCTCTACCACTGAGCTACTCCCGCTTTTCAAAGAAATTCGATTCTAATGATTAGAAGTGAGTTGTCAAGCGACTGTCAGACGCGGTGTGCCGCATTTTCGATGACTTTGGCGTAGCCCAGGGGTTTACGCGTGGGAATGAAGAGAAAGTTAGTTTTCAAAAGCCCCATTAATGGGGCTTTGTTAAGCACCTGCGAAAACTTCATTTTGAAATTGGGTTACCAGCGCCGATAGCCGATCGTCAGCAAGGGCTCGTTTGGGTGAAGTTGCCCGCCCTGACGGCGAGCTTCTGACACTTGTGGCGCAGACTTCAGTCTATGAACGAAAGATATTCGAGCCCTGGGATTCACAGACTAAAGTCTGTGCCACCCGGCCTACTGAGGCAGAGGCGTCTTCAAGATGCCCGCGATGTATTCCGCCAGTCCTGTGTCCGAATTCTCATGACGAAACTTGTAGAAATTCGTCAACTGCGTCATCCACTGGTTCTTGGCGCTTTGCTGTTTAGGATCGCTTCCGGCCAGCGCGACCGCCCGCGCATAAGCATCAATCATCTTGTCGACGACCTTATTGATACTTTCCAGGGCGGCTTTGCTCTCCGGACTCTCGGGCTGATTGGCAAAGCGTTTGCTGAAATCATCCGACAGACGCTTGTAAGGACCATTCTGATAAGACAGGGCCAGATACAAGTATGTTGAGGTCGCCGACTTGCGATCGCTTTCAATCTGCGCAGCCTTGCTGAAGTTGCTAATCGACGACTCGGGCTTCGGCTTCAGATAGTAAAACCCGACCGCGTAATAAAGAGACGCCAGCACATCGTCCTTATTCTTAAACGGCTCCCAGTTGTCCGGAGACTTGCCTGATTCGATTAGCTGAATCGCTTTCTGCGCGTAGTTCGCCGCGTCGGCATTGAAAGCCTCATTGCGTGCTTCCGTGCTGGCAATCACTCCTTCGTAACCCAGCGCAATCAGAACCTTGACGTTATCGGGGTTGTCGGCCAGCACCTGTTTGGCCATCCCGTAGGCTTTGGCGAAATCCTTCTGAGTAAAACTTCCCAGCAGTTGCTGCTCGCGGTCAGCGCGCTCGGCCGCCAGACGCCGGGCCTTTTCGTCTGCCTCGTACGCTGAGATCCAGGTCTTCAAATAGCGCGTGTACTGATCATCTTCCTTGTTGTATCGCGCCATGTAATCCTTGGCCGCCTGGTAAGCAGCCCCGGGGTTTCGTTCGTAATTGTCGACGAATTTCTTGTAGGTGGTAACTTTGAATTCGTCGTCAGTTTCCTGAACCACCTGGCCCGTTCGGGGTTGGGCCTGCAGACGGGTCGCAGTGCAAACAGAGAAAAGTAAGACGACCAGAAAAAGAGCGAGCGTTGAACTGTATTTCATCAGGACTTAAGAGCCTCCAAAAAACCGTTTTCGAGCGTTAGATGCGACGTTTTCAAAAAACGTCCAATTGAAAGCTGATTTTAGCAGATGGTGGGAATTGGGTCATTGATCCGTTGGGTCATTGGTTCATTGAATTGATGCCGCTGCTCATTTGGGAAGCACTTCAAATGGCCCAATGAATCAATGAATCAATGAGTCAATGAGGCAATCTCATACGCTGGCGCCGTTTTCGACACCGATACCGGCAGGTCGACGATCTCCCAGGCGGCTCGATTTCTCAGCAGTGAAGACATTAGCGCCGCATGCAAAAGATGGCCGCTGCGCTCGGCGCGCACCCGGCCGAGAATCGTCATTCCCAGCAGCGCCAGATCGCCAACGATGTCCAGAATCTTATGGCGCACGAACTCGTCCGCAAACCGCAGGCCCGTTTCATTCAACATGCCATGCTTTGTCAGTACGATCGCATTGTCGAGCGAGCCACCCCGAATCAAGTTAGCTTTCCGCAAAGCTTCGACTTCTTCGATGAATCCAAAAGTGCGCGCCGAAGCAATATCGCGGGCGAAAGATCCGTTATCCAGAGTAAGCGAACGATGCTGAACGCCGATCAGCGGATGAGGAAAGTCGATGGTGCAATCTATCTCATAACTGTCGGCAGGCTCGATCGTGATGCTGCGGTTTCCGGTGACTGCCGAAACTTTCTCGCGCACCAGCAGCGCGCGCCGGGCCAGAGGTTGTTCGACCACGCCGGCATGTTCGATCATTTCGGCAAAGGCTTCCGAAGAGCCGTCCATGATCGGAACTTCCAGGTTGTCGACTTCAACATACGCGTTGTCTATGTCACAGCCGCGCAACGCGGCCAAAAGGTGCTCGACCGTTGAGAGCATCACGCCGGTTCGCATCAGGGTGGTCGCATAACTACAGTGGGCCACCGATTCAACGGTTGCCGGAATTTCGAACCCACCTAAATCGGTGCGGCGAAAAACATAACCAGTGTCCGGCGGCGCCGGCGTTAGACGAACATTGACCGGAACTGCCGTGTGCAATCCAAAACCGCTTGCTTCAACCGGATTCGCTAAGGTGGTTTGCCTCGCGCGTGCAGGCTTCATTTATGATTTCCTTTTGATCAAAGGAGCTAAGAGAGCGCTGATTACTGGAGCAACCATTGTGCCTTGCGAGAATTCAACAAAGAGCGTTGACCATGGTTGTGTTTGTGGCATTTTAGCGACGAAGAAAATTTTCCCGGCGGCAAACGTGCCACGGACTCGTGGCCAAACAGTCGGGGGTTTTGAGATCAAATGAGAGTTCGCGACCGAGGATACAGCGCGGCAGAGCGGCAACCAAACGCGTTAAGCTCCGGAGGAGCAGAATGTTTATAGCTACACCGATCACCACCAGTCCAAGCTCAGGAGGAGCGCAATAAGGCATCGTACATGTTGCGCTCCTCCGGAGCTATCAAACCGTAGATCGCCAGGTGGGCTATAAACATTTCATCCCTACGGGATTGACGTGTCCAGGAAATGTTGTCAGAAAAACAAGATTCCTCGAACTTGTTACACAGAAAGAAACAGATACGCAGTTGGAGATTCGAGTCGAAGGGGCTTTCGGTTTCTAATCGTTTCATTAATCTTCTCTGGGTCATCTGTGGTTAATCTCCATGATGACGCGCGCTTGCGTTACTCAAACGCCCTCCCTATGATCAAAATACAATGCCGACAACGTTGTCCTTTGACGGGACTAAGCCGACAGATCGGGTCTTTCTCATCGACTCCATGTCGCACATCTTTCGCGCTTTTTTCGCGCCGCTCGCGAATCGCGCAGCCCCGCTGATGACCACGAAAGGCCAGGTCACGCAAGCGGTCTATATCTTCACCAACATGCTGCGTAAGCTGCTCCAGGATGAAAAGCCAAAATACATTGCGGCGATTTTCGAATCGAAGGAGAAAACCTTTCGACACGAAAGCTTCGCCGATTACAAGGCTAATCGAGAACAGATGCCCGACGATCTGACTTCGCAGCTTCCTTACATCAGACGGCTCTGCGAAGCCTACAACATTCCCATGATCAGCGTGCCCGGCTTTGAGGCCGATGATGTCATTGGCACGTTGGCTGTGCAGGCCGCCAACAAAGGTTTGCAGGCGGTGATCGTTTCCAATGATAAAGATATGTGTCAACTGGTGCGTGATCCGTTGGTGGTGTGCATGCGCCAGAATTCGCAGGTCGTCAAGAGGAAAGAACCTGTTCCGCCGATTGAATGGTGCGACGAAGCATGGGTGGAAAAGAAATTTGGTGTGCCGGCGGACAAGCTGGTTGATTTACTGGGCTTGATGGGCGATTCGATCGACAACATTCCCGGCGCCCCCGGAGTCGGGCCGAAAGGCGCCGCGCAGATAGTTCAGGATTTCGGGTCGATCGATAACGCGCTCGCTCACTGGGAAGACATTAAGAATAAACGATACCGCGAATCTCTGCGTGACAACGCGGAGCTGATCCGCAAATCACGTGAGCTCGCCGAGATCAAAATCGACATCAGTATTGAACTGGATCTCGAGCTGTTGCAGGCGCGGCCGCCCGATCGCACGGCGGCTTACGAGTTGTTTCGCGAGTTGGAATTCGCAAACCTCACAAGTGAATTTGCGGACGCGGCCAAAGCTTCCGTCACCACCGTCGAACGCCGGTATTCACTCATTAAAGATAAGCGCGCCCTTGATTCGCTGGTCGAACAACTGTGGCAGGCCGAGAGCATCGGGATCGCGCTGACGAATTCTTCTGAGCCCGGCGCCGGACAGCAACAGAGTCTGCGCGATGAACACGGAGCGCACGGGATTGCCCTGTCGTCCGAACCCGGGAAGTCGGCGTTCGTCGATCTGGAGAACTTTGCCGGCGGACGTGAGGTGGCGATCAATTCGCTAAGAGAGTTATTGACCAACGGCCTGTTGGAAAAGTCTGTTCACGATCTCAAGCGAACGACGGCGTTGCTCGCACCCCTGGGAATTGAATTAGGGGGCCTGGCCGAAGACACACTGATCGCGGCGTATCTTCTGGATCCGACGCGCAGCAAGTACGAGTTGCGCGACCTGGCCCACGAAACTGCTAACCTGGAGAGCGGCGGTCCGCCATACGAGGGTTGGCATGAAGCGGCCTGGCAAGCGGCTGAAGTTGCCGACCTGACGGCCCAGGTGGCGCCAATCCTGCGCGCTCGGATTGATGAGAAAGACATCACCAGCATCTATCGGGACATCGAGTTGCCGCTCGCGCCTTTGCTCTATCGCATGGAGCGCGCCGGCATTCGCCTTGATACGGAAGTCCTGGCTGAGCTTTCGCAACATCTGGGTCAGGAACTGGAAAAGCTCACGAACAAAATTTGCGAGCTGGCCGGCCGCGAATTCAACATCAATTCTCCCAAGCAGGTCGGCGAATGTTTTGAAGCGCTGAACATTGTTTCGGGGCGCAAGACTTCGACGGGCCGCGTCTCAACCAGTAAAGCCGTGCTTGAAGAGCTGGCGCTGACCCATGAACTGCCACGCCTGATTATTGAGTATCGCGAGTTGGAGAAACTGAAAAGTGTCTACACCGACGCTTTGCCGCATCAGGTCGCGGCGGACGGGCGCATTCACGGACAGTTGAATCAAACGGTGGCGGCGACCGGACGTCTGTCGGCGAGCGAACCGAATTTACAGAACATTCCGATTCGCACTGAACTCGGACGGCGCATCCGTCGCGCCTTCGTGGCCGAGCCCGGCCACAAATTGATCTCGGCCGATTACTCGCAATTGGAATTGCGTCTGTTGGCGCATATTACCCGCGACGAAGTGATGATGGATGCTTTTCAAAAAGGCGACGACATTCACAATCGCACTTCGCGTCTGGTGTTTGCGGCGAAGAGTGATGCCGAACTCAAAGAGGCGCGCCGTTTCTCGAAGATTGTGAACTTCGCCATCGCTTACGCTATTGAGCCCTGGGGATTGTCGCAGCGGGTCGGCATCAGCCGCCAGGAAGCGCGCAAAGTGATCGACAATTACTATGCAACCTACAAAGGGGTGCGCCGTTACATGGACGAGATTCCAGTGCAGGCGCGCGAGCATGGTTACGTAAGATCACTCTATGGCCGGATTCGCCCGTTGGCCGGAATCAATGATCGCAATGCCAACATTCGCAAGGCGGCCGAACGCGAAGCGATCAATATGCCGATCCAGGGAACGGCGAGCGACATCGTGAAGATTGCCATGCTGCGCGCCGACGAAGCTTTTCGCCGCGAGAAGCTGGACGCCCGGATGCTGATGCAGGTTCACGACGAATTGCTGGTAGAGTGTCCGGCCGACGCCGCCGAAAGGGTCACGCAGACTCTGAAGCGCGAGATGGAGAACGCGGTCGAACTGGACGTCCCGCTGGTCGCGGAAACGGGAATTGGCGACAATTGGATGGATGCAAAGCACTAGAGGGGGAGAAACGGAATTGAAAATTGAAAATTGAGAAATGAAAATTGAAAATTGGTGACGGCCAAACTTAACCAGAACGCCGTCGGTACGGGACTCTTTACAGTCGACGCGTTGTGTGCAGACGGAGAGTGCAGGCGTAACCTAAATTTGCAATTTCTACTTTTCAATTTTCGATTTTCAGTGTCTTATTGACTTAACCTAACTGATGTTCCGTAGATCCAAACCAACTCAACCGCCTGAAGGCGAGGTCGTCTATCGTCGCATTGCGACGGAGCCGGCATCGCGTCCGCCCGCTGCAAAGGAATGGGGCCTTGATCCGGCATTGTTGCCGCTGGTCGCGGGTTTTGCGCTCGTGCTTTTGCTCATCCTGGTGCTTGGTAACCTGAGTATTCGGCGCATTGAGGACACGAGCCGGGAAACCGTGAATCTTGGAGACTCTTTTGCTGCGCGGAGCAAAATCCTGTTCGAGCTTCGCGTCGCTCTAACCAAACTCGACAACGAAGCGCGCGATCGCATGGGCGCAGAAGCGCGTCGCGAGATTCGGCCGCCGTTCGACGTGCGCCTGGATACAGCTCGCAATGGCGTCATCAATATTATGCCTCAGCTGGATCATCTGCCGCTTTCCGAACTCCCGAAGTGGCGGAAATTTCGCGATGACCTGGCGGGTTATCTGGAAATTACGAAAGACAAAGACCGTTACGTGTTGGAAGGCTTTAAAACATTTCACGAGGTAGATGCTGGACTGAACGACCTCGGGACCGAGGTGGCGAAGGAGCAAGTCCAGATATTTCAGCGCGCCGAAGCGTTACAGTTATCCGCAACTCGTACCATTCGTCTGTGGAACCTGTTCGCCTTGCTCGCGGGATTAGCGGTGGCCGTGGCCACGACCTGGCAGGTCCAGCGTCGCTTTCGCCAGACGCGGCAAAGCACCGAGGCCGCCCGGCGGGAGCGCGAATTCAGCAATCAGATGCTTGAAGGGATGGTCAGTGCAATTGCCGCTATCGATCGCCAGGATCGAATTCGCAGCGCGAACACTGCTTTCATGCGGATCTTCCCGCGGGCGGCCATTGGCTCATCGATTCACGACGAGATCGCTTCGCCTGACGCCGTGAAACTTTTGGAAGCTGCCACCGCATCGCATGTCGTCGTATCAACCTACCGCGGCCGTTGGAACCTGGACCAGGCGGATGGACTGGTTACTTACGACGTCTATTCTTCACCTTTGGAAATCGATGGCGAGCACGGGCAAATTCTCACCATGGTCGATGTGACCGAAGCAACGAAAGCCGAAAGTGCCCTGCGCCGAAGCGAGTCGCTGGCGGCGGTGGGTGCGGCGGCCGCACAACTGGCGCATGAGATCAAGAACCCGCTCGGCAGCATTCGTTTGGGCGTAGAGATGTTGCGGCAGTACACCTCCAGCGACGAAGCAGAGAGAACGATTTCACTGGTTGAGCGCGGCATTCATCACTTAAACAAACTGGTGGTCGACGTGACGCAGTTTTCGCGGCGAAGAGATCTGGATCTGGGGCCGGCGGATTTGCAGGAAGTGATTGAATCGAGCATCGAACTGGTCGCCGACCGGGTGCGCGACAAAGAAACTCCGATTGAAACAAAGTTTGAAGAGGCGCCCATCGAGGGCGTTTGGGACAGCGAGCAATTGCGCGAAGTATTCGTTAATTTGCTGGCGAACGCCATTGATGCGAGTGAACCGCGTTCGCCCGTTGAGGTCTCGGTCGAACTGATTACGAAAGAGAGCGGGGCAGGGTTCGAAGCCGGAATGTTTTCCAACGGAGCGCGGGCGCGCATCGTTATTTCCGATCACGGTTCGGGAATGGATCAAAAAGCCCAAGGCCGGCTGTTCGAACCATTCTTCACCACGAAGAAACGCGGCACCGGATTGGGCTTATCAATCGTCCGGCAAATTATTGACCTTCATGGCGGAAATATCGAAGTCAAAAGCCAGCCAAAGAAGGGCACGACTTTTCGGATCGAGTTGCCTTTGCAATCTACTTCGATCGAGGCGCAGGCATCCTGACGGGTACCGTAGATGTGTTTCGGCCGCGAAAGCACATTAGTCCCATAGGGACGTAATGTTTATAGATCCGTCGCGGTTTTTGGATTTGAAGCTCCGTAGGAGCGCAATGTGTGTCGCACCTTTGTTTCGCTCCTACGGAGCTTGGACTGTTTTCTTATCGATGTAGCTATAAACATTCTGCTCCTACGGAGCTTAAACGCTTTTGGTTGTAAGCTCTGTGCAATCTGTGGATAAACGCCTTAATACGCACAAATCATGATTCCCCCAACTTTCCAGGACATCGTTGCCGCCCGCAAGTTCATTGCGACGTACCTGGCTAAGACTCCACTGGTTCGCATTCCGAAAATCTCTGAAGCGCTCGAGTGTGATTACTATGCGAAGTTAGAAAACCTGCAACCCACCGGTGCATTCAAAGTACGCGGGGGCGTGAATCTGGTTGGTAATGAAGCCGGCCAGGGACTGACTCTGATTACCGCCTCGACCGGCAATCACGGCCAGTCGATCGCGTACGCCGGCAGGCTGTTTGGCGCGCGCGTGATTATCTATGCACCGGCTGAGAATGTGAATGAATCAAAAATGCAGGCGATGCGCGACCTGGGCGCTGAAGTCCGCCTGCATGGTCGTGACTTTGATGAAGCGCGGCTGGAAATTGAGCGGGTGGCGGTTGCAGAAGGCTTCCGCTATGTGCACTCGGCGAACGAGCCGGGGCTTATCGCCGGTGTGGGCACGATCGGTTTGGAGATTTTTGAGGACCTGCCTGACGTTGATGTCATCATCGCACCCGCGGGCGGGGGCAGTTGCGCGGCCGGCAATTGCATCGTGGCCCGCGAACTGAATCCGAAGGTGCAAGTTTTAGCGACGCAATCCGATGGCGCGCCGGCTTTGTGGCACGCGTTCCAAAACCGCTCGCTCGATCCCTCTCCAACAATGGTGACCGTGCACGAAGGACTGGCGACGCGCGTTCCTTTTGAACTTACAAACAAGACCCTCTGGGAGTTGCTCGCTGATTTCATTCTCGTCAGTGACGAAGAGATCAATGAAGCGATTCGCATCCTCGCGCGCGACGCAAAGCAAGTTGCCGAAGGCGCCGGCGCCGCGTCACTCGCCGCCGCAATCAAGTTAGGTGTCGGAAGCCCGACCGTGAGGGAGGGCCTGCGTGGGAAGAAGGTCGTGGGCATCCTGACGGGCGGTAATATTCCACCCGACCGGTTGGCGAATTTGATGACGGCTGGTGGGGTTTTGTAAGAGGAGTTCTTGCGGCTTTGCCGCCTGATGTGCGGTAAGGCTTCGCCTTACCGTCTGGTGCCCCTCTCATTCACACCGGGCTTTGGCCCGGTGGCCAACTTGCCAAAACGAGATGAACCGTTTCAACGGTTTTCCTCAGATTAGTCGAACGCGTCCCTGGTTTTGGAGATTCGGAAGAAGAGAAACCGTTAAAACGGTTGCGCGGGTTTTATTTCGCCTAATCACCGGGCTAAAGCCCGGTGTGAATTAAATTGAAAAGAGACGTGACGGAAAGGCGGAGCCTTTCCGCACATCAGACGGCAGAGCCGCTATGCCGTGCGATCTCGTGATACTTAGGGAGGACAACTCCACCAACCTAATCCGCTAGCCGAAGACTTTGCCGGCTTCGTTCCCAGGCTGCCCTCCCTCACGGTCGGGCTTCTGACACACCGATTGATCCGGAGCGCCGACAAGTCGGGGCACTTCAAAATTCCGCTTAACATTTCTTGACTGCATCAGACCCGAACCCCTATAGAATGACTCAGACCATGGAAGCGCAGACGAAGCCAACCGGCGAGCAGGTCCTGGTAATCGATGATGACGTCGAGTTCTGCAAACTCGTCACACGGTTCCTGACTCAGGAAGGATTTGAAATTGAATCCGTCAACGCGGGACGCGCCGGCGCCGAGCGAGCCCTTTCCGGTCATCATTCACTGGTCGTGCTCGACGTGATGATGCCGGGCGCCAACGGCTTTGACGTGCTGCGCCGCATTCGCGCTGAGTCACGGATTCCCGTACTCATGCTCACCGCTAAAGGTGACGCGCTTGACCGCGTGCTGGGACTGGAAATGGGCGCCGATGACTACCTGCCCAAGCCTTTCAATCCGCAGGAACTGGTCGCGCGCATCCGCGCAATCCTGCGGCGGGCCAAACCTGATCTTTCCAACAGCAAACAGACCGCTCCCATAGTGGTCGGCGACGTTGAAATGGATGTGCGCGCGCGGGTGGTGCGCCGGGGGCAGGAGGTGGTGAATCTAACGACCGTGGAATTTGATCTGCTCGAAATTCTTTTGCGCGCGGCGGGTGAGGTGATGGGGCGCGAGAAACTCACTCGCGATGTGCTGGGCCGCGAATTCTCACCTTTTGATCGAAGCATCGACACACACGTCTGCAACCTGCGCAAAAAGATTGGCCCCTTGCCGAACGACAGCGAGCGAATCAAAGGCGTGCGTGGCATCGGCTATCTTTATGTTCTTCCCAGCGCCCAGTAAATCGCGTGCGAAGTCTCTTCTTCAAAATCTTTCTCTGGTTCTGTGTCATCGTCGTTTTAGTCGGTCTCTCGATCGAAACGTCGAGCATCCTCGCCAATTACTACGAGACGAGTTGGCAGCGCGTCCTGCACAGCATCATGCCCATGGAAGCCGAGAAGTCGGCGCGTTTGTATGAAGCCAACGGCAAGCAGGCGGTGCAGGATTATCTCGATGAGCTGCAGCGACAGAAATCCGTGAGATTCTATTTTTTTGATGAGGAAGGAAAGCCGTTGCTGGATCGGGGCGCGCCTGCTTTGATTTTGAAGCTGGCGGCAAACAAGGAAGGTCTGGAGCGCACCGCGAAACAGAATCTTTCCATGGTTGATCCGAAAAACGGAGCCGCCTTGCGACTGGTTGAGGCGCCCAGCGGCCGCAAATACACGCTCGCCTTTCAGCAGTCGCCGAACCTCATCATGCCGGTGTCGGAAGCTGTCGGCACGCATCCATATCTTCGTCTGTTGGGGATAGGTTTGTTCGGCGCGCTGCTCTGTTTTCTTTTGACGCGAAACATCACTAAACCGATTGTTCGTTTGCGTTCCGCCGCCAGCGGCATAGCGGCCGGTCAATTGCGGACGCGAGTGGATCCGGCTGTGCTCAGGCGTCATGACGAAATCGGCAGTCTGGCCCGCGACTTTCAGCGAATGGCTGAACAAATTGAGGTCCTGGTCACCGCCCAGAGAGATCTGCTGGGAGATGTGTCGCATGAATTGCGCTCGCCTCTGGCAAGATTGATTGTGGCCCTGGGTCTGCTGCGCCAGGCCTCGCCTGATGAGGCACCGGAATATTTGAGCCGGATTGATCAGGAGGCCGAGCGGCTGGACAAGATGATTGGTCAACTGCTGACCCTCACCAGAATTGAGAGCGGTCTCGACGCGTCACAGCGCGAGAGATTCGATCTCACCAACCTGGTCCAGGAAGTCGCCGCCGACGGCGACTTTGAAGCTCAGGCTCACAATCGGGAAGTGACGGTGGTGCGGGCCGACGCGTGCACAATGTTCGGCGTCCCCGAGATGCTGCGCAGCGCCATCGAAAATGTTGTGCGCAACGCCATCCGCTACACCCGTCCCGACACCTCTGTGGAGTTGACACTGCGCAAGGTGGAAGGTGCGTCCAAGGCCCTCCTGAAAGTTCAGGATCGAGGGCCGGGTGTACCCGATCGCCTGCTGAAAGAAATCTTTGTTCCATTTCAGAGAGTCTTCGATCAGAACGAACCGAACGCCACCCAGGGATCCGGCCTGGGATTGGCAATTGCCGAACGCGCCGTGCGGATGCACGATGGCAGCATCAGCGCGCGCAATGCCGTGGACGGCGGCTTGATTGTCGAGATGGAACTGCCGGTTTTGTGAGGCGCTGCGGCAAGGCAAAACTTTTAGACAGGATTTACATGATTTACAAGATTCATGAGAAGAAAGCCCTCAAGCATGTAAATCCTGTAATGCCATTCGCGGCTTTGCCGCCCCACACTGGCTCTGCCTTACCGGAGTCGTTCTTGCTAGTTGAGTGGTGAGGCTATGCCTCGCCGCTAGCTCCAATCCATTCGGTGTTGTATCTTTAATCTTCTCCCGACAATCCCAACAAAGGTAAGAATCAAGATAATGAATGTTCGATCTATGTCTCGACGTCTACTCATAATCAGTCTGTTTGTTTCCATTTTAAGCGGTTCAGTTTTCGCTAAACCGAGTCCCGGGCCAGTCGCCATTTTTCATCTCGAGCCTCATCCTGGCGGCACATACATGATGACGATGCGCGCTAAAGTACGCGGCCACGAAGGCACGTTCGTTTTCGACACGGGCGGCGGGGTCACCTACCTCAGTCCCTCCTTTGCCCAGACGATTGGTTGTAAACCCTGGGGACAACTCAGCGGTTTCGTGCTCACGGGCCAGCGGCTGGACATGAAACGTTGTGACAATCTCATGTTCTATGTCAATCAACATCCGTTCCCGGCGCCGATCGCCGGCGTGTTCGACCTGATGAAATTCATGCCGCCCAACGTTCCGAGGATTGACGGATCGATCGGGCTCGATGTCTTCGCTGGACGCGCGATTACTTTGAACCTCGCCGAACACACGTTAACTGTGGAGAGCGGGCCCAGTCTTAATGCTCGCATCAGGCAGGGCCGGGAGGTTCCCATCCGGATAGTGCGCGAGCTGGAAGGCGTGGCGCTGGCCGTGGTCGTCGGCGTAATTACTTCCGAAGGCACCGCCTGGATGGAGATTGATTCCGGCAATGGAGGGGCTAATGTCATCGCCGGACACATCGCGCCTTTGCTCAATCTCAAAACCGGAATGAAAGAACCTCAGGCTGCGAGTTTCAGATTGGCGGGAGGCATTCCGGTTGGCGGTGAGGCGCGAGTCAACGAGTCCCTGATCATGGACGGCAACCTCGGGACGCGGTTTTTGATCGATTGGAATCTGACGCTCGACCTTGCCCGCGGACGCGCCTGGCTGGCCCCGGTGAAAAGCGCGAACGCAGCGCCGAACGCGACTGCGAGATAGGCGTCTAACCCCGAAGCGGTTACGGCCCAAAGCCGGCTTTGCTGCAAAAGTCGGCGAACAAGCGCCAACGGCGCGAAATGTAATAGCCTGGGGCAATGCCCCAGGTTGAGGTAGTTGCAGGATCCCAAGCGCTGAAAGCGCGAAATAACGGCAGCGCCACTAGTGCAGTCTTCGTTTAACGATTCTATTTCGCGCCTTCGGCGCTTTCTAAATCAGACCTGACACTAACCCTGGGGCGTTGCCCCAGGCTATTACATTTTCGCGCCGTTGGCGCTTGCTCGCGACTTTTGCAGCAAAGCTCCGTTTTGCGTTCTCTGCCGGTTACCTTCAATGCGACCAACTTTTA
>Ga0070694_100001176_pt1 | contig 15022 bp, 9 predicted proteins | sample KBSK1251metaG_FD_65470 | JGI IMG/M metagenome (GOLD analysis project Ga0070694, IMG submission 65470) | Corn, switchgrass and miscanthus rhizosphere microbial communities from Kellogg Biological Station, Michigan, USA - KBS K1-25-1 metaG | ecosystem: Host-associated > Plants > Roots >... | reverse complement strand
GGCCGCCCGTGCCTTCGTTCCCCGAGTTGTTCGTGTTGTTTCGGGGCGGGTTGTTGTTGCCGGGGTTGCCGAGTGCGCTCGGCGCGATCCGCTCCTCGAGCTGCTCGAGCTTCAGGTCCAGCGGGTTCATGTACTCCTCCCTATGGTGAGTGGCTCGTTTCCCCGTTGGGTGGTGATACTGCGCCGGCCGGGGTCGCCGGCGCCGGAATCAAGGGTGAGCGGCTGTGGGTCGGCACCCGCTCGCGTCTGCGCATGCCCCAGCTGATGCGCGCGGGGCTGGATCCATCCGGGCGACGCGCGAGGCGTCGCGGCTCGTCTGCGCGATGGACCTGGGCGTGCAGCGGACAGCCATGGGGACTTTCGTGGAACGCAGACCGTTCGAATATCAATTCGTACCTTCAGGCGGCCGTGACGGAGGATGGCACCCGGTCGGGGCCTGAATCAATACAAAAGTCGTCGGTAGGTCGACGTAGGGGATCGCCGGACGAAGCGTGTCGCCGCACAAACCCCCGCCTCGCGTCTGCACGGTGTTACGCCTGTATGAATACGATGACTACCGTGTCTCGGCGACCGGGCGTCAGTACAATTCCTACTGGAGTCGCAAGCGGGGCCGCATATCATCCGCGTATCGGCCGACCCGCATCTGCGCGGGTTGCGGCTATCGTGCCCGACACGGAAGACACCCAGACCAGCTACCAGCGCCGAGAAGGCTTGCCATGCTGCCGCCGGGATCCCCGCTTTCGAGCCCGTTGGCCGACACCCCCCACGCGGAAGCGCGACCAGCTTCGGCGGAAACACCCGAGCCCCGTCACGCACGTGACGGCCAGGGGTTGTCCCGATCGGCGGGCCCGCTGCTGCACGAGGTCTTCGAGGCGAGGGCGGATCGGAATCCCGCCGCCATCGCGGTCACGTTCGGGCCGCTGCGCGTCACGTACGAGGCGCTCGAGCGCCTCGCGAACCGGATCGCCCGCCACCTGAGGGCCCGCGGCGTCGCCCGGGGCTCCCGCGTCGCGCTGCTGCTGCCGCGCTCGCCGCAGGTCTACGCGGCCCTGCTCGGCATCTTGAAGTCGGGCGCAGCCTACGTCCCGATCGATCCCGAGTGCCCGGTCGAGCGGCTCCGCTTCGTTCTCGAGGACGCCGCGGTGGACGCGATCGTCACGACGGCTGCGCGTGCCGCGCCGCTCGGCGATCTCGGCACGCCGATCGTGTGCATGGACGCCGACCACGAGCGGCTCGAGGCCGAGAGTTCGTCACGGCTGAGCGTCGCCGAGGTGGGCGGTGCCGGGACCGATCTCTGCTACATCATCTACACGTCGGGCTCGAGCGGCCGTCCCAAGGGCGTGATGATCGAGCACCGGAGCGCCGTGCACCTGGTCCGCACCGAGACCTGGCTCTACGGGGTTCAGCCGCACGATCGCGTCTATCAAGGCTTCACGCTCGCGTTCGACGCCTCCGTGGAAGAGGTCTGGCTCGCGTTCGCGGCGGGCGCGACGCTGGTCGCGGCGACGCCGGAGATGTCGCAGGCGGGGCTCGACCTGTCGCGCCACCTCACCGAAGCCGGTGTCACCGTGTTCTCGTGTGTCCCGACGCTGCTCGGGATGCTCGCCGAAGATATCCCGTCGATCCGCCTGCTGATCCTCGGCGGCGAGGCCTGCCCGCCCAGCCTGGTGACGCGCTGGGCTCGGCCGGGGCGACGCATCGTCAACACGTATGGCCCGACGGAAGCCACCGTCATCGCCACCTGGGCCGACGTGGAGCCGGGCCGGCCGGTCACGATCGGCCGCGCGCTCCCGGGCTACGACGTGCTGCTCCTCGATGACCGCCTCGCGCCCGTTCCGCGCGGCGAGGTGGGGGAGATCTGCATCGGCGGCGCAGGCCTCGCTCGCGGTTACGTGAACCGGCCGGAGGAAGATCGGCAGCGCTTCGTCACGTTGCCCGCGGCGAACGGGAATGGAGACAGCAGGCGAATCTATCGTACGGGCGATCTCGGGCGGCTCGACAGCGAAGGCAACATCGAGTTCATGGGCCGCGCCGACGGGCAGGTGAAGATCCGCGGCTACCGCGTGGAGCTCACCGAGATCGAGTCCGCGCTGGCGGAGTGCCACGGCGTGGCCGCCGCGGCCTGCGCCGTCCGCGAGGACGTGCCTGGCCTACCGCACCTCGTGGCCTGGGTCGTCTCCGCCAACGGCCCGGTGGACGAGCTGCGCCTGCGCTCGGAGCTCGGGAACCGCCTTCCCGGCTACATGATCCCGTCGCGTGTCGAGAGCATCGGCGAGCTGCCGAGGCTCGTGAGCGGCAAGCTCGACCGCGCGGCGCTTCCCGCGCCCCGCCCGGCCGAGCCGCCCGCGCCCGAGGACTGCGGACACACCGGCACGGAGCGCGCCATCGCCGGCGCCTGGGCGCCGCTGTTCCATCCACGGCCGCTGTCGCGCGACGCGGATTTCTTCTACGACCTGGGCGGCCACTCGCTGCTCGCCGCGCGTGCCGTCTCGGCGCTTCGCGCCAACTCACAGTTCGCCCGGCTGTCGATGGCGGACCTCTACCGCCACCGCACCATCGCGGCGCTGGCAGCCGCGATCGACCAGGCGGGCGATGCCGGGGCACCGGGCGCCGCCACGACCGCGGAGAAGACCGCGCCCGCCGAGACCGCGGCCGAGGCGAGGCGCCATTTCCTCACCGGCACGCTGCAATCACTCGGCCTCTACTTCGTGCTTGGCGTCCACGCGCTGCGCTGGGTCACGCCCTATTTCGTCTTCTTCCTCCTCGCCGGCGCCGGGTACTCGGCCCTCGCCGCCGCCGCATGGGCGGTGGTGAGCGTGGTCGCGGTGACCCCGGCCACGATGCTCGGCGCGATCGCCGCCAAGTGGCTGCTGCTCGGCCGCGTGCGCCCGGGCCGGCATCGGCTGTGGGGCGGTTATCACCTGCGCTGGTGGTTCGCCCACTCGATGGTCGGCGGCATGATGCTCGATCACCTGGCGGGAACGCCGCTGCTCCCGATCCTCATGCGCCTGCTCGGCGCCCGGGTCGGAAGGAACGTCTATCTCGGAACGCATCACATCGCCGCGTTCGACATCGTCTCGATCGGGGACGGCTCGAGCGTGGACGACGGCGCCACGCTGCTCGGCTCGACGGTGGAGAACGGCGAGCTGATCATCGCCCCGGTTTCGATCGGGCGCGACTGCTACGTGGGCGCGCGCGCGGTGATGCGCGAGGGAACGACGCTCGAGGACGGCGCGCGACTCGAGGACCTGTCGTTGCTGCCGCGAGGCAGCCGGATCCCCGCCGGCGAGACCTGGGCGGGCTCGCCGGCACGCCCGGTGGCCGCCGCGCCTCCGCCGGCCCCGCCGCCCGAGCGCGGCGCGATGCAACGTGCCGCGGTCGCGCTGCTCTACGGCCTGCTCGTGCTGCTGCTGCCGCTCGTCCCCGTCGCGGCGATCGTGCCCGGCATGGGACTGCTCATGCGGATCGGGATCGTCGACCACCCGTGGCGCTTCCTCGCCGCGGCTCCGGTCGTGGGCGGCTCGTTCGTCCTGCTCCTCGCGCTCGAGGTCGTGGCGCTCAAGTGGCTGCTCGTGGGCCGGGTGCGCGCGGGGACCTACCCGCTCCACGGCGGCTTCTACGTGCGCAATTGGACCGTGGAGCAGCTCATGGCGTTCAGCCTCCAGGTCGTGGCGCCGATCTACGCGACGCTGCACGTGGTGCCCTGGTACCGCGCCCTCGGCGCGAAGCTCGGGCGCATGGTGGAGGTCTCGACCGCGTCGTTCACCCCGCCCGACCTGCTCGAGATCGCCGATGGCGGCACGATCGCCGACGACGCCTCGGTCGGCGAGCCGCGCGTCGAGCGCGGCTGGCTGACCGTGGCTCGCACCCGCATCGGCCGCCGCGCGTTCGTGGGCAACAGCGGCGTGCTCCCGACCGGCGTCGAGCTGGGCGACGACGCCCTGGTCGGGGTGCTCTCCACCGCGCCGACGACACCCGGCGCCGCGGCGAGAGCCGGCAGCGCCTGGCTCGGCTCGCCGCCGCTCGAGCTCCCGCGCCGCGAGACCAGCGCCGGTTTCATCGAGACACGGACGTACGCGCCGCCGACCTGGCTCATCCTCACCCGCGGCACGGTCGAGCTCCTGCGCGTCACGCTCCCGCCCTCGGGGTTCATCCTCGTCAGCGCAGCGGTCGTCACCGCCACGCTGAACCTGTGGATCTCCAGGGGCGCACTCGCAGCACTCCTGTTGATGCCGGTCGTCTACGCCGCCTGCTGTGCCGCCGTGCTGCTCGTCACGGCGCTCGCCAAGTGGACGCTGATCGGCCGCTACCGGCCCTTCGTGTGCCCACTCTGGAGCCCGTTCGTGTGGCGGCTCGAGCTCGTGAACGCGCTCTACGAGTTCCTCGCCACGCCGCTCGCGCTCGGCGTGCTCCAGGGCACGCCGCTGCTGCCGTGGTACCTGCGCCTGCTCGGGGCGAAGGTCGGGCGCCGCGTCTACACCGAGACGACCGGGTTCCTGGAATGGGACCTGGTCGAGCTCGGCGATCGCGCCGTGCTCAACGAGGACTGCGTGCTGCAGACGCACCTGTTCGAGGACCGCATGCTCAAGGCGTCCCGGCTGCGGGTGGGCGCGGACTGTAGCGTGGGTGCGATGTCGGTGGTGCTCTACGACTCGCAGATGCAGGACCGCTCGTCGCTCGACGCGCTGTCGCTGCTCATGAAGGGCGAGACGCTCCACGCCGGAACGTCCTGGCGCGGGATCCCGCCCATGCCCGCGGAGGCGCAGCCGCGCGGGCCCGGGCCCGGCCACTGAGTCGATCGCGCTGGGGAGACGGCCGTACTCCGCATCGGCGTCAACATCGCCAAGCGCGCCCTGGAGCAGGGGTACCGCCGCGAGCGGACCGCGGAATCCCTTCATCCTCCGATACCCGATGTCGTACGGTCCCGCGGATGCAGGCGCGCACCGTCCACTCCCACACAGCGGAGCCTCCACCCATGACTCCCGATGCAGAGCCCGGAACGGCGGTCGAAGGACAGCACGGCATCGTCGTGCTGCGCGGCAGCGGCCTCACCCGGGGCTGGAACGGGATCCGCTACAAGACCGGTCTCTCGGCCAAGAACACCCGCGCGAGGGAGCTGTCGATGAACGTGGCGACGATCCCTCCCGGAGGCGTGGCGTACGCGCACGTCCACGTCGACTTCGAGGTGATGCTCTACATCCTCGAGGGCGCGGTGCGCCACGAGTACGGCCCGGCCCTCGAGCACAAGGTGGACAACGTCGCGGGCGATTTCATCTTCATCGAGCCCGGCGTCCCGCACGAGGTCTGCAACCTGAGCGCGACGGAGCCGGTCGTCGCGGTGGTGGCGCGCTCGGACGCCAGCGAGTGGGAGCACATCGTCGACTTTCCGAGCCGGCGGCGCCCGGGGGGCACCTCCGCGGGCGCATGACCACGACCGGGCCGCGCGAAACCTTCGCCACCCGCTTCGGCACCGTGATGACGATGATCGGGGTCGCCGTCGGGCTGGGGAATGTCTGGCGCTTTCCCTACATGGTGGGAAAGTTCGGCGGCGCCGCGTTCGTGTTGTTCTACGTGGCCGTTGCGGTCGTGATCGGCGTGCCGGCGCTGATGGCCGAGTACGCGCTGGGCCGGCAGACGCGCCGCGGCACGGTCGGCGCGTTCGCCGCCGCAGGATTTCCGTTCGGACGGCAAGTGGGCTGGTTCTTCTTCTGCGTCGTGGTCGCCGCCACCGGGTACTACTCCGCGGTGATCGGCTGGGTGCTCTACTACGCGCTGGGGCAGGGCGCCCGCGCGCTGGGAGTGGGGTTCGATGCGTCGCGGATCCTGCCGCCCGACCATGGCTTCGAGGCCCGATCGTTCGTGCTGCAGCTGGCCTGCACCGCGGCGGTGATCCTGGCCTGCGCCCTGGTGCTGCTGCAGGGGCTGCGCGCCGGCATCGAGCGGACGAGCAAGATCGTCATGCCGGCGCTGTTCCTGATCCTGGTCGTCCTCGTGGTGCGCTCGCTCACGCTGCCCGGCGCGGGCGATGGCGTACGCTGGTTCATCATCAAGTTCCACTGGGCCGACCTCACGCCCAGCGTGATGGTGGCCGCGATCGGCCACATGGTGTTCTCGCTCTCGCTGGGCGGCACGTTCATGGTGGTGTACGGGTCGTACCTGGGCGAGCGCGAGAACGTCGCCCGTCCCGCCATCTGGACCGTGATCGGGGACACCGGCACGTCGCTGCTCGCGGGGCTCGCGATCATTCCCGCGGTGTTCGCGTTCCACCTGCCGCCGGCGCAGGGGCCGGGGCTCCTGTTCTCCACGCTGCCGCAGGTGTTCGCGGCGATGCCGATGGGGTGGCTCTTCGGCCTGCTGTTCTTCGCCGGCCTGTTCGGCGCGGGCTACCTCTCGGACATCGCCGCGTTCGAGGTGCTGGTGGCCGGCCTCACCGACAACACCCGGTTGAGCCGCACACCCGCGGTGTGGTGGATGTCCGCGGCGGTGTTCCTGGTCACGATCCCGCCCATCATCAACAACGCGATCTTCGTCCCCTGGGATCTCACGTTCGGCTCCGGCATGCAGACGCTGGGCGCGCTGCTCGCGGTGCTCACCGTGGGCTGGTGCATGCAGCGCTCCACGGCGCTGGCCGCGCTCTCCGCCCACGGCTCGCGGCCCGTGCCGGCGTGGCTCTACTACTGGATCCGGTTCGGGATCCCGGCGGGCATCCTGACGGTGGGGATCTGGTGGCTGCTCACCAGCGTTCTCGGCGCCGTTCGGGCGGTATAGTCCGGGAATGCCCGTCTCCGTCTCCGCCTCGACCCAGGTCTATCGCGGCCTCAAGCAGGCGGGGGTGCGGATCGTGTCCGCGCTGCCGGAGACCTGGCTCGTCCACTTGATCCGGATGGCCGAGGACGACCCGGAGATGACGCTGGTCCGGCTCGCCAAGGAGGAGGAAGGCGTCGGCATCAGCACCGGCTCGCATCTCGCCGGCGTGCCGTCGGCGATGCTGATGCAGAACCATGGATTCCTGGCCGCGATCAACGGCATCGTGTCGTGCGGCCAGCTCTACCGGATCCCGCTGCTCATGCTGATCAGCCAGCGCGGCTCGTTCGGCGAGAAGGACCCGTGGCAGACCGAGGGCGGCGGGGTGACCGAGCACGTGCTGGACGCGTTGCGGATCCCGTTCGACCGGCTCGACTCGCCCGCGCACGTCGAGAAGCGGATCGCCAAGGCGCAGACGCTCGCCCGCTCGGCGAGCCGGCCGGTGGCGCTGCTGCTCGAGCGCGACCTCATGTGGGAAGACTGATGCGGCGCGTGGCCGCGATCCAGGCGATCTACCCCGAGCTCGAGCGTTCGGTGGTGGTGACCATCATGGGTGCGGTGGCAGCGGAGCTGCAGTCGATCGGACACCGGCCCAACTTCTTCTACCTGCAGCACGCGATGGGGCTGGCCTCCTCGGTGGGACTTGGCCTGGCCCTCGCGCGGCCCGAGCTGCCCGTGGTGGTGCTCGACGGCGACGGCTCGCTGCTCATGAACCTGGGCGGGCTCACCACGCTGGCCCGCTACCGGCCCGGGAACCTGGTGCACGTGGTGTTCGACAACGAAAGCCTGCTCTCGGTGGGCGGGTTTCCCACGGCCACGTCCACGGGGAGCGACCTCGCGGCGATCGCGAAAGGGGCGGGCGTGCCGCGCACGGCGACGGTGGGAACGCTCGAGGAGTTCCGGGGCGCCTTCGTGGCCGCGCAGGGCGCGGGCGAGCTCACCACGCTCGTCGCGAAAGTCGAGGCGGTGGGCCCCGCCGGCTACGTCACCGACCTCACGCTGCTCGAGAACCGCTTCCAATTCGCGCGCCACCTCAAGGAACGTTTGCGGAAGGAGTAGTCCATGGGGCTTCTGTCGCAGCTCGTGGCCGAGCTGAATGCGGGCACGCTCGTGGTCGTGGACCTGACCCAGCCGCTCGGTCCCGACACACCGGTGATCGGTCTGCCGCCGATCTTCGCGTCGTCGCCGGGAGTGTCGCTCGAGGTGATCTCGCGCTTCGATGCGGCGGGCCCCGGCTGGTACTGGAACACCATTCGGATGGGTGAGCACACCGGGACGCACTTCGACGCACCCGTGCACTGGATCACCGGCAAGGACCTGCCCGACAACACCTGCGACACGATCCCGGCGAAACGCCTGGTGGGGCCCGCGTGCGTGATCGACGTGACCGCGGAGGTGGCGAAGAACCCCGACTTCCTGCTGATGCCGGAGCACATCGTGGCGTGGGAGCGCGAGCACGGGAAGATCCCCGCGGGCGCCTGGGTGCTGCTCCGCACCGGGTGGAGCCAGCGCACCGATCCCAAGGCGTTCTTGAACGTCGCCGCCGACGGGCCCCACAGCCCCGGATTCCATCGCAGCGCTTCCGAGCTGCTGGCGCGCGGGCGCGATGTCCTGGGCGTGGGCGTGGAGACGGTGGGCACCGACGCGGGCCAGGCGGGGACGTTCGACCCGCCGTTCCCGAATCACGCGACGATGCACGGGGCGGGAAAGTTCGGGCTCGCGAGCCTGACCAACCTGGACCTGCTGCCGGCCACCGGCGCCATCGTGATCGCGGCGCCGCTCAAGATCGTGGGTGGGAGCGGGAGCCCGTTGCGGGTGCTGGCGATCGCACCGCCGCCGCCGGCGAGGCGCTCATGAGATCGAGCCGGACCCTCGCCTAGCGTGTCGCTGCGCCTCGAATGACGGCCGCCGCCGCGGACCCCTGGGCCCGCCTGCTCGAGATCGGCGTGCTCGTGCCGTCGCCGCACAACGTGCAGCCGTGGCGGCTCCGGCGGCTGGATGCGGCGCGCGCCGAGCTGCACATCGAGCGCCGGCGCACGCTTCCCAACGAGGACGTCACCGGCAGCTTCATCATCCTCACCATGGGCATGTTCACCGAGGGGCTCGCCCTGGCGGCGTCGCACCACGGGTTCGCGCTGGAGGTGAAGCCGGTGCAGCCGTTCGACGCGTTCACGAGCGAGCGCGTCCGCGGGGGCCGGAGCCCGCAGCTCCACTTCGCCGACCTCACACTCCGGCCGGCTCCGACGACGACGAAGGAGTACGACCTCGAGCTGTTCGCGCGGCGGCGCACGTCCCGGCTCCATTACCTCGCCGACCCGGTCACGCCGGGGGCGCTCGCCGCGCTGGCGGCGCTCGCGGCGCGCTGGGGGCATCGCTACGCACAGATCACCGATCCGGCGCTCGTCGAGCGCCTGCTCCAGGTCAACATCGACGCCGTGTTCGCGGACTTGAACCACGCACCCTATCGTGACGAGATGCGCGGCTGGCTTCGCTACGGAGACGGCGAATCGCTGCGGCATCGCGACGGACTGGACGCGCGCTGCATGAACGTGCATCCCGCCGAGCTGTGGACCGCGTTCCACCTCTCGCCGGCGCTGCGATGGCCGGCCCTGTCCGGCTGGTTCCGCCGGCGTTACCGCGAGCAGATCGGACCCGTCACCACGCTGGGTCTCCTGAGCGGCCGGTTCTGGGAACCCGCCGACGCGTACGAGACCGGGCGCTTCCTGCTCCGCTTCTGGCTGGAGGTGACGCGGGCTGGCTATTCCATCCATCCGTACGGCAATCTCGTCACCCATCGTCCGGCCGCGGAGCGCGTGGAGGGCCTGACCGGCGAACGCTCCATCTGGCTCGTGTTCAAGATCGGGCGCTCGCCGGAACCCCCCGCGAGCCGGCGGCTGCCCATCGAGGAGGTCTGGCTCCCATGATGCGCGTGCTGCTGCACCTGCTGATGACGCCGCTCGCCTGGCTGCGGCGCACGCTGGAGCTCAAGCCCGGGGGCTACGCCGTGCTCATGCTGCCGCAGGCGCAGCCGCTGCTCGAGCGACTGGGTCGCATGCGCGCGCGCAGCGTGTTCCTGCGCGCGCGCAGCGAGTGCCCGGCGTACGCGCGCTTCCTCGTCGACAGCGGGTTCGCGGAGCCTCGCCCGTGGAGGTGGTCCGCGGTCCCGGTGACCACGAAGGACAACTACGTCAAGCGCTACTCGATCGAGGATCGCTGCTACGGCGGGGCGCTGTCCGGTCGCGGGGAGGTGATCGACGAGTCCTCGGGCTCGTCGGGACTCCCCAACAACTGGATCCGCAACCGCCACGAGCGCCACGACGTCACCCGGATCCTGCAGCTGAGCTACGGCCTCATCTACGACGATCCCCAGCGCATCCTCCTCAACTGCTTCGCGCTCGGGCCGTGGGCCACGGGCATGCACGTGTCGATGTCGCTCGCCGAGGTGGGCACGCTCAAGTCGATCGGGCCCGATGCCGCCAAGCTGGAGAACACGCTGCGGCTGTTCGGGCCCCGGTACCGCTACATCGTGTTCGGCTACCCGCCGTTCGTGAAGTCGTTCGTCGACGGCACGTCGCTGAAACTGGGCGACTACCACCTGGACCTGGTCGTGGGCGGCGAGGGCATCACCGAGGCCCTGCGCGGCTACCTGCTCCGGCACTTCAAGAGCGTGGTGTCGTCCTACGGCGCTTCCGACCTCGAGATCAACATCGGCGTGGAGACGGAGTGGAGCATCGCGCTGCGGGCGCTGTGCGCGCGGGTGCCGGAGCTGTCCAAGGAACTGTTCGGGCGCGACGTGCCGCCCATGATCTTCCAGTACAACCCGCTCGACTACCTGATCGAGACGCTGGAGAACGGCGAGCTGGTGTTCACCATCTGCCGCGGCCGTGGCGCGGCCCCCAAGCTGCGCTACAACCTCCACGACCTGGGTGGCGTGCACCCGTTCGCGTCGCTGCGCCGGACGCTGCGCGCGCGCGGCGCGGATCCGGACACGTTCGCCCGTCGCTTCAGCCATTTCCCCGTGCTCTATGTCTATGGCCGTGCCGACCTCACCGTGGCGTTCTTCGGCGCCAAGCTCTATCCCGCCGACGTGGAGAGCGTCGTGCTCGCCCATCCCGTGCTCGCGACGCTCGTCCACTCCTTCCAGTTCGAGAGCTTCGAGGACGAGCGCGTCGACCGGCGGCTCGGCATCCATCTCGAGCTGGTCCCCGGCCAGGCGCCGGAGACGGTGGCTCTCGACCGCTCGGCGCTGGCCGCCGACTTCTACGCGGGTCTCGCCCGCTCGAACCAGGACTTCCGCGAGGTGAAGCGGATGTTCGGCGCCGACGCGATCGAGGTCCATCTCCACGCGCACGGCAGCGGCCGCTTCGCCGGCGCGGACATTCGCCTCAAGCGCCAGTACGTGAAACCCGGAGCGTGAGCGTGCGCAGACTCGCCGTGATTCTTTCCGCCGTGCTGGCCGCCGTGCCGGTCGCCGGCGCGCAAACGTCCACGCCGGCTCCGGCCGGCGACCCGGCGGCGGTTCCCGCGCTCCAGGCGCTGGTCGGGCAGCCGGGCAGCGAGCTGGCGGCCGTCGTCAACCGATTCGACGCCGACCGCGACGCGCTCGCGGGGCGCTACGACGCGTTCGATTCGCCCGCGCAGCGGACGCGGATGCGCGCGTTCTACGCCGGCTGGAAGGCGGGCCTCGCCGACATCGACTTCGCCAGGCTCGGGCAGGAGGGGCGCGTGGATTACGTGCTGCTCGACCACGAGCTCACGCACGAGCTGGCGCTGCTCGACCGGCGGGACAAGATGCGTGGTGAAGAGGCGCCACTGCTTCCGTTCGCCGACCGACTGCTCGCTCTCCAAGATGCCCGGCGCGACCTGCGACCCGTCGACCCGCGCGCTGCGGCACGCGGCATCGCCGACGTCACGAAGCAGGTGGACAGCCTGCGGACGGCGCTCGACGGCGCGGCGGCGACTTCCAAAGCCGGGGCTTCGAGCAAACGCGGGCCCGCGGTGTCGAAGATGGTCGCCAACCGTGCGGCGGACGACCTCGACCGCATCCGCGGTGTCGTCGCCAGCTGGTACAAGTTCTACGACGGCTACGACCCGACGTTCTCGTGGTGGCTCAAGGATCCGTACGCGAGGCTGAACGACGCGCTCACCGCGTACGCCAAGACGCTGCGCGAGAAGCTGGTCGGCATCAAGACGGCGGCGACGCCGGTCGCCGGCGCGGAGCGCGGCATGGCGGCCGCGAGCAACGAGCCCATCATCGGCGACCCGATCGGCATCGACGGGCTCAATGCCGAGCTCGCCTACGAGATGATCCCGTACACGCCCCAGGAGCTGATCGGCATCGCCGAGCGCGAGTACGCGTTCTCCTTGAGCGAGGCGAAGAAGGCCGCGAAGGAGATGGGCTTCGGCGACGACTGGAAGGCGGCGATGGAGAAGGTGAAGGACACGTACGTCGCTCCGGGAGATCAACCCGCGCTCATCGCGCGGCTGGCGCGTGATGCGGAGGCGTTCTTCGACCAGCACGACTGGGTGACGATCCCGCCGCTCGCGCGCGAGGACTGGCGGATGGAGATGCTCTCGCCCGAGCGCCAGCGCGTGTCGCCGTTCTTCCTCGGCGGCGAGCTGATCCTCGTGTCGTATCCGACGGCGGACATGCCGGAGGACGAGAAGCTGATGAGCCTGCGCGGCAACAATCCGCACTTCTCGCACGCCACGGTGTTCCACGAGCTGAATCCAGGCCACCACCTGCAGGGGTTCATGGAGGCGCGCTACAACACGCACCGGCAGCTGTTCCACACCCCGTTCTGGAGCGAGGGGCAGTCGCTCTACTGGGAGATGTTCCTCTGGGACCACGGCTTCCAGGTGTCGCCCGAGGACCGCTTGGGCGCGCTGTTCTGGCGCATGCACCGCAGCGCGCGGATCGTGTTCTCGCTCAACTTCCATCTCGGGAAGATGACCCCCGGGCAGGCGATCGACTATCTCGTCGACCACGTGGACTTCGAGCGCGCGAACGCCGAAGCCGAGGTGCGGCGGTCGTTCAACGGCAGCTACTCGCCGTTGTATCAATCCGCCTACATGCTCGGCGGGCTCCAGTTGCGCGCGCTGCACCGGGAGCTGGTGGACGCGAAGAAGATGACCGAGCGCGAGTTCCACGACGCGGTCCTGCAGGGTGGGCCGATGCCGATCGCGATGGTGCGCGCCCGGCTCGAGAACACGCCGCTCACCCGCCAGGGCGCGCCGCCGTGGCGATTCGCCGAGCAGCTCCCGCCCCCGGTCCCGGCGCCGGCGCGATGATCTTTGTCATGGACTGGGGCGGGGATGCGTCCATAGACTGAACTTCCTCGCGGGCCGACCCCGACCGGCTGCACGAGAACCGGGGGCCCACCATGCGCCGCATCCTCGCCCGCTGCAGCTTGCTCGCCGCCCTATTCCTGTTCGTGGCGCCGGTCAGGGCGGCGCAGGCTCCCCATGAACGCGGCGCCGCGCCCGTTCCCACGAGCGCGCTGCTCGCCCTCGCCCCGGACCGCGCGGCGATCGCCCTGGCCACGCAGCGGACGCCGACGGCGTCCAGCTACACCATCACGGCCACGGCGGCCGGGAGCGGGAGCATCAGCCCGAGCGGCGACCAGAGAGTGCTTCCGGGCACGGACCAGACGTTCACGATGACGCCACTGCCGTGCGCGCTCGTGGACAACGTCCGCGTGGACGGCATCGACCAGGGGCCGCTCGCCACCTACACGTTCCACGACGTGAACGCGAACCACACCATCGAAGCGAGCTTCGTGCCGGCGCCGCCCGACACCATCGTCGCCAGTGCGGGGAAGGGCGGGACGATCAGCCCGGCGGGCGCGGTCGTGTACGACTGCGGCGCCAGCGCCACCTACACGATCACCTCGGACGAATGCCACCTGATCGGCGACGTGCGCGTGGACGGGATGTCCCAGGGCGCGGTGCCCAGCTTCACGTTCAAGAACCTCGAGGCCTCCCACACGATCGCGGCGAGCTTCGTCCCGGCTACGACGTCCACGATCACCTCCACGGGCCTGGCGAACGGCACGATCACGCCGTCGGGCGTGGTCCAGGTGGGCTGTGGCTCGGATCAGACCTTCACCATTTCACCGAACCCCTGCTACCAGGTCGGCGACGTGCTCGTAGATGGGGTGCCGCAGGGCCCGGTCACGAGCTACACGTTCGCCGACGTCCGCACGCCGCACTCGATCACCGCGAGCTTCGTTTCCGCGGGCGAGCGGGACACGATCACGGCGAGCGCCGGCCCGGGCGGCACCATCGAGCCCGCCGGAGAGGTCGTCGTCGATTGCGGCGCGAGTCAAGCGTTCACCATCCGCCGCGACGCCTGCTACCGGATCGTCGACGTGGCGGTGGATGGGGTCTCGAAGGGCGCGGTGTCGAGTTTCGTCTTCACCGGCATCCTGACGTCCCACACGATCACCGCGAGCTTCGCCAGTGCCCCGCAGTACCCGATCACCGCGGCCGCCACGCCCGGCAGCACGATCGTCCCGTCGGGGACCATCCTGGTGGACTGCGGTGCGAGCCAGACCTTCACGGTCACGCCCGGTGTCCCCGGCGCCGTCACCGTGATCCTCGTGGACGGGGTCCGGCAGGACTCGACGACGAGCTACACGTTCACGAACGTGAACGACCCGCACTCGATCGTGGCGGGGATCACGACCGACTACAGCATCTTCGTTGCCTCCAAGCGGTGTGCCGGGTCGGATCAGTACAAGCCGGTGGTCGGGGGCGGGTTGTTCCGCCCCAATACCACCTACTGGTTCGACGTCCAGCCCATCGACTGCGAGGTGCCCGCCGCGGGCGCGCACCTCGAGAAGGTCGGCTCCGTACAAACGGATGCGTCCGGGAGAATCTCTACTTCGGATGCGCCCTGCTACAGCAGTGACGGGCAGACCGTGATCCTCGACGTCCTCGGCACCGGGGTCTACGTCGCCGGGTTCGATCCGATCGGCTGCTTCATCGTGGGCGGTACCGTTGCGGCCACCGGCATCCAGGACCTGGAAGGCGAGATCACGCCCGACGGCGCGTTGCTCACGTGGTGGCTGATGGACGTCTCCGCCTATCGCGGCTTCGTCGTCCACCGTGCCCCCGAGGGCGGGGACGAGGAAGTCGTCACGCCCACGCCGCTCACGCCGCCGTCGAGCCATCCGCCGGCGCAGATGCGCTGGCGCGACGGCTCCGCCGTGCCCGG
>Ga0070694_100001173_pt1 | contig 15029 bp, 14 predicted proteins | sample KBSK1251metaG_FD_65470 | JGI IMG/M metagenome (GOLD analysis project Ga0070694, IMG submission 65470) | Corn, switchgrass and miscanthus rhizosphere microbial communities from Kellogg Biological Station, Michigan, USA - KBS K1-25-1 metaG | ecosystem: Host-associated > Plants > Roots >... | reverse complement strand
CCAACGCCAACACCAACGCCAACACCAACACCGACGCCGTTGAAATCGCTGACCGGCATTTCAGGGGTGACGATTCGACCATTCGAGTTCGATACCGTGCAAGTAGATGCGCGGGGGCAGATAGTCGAGCGGCATAAAATCCAGGCGCAATATTTTGCCGAAGACCTCGGCAATAGTGTGGCATTGGAGATGGTCGAAATCCCGGCGGGTACTTTCACGATGGGTTCGCCGGAGAATGAAACTGAGCGTCGTTCAACTGAAGGCCCACAGCATCGAGTCAACGTCTCGGCGTTTGCGATGGGCAAGTACGAAGTGACGCAGGCACAATGGCGCGAGGTAGCGAGACTGCCGAAGGTGAAGATTGATTTGAATCCTGATCCGTCGGGCTTCAAAGGAGACAAGCTGCCTGTCGAGCGAGTGAGTTGGGATGAGGCCATAGAGTTCTGCGCACGGTTGTCACGCAAAACAGGGCGTGCCTATCGCCTGTCGAGCGAAGCCGAGTGGGAGTATGCAGCACGGGCGGGGACATCAACGCCGTTCGCTTTCGGGCCGACGATCACGCCGGAGATCGTGAATTACAGTGGCGATTTTCCTTACGGCAATGCGCCCAAGGGCACGTATCGTCAAAAGACAATTCCGGTCGGCAGCCTCGGCGTGGCAAATGCGTTCGGGTTGTACGATCTGCATGGCAACGTGTGGGAGTGGTGTCAGGATGTCTGGCATGGTGACTACAACGGCGCACCATTAGATGGCAAAGCATGGATGGATGGTGGTAGTCAGGATCAGCATGTGCTGCGTGGCGGTTCGTGGAACCACTATGGGAGGAACTGTCGCGCCGCCGACCGTGTCAATGGTGTGTCCGGTGTCCGCGGCGTCGCTGACGGCTTCCGGCTTGTGGTTTCGGCGAGGACTCAGTAGCACTCTGCGCTCTTGCGCTTTGGCAAGTCGCTGACCAGTTAGGCCTCAACCTACACAAACAAGCAAGGATGAATCTCTGCTTGACTGCGGCATCCCTCGTGATTACAGTGTACTTACTGACAAATACCCGGCATGAAATGGAGTTTGTGAAAATATGAGGGCGCGTATTATCAAGATTGGAAACTCGCAGGGAATCCGCATCCCCAAGATATTTCTCGAGCAGACTAGACTTGGTGAGGAGGTAGAGCTAGAAGTGGAAGACAATCAAATCGTCATCCGTTCAGCCGCCTACCCTCGGCAAGGCTGGGAAGAAGCTTTTCAAGCGATGGCAGAACAGAAGGACGACCGGTTGCTTGATTCCGATTTGACTGGGACAAGCCAATGGGATCAAAACGAATGGCAATGGTAGTCAAACGGTTTGATATTTACCTGATCAATTTAGATCCGACCATTGGCAGTGAGATAAAAAAGACTCGTCCGTGCCTGGTCATCTCGCCTGACGAGATGAACCGTCATATCAACACCGTCATCATTGCGCCAATGACCACGAAAGGTAGAGCTTATCCAACGAGGGTGACGTGCAAGTTTCAAGGTAAACAAGGACAGATTGTCTTGGATCAGATTCGCACGGTAGACAAAGCCAGACTCATCAAAAAAGTTGGCCGGATTGATTCCAACACTCAATCTGAAGTCTTGACCATTTTGAATGAGATGTTTTCACCGTAGAAACTGCGGTTGCGTGAAACTGTGCGGCGTGATTTGCACGCGCCGTTGACGTCGTCAAACAACTAAATTTGATAAGTGATCCATCTTTCATTTCGGCTCGAATCCAAAGATCATCAAACGCAAGCCCGCACCGGGCGAATCGTCACCGCGCACGGCGAGATCGAAACGCCCGTCTTCATGCCCGTCGGCACGCAAGGCACGGTCAAAGCCATAACCCAGGAGATGCTTGAAACGCTCGATGCGCGCGTCATTCTCGGCAACACGTATCATCTGTTTCTGCGCCCCGGACACGAAACTATCGCCGCGCTCGGCGGCCTGCATCGTTTCATTTCGTGGGAGCGCGCGATGCTGACCGACAGCGGCGGCTTTCAGGTCTTCAGCCTCGGCGATCTGCGCAAGATTCGAGAAGAAGGCGTCGAGTTCCGTTCGCACCTTGACGGATCGAAACAATTCCTTTCGCCGGAAATCGCGATGCAAGTGCAGCACGCGCTCGGCTCCGACATTCGGATGGCGTTCGATGAATGCACGCCGTTTCCGGCGACTCAGGCTGAGGCGCGGAAGTCGCTGGAATTGACTACGCGATGGGCGCGGAGATCGCGGGCGGAGTTTGAGCGGTTGATGAACAGTACTGGGAGTGATAGCGACCAGTTGAGAGAATATGCAGGCAGGATGCCTGCGCTCCCAGTCGCCCCCCCGGGGCCGCTCCCAGGTTCACTCTTCGGCATCATTCAAGGGAGCGTTTATCACGATCTGCGGCGCGAGAGTTTGGAGAGATTGGTGGAGATCGGGTTTGAGGGCTATGCCATCGGCGGGTTGAGCGTGGGTGAGGAGAAGGCGCAGATGTATGAAGTGGTAGAGGTGATTGCGCCGCAAATGCCCGCCGCGCGCCCACGCTACTTGATGGGTGTGGGGACGCCGGAGGATTTGGTTGAATGCGTGGCGCGCGGGGTGGATATGTTCGATTGCGTCATGCCGACGCGCAATGCGCGCAACGGTCAGGTCTTCACTTCAAGCGGGCGGCTAAATATCAAAAACACGCAGCACACGCGGGACGGGCGGCCACTGGACGAAAAATGTCAGTGCCTGGTTTGTCGCCGCTATTCGCGAGCTTATCTGCGACATCTTTATCAGAGCGGTGAAATCCTTTCGAGCATACTCTGCTCGTATCATAACCTAGCGTTCTACCTTGACACCATGCGTGAAATCAGGCAAGCTATCACGCTTGGCGAGTTCGCTAAATTTCGCGCGAGTTTCCACGAGCGGTTGCCGCGCGAACAGTACCGGGAGCCGTAGCGACCGGTTGAAATTGAAGAAGGGTGAACGCGCCGCCGCCTCGAGTGCTCTGACACTTGCGGCGTCATCTTGCTGAAAAGGTAGACCCGCCCCGCATTATGTCATTACATCTCGCTGTGATCCTGTTACAAGGGCAGGGAGGCGCTGGCCTCTTCGGTTTGCTGCCGTTTGTGCTGCTCATCCCGCTCTTTTACTTCATGATCATCGTCCCGCAGCGAAGGCAGCGGCAGCAGCAGCAGGCGATGATCGAGGCGCTCAAGGTCGGCGATAAGATTGTGACGACCGGCGGCATCTACGGGACGATTACGATCCTCCGCGAGGACAAGCGCACGGTGCAATTGCGGATCGCCGAAAGTCCGCCGGTTAAGATTGACATCGCGCGCAGCGCCATCGCCGGTCTTCAGGAAGCCCCCGAAGAGAAGAAGTAAGCCGCTGGGTCGGCTTCTTGGCCTTTGATCTTCCCAATTTTGAACTTTGAAATCAGCCGGACGCTCGGCACTTTGCCGCTGGCCTTCGGCATTTAATGGACGTTATGAATAGAAATCTTCGCACGCGCAGCATTGTGATCGCAATTATCACTCTGGGTTCGCTTATCTTGATGTTCGGCCCGTGGAACAAAGGTCCGAATTATAAGATAGCCGCCAGTGACTTCTTCAAGCCTTCGAATCTCAAGCAGAACCTGTCGGAGAATATCCATCTCGGACTGGATCTCAGAGGCGGAACGCATCTGGTCATGCAGGTGCAGGCCGATGAGGCCATCCAGACCATCTCCAACGGTAATGTGGAGAAGGCGAAGGATATTCTCACCAAGGGCAAAATCAATTTCACTGACGTCAAGTCACTAGCCAGCGGACAAGTCGTGGTCGAGACGGCTGACGCCAGTCAGCAGAGCGAGATCAAGGACAAGCTGCTGGCCGATTTCGGTTCCTCGCAGTGGAGCGCGACGACGCGCACCAATCCACCTACGGTCGTTTTCGATCTCAGCGGGTCGGCGGCTGATCGCATTCGCAAGGAAGTGACCGAACAGGCCAAGGCGATCATCGAGCAGCGCATCAATCAATTCGGCGTGACTGAACCGACCGTTCAATTTCGTGGCCGCGATGAAGATCATCAGATCCTCTTGCAGATGCCCGGCGTGGACAATCCGGAGCGCGTCAAGGAGTTGCTCAAGGCCGATGCCAAGCTGGAACTGAAACCGGTCAAGACGGGCACACAGCTTTTCTCGACAGAAGAATCGGCGCGTGCGGCGCTCGCCGCCCTCGGACCAGCCGAACAAAGCAGCTACGAAGTCTTGCACATGCGCGAATCGCGTAGCGGCGGAGCCTCATCAGTTGAGGGCTGGTACATCCTTGAGAAAAACCCGCTCATTACGGGCGCCGATCTGCGCGACGCGCGCGGCGTGCCCGCACAAGGCCTCGGCTATCACATTTCTTTTCAAGTCAAGCCGAGTGGGGCGGAGAAAGTCGGTGCTTGGACGGAAAAGAATGTCGGCAACTATCTGGCCATCGTCCTTGGCAATCAGGTCAAGAGCGCGCCGGTGATTAAGGGCAAATTCAGCGATAGCGCCCAAATCGAAGGGAGCTTCACGCAGCAAGAAGCCGAAGACCTCGCTCTGGTGCTGAGGTCCGGCGCACTGCCGACGAAGATCTTGTACCTCGAAGAGCGCACCGTTGGGCCGTCGCTCGGCGCGGATTCGATCCGGCAGGGCGTGACGGCTTCGATTGTGGGCATGGTGCTGGTTGTCTTCTTCATGCTGTTTTATTACAAATTCTCCGGCGTCAACGCGGTGGTCGCGCTGGTGCTCAACCTGATTATTTTGCTCGCCGGTCTAGCGGTCTTCAACGCGACGCTCACCCTGCCCGGCATCGCGGGCGTGATTTTGACCATCGGTATGGCGGTGGACTCCAACGTACTGATCTTCGAGCGCATCCGCGAGGAACTGCGCGCGGGCAAGATCGTGCTCTCGGCGGTGGATACCGGATTTAGCAAAGCCTTGGTGACGATCATTGACACGCACGTGACGACGATTGTCTCGGCCCTCTTCCTTTATTTCTTCGGCACCGGGCCGATTCGCGGCTTCGCCGTGACGCTGGTCATCGGCTTGCTGGCGAACCTTTTTACCGCCGTCTATGTTTCGCGCGCGATGTTTATTTGGACACTCACGCGCGGCGAGCGTCAGGCAGATACTCTGAGCATTTAGCGATTGCGGATTGCGGAGTGAACAGTACCGGAAGCGGTAGCGACCGGTTGAAAAGGCAGAAACAAATATGATTGAGATTTTTAAGCACGCAAATTACGACTTCCTGGGTAAGAAGTGGCTTTTCATCGGGGTGTCGTGGCTACTCATTCTGGCGGGCGCGGCTTCGGTGGCATGGCGCGCGCTGGACGGCAATCCGGATACGCATCCGTTCAATATGGGCATTGACTTCGCAGGCGGCACGCTGCTCGATGTGAAGTTCAAAGACACGCCCGATTTGGGGCGGCTCCGCGCAGCGATTGAAAAGCAGGGCATTGAGGCCTCGAAGATCACGCTGCAACCGGTCGGCAATCAGATCGGCGAAGCGCCGAAGAATGAAGTGCTCATCCGGCTGCCCAACCTGCTGCACGTTGAGCGGAAAGCCGGCGAATCAGAAACCTCGGCGAAAGCCGAGACCGATGCTGACGTCGGGAAGAAAAAAATCCTCACCGCGCTGGCCACCCTTAATCCAGCAGACACGCAAGGCAAGGTTGACATCAATGACGGTGGGCGGGATAAGTTGCAGGCTGAATTGCTACGAGTAGATCCGCTCAACCTGACGGCAGGCGGCGCGACGCAAACTCCGGAGGCGCGCTACAGCGAGATCGCGACGCGCATTGTCGAGTATCGCGACAAAACGCGCGGCGGCTTGATTGCCAGCCTGGACGAGTTGAAGAGTCTCAACGGATTGGAGCCGCAGTTGTGGCCGAAGCTGGGAGAGGCCTTCTTCGCTGGTGCAGCGGCGGTCAAGAGCGCAGAAGCCGTCAGCCCGCAGGTCGGCGCTGACCTGCGCGATCGCGCGATCTATGTCACGCTGGCAGCCTGCGCTGGGATGCTCGTCTTTGTGGCCTTCCGCTTCAAGTCATGGGGCTTCGGCATTGGGGCCATCGTGGCGGTGATTCATGACGTGCTCATTACGCTCGGCATCTTCTCCATCACGCAGTTTGAGATTGATTTGACGGTTGTCGCAGCATTGTTGACACTCGTAGGTTACTCAATGAACGACACGATCGTGATCTTTGACCGCATCCGCGAGACGATGCGCGTCAAGCGGCGTGAGAAGCTGGAGACGCTCGCCAACGACGCGATCAATCAGACGCTGTCACGAACCATCATCACTTCCGGTCTGACCTTCCTGACGGTAGTGGCGTTGGTGATCTTTGGCGGAGCCGTCTTGAAGAGTTTCTCGTGGGCGCTTTTTATCGGCATCATCATCGGGACTTATTCTTCGATCTATATCGCCAGCCCGTTTATGCTCTGGTGGGAAGGCTTCAAGAAATCGCCGCAGTTGGCTACGGCTGGCGCTCCGGGTGCCACCACGGCTTCAGCTTCTAGCGCGAGTTCGGGGATGCCTGCGGCTTCAGCCGTGCGCAGCGGCAGCAAGAAAAAGGGCAAGAAAGCCCGCACCGCTTCATCTATGCGATAGCGGTTGAGGGCGGAGTTCGAAGTATGGAGTTCGGAGTTGAAGAGACTTCGAACTCCATATTATTTTTGGGCAGTGATTACTTCTCCCCACCTGATGTTTTTGTTGTAACGAGCATCGGACGCAGCGCGTACTGTGCTGCTTAGTCTGCAACGTGGTCATCTGCAGCTTGCGCGAAATGGCTTGACTTGAAGCGCAAGCGAATAGTAGACTCCAAACGTTGCTGACCCATTACCTGTTGTATCCAAACACTAGTAGGCTCTAGGTTGTAGTTTGCTTCTCTCCAAGTGCTGTGGTTGAGGCTGTAGTTCAGTTCTTGGCTCGCCTGTCCACTGTGCGGGGTGTGGCGACTTGAAGCAATTTGGGTATTGTTTGTGCAGTTGGTGTAGGGGCGTTCGCTCCATTCAAGGCACCCAGGTTCATTTAAGTCGGTTTTCATTCCACTCGCTGTTGCAAGTCGCCAACGTCTGAAGCGGCGTCTTTCTGATCGTTCATGGCTGATCGTTCATGGAAAGACGAGGCCAAGAGGTTAGGGATGCTCATGCCCTAGATCATCGGCATTCCGTTAAGGGAGGTCAATAGTAATGTTTGACAGTTTAGTTGAGTCATCAGGGAGTAAAAAGAGGGGGCGCACCGGGATGTTCTTTCTCATCACGAGTTTGATTTACGTGGTGATCCTGACGAGCTTCGCGGTGCTCACTATCCTCTGGTTCAATCCCAATTTGGCTGACGCACTCGATGTCACGACCATGGTCGCGCCGCCGCCACCGCCGGCTGCCGCGCCGCCACCGGCTGCCACGCAGCAAGTCGTGATGAAGAACGCCCCGGTGCAGAGCGAAGCTGTTGCACCGAAAGAGCCGCCGAAGGAAATTCCCAAAGCCAGTGAAGTGCAATCGCGGCCAGTTGTGGCCGCCGTCACTGGCGGAGTGCCGGGCGGAGTGCCGGGCGGAGTGCAAGGCGGGGTGCCTGGCGGCATCCCTGGCGGAATTGGCGCGGGTGAACCGCCGCCGCCGCCGCCACCGCCGCCACCGCCGCCATCGCCGACTCCGACTCCGACTCCGAAACCGACGCCGACGACTCTCAAACAATCGGGCGGCGTGATCCAGGGCAACGCCATCAGTAAGCCAGCGCCGGTCTATCCGCAGATTGCCAAAGCGGCCAAAATCTCCGGCCCGGTGCAGGTCAAAGTCCTGATTTCCGAGGACGGGCGCGTGATCGAGGCCGAGGTCGTCAGCGGCCATCAATTGCTGCGCGATGCGGCGCTGCAAGCCGCCAAGCAGTGGAAATTCCGCCCGACTGAATTGACCGGCGTGCCGGTGAAAGTGGAAGGCATTCTGACCTTCAACTTCACGCTGCAATAAGCCTGTTTGAGCCGGAGTTTAAGTCAGCGCAGACTGGCTTGAGATGAGTTGCGCTTCGGCTCTGGAACTGAAGCGGAAATTGCGATGGAAACTTTTCGCCCGTTGCGGTGTCTATAGCGGGTGAGATTTGGTCCGTAGCGTGCTCCCGATCTTGGCGCGGTGCGGTCACAATATAAAACTGTAGTAATCACTATTGGAGGAATTCGACATCATGCTTTTGCTTAGCCAAATCTGGTTAGCTGCCAGCCATCTCGGTCTGGTGTTGTTTCAGGAAGGCGGAAAGGCCGTTGCCGCCGACTTCTCGCTCATGGGAATGATCCGCAACATGGGCCCGACCGCGTTGGCCGTAGCCGTGCTACTGCTGATTATGTCCATTTTTTCGATTGCGGTCATGGTCGAGCGGTTCCTGACCTACAACGCGGCGCGCGCCCAATCGCGCGAATTCGCGCCGAAGGTGGCGCAGTCGCTCAAACAGTCCCGGATCGAAGAAGCGATCAGCGTTTCGGACAAGTATAAGAAGAGCCACCTGGCGATGGTGGTCAATGCCGGTTTGCAGGAGTTCCAAGCGCATCAGATTTCCACCGATATTTCGGGCGAAGAAATCGAAGCCTCCAAGCGTGCTATTCAACGCGCCGAAGCGATCAAAGTGGCCGAGTTCCGCCGCGGACTCTCTTCGCTGGCGACGATTGGTTCGACCGCGCCGTTCGTCGGTTTGTTCGGCACCGTGGTCGGCATCATCAACTCTTTCCAGCAGATGAAGAACGCCGAGTCGGCCGGTATCGCGGCCATCGCCGGCGGTATTTCGGAAGCGTTGTTTACGACCGCTTTCGGTCTGCTCGTGGCCGTGCCGGCCGTGTGGATGTTCAACTATTTCACCAACAAAGTGGACAACTTTGTGGTCGAGATGGACAACTCTTCAGCGGAGTTGATTGACTATTTCTTGAAGCAACGCCGCGGCAAGAAATAACGCATCCTGAGCGCGGTTGCTCAGCCATCAGTCAACCTCAAGGTTGAGAAGCTGAGAGTTGAGCGCTGACTGGATTTAAGATTGCTGGCGGAAGTCGAAACCTCTCTGAGTGAACGCGTGACGCGGGTCGGCCGACCTGCCCGCGCCGCGCACTGAGTTTATTTTCGATGCTTTTGCCTGTGTGGAGGAACTGTTATGGGAATGTCTGGCGGAAGCGGAAAAAGTTATCAATCCGAGATCAACGTTACGCCGATGGTGGACATTATGTTGGTGCTGCTGATCATCTTCATGGTCATCACGCCCATGTTGCAAGCCGGCGTCACGGTGGCTTTGCCAAAGGCGAATACCCCGGATGAAGATCCAAACATCGTCAAGGATACGGCCGTCGTGGTTGCGATTCCGGATGCCAAGATGTATTACGTCAAGAAAGATCTCATGCCGAGCCTACCAGCCTTGGTCGAGCGGCTGCAGCACGATATGAAAGCGAGTAGTACGCAGGTGGTCTATATCAAGGCCAGTTTCAACGTCCCTTACGGCGAGGTCGTTCAGGTCGTCAATGCGATTCGGGATGCGAACATTGATCAGATCGGTTTAGTCGCTGATAAGAATAAGAAGCCGGGTGGTGGAGGCTAAGGTCGCTCTTCCTTGATGAGACATTGGCGCTTACTTTTGTGAGCTAAGGTTTGCTCGACATTATTCTTGAGGAGAAAACGCTATGGGTATGGGAGGAGGCGGGAACAAGACGGAGCCTTATATCAACGTCACCCCGCTGATTGACGTGCTGCTGGTGCTGCTGATTATCTTCATGGTCATCAGCCCGCAGAAGCCGCATCGCTTTGAAGCCAAGATTCCAGAGAAACCACCGCCGGAGCAAGAAAACTTGCCGCCGGATCCGCTGAGCTTGGTCGTGACCGTTTCCAAGAGCGGTGGTTACAAGCTCAACCTTAAAGAGACGGCGACGCTCGATGAGCTCAACAAGGAATTGCATATTGCGCTCGATGGCCGTCCGGGTGATAAGAAGAGGGTGTTCGTCAAAGCGCCGGAGACCATCCCTTATGGCGAAGTGGTCAAGGTGATTGACGTGATTAAAGAGGCTGGCGGCGCGCCCATCGGTCTACAGATCGAAGGTCTGGATAAATAAACGCGCCAGGCCCTGCTGGGGCTTGGCGCGTGCCGGTGCGCCTGACCAATGCATTTTCTGTCTGCCACCCAGGGTTTTGCCGGGCGGCGGCAAAAACTCCGATAAGCTATTACTTTCGTAAGAGGAGAATTCGTAAGATGAAAGTCCTCCGCTATATCTTCATCGCGCTCAGTCTGACGGCCGTGGCCGCTTTGGCCTTGGGTGGCTCGGCTTGTACCTTCGCTAAGAAGGTCATTGCCAAGGACAAACTTAACCAGGGCGCGCTCGCCTACAATCGTGGCCAGACAGAAAGAGCCGCCCAGTTATTCAAAGACACCACGGAACTCATTCCCGATAGTCCGAACGCTTGGCTCTACTATGGCGCTGTGCTCCGCAAAGAATACATGAGTATGTCTGGCGATGAGCGTAAGAAAAAGGCTGATGCCGCGCTCGTAGCCTATAACAAGGCGCTGGATCTCTCCCAGAACGATTGCAAGTTGAAGGACAACGCCATGGGCTACATCGCGACCATTTATGATGAGCTAGGCGATGAGGAAAAGCACCGCGAATGGTTGCTCAAGCGCGTCGAGGGAAACGACTGCGCCGACAAGACCACAAAGGCTGTTACCTACTACTCGATTGCCCATCAGTATTGGACTTGCGCCTACACTCAATCCACGCGCTACGCTGATAAGACGAAGACCGCCGATCCGTTCCACGTCCGCAATTTCTACTACGAGCCGGACAAACTGAAGTTTGACGACTGCCTGGAAAAGGGGTTTGAGTATATCGAGAAGACACTCAAAGTTGATCCCGAATACGCAGATGCGATGTCTTACAAGAGTCTGCTTTTCCGCGAGCGGCAGAAGTCAACCAAGAACGAAGCTGAACGCAAGAAGTATGAGCAAGAGGCTGAGGCCATCGCCAAGCAGGCGATGGAACTGATGAATCAGCAGAAGGAGAAAGCGGCGGCGAAAGCCCCGCAAGGATGATCGTCACCGCCTCTGCAGTGGAGTTAATCAAGCAACAGCCAGCGCCAGGTTCGCGCCCGCGCTGGCTGTTGCTGTTTCCAGCCTGATTCAAATCCTCCTCTGTGCTGTCTCTTCCCAGGCCTGCTATAATACCCCGGCATGATTCGCTTCGAGGATGTCTTCAGAACCGTGGAACGCTACCACCCGGACGGCAATCTGGATTTGCTCCGGCGGGCCTATATCTTTTCGGCCAAAGAGCACAAGGATCAAGTCCGGCAGTCGGGTGAGCCTTACCTCATTCACCCGATCTCGGTCGCTGGCATCCTGGCGGATCTGAAACTCGATGTCGTCACCGTCAGCACCGGCTTGTTGCACGACGTGGTCGAAGACACGCTGACCACGCTCGACAATATCCGCGATTACTTCGGCCCTGAAGTCGCGCACCTGGTGGACGGCGTGACTAAAATCAGTAACATCGGCAAAGTCTCCAAAGAAGAAGCGCAAGCAGAGAATGTGCGGAAGATGGTGCTGGCGATGGTAGACGACATCCGCGTCGTGCTCGTCAAACTCGCCGACCGCCTCCACAACATGCGAACGCTCCAGTATCTGCGCCCGGAAAAGCGCCGCCGCATCGCCCAGGAAACGCTCGATGTTTACGCGCCCATCGCTCACCGTCTCGGGATGGGCAAAATCCGCGCTGAACTCGAAGACCTCGCTTTCAAATACCTGGAGCCGGACGCCTACCAGAAACTGCAAGCGGCCGTCGAACGTCGCCGCATTTCAACCGATGCTTTTCTCGAAGAGGCCAAGGCCCGCATTACCGAGCGCATGGCTGAGGACGGTGTGCCCTTGCTGCGGATCGAAGGCCGGGTCAAGCGGCTTTACAGTATCTTTCTCAAACTGCGCCGCCAGAAGGTGACGCTCGATCAAGTCTACGATCTCGCTGCGATCCGCATCATCACCCCTGAGCTGCGCGATTGCTACGCGGCGCTCGGCGTGATTCACAATCATTGGCATCCTGTGCCGGGCCGGATCAAAGATTTCATCGCCACGCCGCGCGAGAACGGCTATCAATCGCTTCACACCTCGGTGGTCGGCGAAGAAGGCCATCCGTTTGAAGTCCAGATCCGCACCGAAGAGATGCACCGCGTGGCGGAAGAAGGCATCGCCGCGCATTGGAAATACAAAGAAGGCAAAGGCGCGGATACGAGCGAAGATGATACCTTCAAATGGCTCCGCCATCTGGTCGAATGGCAGCAGGAATTGCCCGACTCGCGCGAGTTCATCGAATCGCTCAAGCTCGATCTTTATCCGAAAGAGGTCTACGCCTTCACGCCGAAGGGCAAGGTCATTCAACTGCCGCGCGGCTCCACGCCCGTGGATTTCGCCTACGCCATTCATACTGAAGTTGGCAATCAATGCACCGGCGCGAAGGTCAATGGCCGGATCGTGCCGCTCAAGTACCAACTGCACAACGGCGAGATCATCGAGATCATCACGAACCCTGGCCATCATCCTTCACGCGACTGGCTCAACTTCGTTGTCACCTCCAAAGCGCGCAACAAGATCAAACATTGGCTGACCGAACAGCAGCGCGCCAAATCGGTCGAACTCGGACGCAAACTTTTTGAGAAAGAGGCCTCGCGCTTCCATCTCAAACCGAAGAAGGTGCTCGAAGACGAACAACTCCGGCGCATTCTGAGCGATAACGGCTATCAAAAAGTCGAAGATATGTTCGCCGCCATCGGTTACGGCAAACTCGCACCACGCACCATCCTCGCGCGGTTAGTGCCCGCCGAAACATTGGAACAGGTCGAGCAAGCTAAGCCGTCGCGCTTCCAGCAAATGGGCGATGCCGTCAGACGGGCGTTGCGTTTGGGCGAAGACCGCATTACGGTCAAAGGCATTGACGATGTCATGGTCTACCGCGCGCGCTGCTGCAATCCGATTCGCGGCGAAGAGGTGATCGGTTACATCACGCTCGGCAAAGGCGTCGCCGTTCACGCTCGCCGCTGCAAGAACGCGGCGAATTTGATGATTAACCGTGAGCGCGTCGTAGATGTAGACTGGCTCGGCGCGGATGGGGTCGCACCTTCTGCTTACGCCGTCAAGCTTTCGGTCACGACCGAAGACCGACAAGGCATGCTCGCCGCGCTGACCAATGCCATTGCCAATATCAAGACCAACATTCGTGATGCGCGCGCCAACGTCTTCCAAGATGGCAGCGCCCGGATTGATCTGACGGTAGACATCACCGACCTCAAACATCTGGAGCGCGTCATCAGCGCGCTCAAAGGCGTAGACGGCGTGATGGATGTCGAGCGCCTCGCCGCGCAGCCGCAGGGCAACGGAGCCGAAAAGTGAGCGATGGCGAGAGTGCCTGAGCCGCAAAACGTGCGAACCTTGTCACGGTTCGTCTTCAACTTGTCCCTTTTTTGCAGTACAATCAACAATCGCATTCCGGCGGGTAATTTCAGGAATCACAGACCGATTATGGAGAGTATTCAGACTAAGCACGCGCCGCAGGCCATCGGGCCGTATTCGCAGGCGATCAAAGCCAACGGGCTGATCTTCGCCTCCGGGCAGATTCCGCTCGACCCTGAAACCATGCAGATGATCGAAGGCGACATCCGCGCGCAGACCGAACGCGTGCTGACGAATTTGCAAATGGTGCTGGAGGCATCAGGTACGTCGCTCAGGCAAGTCGTAAAGACGACGGTCTATCTGGCAGATATGAACGATTTCGCGGCGATGAACGAAGTCTACGCGAAGTTCTTTGAAGAGAATCGCCCCGCGCGCTCGACGGTGCAGGCTGCGCGCCTGCCGCGTGATGCGCGAGTCGAAATAGATGTCATCGCAGTGGCGTGAAGAGAGGGGATGGGAGATAGAGAATTGAAGATCGAGGATAGAAAATAGCCAGGGCGCTATCCTCCACCTTCGATCTTCGATCCTCGATCTTGAGCTAGGCGGCCTTGAGCACTTTGCCTGCTTTCAAGCAGCGCGTGCACACGCGAATGCGCTTAGCCGCGCCGTTAATGAGCGCGCGCACGCTTTGCAGGTTCGGCTCGAAGCGCCGCTTGGTGCGATTATTGGCGTGCGAGACGCGATTACCGAACTGCGGCCCTTTGCCGCACACTTCGCAACTTTTTGCCATGAGTACCTCCAAATAGTTGAGCTAGAAGCTTGAGAAAAAGTCTATAATACGAAATCGCTATTTATAGCAGATGCCCGCCACGTGAGTCAACGCGGGTTTCCCCATTCCACCGAAGGAGCATAATCACAGTGAGCAAAATATTGATTTCCATCTTTCTTCTCTCGCTTGCGCTGGCTTCCGCAGCTTGCGCGAGCGGAGGCAGCAATCCGACGGCTGAAAGCAATAAGACTGAGGCCGCCGCCGTGGTCAACGGAACGAAGATTTCGGTCGCCGACGTGGATCGCATCATCACGCAGCAATTGAGCGGCCAGGAAAACCAACTTTCGCCGATGGAGATGGCCAATGCGCGGTTGCAAGCGCTCGATCAATTGATTCAGTACGAAGTGCTCAATCAGCGCGCGCAGAAAGACAGCCTCAGCGTGACCGATGATGAAGTCACGCAGGGCATTCAGAAGATCAAGCAGGAAGCCAGCCTGACCGAAGAGGCTTTCCAAAAGCAACTCAAGGATTCCAACCAGACTGAAGTTCAATATCGTGACGACTTCAAGAAGCAACTCGCGATCAACAAGCTTCAGGATAAGCTGAGCGCGCAACTCAAAGTCCAGGAGCGTGAGGTTGAGGAATTCTTCAAGGCAAATCAGAAACAATTTGTGGCCAAAGTGGGGATCAGTCTCTCTGACATCGTTGTGGATCCGGCCGACAACAATATGAAGTTCGATGTCAAAAGCGATGCGGCGGCGGAAGCGAAGATCAAAGATATCTACTCGCGCCTCCTCAAAGGGAGCGACTTCGCCACCATCGCACGCCAGATGTCCGAACACGACAGCATGCAGCGTGGCGGTGATCTCGGCTTTCTCGCT